>Ga0210392_10000574_pt1 | contig 21857 bp, 24 predicted proteins | sample IncBWC30OmetaG_FD_161057 | JGI IMG/M metagenome (GOLD analysis project Ga0210392, IMG submission 161057) | Forest soil microbial communities from Barre Woods Harvard Forest LTER site, Petersham, Massachusetts, United States - Inc-BW-C-30-O ...
CGCCACCCACACGCAGGGCGTCGCGATATTCTGCGAGAGATTTGTCATATTGCCCAGTCGCAAGGTATTCGCTACCCAATTGATTCCGCGCTGCCCAGTCTCGTGGATACAATTGCACCAATACTTCAAGAGACGCCCGCTCCTTCGCGATGTCGTGAGTGACCATGCCGTGGTATCTGGACTCAATCTCTAATTTCTCCCTTTCGCTCACGTGCTCACGCAATTCAAAGGATTTCTTCGCGCTCTCAGAAGCTAGGCTAAACTCCCCTATATTCGCATAACCTCTTCCCAGTGAGAGGTGCGCCATTGCGAAATTCGGGTCGATTTCGATGGCCCGTTGAAACAAGGGGATTGAGGCAGCAGGGTTTCCTCTGAGCAAAATACTGAGTCCCAAGCTATAAGCTTGCAGGGCTTCAAGCGAGGGTGTAGTTGCCTGCTCAAGCGGTGCATTAAATTTTTGGACTGTACTTAGGGATTCGCCAAGCTTGTGGCGGATTTCTGACGCAGCATTCCCCAAGGCATCTAAAACATGGCTCTTGTCATTCGCCCGTGCTTCGACGCTAGTCAGGGATACCCCATTCGAACAGTTCACCGCTTTCAGAATCAGACTGTACTCCGTGCCAATCTGCGCTATCGAACCGTTTAGAACTGCCGTGCTCCCTGTCCGTTGACAGAGTTCTTGGGCTAACTCCGGTGTGAGCTTCGTATTGGTTGACTTACCCATCAGGCTCAACGTCTGCTGGAGTTGCTGTTCGGGCACAATACTGAGGAAAGGAGATTGTTCAAGCTGTACAGCAAGACCTTGCCGGAGCGCTCCGTCAAACACGGGGTCTCCCGTCATGTTCGTAAAATCAGCAAGAATGATTGTGTCCTTATCGGTGAGCTTCGGCGTGCGGTGGAAATAGCTGTATCCGCCGACGGCAAGTGCCGCAGCCAATAGAGCACCGGGGACAATCACCTTCCAGCCCAATCCTAACTTCCTGCCCGAACCAACTACTGCACTCGTTGCCGTCGGCAGCCGTACTGATGCTGTATCACGCTTCAGTCGCTGCAAATCTGCGCGATTCTCTGCCGCACTCTGGTAGCGCAGCTTGCGGTCTTTCTCCAATGCCTTGTTGACGATGCGTTCTAGTTCCGGTGGCAACTGAGGATTCAATCTCGTGAGCGTAGTCGGTGCTCGGTTCAGTATCGCGTCATGGATGACCGCAGCAGTGTTGCCAGAGAAGGCCATTCTTCCCGTGGCCATTTCGTAGAGCACCGCGCCAAACGAGAACAAATCCGTCCGTGCATCTAGTTCTTCGCCCCTTGCCTGCTCCGGTGACATATAAGCGACGGTGCCCATTGTCGCGCCGGGGCTGGTCAAGAGTTCCCCCGCTGTGGCGGTCGGCATCTGTGATACACCAACGCTCCCGCCAGCAGGGACTACTTTCGCTAATCCGAAATCAAGGATTTTGGCGTTACCCAGTTTGGTCACAAAAAGATTTGCTGGCTTGATGTCTCGATGGATTATGCCTTGGGCGTGTGCTGCTCTGAGCGCATCGGCAATTTGAATGGCCAGTTCCAGCATCTCGTCGAACGGAAGTGGTTTGCCAGAAATGTGGTGCTTCAGCGTTTTGCCGTCGAGAAACTCCATCGCTATAAATTGCTGGCCGTTTTGCTCGCCGATGTCATAGATGGTGCAGATGTTTGGATGATTTAGCGCAGATGCCGCCTGTGCTTCGCGGCGAAAACGTTCGAGGGCAGCGGAGTCGTGCAGCATTTCGGCAGGCAGGAATTTCAAACCCACCGCGCGATGGAGCCGCGTGTCTTCGGCTTTGTAGACGACGCCCATGCCGCCGCCACCGAGCTTCTCGATTATGCGGTAATGCGAGATGGTTTGACCGATGAGCGAGTCGGTGCCTGGCATGTGCGCTCATGTTAGGTTGCTCAGAAGGGCAAGTCAACGAAGGCCAATCTAAGTCGTGCTCAATCGGGGAATTCACTTACCTCTTCGCTTATAGTTCCAAGTCAGCAGAATCAGCAATTGAAATTGGTAGGCGGTTGCAACGCCGTCAAATCGCGGGACTTAAAAATAGGGGGTCGTGTTCGATCCCCACCGCCCCTACCAAACTAAAGTGCAGAAGTTTCAATCAGTTCTGCAACCTAGGCAAGCATAGCTTCGAATTCTATCTCGACGTAGGCAGTCGTGTAGGGATACTGCTGAACCTCACGCTCGGATCGCGCAAGGTAGCAATCCATGACGAACTCCGTTACTTCTGCAAACTGGTCCTGGTTGTTTCGTAGCAACGGCAGCAATTCCATAGTCGCTCCCGTTCCCCCTAACTAGCCCGGATCTCGTAGCCGCCCCTCACAAATTCTTCGAACTTCCGGGATTTCTTCGCTGTCTGCGATGAGTTGTGCGGCATGCATTCCTGATTGAAGTGCGGCTTCCATATAGCCGAAGAAAGCCATGCAGGTGTGCTCGCCGGCCCAGACGAGTCGCCCATACGGTTTGTACAAACGCTCGGCCGCGCTCGTAACCTCGCCAACCGCAGGACAGCTGTAGCCAGCCCTGGTCCACTCTTCCTCACTCCAGTTCACGGAGGTGGTTTTCTCGACCTCATTCCTGAAACCCTTGTATAGGTTCTCAAGGCCTTGCCGGAAATACTGATCTGGATCGGACGACTTCTGAGCGGCCTCAGCCGCAGGGCCTCCAGCAAATACGGTTAACTCCGGATCACCTCGTAAGCCGTCCTCATTATCTGTTCCTTCCCACACCATCCCGAATCGGTCGTCTGTGCCGTTTGGAGAAAGACTGTCGCGCATCCAAAATCTCTTTTGCGTGTCTGCGAAGAATTTAAACGCCGGACCCATCGTGATACGGTAAGGATCGGTTTTGAATGGGAATTCAATGCCATCCCAGCACGACGGAGGAATCGCAACGACGACCCATCCACCTCGAAAGTCCTTTCCGTTGGCGCACACACTGACATCTTCTGAACTCAAATTTATCTTTGTCACAAATGTAGACAGGAGTACACGGCCGCGCTGCTCCTCGATTTCTCTCTTCATGCATTCTGCCAACTGGCCATTGCCTCCCGTACACCGGTAGACCTCGGTTTCCGTCCAAAACTCAGAAGGCTCGTCTCTTCGTCGGCTGGAGAGATCTGTGAGACTGCCTCCACGAACAGCGGCCAAGAGCCCGAGAAGGCTCTGCTTTCCGACAGGAACAGTCTGGTCACATTCCAGCTGAAAGCGGAGAGCGGCTCTTGTCCGAGCGCTCACCCGCTTCAGTGTCTTGATCCAGTCCTCCACGCTTTCTCCATCTTTGCCCTTCAGCTTCGAGAGCCAGGGCGTCAAAGCATCAACCTTGGCGGCCAGAGGATCTAGCGTCTTCAGGGCTTCCTTCATTTCATCATACAGAGTCTCCTGCTCAAGAACGCTTACCGGTTCTCCCCCGAGTAGCATGGGGCTTCGCAGACTTGCCGCTGCGTAATTTTCTTCTGTGGTGATCGGACTCAAGCCCAAACCAAAGTAGCGTGCAAGCCTCAGCCAATTCGCGTGATTTCGGCCGATGAGCTCGCCACCACATTCAAGAACGCGTCTACTCTCCTCAAGGCGCGTAAACACACGTCCGCCAATTCGATCTCTGGCTTCGAGAACGGTGACTTTGAATCCATGGGTCGCGAGCCACCATGCCGCGGTCAGCCCGGCGAAGCCGGCGCCGACCACGATTACGGATTTATCGGACATTTGCGGTGCGATTTCTTCGAGCGACTCAAGTCGAAGAGGATAGTGCTCCGTGGCTCGCTCTATCTTTTGAAGTGTGGCCGTCTGACGCTCAGGTGTCGAAGGAGCGGTGCCGAAAGAGCGATTCAGCCGGGAGAAAAGGGCGCCTGGCATCGAGACCTCCTGGTTGCTTGAGTTGTCTGGGCCCCGGGGATTGAGGCCGTTCTGCCCGCGTAAGTGTGCCGAAATGCAGTATAGCGAGTCCGCTCTTACGTGTAGAGCGTCTTGCGAATATACTCGGAAGGCGAGGCTGTGGGTAGCAAGTATCCCTGCACGTTTCGATCGAACCCTACCGGATGGTTGTTTCGCCAAGTCGCCGACCAGTTGAGCCTGCTCAAAGCGTTCCGGAGTAGCACCTGCAGGTAAGCCCATGAAGATATTCGTTGGCGAATTTGACGCGTTAAGAATTACCCGTCCCGCTTGCACCGGGGAATCAGAAACTGTGGCACCTTGTGCGGTAAGCTGGCCTGACGGCTTTTTGTTGGAGTCAAAAAGCCGCTTTAGACCCCAGCCGATTAGCGCAACAACAGCCGTGCCAGCAATTCCACCAAAAAGAATCTGCCAGTTGTTGAAGAGCCAATTCATTCGCCCATTCTAACCATTCCGTCAAAAGCTTCCGCTTTTTGCATGGTAGTATGACGGGATTTATGAGCTTTTGGTTCAGGATGAGGATTGAGCATGCTCCATATCATTGGGTTTGCTCATCGTGCGCAAGTCATAACGCCGGGGAATGAATTAAATCCAGACCAGCAGCGGCTTTCGTCGTGGTTGTCGCTATTTTTTTTGGCTCACATTAAATAATGCTAACTAGCCAAAAAAGGGGGTAGTTCTGCTTGCCGGCAAAACCTACACCGGCGGTTGTCCCGATTTTCCCGAAAGAGCGCAAACAAAAAGCAGTTGAAGTAGCAGCGTAAGTCGAAGAGAGAGCGGGCATTAAGTTGGTGGACGTGAGGGGATTCGAACCCCTGACCCCCTGCTCAAATGGCAGGTGCTAATGCCGGTAACCTCGCACTGTATTTCATTGAAATCAATATGATTGGTGGACGTGGCGGGACTCGAACCCGCGGCCCCCTGCTTGCAAAGATTGGTCGCACGAAGAATCAACGACATACGGCAACTTGGATGAGAATCGACGAATTGCGATAATCGACGATGAACAAAGGGCTTACTGATTCGTTCATCGCTCCTCATCGAACTCCGTCGAGCTTGCTGGTGGGCACAATACTGGGCACAGTCGAATGGGTATGGGGTAGGAAGACAACCACCCCGGGGGTCAACGCGAACGAGTATGGGTGCGTGAATTTTTTCCGAATTTTGAACTTCTCGTTGCTGGTTGGGTACTGGGACCCGAACTCTCAGCCCACCCACATTGAGAAGGGTCATAAACCGCAGTGAGGTTGGGGTGAGGTCGTCTGAACCGAGAGTTCACTTAACGAATCAGAATCACGAAAGGAAGGAGCTACTTTCGATGCAACGTTGGGGTACCACATGGTGTCCGCTGCGCCTACGCCCCTAATCACAATTACGTCTGTCAAATGGCACCAATTTATATTATAACCCCCTGATTACCCCTGATTGTTATTCTGGGTCACCATTCTGATAGTGCCTTCACCCATCCGGAGGCGAAGATGTTAGAACCAATCAGATCTTCATTTTTGCAGTGTGCATCTCTCCTGAAGATGTCGCAGGCAGGATCAGACCTGGCGTTAAACAGGCGGTCGAATCGACAGGCCCGTCTCTGCTGGCGTCCCCGTACCCGAAGCGAACCGCAAATAAGCGCTTACCGACGAAAAAACCAACGAGTGGGAGCAAGCGCGACGCTGCGTGAATCTTCCTCGTGCGCGCGAGCAGTGGTCAAGCTCCGAGCAAAACTTTTTTCAGCTTTTCCACTGTGAACTCATTGGGTCTTCGCATAACGCGAACAAGCAATTGGCGATTCATTACTTCCGCTTCACCGCAAACAGCGAGATTCTTTGCAGACGTAGCGTCGCTCTGCCCGTGCACGACTTTCGACCGTTCGTTGTAGATACGGCGAGCTTTGTCAAATATCGTCTCACGTTCGGTTGTTGTGGTGCCGAGAAGCCACGCGATGCGAAGCGCGAATTGTTTCGACAACTCCTGTGATTCATTTGGCAGCACCAATCCTTCCATCGAAGTAACAAAATCCACTAATCTGTCTTGCCAGTTAGTATTTGTGTATGCCTTCATGAATCGGTCTAAATGTCGTGCTAGTGTGCCTTTCGGCTGCAAAGCCGAATATTCAGTCCAGAACTTAATAAATTCCTCGCGTACATCTGTATTCAAACGATAGGTCTCACCTTCCCGGTAGGTCATGAGTTTCGGGGTCAGACCTATGCGGCTCATGCTAGGATTCACGGCGTCGACACGGATGAAAGCTCCTACGTCTCCTGTCGAGAACAAGCGCATTGCTTGAATGACTCTCTCGCCTTGATGTTCGCTGTTGCCCCAACCGAAGTCTTTTCCTTGTTTACTAACGCATTGAATACAGAAACGAGGCATGCCAAGCATGAATCCGACATGAAATTCTGTGTCTGCCTTTTCTTTACGTGTGAGCTTTCGTATTGAAATTTGGCGATTAAGACGGAGTGGGGTATCACCGTCGAGACGGAATTTCCACAAAGGGACAATCGAAACGATTCTTTTTCGCATGTTTCCTCGTTCTCGGCGAACTATCAGATGGGTGCGGCCCTGAACTCGCTCTTAATGACATACTAACGTTCAAAAGAGCCACCCCTCACTTTTCCCCGCTCTGTAAACTAATCCCTTTTTTTCTTAACCCTGTGCGGACGTGGCAAGTACACTAGCTCGTCGGATTCGCGCTTTGAACGAGGAGCGGGCCCGTCGTCTAACGTCTGGCTCACGTCTCCCCTGCGCGTTCTTTGACAACCGTTCGCGCATCCTTGTCGTCTCGCAGTCCAGCAAACTTTGCATGGCGCAAATGGTCCGATTCCGTCCATTCCAAGAATTCAATTTGGGCTACGAGTTCGGGATTGACCCAAATACACTTCTTCATCTTCTCAGCCGTGAGTGCCTCGCCCCATCGCGTCTGTCGCGCATCCGGCAGGTTGACGAATGGGCATTCAACCCGCGCTAGAGGTCGCAGCTTCTCAAACACCTGGCGGCGTGATGCAGGCACAAAACCGTTTCGGATGCGAGCTACATAGGTGAGTCCTCCGTCGCCGTAGTAGCCGACAATGATGGCGTCAATGCCGTGTGTGCCCGGGGTGTAACCGCCAATCACCAATTCCTGGCCGCGATTCACGCGATACTTAATCCACGCGCCACTTCGTTTTCCGGGCTGGTACGGGCTGTCTTTTCGCTTTCCGACAACGCCCTCAAGATGTTGCTCGCGCACGGCAGCCAGAAGTTCAGTCGCTCCCGCCTCGACGTAGTCTGAAATCCTGATTCTCTTGTCGCGGATCATCACGAGAGATTTCAGCAGCACTCGCCTCTCGATCAACGGAAGGCGACTCAGATCACGATCCTCGCAGCACAGAAGATCGAAAATGTAGTAGTGAATGCGCGCGGCTTGGGCACGGAAATTCTGTAACAGATGGAAGTCAGGTCGTCCGCTGTCATCGATGGCGACCAATTCTCCATCCACCACCGTCCCATCAGGCAGATCGGCCAGCCGTTCCACGATGTCGGGAAATTGTCTGTTCAGCGATTTTCGTCGGCGTGAGAAAAGGGTGACATCGCCTCCGGACTTGACCGCAAGAGCCCGATATCCATCAAGCTTGATCTGCCAGAGCCATTGTGAGCCCTCGGGCAGCCTCGGCACCGATAAACACTCCATCGGTTCGAGAAACGACGCTTTCTTGGCGGGCAGCGAACGCAGCCTGTTGATGGCACTTCGTTGCATATGGGCGTCTACAGCACGTGGAGTTGGGACCTTTTGCTCAGTCGCCTATTCACTCTTCGATTGTTCGATTAGCTTCGCCACTTGGGAGGCAGGCGTTACTGGCTCCACAAGGACGATATGTTGTGCGTACAAGTACATCTTGTCAGGACCGTGTAGTTCCTTGCCTCGCTTAACGAGAACGCTTTTGACCTCTTTGGTTTGAGGATCGGTTCCAGTCTTGATGTAGAACACATCGGTCAGGACTGGATGTGCTCCTGAAAGTGCGGACAGTTTCCCGTAAAAGACTTGATGATCATCGAGCAAGACCGCTTGATATGGCGTTGTAAACTTCTGGTGCCTCTCCACAAGCCAATAGCCCCAAGCCAAAGTAAGAATGACGCCTGTAACGAGCCCAATAGCAAAGTTTTTCAAGTTAGTCGCCTCGGAGGTCTTTTTCGGATTAGCTCGCCATACCAAATGCGTTAGCCATCATAGCGGCCAACCGCTTGCGATAAAGAACAAGAATTGGGACGCAGCCAAGCACCAGAAGAAAGCTATTCGGTTCTGGTGTGGCGAGCTGCGATTCCACCTCTACGCGAATATCATGCGGATCATAGATCAAGTCAAAGAAGAGGTTATTCCCGAGATTCAGTCCTGTGACAGTGTTAAAGCTGCCGTAAGCACTAAGGAAGGTCATCAGGATGAACGAATCGCCCGCCGTGGGGTCATAACCGCTCAATAAGGAAAGCGCGAGCGTGCCGTTCAGATTGGCTACGCCGTTGACCGTGAATAGCGAAGCGTTGCATCCGTTGAGCCACCCTACCTTCTCCTGCAAAGTGCCTGTTGAGGTTTGCGTGTAATCGCCGTTGATAGTGAAGTTCCCCACTCCTGTGGCATCTCCAGGACTCATGATTCCTGCCATAACTACATTTCCGTTGACGACGCCGGTACCCGAGAGTGTTCCACCCTGGATGTTCACGATGGCGCCGCCGGTTCCAGTGAGGGTGCCATTGACAACGGTGCTGCCCGCCGTCTGTGTGTAATTGCTACTTGTAGTCAACAGACCCGAACTGGAGATCGTCACCGCACCGGAATTTGCGAAGGTTCCACTGTTGGTGATTGTGCCGCTGTTATTCAGCGTGCCTGAGTTGTTGAGACTGCCGCCAGGGATGTTGTTGATCGTACCGGTGTTGTTGATCGTGCCAGAGGAACCGTTGTTTAGCGTACCTGAGTTGTTGATGGTGCCGCTGTTGTTGAGGTTGTTGAGACCGGAGAAAGGGGTGGCTCCATTGTTGAGCGTGCCGGCGTTGTTGAGCGTGCCGGCGTTGTTGATTCCACCGTTTATGTTGGAGATCGTGCTGGTGGAATCGTTGTACAGCGTGCCTTTGTTAGTGAGCCCGAAGGCGCCGTTGGTGATGACGATTGTGCCGCCGATGTTGTTCAGAGTGCTGGTGTTCGTGAGAGTGCTCTCGTTGTTTACTTCAATTGAGCCACCGATGTTGTTCAGCGTTCCAGCGTTGTTGAGGATGCTCTGGTAGACCGAGATCAGGCCGGTATTGGTGAGTGCGCCTGAGTTGTCGAAGCCCCCGCCCTGGGAGAACCAGATCGTGCCGGTATTAGTGATCGTACCTGAGTTGTTGATCGCGGTGCCCTCGACGTTGTTGATAGTACCGGTGTTGATGATCGTGCCGGTGTTGTCAATTGAGCCAAAACCGCCGACGCCGTTGAAGAGCGTGCCATTATTGATGAGAGTGCCGGCATTGCTCGAAGTAGTGGACGTGCCCAAGCCCAAAGTGTTGCCAGAATTGATGCTCAGCGTGTCAGTTACGCCGAGGGACAAATTAACAACTGTGTCGTTGAGGACGTCCATCGTGACAACGGAACCGGGAGCGCTGATCTTGACACTGTAAAATGTGCTCCCGTCATTATTAGGCACAGTGCCTGGGTTCCAGTTGGACGTGTCGCTCCAGTTTCCCGTTCCACCATTCCACGTGGAATTGGTCTGCGCATTTATTGGCAGAGCAAACAGCCCGAGCAGCAAAAATAGAGACGGCAGGAGTATGGTTAGAACAAAAGCCGACGGTGAAACCGAACGAAAATTGGCCAAGACGGGTGTCCCCCAAGCTGCGGTTTGGATTGACTGCCCCTTGAGGCGAGAGCATTTCACTGGCCATTTTTGCGATCTCCATCACCGACGACATCCTGCTGATTCTTAACGCGTTTTTGGCGAGAGGTGATGCTCGTCACACCTTTCGGCGCTGTTACTAGCTAAGTGCTTATCACTTAAAGGAATAGTCTTGCACTTCACTCAAATCGAATTTGCGCTCTCGCTGCGCTGTCCTCCGGCAAGAAACCTAAGCAAGAGAAACCTTGCAGCCGATTTCACTTGCCGCGAAGTAGCTCGGCGTGAAGAGGCTTGTGACTTAGCTCGCTGTGAAGAGGCTCGTGCCTTGTCTGCATAACCCGAGCACCATATAGCCCAAGTGCCCGTTTGACCCCAAACTTCAATGCACCGTACGCCACCAAGGCCCAGAAAATACCCCAATTGAAATCCCACATTTGAGGTTCCTCCTCGTTTGAAGGCCCGGGAAATTCTGGCTTTCCTTAACCTGAACGTCGTCGCGACGCTATTTAGGTCGAACTCCTCAGCCGTCTCGCCGCGTTGATCTCGGCGCTGACAGGTCTAACCCGATTCCACTTCGATTGTGATCAATGAGGAGAGTGGTGCGGGCTAACGATAGCAGACCTGGCAAATCTCAGACCCTTCCTGTTGCCTTAGAGGTTGGGGATTTCAAGTATCCGATCGAATAGCCCGCAGAAATGCGCGAGCATATTTGATGCCAAGCGGAGAGCTGAAGTTCGGCACCTACGAACGGAACTAACTTGAGCGTCTGAGAGCATATACCACCGCCACAGTTGAAGCAGCGAGTCCACGTCCGAGGAATCTTGTGTAGCATTCTGGAAAATACTTCCCAAGAATGTGCAACAGAGTTCTCGCATGCCTAAGAGCGGACGTTCATTGCGTGACGTGATACCTCTCGGCCGCTGGTTTTTCGCGTTCCTCGACTTTAAAAAATAGGACTGCTCATTGAGGTTTTTTGGTCGTTGTTGCGACTAAGACGAAAGCAAAGAGACCGATCAGGATGAATTCCATAGAACCCGGCTCCGGTGTCGCCCCTGTGATCGTCAACATGCCATTTTCAAACCCGTTGGAAGCACTGAATCCGTCATAGGTTCCTGGTACGAAAACATAGCCATGGGCGGTTTTCGCGAACATCGACGGGTCAAAAACGTCGTCACTGAGTAGGTTAAAGCAGTTATCGTACGGGTATCTTTCCATCGGTGGCAGACTCGGATCGTCAACATAACCGGGAGGAAACTGAATGACGCCATCCTGTCCGAAACAACCGCCAACCACCGACAGGTCCATCGGAATTCCTGAACTGTTAGAGTTAACAAACATCGTGAAAGTGTATGCTTCGATTCCTCCTGCAAGCGGCAACGCGGCGCCGAATGTCTCTCCGTTAACCTGGTCTACTCCCAAGCTGGGGCCTAGAAACACACCAACATCAGGAGAACCAAAGTTGTTCCAGTTGAGCGTGTACGGTGCGTTGTCTGCTCTCGCCCAGTGATACCATCAACAGCAAACTCAAAAACAATCCGAATAGATATTTCATTTTTGTGTCCCTTTTAGAGGCGCCATTTGAGTGAATCCCCGAGGATGCGTACCTACAGCTGCTCGAGGAACGCCTGTTCCGGCTTTAGCGATGAACGTCTGGGAGCAGGGTACCGTTGCCAGAAACTTACCCCTTACGTTCTGGCGAAGTCAACATGCAAAGTTGTCACGCCTTGAGTGCATCGATCTTCACGTCCGCGGCGTTGGGTGTCTCCTGCGCCACTCGCACCGCGCCTCTTCTAGCTGGAGCACAAAAGTTGGCAACGGCGGTTTGCCCATGTTTGCGGTCGGCGAGACCATGTACCGCGCGGCCTTTCCGAAATTCTGGAGTTGTTCATCGGACATTTTCTGGAGCCGCGTTCGCAATGCATCGAGGTTGAAGTTTGCCAACTGAATGGATTGCATCCCGGTCAGTCCCGAAGATTCTATTTTCGTAGGGGAGATCAGGAAGGGACATGATAGACTCCGGCGCAATGCCCAGCAACAAGAAGAAAGCATCTCATTCCGAGCAAGACTACGCCGTGGGCGACCGCGTTAAGGTCAACATGCACCGCGGCCGAATTGTCGAGGCAGAGATCAAAGCTGTCATTGAGAAGACGCGGCGTCCGGTTGCAGGTCTCGTTTGGAAACGAGACGGCGTTGATTTATTTGTGGCAGGTAGTCGATAAAGTCCGCTGAGAGTGCGATCCGATTTCGTGCCGACCTCTTGACTGCCTTTGATCAGTTACGCTATAAGCCGCATAAGTAAACGAGAATGCAGAAGCCGCGACGACCCAGCCCTTGCCTGTTGTTATGGTGCGCGTTTGGTCCTTGGCACGGGCAACGTGGGGCAGTCAACGCCGCCCCATAGCAGGGCGCTGCTAAAAAGGTCGCGCAGTTCGCAGGTTGCCTTGGCTCGACCAGGAGCATTCGGGTCGGCCGTGAAATCGATGATTTCGTAGAACTCCCGAGTCGGTGTCCAAATCCTGAATTCATATTTTCTGCCCGCGCCACCCCGAATCCCGTATTTGGTGGTAAACACATACCCAGGGCTCGCATGGACTTTCCCAAAACTCATCGGATGGATCTCACGATCCTGAGGAGGGATCGATGAGATTTCCATCATCGAGGCGTCACAGCTGGGCAGGTCTACTTCGCCTGATGTGCCAACGGACAACTGCCAAATGACTTCGGCTCCTGCAGATTCAACCGGCAAGAAAGGAACGAGGTAGCAAAATGAATCGCCACCAGTTATATGTTTCAACGCGTTGCCGGAAAGCGTAATCGCTCTGTGACTCAACCTGCCAATAGTCTCCATCCTGGATACAGTTCCCTGAAACTGAGAATCGTTCTGCGACATCTCCGCGTGATTTGTTTCAGTGATATGTAGGAGTGTTTGGGCCTGTGCCGCCCGTTGCCAGGAGAGTTCGTGAATGTGCGCTTCGAATTGTTCTCGGCGATCGTTATCGATAGCGCGTACTTCTACGATCAGTAATAAGAGCGTAACTATAGCCCACAAGAATCTGTGGCCTGGTCCGATTCCTTCCTTCAGTGCAACAAGAACACCCACAGCCCCGAGGGCTCCTATGGCGACCCCGGCAGGAGGCAGGTGAAAAAACATCCAGTAGATGCAGATGGGCAGGCCAGCAACTAGGAACAGCCAATAGACTGGGAGGAGGAGTCTCTCCCTCACGAGGTCCCATAGTGTACGGAGTTGAACTGCCAGTTTTAAGAAGTAAAGCTCAATCCTGTGCCACATCGGATGCCTCTAATGACTTCTGGGGGGAGCGATATTTTGGAGCTTATCACGCGAGGGTGGCAAAACTGGTCTATCTAACCTTTAAGACCTCCGCCATGGTTTTTGCAATCAAGTCCAACACAGTTTCTCTCACGAACCCCGTCGCCTTTCCGAGCTTGATGTCAATGAGCTTCTTTTTCGCTGGAGCAAGGTCAGCTTTCGGGTCTGTCATCACATATTTCAAATCATCCCAAAGATTCTCTCGGTCCTCCAGGGAGAGCTTGTCGTCACGGTCAAGCAATTCGCGAGCGGTCCTCAGGAGGTCTTCCATCCATGGGTATGAGTGTCCACAGCCGTGGCAAAACTGAGGACGGGAGTAGTCCGTGACTGGCCTGTACTTTTGAACTCCGCGAATCGGTTCTCTGCAGCGAGAGCACTTGTCAATACAAGCCGCACCACATTTGGTGCAATGCGCTTTTGGATCGAACGATATACCGTCGCAGTGCTGAACGTGCCCCTTCAAGCATATTTGAGCATCACAGTGAAGTCCGTCCGGGTGCATTCCTTCTACGCTACTGGCACCTCGCTTCTGTTTTTCGAGTTCCTCTCTGACGACCTTTAGGGCGAGAAGGCTGAAGGCGTCGTGGATGTCGACTTCGGCGCCGAAATTATCGAGTTGGGTAACGATAAAATGTGGAAACCAATCGAGAGCATTTCCTCTTGATTCTGCCGGAGCCGAAACGCGATACTCTCTATCGTCAATGTAAACGGTTGCAACTCTTTGCAGCAACTCCGGATGATTCGATCCATGAAGGACCGTCTGCTTGAGAACAACTTTGGTGTCTAGATTGTCGAGCATCCAGGGATCTCCTTGACGATCTATTGTAAGGGCATCCGGAAGGGCACGGAATGACTTCAGGGTGCTCAAATTAAAACAGATTAAAACGAAGCGCCCGGAAGTGCTGACCCTTCGAAAATCATCGTTTTATTGAGAAAATGGTGCGCCCGGGGGGATTCGAACTCCACCAGCCCGCAAGGGGAAGAAACCGCTATGAACGCAGGCGCGAGTGAGAAGAAAGGGATGCGGGCCACACGCGGATGCAGGCCCAAATGCGCATTGGCTCTGGGACCAGCTACGCGAATCGGTCATCGTCCAACTTCTGGCCCGAAATTGGTCAAGGGAAACTCAGATTGCACCAAAATGCAGCAGTACTAAAGGGGGCCAGTCGTTAGCTCTAGTACTTAAGGTGCGAAATAGGACCTAAACCTCGTCGAAACATCTGCTTGCGGCGAATCCCCTGAGCATGACAGAGAGTCTCCTTCCGACTCAAAACAGACCGATTTTTCGGCTTTTTCGGGCATCCGCTGACCACGATTTCGCCTCTTCCCTTGACGTATTCCATTGACAACACATTGCTTACGCCATGGCCGACTTGCGCCACTACCCGGGACTTCCGGTAACATATCTCCTGGAGAGACCTGCAGTCGCCAGAAGGAGACTCGAATGGAAGAAATCTCGATTAGGCCGATCGCGGTAAGCATCGGGCGAGCCGCCGAACTCACCTCACTGTCAAAGACGAGTTTGCGACGTTTCGCCAGGAACGGTCGGCTACGGACAGTTCGGTTAGGCCGACGCGTGATCGTTCCTTACAACGCGCTCACAGAATTGCTGCAAAACGATCTCGGAGACGAGACCTCGTCGCCGAAGACGCGCAGTAAAAACAGCTCGACCGGGGGATCACAAGTCCACCCGGCCGAGTACTTCATGGAGAAAAGATGAGATCAACATCAACCCGCAATCACGCAGTCTCTGTCAACCACATCACGTCCAGAAATGGAAAACAGCAAGGCACCCGTCTAATTCCTCTCATGCTCCAGCGAAAGGGATTCCCTTCGGAGACTTACTACGTTCCCGAATGTTTCGAATGCGGAAAACCGATTCTCGACTTCCGCGACGCCAATGTCTCGACCGTCGATGAGACGAGCGAAGACTTGATCCCCATTGGCAAGCTCGGCAATGCGGACGCTTTCCTGATTCCGAGCGCCGGTGCCTTCGCGGTTTGCAAAATGTGCGACGAGACTGGTCGGGGACCTTGGGTCACCGCGGACTGCGTGTTCCGAGACGACCAACGTCACGAGTTCGAGAAACGGTGGGGGCTGTGATGCTTCGCACCCACACACGTCTCGCGGTTTCCATTCCAACCTCCCCTCTCAGTTCCAGTCCACTACTTCAAACTATCCGCCTAAGGAGCCTCGAATGATTCCCACGAACGAACTCTCTCCAGTTGAATTCGCAGTATTGTACGTGAAAAACAAAAAGTCCGGTCGCGAGCAAATGCGATTCTTTCCACGCTGCTGCGATTGCCGGAAGATTTTGCTCGACATCTCGGAAGCGAATCTCGCCGCTGTCAATTGCGAGAAGTTCAAATTGGAGCGAATCGCGACCCGCGGTGACTTGGAAATCTCCCAGCAATCCGGACAAGCCCTTGTCTTCTGCTGGGATTGCGACCGTAAGAAGAATCGCGTCCCGTGGCAGAACGCTCTCGGCACCTTTCGCGGAATCGACGAGTCCCAACGATTTCCCGAGCCAATCCGCAAAGGGAAGAAACGGTTATGACCGCAGGTGTGAGTGAGAAGAAAGGAACTACGGTGTGGATGAACACGTCCGCGCCACCACTCGATTATTGATGGGGGTGCTTGAGAGTTGCTGTGCAGAGTTCCCTTCTGAACCGCGAATTGAAATTACTCCGCTAGGACTTCTTTTGGTACGCGAGAGAAAAAGAACTTAAGGTCATCTCCTGTCAGAAATATTACAAACACCTGACTTTTACTCGTCCGGATCATTTCAGCAAAGTCTTTGCGTGGGTCACCAGCAAGTCCATGCCTGATTTTGTCCATGTAATATTTGTTCCAATGCCAAGCCAGGAAGTCCGCAGCCTCCAGACCTCTTTCCGAGCCTTTCAGTTTAGAAGCAAACGAACTAACGCGGATCACCGCGTTGGTTTTCACATCGCGTCTCATCCCCTCAACCCCGCTTAGTGCAGCTGCTTCATCCTTGTCACCAGCCTCCATGAAATACGCGAAAGATTCGCGCGGGCAGGTCTCATCGGCCCACCAGCCGATTTCTAAGAGGCACACCTGCAGCCCTAGCGACAAGAGACTGGTTCCGAATGTTTTCTTCCACGCGGGCGATGCTAACTCTTCATATTCATTCGGCCGAAACGAGACGAGGACCACTCGCTCAACATTTTGACCGATGATTCTAGGGATCGATTGGCAATCGCGGGCGAATAGCAGTCGTCTCTCTGGAGTATCGCGTTTGAATTGTTTGGCGCCGGGATAGAAATCCGTCGCGTGAAATGCAGGACTCCCCCAACCTCTGAATATCTTATTCCATGACCTAATAAACTTTTTGTAGAGATGGGGTTTAAATAGAGCAGCAGCCACACAAAGAACTCCATCGGTCTCATCTGTTTTTGCGCCGAGATCTACAAATACCTTCATCATCGCCCTGCTACCGCCTGGTAGCAGTCTATCAGTCCGTGTTTAAGGGTCCGACTTAAAGGATCGTTTTCGTCTCAGGTACACCCCGAATAGAAACGCAAGGTTGCATTTCTCCGGGCGGTATGGCGGGCCAGTGCAGAAGCGACCACCACTGGTTAGCTGTCGACTCTTCCTCGGGAAGAGCATGTGGATTTAGTCCGAATACCTTGCTGTGCCCCCGCATAGATTCCGTGAGCAGCGGGCGCACTTCATTGATAGTTGCATCAACGGCCCTTTGTTTGATTCCGAATCGCCTCCCAGCCTCAATTATCAGGTCTGCACGACTCTGTGCAGCATCCTCCAAGATTGCGGCGATAGGGTGTAGCCTGGTCAGCCTAAAGCTTCCCGCGTCAAACCACAATTCCACGGGCTCGGGCTTCCGCCCGTTACGCAATTTCCCCACCTCCAACCGCACTTTATTCTGAGCCTTGTCCTGCCTCTTGAGATGGATCACGAGGGAGGCGTCCTCCACTATCCGGTTGCTTCCGCGTACCAATTGATTGCTACCACGTTGGGCGCTGTCCTTTGAGGGCTTGCCATCATGCCTGACAAGCAGTGCACCTTTTTGGGGCAACAGCGCCAGACGGTCAAAGAATCTAGACATGCCCACCTCTGAGTTCGGGTCGGTCATAGCGAGAATGCTGTTCACCGTGTCCCAAATGAGAATTTCGACCTTGTTATCGCACATCCATCTGTCTACGCATTGAAACTTTGATTCGAGTGTGAGCTGCTGGCGAAAGGTCCTCATCAATTCGCAGTCTGAGAGAATCAATCCTTCAGGGAAGTCATCGGCCGGATACAATCTGTCCAAGCGATTTCCAACTTCAAGGTCATCCATCTCAGTCTCGAAAATGCCGACCCGCCGTGCTGCCGGTACCCCCCAAGTCCGCAATAGGGGCGAGCCCGATGCAACCGCCTCAGCAAGCTGGTAGCTGAACGTCGATTTGAATTCCTCTTCCAGGGAATGAACCACAGCGATTCCACCCTCCTGCCATAGGCCTTGGATGATCCACGGCACGGGAGTCTGTCGGCTCTTCCGAATTAGGCGAGAGATTGAGTGTTGAGTTCTGTCGCTAGAAGGGATCATCGAATTGATCCTGGGCGTCTGCACGGTATTCCTCCTCGGGCCTGAGGGTTTCTGTCTTGCGAATCAGAACGGGGACACTGATCTCGATGCTGCCGTCATACTTCGAAGTTACAAACTCAAAAAGCAGGAACTCAACGAGATTCATCTCCTTGCGCCTCCCCAAGTACTACGCCGACCGGCACCAGGCCCGAGGCGATGATGGCCTCAGCATCCATTCGCCGGATTCGGACAAGGCGTCCGCCCAACTTCACGTAGGGAATTTTCCTTTGGCAGACCCATGCACGGACTGTGCTTACTTTGAGTCTCAGAAGTGCAGCGGCTTCAGGTACGGTCAACAATTCGGTCACAGCGACACTATCCACGAGGGCCTCGCAGTTCATTCAGTCGCGCCTCAACCGAAGCGTGTGAAATGCGCCATCTCTTCCCTTCTTTGCGCCCCAATACCTTGCCAGTCCAAACGAGACCGTAGAGGTAGTCGAGTCCAACTCCTAGCTTTCTTGCAGCCTCAATCGCGGTTAATTCGGTTTGCTTCGTTTTCATCAAGCCTCCTTGACATTTGGATCATACACACTTATGCTTATGCTATGCAACGTGACATGTACAATACCGTTACAATGCCAATCATAGTTCGCTCCTCAGAGGAATGGGCGGAAGGCACGACCTATCGCACAAACCATCGAGTGTGGGTGAGGGAGTTCACAGCAGACGACGCAGATCAGAGCATCCCGTGTGGGAAGGAGAATTGGAACGAGCTTTCTGCTTCTGATCGGCGGGAGATCGTCTGGGCTAGCAGTTTCATTCCATTCCTCAAATTGCCGAAAAGCGAAGGCGTAACCATTCTTACGCTGACGGTAAAGAATCCTTCAATTTCATTTCCCAAGATGATCTCAAAAGAGCAGCTCAATCCGGCAGGCTCGGTTTACATGGCGGACGTACGGATTCCTTCTCCCCTACCGACGCTCGGCCGCGAATTGGATCGTGTACGGCTAGTCATTTGGGAACGGAAGGACGGTACACTGGCGCCCGGTCTGTTTTGTCCAGACGTCCGTTCCGCTTTTTGGATACTTGCGTTGTGGAGCGCTGTTGGAATGAAAGCTGGCCCGCGACTGTGCCCGAAATGTGGGAGACTCTTCGGCCAAACTCGGCCAGACCAAGAGTATTGCTCCCTTAAATGCCGCGAGGCTCACCGCGTTCAGCGCTGGCGGGAGCAACAGAAAACCAGGAAGTCAACGGGTAAAACTAAGTCACGAAAGAAGGCGCCATGATTTATAAGAGAGGCAAGATCTACTGGTATAAATTCATGTGGAATGGGGACCTCGTGCGCGAGTCCACGAAGCAGGGCAATGACAAGATTGCACGCCAGATGGAATCCGCGCACCGCACGTCATTGGCGAAGGGCGAAGTCGGAATCCGCGAGAAAAAGCAGTCCCCCACCCTCGCAGCGTTTATCGATATTCGATTCGAGCCTTGGGCGAAAGCTACGTTTGAGAAATCCTCTCCAAAGACCTGGTTCGATTGGTATCGAGTAGGACTGCGCGCAATCAAGAAATACAAGCCTCTGGCCAACGCCACTCTGGAAGAAATCAGAGGGGAAAAGATTGCGGAATTTGCTGCCCATCGACAGAGCGAAGGGTTACAGACGAGCACGGTCAACAGCTCTCTCCGCGTACTTCGGCGCGTTCTTAGGCTCGCTGTGGAATGGGGCGCGTTGACGGTTAGCCCTAAAGTCAAGCTACTCCCGGGCGAACGACACCGGGAACGAGTAGTAACCCGGGAAGAGGAATCTAGGTACCTTGTTGCTGCACCTGAGCTTCTCGCCTCCGTTGCAGCGATCCTCTGCGATACAGGACTGCGGCCAGAGGAGTGTTTTCGTTTACGGTGGGAGGCGATCACTTGGGCCAACGGCAGGCATGGTACCTTTCTTGTCACTCACGGCAAAACCGCTGCTGCGCGGAGAGTTCTTCCGATGACACCTCGGGTTAGGAATATCCTACAAATCCGCTGGGAACGCATGGGGAGTCCCACAGAAGGCTGGATATGGTCTGCAGAGACCAAGAATGGCCATATCGAATCTTCGAGCCTCAAACGGCAACACAGGCAAACTTTTGTGACACTGGCCGAGAAGGCTAAAGAGGTCAAAGAAAAGCCAATTCGCAAATTTGTGCTCTACTCGCTTCGACACACGTTTCTGACGCGGCTCGGGGAATCCGGCTGCGATGTTTGGACACTAGCCCGAATCGCTGGGCACAGTGATATTAGGATGTCGGCTCGTTACGTGCACCCATCGGAAGATGCGGTTCTGCATGCAATGTCGCGCATGGGTAGGCACAAAATTGGGCACAGCGAGAATTCATCGGAAAACAAACCGAACCGGCAGCCACAGCTAACCAATTGAAGATTAAAGAGAAATGTGGTGGACGTGACCGGGATCGAACCGGTGACCCCCTGCTTGCAAAGCAGGTGCTCTCCCAGCTGAGCTACACGCCCAAATTGATCTAACCCTCTGCTCATTGTACCACTTAGGCCGCTTCCTTGTTGCGGACGTTGCTGACAGTTTGTAGCCCACGTAGCCCAAGTAAAGACGGCGGTAGGTCAAAGCCAAGGCCGACTTTCTTGGCCTGCTATTGACGGTACTCGACGTCTTCCACAAGCTGCTTGCCGTATCGATCTCCCATGCTTGGATTCGAGTGCCCCATCCAGTAGTCGATTAGGATTTGCCGCGCCTCACTCCGTTGCAGCACGGCCTCTCGGAATCGGCGGAACACGTTGAACCGCGTTCCAGGTTCATTCCGTCCCATTTCTTCGAGGATAGGACTCAGGCTGTCCCTATCAATGTTGCCTGGATCGAGCATCGTTCCGTTAGCGGTCTGGAATAGAAAGCCACTCTTTCGGCTACCGATGAAGTTACGCAAGATTCGCGCAGCGTCAGGATGAAGGTCTATGTCACGCAATCCCGCCTCAGTCTTAAGATCAGGCTTGAGAGCGTTCACGTCCTTTTCCCGTTGCTGGCGAACGTAAATAATCGAGCAGTCCGGTTCGATGTGTTTTTCTATTTCGATTGCTACCACTTCAGAAATCCGCATCCCCGTAACAAGGTTGAGGAAGTAAATCATCAAATACTGTCCCTCGGCTTTGTCGAGCAGCGTAGTCATTTCCTTTGGAGTCATGGTAGGACGGCGCTGGTTCTTCGGGTTGACGCGGGGTAGACCGATTGCCGCAAGGTTCCATTCCCGACGATGGACCGGCCGGAAATTCTCATCCATTTGAGAAGCGATGACCTGGCGCATGATACGGAAGTAGTAGCTTATGGTCGAATCGGAGAATCGCCGCCTGCCGTCTTTCACCGCGGACTTCATGGCAGTGATCAACGCTTTAGCTTCCGGGTTGTCGATGGAAGCCAGCGGCATGTCTCCAATCTGTTCGTTCAGATATGCAATCGCTGTCGAGTAGGAACCAATCGTGTTGGCGACGATCTGAGTGCGCTTCTTCGAATGCACGACCTCACCCGACGTTATCGCCTCCAACCACCATGCCGCTTGCTTGCGGAAATTGACGACAGGCGAGAGCCGTTCCCGGACTTTGTCTAAGTCCAGCACTCCTGCCTTCTCCATCTCCTTTTGCAGTCTAAGCATGGCGTCCATTTCGTTGCGACAGTATCCGAGAGCTACCCGGCGCATGGTCAAAAATCTCAAACGCATAGAAAAGGCTTGGTTTCCGGTCTCGTAATTCCTCGCCCAGCTGGTTTCTGAAACCTCAAGAGCGTGTACAATTCGGGTTCGACGATCAAGTCTCGGGAGGCTCTGGAATGATTTGGGCTCGCATGCTTGCTTACATCACCGGAACCGTAGACCAGGAACTTCTTCTGAGGAACGAATATCTGGCCGCAGAGAACCGGATCCTGAGAGCCCAAATCAAAGGCAGGTTGTTGTTATCCGATGCCGAAAAAGCTACGTTGGCTGAGATCGCCCACCGGCTTGGACGGAAAGCCTTGGAAGAATTGGCGGCTGTCGCGAAGCCGGATACGCTGCTGGCCTGGTACCGAAAGCGCATCGCCAACAAGTTCGACGGATCGAAGTTTCGCAAATCCCGGGGTCGTCCCAGAGTTGACGAGGAAACCGAGCGGTTGGTGGTGCGGATGGCGAAGGAAAATCCCGGGTGGGGCTATGACCGGATCGTGGGCGCCATGGCCAACCTGGGTCACCGA
>Ga0210392_10000575_pt1 | contig 21835 bp, 13 predicted proteins | sample IncBWC30OmetaG_FD_161057 | JGI IMG/M metagenome (GOLD analysis project Ga0210392, IMG submission 161057) | Forest soil microbial communities from Barre Woods Harvard Forest LTER site, Petersham, Massachusetts, United States - Inc-BW-C-30-O ...
TCTTGGTGGCAGCCTTTCCGCGGCAACCGACTTGAATAGCCTTTCGCGCTACTCCTCGTTGTCGCGCGAGTCGTCGCCCGGCGTTTGAACCCCGCGCGCGAATCCCTGCGCCATAGCATCCGCCAACGCGCGCCGATGGCGCACGGTCGCACTCGCCGGGATCTTGATCACCGTCTCGACCATTTCCTCGAAGTCGCTAGAAGCCGGCACTATGTATTTCAAGCGCACGAGCACGCCGAGCCGAGAACCGATCTCCCGCGCATCCTCGGCTAGCCGCTGCATACGCCCCCGCTTGTGCCGACGTCCCTGGTCGTCGGCGGCTCCATGCTGCAACTTTTGATAGTGCGCGTGCTGCTGCTCGACGGGCAGCTTCGTCAAGGTATGCATCGCATCGACCGTGATCACATACACCGTCGTTCGCCAGTGCGCCGTGATCTTCGGCTCAACCTTGCTCATGATCCGGTGCAGCTTGGATGCGTACGGCTGGGTTATGCCGACCGCCGAAGCAATGACCGTGTCGGAAAGGCCAAGCTTCACCAGTTCCCCCACCGCCCACGCAAGGTCAGCTGCCCTGAGCTCCGACCGCGCCGTGTTCTCGCGAGTATTCTCGAGCCGCGCCTCCGCGTCGGTCATCTCGCGAACCACCGCGGGAATGGTCTCGCGCTCTAGCTCTTCCGACGCCGCATAGCGACGAAAGCCGGAAACTAGCGCAAACGGACGATCAGCATTGGGAGTTGGGCGAACCTTCACGGGATCCTTGACGCCGCAGACGCGGATCGACGCCTTCAACTCCGCGAACGCGGACTCTTCGTCAAAGCCACTGTCCAGCTTCCAGGCTCCGCTGCGAGCGTTCCAGGCAGCGTCGACGCGAATGGACGACAGGGAAATGTTCACGATCACTTCTTCGTCGTTGTTCATGACTCTCCAAACCTAAGGCGTACGACACGCCCCTACACGCTCGCGCGCGCAACGGTTGAGCGTCGCCACGCGCGCCCCGTTCACCGCTCGAGACTCACCTCAAACGGCAGGAAAACAGCGGTACACAGAGCTGAGTTGCGCCCCCGCGCAACTGACGAAAAGGCTCGATGAAAATCGGGCCTTTTTACTTTGTCACTCTGCGGCTATTGGGGACCTCCGCAGAAGCCCGTTGACTCCAGGTTGACATGAGCCTCGACGAGCACGCTTTCCGGAGTGCCCATTGACGCGCCGTTGACATGCCCGAGACGCTTTGCGCGTTGTAGGCATGCCGCTTTTCGCCGCGGGATGCTGAATACCGTGACAAAAATCTCGGGCTCGCCGCAACGACGATGAATGACTGGAAACTGGAAGCTCGACATTCCGGCTCCGCCGCAAATGATTAAGGCCATTAAAATGAGACTCCGAGTTTCTGGTGTTATCGGTACCGCACTCGCGGTCGCATTGGCTGCGGCAACGGGGTGCGCTTCTCGCAGCGGAAACGGTCCAAGCGGAGGGAGCGGCAACGCTGGAGCCAATTCCAGCGCCGGAGGCAGCACAGCCTCGAGCGGCAATGGGAGCTCAGGCTCGAGCGGGAGCATTAGCTCGGGCCCCGGCGGCAATGGGAGCTCAGGCTCAATCGGGAGTTCAGGTTCAACCGGGAGCTCGGGCTTCGCCGGCGCAGCCAGCGCTGGCGACGGAGGAGTAGGCGGGCAGATGGACGCCCCTCTCGTCTGCCCGTCGGCGCCTCCAGCCGCCGGACCGTTTTCCATTGACGCCACGGGCGTCACCTTCAGCGGGAGCGGCACCCTCCGGGTGGAGGTTTGCCAGGCTGACATCCTCCGCGTCGAGTACACGTCCGCCTCGTCGATTCCGATGAAGACATCGCTATCGGTCAATGCGACCTGGCCGACCCCGCACTTCTGCGTGTCCGAAACGGGGGGGACTGTCACCATCACCACCGCGCGGATGCAGGTGAACGTTGCGACCGCGACCGGCCTCGTCACCTTCGCCGACTCCGCCGGCAACGCTGTGTTGTCCGAGGCGAGCAAGAAGCTCACGGCGGTGACCGTCGAGGGCGTCGCCACCAACACCGTGGCAACCGGGTGGAAGTCGCCGGCGGACGAAGCCCTGTTCGGCCTCGGCCAGCATCAGGACGGAGTGATCAACCGCAAGGGCTCGACACTCGACATGCACCAGGCCAACACCCAGATCCAAATCCCGCTCGTGGTGTCGAACAAGGGTTACGGGGTTCTCTGGGACAACCCCTCGAACACGACCTTCGCTGGGAACGCGGCGAGCAACACCCAATACAGCTTCAGCTCCGAGACCGGAGATCTGGTCGACTACTACTATTTCTACGGGCCCACGATCGATCACGTGATCGCGCTCTACCGCACGGCGACGGGTGCGGCACCGCTATTCCCCAAGTGGGCCTATGGCCTCTTCCAGTCGAAGGACCATTACGCGAGCTCGGCCGATCTGCTCGCGGTCGACCACGGCTACCGAAGCAACAACATTCCCGTCGACGTCATCGTTCAGGATTGGCAGTACTGGTCGCCCGCCGTCTGGGGTTCTCAGCTCATGGATCCCAGCCGATATCCCGATCCGGCCGCGACGGTGACGCAGCTGCATACCGACAATATCCACACGATGATCTCGATCTGGCCCCAATACCAGACGCGAAACCCGCCCACGGCCATGGTTGCCGGAGAGCTTGACCCCTTCAACTCGCTCAACGCGATCAACGCTCTCTATCCGGACGCGACGGGCGGTCTATATCACTATTACGACACCTTCAATCCGATGGCCCGGTCGATGGCATACCAGTATGACCACGATCGACTCATCGCAAAATACGGCTGGGACGGCATTTGGGCGGACTGCACCGAACCTGATGGCTATCCCGACTCCGTGAACGTGCACGCCGCCGACACCGCGCTCGGCAAGGGAGCGTTTTATTTGAATGCGTACCCTTTGGAGCACAGTCGAGGGACGTACGAGGGCTGGCGCAGCATCGGCCCCAACAACAAGCGCGTCTACATCCTCACGCGCAGCGCTTGGGCGGGCCAGCAGCGGTATGCCGCAGGTTGCTGGTCGGGGGACATCAATGCCGCGTTCGACGTGTTCGCCGCGCAGATCCCCGGCGGCTTGAGCTTCGCCATCTCCGGGATGCCGTACTGGACCACCGACATCGGCGGCTACTTCGGAACGCCCAGCGAAGAGCTCTTCACGCGGTGGCTCCAGTTTGGCGCATTTAATCCCACCTTCCGCATTCATGGGACGGCCTCCAAGGAGCTTTACGGGTCTCAGTGGAGCACTCAGGGCAAGGCCAACATGCTCGCGGTCGATCAATTGCGCTATCGCTTGATGCCCTACATCTATTCCCTAGCGTGGCAGGTCACTAGCGCGGGCTACACGATCATGCGCCCGTTGGTGTTCGACTTCCAGAACGACGCGAATGTTTACGGCATCAAAGATCAGTTCATGTTCGGCCCCGCGTTCCTGGTCAATCCCGTGACCGCGGCGGGGGCCACGAGCCGATCCGTCTACCTGCCGTCCGGGACTTGGTACGATTTCGGAACCGGATCGACCCTGACCGGCGGCAGCATGATGACTGCCGACGCCCCACTCAGTCAGATGCCGCTGTATGTGAGGGCGGGCTCGATCATACCGATGGGTCCGATGATTCAGTACGCCACCCAAAGCATCGACCCGCTGGAGATCCGCGTCTACGAGGGTCAGGACGCAACGTTCACGCTCTACGAGGACGAAGGCGACACCTACGACTACGAGACCGGCAAGTACTCGACGATCAAGCTTTCGTGGAGCGAGTCTGCAAAGCAACTGACCATCGGCGCGCCGACAGGAAGCTACCCGGGGATGCCCACGACAAGGACGTTCAATATCGTCTTCGTCGGTGCGAATCACGGGGCTGGCCTGGGTGTGACGGCGACGCCAGACCGGGTCGTCACGTACAATGGGGCGGCCATGGTCGTGAAGGCGCCCTAGCCAACGCGTCCTTTTACAAGCTGCGGCCCGTCCGAACCCTTCTGCAACAGGCAAAACGGCGGACGCGCTTGCCTAGCCGGTTGACGGTAAGGTCTTCATACAAAGCAGCCTCGACCGGCGTTAGGCGCGTCAAAGCTCCGAGATGCTGAACCGCTTCCTGGACCCAATGCACAGTGCTCGTCCAGAAAGAAATTCGAGCGCCTGAGGCCAACCGCGACCGTGCAGTCCGCAATTGAAGCGCAGCGCTTTTTCGGAGGACTGTCGGGAACCTGCGCCCGCAAACGATGTCGGAAGGGCAATGCTCTCATTGGCCCTTCCGCCGGTTGCGCCCAGTCGCCGACGCTCGCCGCTGCGTTGGAAGCGGCTTCTGTGGCTGACCTGCGGAGCCCTCGCGATCTGGTTGCTTTGGTTCTGGCCAGCACGCCGCAACTATTACTTCAAGAGAGACCAGGTTCGTTATCGCCTGGATGTACCGTACTCAGCGAGCTCATCCGATCCGAAGCGACGGCTGGATCTATATCTACCGCCGGGCGCCGCAGCGGGTTTCCCTATCGTCGTCTTCGTACACGGCGGCTATTGGAGCGCCCTCGACCGTCGCTGGCTGCAGCCCTTGTTGGGCGCGCACGGCAACGTCGGCGTCGCGTTCGCCCGTCACGGCATCGCCGCGGCCATCATTGGCTACCGACAATACCCGAACGTTCAACACGGCGACGACTCACTCAACGACATCGCGACGGCAGTCCGTTTCGTGCAAGCTTCCTGCCCATCCTGGGGTTGCGGCCCGCTGTTTGTGGTCGGTCATTCGGCGGGTGGTCACTTGGTTTCCTTGCTCGCCATGGATGACCGCATCTTGCTCCGCAACGGTGTCGCTGCCGGCACGGTGGCCGGCTTCGTATCGATCGACGGCATCTTCAATCTGAGTGCGTCGCTCGCAGCATTCACGCCCGAGCAAGCCGCCATCATGCGCAAACTGTTCGGACCCGACGATGCAACGCTCGCAATCCATTCGACCATCTCGTACGCACGCCGCGAGCACCCCCGCTTGTTGTTCTTGGATAGCACCGATGACGAAAAGGTGTGCCGGGACGCCTTCAGCGCGATGAAAGCACGCATGACAGAGGTAGGTAGCCCAGCGCAGTTCGTAGAGCTTCCCGGTCTAGGCCACAATGAAACCATCGTCCGTATCGGTATGGACAGTGACCCCGTGATGCCCTCTCTGCTCGCTTTTGTGCGGCGATGAGCGTCGCGAGCCGTACAAACCCGACAACACATGATCTTCAGTATGCCGAGTCGTCCGCAAAGGCTTGTGTCAGCTGGGTTTGTCGCTCGCTAATCGGACCATCACAGTTCTAATCCCAGCTCCAGTTCGCGGCTGGGGACGTTTGATAGCCAGACGGTGTTCCGGCTTTGGCGTTGCAGGCTCCAGTACAGTCGTAGGCTCCACTGGTTTGACATGCCCACGCCGCAGATACGACCGACCTTGACGCACCCGTCACGCGCACCGTGGCAACCATCGGCAGCGGGCGCGTCGTTGCCATCCTTCGCATGGGCGGAAGCCACCATGCTACACGAGGGTGGCTTGATCGCTTTTCAGTCACCACAGCCGCTCAAGCGTCTTCGCCGAGACAAACTGTAACACGCAAGCGTGCGAGCGCCGCGGACGGGCGCATTGCGTGCGAGAAACAAAACAGAAAAGAGAAACGAGCGGAACGACCTCGAAGGGCCGGATCGCTCGTTTCACGCGCTGATCCGAGCGTTCGCTCGGCGCTCGCGACGCCAGCAACGCCGCTAGCGAGCAGCTCGCGCCTGTGCTTGCGAATGTGACCGCGCATTGCGGAGCTTCGGAATTGATCTAGGGTCAGTCAGGCACCGGGCAATGCAAGTTGAAACGGGCGCTGATCACTCGACTCGCCGGGCGTCTCTGTGGGCGACGGGCGAGCGTGCGCTCACGGCCGGGCGCGGCAGCGTAGCGCTCGCAGCGATCGTGCTCTTGAGCCTCGTCTTCCGCGTGTACATGTCGCAGCACGCTTCGCTGTGGCTCGATGAAGTGACCACGCACCTGGGCGTGCTCATGCCCTGGCCCGAAGTGCTGAGCGGTCCATCGCGGGCGCACCCCCCGCTGATGTACGTGCTGGTCAAGCTCGCCATCAAACCGTTTGGCGACAGCGAAACCGGCCTGCGCTCGGTGTCGCTGTTCTTTGGCTGCGTGCTGCTGGCAGCAACTTACGAGCTCTGTCGAGAGCTCGGGCTCTCGATTCAGCGCTCGCTCGTCGTCGTCGCAACGTTCGCGCTGACCCCGTTTTTCATTCGGCACGCCACCGAAGCACGCCACTACGCGCTCCTCGCGTCGTTTGCCGCCCTGGCAACCACACGCGCGCTGCGCTTGCTACGAGGCCAGCAAAGCACCGCTGACCTGCTCATGTTCGCCGCGTGCGTGGTCGCCATGCCCGCCACGCATTACTTCGGGCTCGCCTACGCCGTGGCGTTGCTCGGCAGCGTCATCCTTGGGGTCGGGCTCGGATGGCGGCAGAGCTCGAGGCAAGCACGCCGGGCGGTGGTCGGCGCGCTGCTCGTCTGCTTGGTGCCGCTCGGCTACATCACGCTACGGGCGGCCACGGCGGGAAAGTTTTTCGGCGTCGGCAAAGGCGGTGGCGGCGGCTTCGTTTTCAACTCGGAGCTGCTGCGGGAGATCCCTCACGAGTTCTCATTCCTCGACAACACGGCTTGGCGGCTCGCGCTGGAGCCGGCGCTGGCCTTGGTCGGCCTGTTGTTGCTCAGCCGCCAGCTGCGCGGCGTGACGCGTCTGCTGCCGCTCGGGCTCGGCGTTGCGCCGTGCGTCGCCGCGCTCTTCGTGTCGGCGGAGCACTTCATGGCCCCGCGCTATCTGGCGCCGTCCGCCATTCTCTACCACCTGGGCGCGTGCGTCGCGCTGTTCGCTGCGGTCGACGGTGTGCGTAACGCGCGCGGCGCCGTCGTCCCTTCGCTCGCGCCCTACTTGGGCGGGCTCACGTTGGTTGGCTTGCTTGCCGTGCGCCTAGTCGAGTACCCCAACGGGTTCGGCGCCGGCGGCGATGACTACCGCGGCTTCCAAAGCTACTTCAAAGCCAACCTCGCCCAGGACACGGCGGTCGTCGCGTATCCGGGCTCGTTCGGCGAGCTGATCTTGGGCAAAGAGTACCGCCTCGACAAGAAGCCGATCAGCCTCGAAAAGTTCAAAGCCTCGCGCGGAAGCAATCGCTACCTCATCGTCGAAATTCACTGCGATACCGCCGAGCGGCGCGGTGAGCTGGAGGCGCTGATCGAGCAAACGTTCGGCCTCTCGGCGCCAGCCTTTCGCGCGCTGCCGCTGGTTCCACTGCCACACTCGGTCTTTCAACCCGCCGTCGCCGCGCGCATCGTGCAGGCGCCAAACGGCAGGTCGCCGCCGAAGAAACCAACCAAGAGAGCGGCACCGTAGCAAGGGAGCCAGCCTCCGAAAGCTCCACGTTCGTCGATCCCCCAGTCACCGAGCCTCCGGCGCTGAACGACGGCACGCCGAACGGCACCTCTACCACGCTGACGGCTCGGACGACCGCGGAGGCGCTCGAAACAAGCTCGTCAAGGAGCCCTGTACCAACAACGCTCTCGGACCGACAATGCCGGCGACATCGCGTAGCCGCGATGGGGTGCCGGCACCGTCGCTCCGAGGTCAGCGCGAGCTCTACTTGGGCGCTTCGTTGGGCCAGGCCTTCCCGTAGATCGTCTTGTAGCCCGTGAGGGCCTCCTGGACGTACTTCACGTCCCCCTCCTGCCCGCCCCCCGTGGGGATGTTGCAGTTGTTGCTGATATCGCCGTTCAACCAGGAGGCCACGACCTTGTATACCTTCTGGTATGGGTCGCAGCCCGTAGCGGTCGCGTTGGCCTGGTCGTACTCCTGCTTAAACGTGTACGTCATGTGAACGAACAGGTTATAGGCCGGGTTGAAGATCGACAGCTTGTAGTAGGGGTCCGTGGGGTCCATGACGGCATCGATGACGCCCTTGACCGTTTTGCCGGTGAGGTCCTGCACGCCGAGGGACGCCTCGCTCTCGCAGTAAAAGGACTTCTGAGTCATGCTCCAGGGAACGATGTCGGCCGTGCCCGTACCAGTGCAGGTGTAACCCGCCGGCAGGGTGGGTATCAAAAATGTGCCCTCGCAACCCGGCGTGTCTTGGAAGAGCCCATAGCTATGCGAGTTGTCGGTCTTGCCCGTAAGCGGGTCCTTGGTCGTGACGCCGCACACTCCTCCTGCCATGGTGTCGCCGGAAATGGCCCCAGCGCTGATCGCCCACATCCCGCAATTCTGGCCGCCGCAATCATCGGAGGCCTTGCCGTTGCTGCTAGACGGAGCGATTGCACCGCCCTCCTGCAGCGCCTGACCCTTCAAAAGCTGGCCTACCCAGGGATCCGGAAAGCCAGCCGACGTCAATGCGCCCACCAGGCAGGCATCGTAGAGGTCGTACTTGCTTGCGCTCGTCGATGCGAGGGGATCGTCAGCTGGGTTGGCATACGCGCAGTTGATGGTGCCGGGACAGCCGTCGGCGATGGTACAGCCAGCCAAAACATTCCCGCCGCTGCCGCCGCCCGTGCCGCTACCGCCCGTGCCGCTGCCCGCAGTGCCGCTGCCCTTGCCTGCGCTGCCGCCAGAAGACGAACCCGCTGACGACGACGTGCCTCCGGGCGACGAACCCGCTGACGACGTGCCCCCGGACGACGAACCCGCTAACGACGTGTCCCCGGACGACGAACCCGCTGACGACGACGTGCCCGCTGACGATGTGCCCCCGGACGACGAACCCGACGTCGAAACTGAGGGCGAGCCCGCAGACGTTGAACCCGAAGAAGAGCCCCCCGAGCTGGAGTCGTCGCCGGAGCTGCCGCTCTTGGTGCTGCAAGCCACGACGACTGGAGTAACCGCAAGCGCCAAAGCGCAAGCAATCGACGAAATTCGCATTATTGGCAATCCTTGGTGTTGGGAGGCGCAGTTGCGCCGGTCGCGCATAGGTGCAGGTTTAGCAACAGTGTGTGTCATTTGGACTTGAACGCAAGACGCTTATTAGCAAGCCACAGGCCAACGGAGAGCGTCAATCGAGCGACGAACCGACGCCCCATGCGTGCCGAAATTTTGGCTATTTTTATGGGAAAATCACCACTGGCGCCATTCGCTACGATGACTCCATTACTGACCGGCCATTAGCTATCTTGGGCCTGTCTTCGCGCCCGTGCATCGGCCCGCGGCAGCTGCCAAGAAAAGCACGGGAAGCGCAGAATGTGCACAGCACGATGCGCAACTCGCAGCCGCACACAGTAGCGGTTCCCGATACGAGACGCCAGCTTTCCCTACGCCGGACGCTACGCAGGCCCGAGTCGATCGTCGACATGAGCCTCGGCGAGCACGCTTTCTGGAGTGCCCGTTGACGTGCCGTTGACATGCCCACCGCGCGCTTTCGCGTGCGGTGCTGTCTCGGGAGTCAGCGTTTCGACCAACCGCTTCCCCTGCACCGAGGTGCGGGTAGCGGTGCCTGCTCTGCTCGGATTTGTGGCGGAGCTGGGCCTACACTGCCTTGATCGACCCGCCGCTTGTGATGGCTTGGCTGGCCACCGAATGCAGCTCCAACTCGTGGTGGCTGAGCATGCGGAGGTCGCGCTTCTGCTGCACGAGCTTGCAGGCATGCCGTGCACCGTCAGCTACACCGTGACCGCAGAGCGCACCGCCCTGCCTTACGCGCTTGCGCTCGAGAAGCCGTGAACAGCAAGGTGCCTTAGCGTGAGCTACGAAGAGAAGCGTCAAACAATCTCCAAGCCAGCTTGGCGGGTCGTTTCGCTACGCGCGAGGCGCTCGTGCGCTCTCGTCGATCCGCAGAATAAGGCGACGACGACATTTCACGGCGGACAGCACGCAATCTCATCTCGGCCCAGGGTGGCACGTGATGTGCAAAGAAAAATCATCATGTTGTGGACTTTAATCGTCGTCCTTCTAGTACTGTGGGCAGTCGGCTTGGCGGCTTCATACACTTTGGGCGGGCTGCTTCATCTGTTGCTCCTCGTAGCGCTCGTCATATTCATCGTACAGCTCGTTCAGGGCCGTCGCGTGGTCTAGGGCTCCTCAGTCGATGCCCACGAATAGGCGTCTGTCGCCGCTCAGAGCATCGATCCATTGGCTCGGGCCGCCAGCGCGCCGCTTGCATACTCGCAAGTTTTGCGCATAAAATTCCAAAGCGCGTCGATGTCGATTGGCTTCGCCAGCGCTGGCAAACTTGGTGGGGGCCCATTCGGAGAAGACGTGGAGATCAGGACCGGCAGCCACGCGCGGTCTGGGCGACTTTGCAAAATCTCGACCCACGCAGCATGTCTCGGGCGTCGTGCTCATCATCGGCGATGAGCACGACGGTGCCGGTGCCGGCGGCGCGGAGCTGATGACGACTACGCGCGCTCGTCCCCGAGTAACCAGCCCTAACTTGAAGACTCATGCTCGAGCAGCCCTGAGCGACGAGCACTGCTGGGGCAACAGCAGTTAGTACTACCTGATCACTTCGCTTCGACCCGCGGGACTCATCCCTTCTGCAAGGTATTGAGCGAGCAGGCCCGTGGCAAAAGCCTCGCGCCAATCGCGGGTCAAAAAACCACGGGCGCCGGTCCCACCGGTTTTCTCTCGTGCTCGTGCCTGCTCGGCTCGATTGTGATCTGATCGTGCCAAAACTGACTAAGTAGTGTCCATGCCGTCTTCACGGTGCGGCACGGCGCTCCGACCGTCGCTCGACAATCGACAAATCGTGCGAGCCTCCGTTGACGTTGATTCACACGTCAATTTCGGCGCGCCGATGTCGAGGCCAAAATTGCCACAGTCTAGGCGCGTGGGGCCTCGATTGTGCTGGACGAGCCTACCCACCTGGTTTACGCCTAAAAGACGGCTGTGGCAGTCGGCTTTCAACCTCGCTACGCTCATTCACCCTGAGCCTGCGACGTCCCCTCTGCGGGGTACCCAATCATGGATGCAGTCAACATGCGGCGTACCTTTCGAGCTGCGACGGAGCATTCTGTGGCGCTTTTGTTGAACCTCACGCCTCGTGCGCTGGCGTTCGACGTTCGCGGGAGCCTGAAGTGAAGGGCGAACCTCAGGGCGAAGGCACCCTGCGTGAGCTCCAGGAGGCGAAGGCTGCCTGTGAGCGGGCTCTCGAAGACGCCAAGCGCCAGCGCCATCTCAAGGAAGAGCTCGAGGAGACCGTTCGCTCGCGGGACGCCATCTTGTCGGTCGTTGCCCACGATCTGCGCAACCCGTTGAACATCATCTCGCTGGCTGCAAATACCTTGTTGCCTCGACTGCCTGACGCTTCCGCTCGCAGGACTGTGGAACGAATCATCCGCAGCGCCCAGCGCGCTGACCGCATGATCCGCGATCTGCTCGCAGTCAGCGCCATCGAGACCGGGCGCTTCACGATGGATAAGCAACCGGTAGAGACGGCGGAGCTCCTCCTCAGCGCGCTCGAATCGCAGCACAGCTTGGCCGCCGCGGCCTCGGTCATCGTCGCCGCCGACGTTTCCCCCGAGCTGCCGCCCCTGGAGGCAGACGAGGAGCGGCTGCTCGACGTGCTGGAGAACCTGATCGGCAATGCGATCAAGTTCACCAGTCCCGGCGGCTCGATCACGCTCGGCGCAAGCGCCCAGGAGGACTGTGTGCTGGTTTGGGTCAAGGACAGCGGCTCCGGGATACGGCCCGAGCAATTGCCGCACATCTTCGATCGCTTTTGGCAGGCAAACAAAGCCGAGCGGCGCGGCATTGGGCTCGGCCTTTCGATCTGCAAAGCGATCGTCGAAGCGCACAATGGCCGGATCTGGGCGGAGAGCACGGTAGGCGTCGGAACGACGATGTTCTTCACGATCCCCGCTGCGTCGCCACACCAGAGCAAGTCCGAAGCTGCCGATATCGCACACATCCTCCTGGTCGACGATCGGCCCGAGAATTTGATGGCGCTAAAGGCAGTGCTCGAACGACCGGACTACCATCTGGTGACCGCGAGATCCGGGGAAGAGGCGCTGACCCTGGCCCTGCGCGAACGCTTTGCCGTAGCGCTGATCGACATTGCCATGCCCGGCATGAATGGCCTCGAGGTCGCACTCCACCTCAAGGAGCTCGAGCGAAGCCGCGACATCCCAATCATTTTCGTTACCGCCTTCGGCGACGACCCCGAGGAGGTTCACCGAGCCTACTCGGCGGGCGGCGCCGATTACCTCGTCAAGCCGCTCGATGCCGAGATCGTGCGCAAGAAGGTGGCGGTGTTCGTGGATCTGAGTCGGCGCCACTGGCGCAACGAGCGTCTAAGGGCGAGCACACAAAGCTAGGGAGCACACGATGTCCACATCGCAAGCTGCTGGGTACGGAAATGGTGATGGGCCGCCGCCGGCATTCGCTGGGTCTCAGGACGAGCTCCGTGAGCTCTTGAGCGTGTTTTTGGCGGTTCGTGAGGGCGATTTCTCGGTACGGTTGCCCGGCCATTGGACTGGCATGGTCGGCAAGATCGCCGACGCCGTCAACGACGTCGTCGCCGCCAATGAAAAGATGGCAGAGCAGCTGGAGCGCGTGGGGCAGGTCGTCGGTAAGGAAGGCAAAACGCGCCAGCGCGTGCGCTTCCCCCGCCAGACGGGCTCCTGGGTCGAGATGGAGGCGTCGCTCAATACGCTGATGGACGATCTGCTGTGGCCGACCACGGAGGTAACGCGTGCCTTGGCTGCAGTCGCGCAGGGCGATCTTTCGCAGAACATGCGCCTGGACGTGGACGGCAGACCGCTTCAGGGAGAATTTCTGCGTTCGGCGACGATCGTGAACTCCATGATCAAACAGCTCGGCGTCTTCACGTCCGAGGTCACGCGCGTGGCGCGTGAGGTCGGCACCGACGGAAAGCTGGGCGGCCAGGCGGAGGTTCCGGACGTCAGCGGCGTCTGGAGAGACCTCACCGACAGCGTGAACTCGATGGCGAGCAACCTGACTGGACAGGTGCGCAATATTTCGGAAGTGACGATCGCCGTGGCCAGCGGCGATCTGTCCAAGAAGATCACCGTCGACGTGCGCGGCGAGATCCTGCAGCTCAAGGACGCGATCAACACCATGGTCGACCAGCTGCGCTCGTTCGCATCCGAGGTGACGCGCGTAGCGCGCGAAGTCGGCACCGAGGGCAAGCTCGGCGGCCAAGCCATCGTGCCGGGCGTCGCGGGTACCTGGAAGGATCTCACCGATTCCGTGAACGCCATGTGCGGCAACCTGACCGACCAGGTTCGCAATATCGCGCAGGTCACGACCGCGGTCGCACGCGGCGACCTGTCACGCAAAATTACGGTCGATGTCCGCGGCGAGATCCTGGAGCTGAAGGACACCATCAACACACTGGTCGATCAGCTCAACGCCTTCGCGTCGGAGGTCACGCGCGTGGCGCGCGAGGTCGGCACGGAAGGGCGCCTGGGCGGTCAAGCTCAAGTGCCCGGCGTTGCAGGCACTTGGAAAGATCTGACGGACAACGTCAACTTCATGGCCAGCAATCTGACGGCGCAAGTCCGTAATATCGCGGAGGTCTCTACCGCGATCGCGAACGGCGACCTGTCGCGTAAGATCACCGTCAACGTCAGCGGCGAGATCCTGCAGCTGAAAGAGACCATCAATACGATGGTCGATCAGCTCAATGCCTTTGCGGGCGAAGTGACGCGCGTCGCGCGAGAGGTTGGGACCGAGGGCAAGCTCGGCGGTCAAGCGCAGGTGCCGGGAGTCGCCGGTACCTGGAAGGATCTGACCGACAATGTCAACTCGATGGCCAATAGCCTCACCAACCAGGTGCGCAACATCGCGGACGTGGCCACGGCGATCGCGAATGGCGATTTGTCCAAAAAGATCACCGTCGACGTCAGCGGCGAGATCCTCCAGCTCAAGCAGACCCTCAACACGATGGTCGATCAGCTCAACGCCTTCGCCGGCGAGGTCACGCGCGTCGCTCGCGAGGTCGGGACCGAGGGCAAGCTCGGCGGGCAGGCGGTCGTGCGCGGCGTCGCAGGCACGTGGAAGGATCTCACGGACAACGTGAATTCCATGGCCGGCAACCTGACGGCACAGGTCCGAAACATCGCCGAAGTGGCGACGGCCGTTGCGCGTGGCGACCTCTCGCGAAAAATCACCGTCGACGTGCGCGGTGAGATCCTCGAGCTGAAAGACACCCTCAATACGATGGTCGATCAGCTGAACGCTTTCGCCGCCGAGGTGACGCGCGTCGCGCGCGAGGTGGGCACGGATGGCAAGCTGGGCGGGCAAGCGGAAGTGCCCGGCGTCGCCGGAACCTGGAAGGATCTCACCGACAGCGTGAACTCGATGGCCGGCAATCTGACCGGCCAGGTCCGCAACATCGCGGAGGTCGCCACGGCGATCGCCGGCGGCGACCTGTCGCGCAAGATCACCGTCGACGTGCGCGGCGAGATTCTGCAGCTCAAAGAGACCCTCAATACGATGGTCGATCAGCTCAATGCCTTCGCGGGTGAAGTGACGCGCGTCGCCAGGGAGGTGGGCACGGAAGGCCGGCTCGGCGGGCAAGCGCAGGTCCCCGGAGTGGCCGGCACCTGGAAGGGCCTGACCGACAGCGTGAATTTCATGGCCGGCAACTTGACGGCTCAGGTGCGCAATATCGCCGAAGTGACCACCGCCGTCGCGCGCGGCGATCTCTCGCGGCAGATCCCGGTGGTCGTGAAGGGCGAGATTCTGGAGCTGAAAAACACCATCAACACGATGGTCGATCAGCTCAACGCCTTCGCCTCCGAGGTGACACGCGTCGCGCGCGAGGTGGGAACGGAAGGCAAGCTGGGCGGCCAGGCGGGAGTGCCTGGCGTTGCCGGTACCTGGAAGGACCTCACCGACAACGTCAATTCGATGGCCAAGAATCTGACCGCGCAGGTGCGCAATATCGCCGAGGTCGCGACGTCCATCGCCAGCGGAGATCTATCCAAGAAGATCACCGTCGACGTGCGCGGCGAGCTGCTCGTGCTCAAGGAAACCTTGAACACGATGGTCGAGCAGTTGCGTTCGTTCGCTGGCGAGGTGACCCGCGTGGCGCGCGAGGTCGGCACCGAAGGGCGACTCGGCGGCCAAGCCAACGTTCCGGGCGCCGCCGGCACCTGGAAGGATCTGACCGACAATGTCAACCTGCTCGCGGGCAATCTCACCAGCCAGGTGCGCAACATCGCGGAGGTGACCACCGCCGTCGCCCGCGGCGATCTTTCGCGAAAGATCAGCGTAGATGCCAAGGGCGAGATCCTCGAGCTCAAGAACACCGTCAACACGATGGTCGACCAGCTCAACGCTTTTGCGGCCGAGGTCACGCGCGTAGCGCGCGAGGTAGGCACGGACGGTAAGCTCGGAGGGCAGGCGCAGGTCCCCGGAGTCGGTGGAACCTGGAAGGACCTCACCGACACGGTCAACGTGATGGCAGCGAACCTGACCGAGCAGGTGCGCGGCATCGCCAAGGTCGTGACAGCCGTCGCCAGCGGCGATTTGAAGCAGACGTTCACCGTCAAGTCCAAGGGTGAAGTAGCCGCGCTGGCGGACACCATCAACAACATGACGAGCACGCTGGCGACCTTCGCCGAGCAGGTCAGCACCGTCGCGCGCGAAGTCGGCGTCGAGGGCCGCTTGGGCGGCCAAGCGGACGTGCCGGGCGCCGCTGGCACGTGGAAGGACCTGACCGGCAACGTCAATCTGCTCGCAGCGAACCTAACCACCCAGGTGCGCGCCATCGCCGAAGTCGCGACCGCCGTGACCAAGGGCGATCTCACCCGCTCGATTCAAGTCGAAGCCCGCGGCGAGGTCGTCGAGCTGAAGGACAACATCAATACGATGATTGACAACCTTCGGCTCACGACCGATCGAAACACCGAGCAAGATTGGCTAAAGACGAACCTGGCCCGCTTCACCAGCATGCTGCAGGGGCAGCGTGATCTGGTCCGAGTCGGGCAGATGTTGCTGTCCGAGCTGGCGCCGCTGGTGGGCGCTCACCAAGGGGTCATCTACCAGAGCTCGGACGACCAGAAAGAAGGCGGAGGCAGCTTCTTGAGGCTGCTCGCCGCCTACGCCGACGATGGCAAAGACGGCCATCCCCAGGCCATGAAATTCGGCCACGGCTTGGTCGGGCAGTGCGCCATCGAAAAGCGGCGCATGCTGATCACCGATCTGCCCCCCGACACGACTCGCGTGGGGTCGGGCTTGTTCAACGCGCTGCCGCGCAATGTGATTGTGCTGCCCGTGCTGTCCGAAGGCCAGGTAAAGGCCGTCATCGAGCTGGCGTCGCTCGGCACGTACACCGAGTCCCACTTGGCGTTCCTCGACCAGCTGACGAGCAGCATTGGCATCGTACTAAACAGCATCGAGGCCACGATGCAGACCGAAGCTCTGCTCGACCAGTCACAGAAGCTGGCGGGAGAGCTGCAAACCCAGCAAAAGGAGCTGCAGCAGACCAACGATCAGCTCGGGCAAAAAGCACAGCAGCTGGCCGAGCAGAACGCAGAGGTCGAGCGCAAAAACCAGCAGATCGAACAAGCTCGCCGCGCGCTCGAGGACAAGGCCAAGGAGCTGGCGCTCACCTCGAAATACAAGTCCGAGTTCTTGGCGAACATGTCGCACGAGCTCCGCACTCCGCTGAACAGCATCCTCATCCTCGGCCAGCAGCTGGGCGAGAACCCCGATCAGAATCTGACGCCGAAGCAGGTCGAGTTTGCGCGCACGATTCACAGTGCCGGCTCGGATCTATTGAATCTGATCACGGACATCTTGGACCTGTCCAAGATCGAATCAGGCACCGTGACCGTCGAACCGGCAGAGCTTTCTTTCGCGACGCTCCTCGACTCGGTAGCCAGGCCGTTCCGACACGACGCCGAAGCACGCAAGCTGACCTTCGACGTGAGGATGGATCCCAAGCTCAGTCGCACGTTTTCGACCGACCAGAAGCGGCTGCAGCAGGTGCTGAAGAACCTGCTCTCGAACGCGTTCAAGTTCACTGACCATGGCGGCGTTCGACTCAACGTGTCTGCCGCGGTCACGGGTTGGTCGCACGAGCATCCGATCCTCAATCAAGCAGGATCTGTGGTGGCATTCGAGGTCGCCGACTCTGGCATCGGCATCGCAACTGAGAAGCAGAAAATCATTTTCGAAGCCTTTCAACAGGCCGACGCCGGTACGAGCCGCAAATACGGCGGCACGGGGCTCGGGCTGGCGATCAGCCGCGAGCTATCGCACCTGCTGGGCGGCGAGCTGCAACTGCGCAGCACACCGGGCGTCGGCAGTGCCTTCACTCTGTACCTGCCTCTCGAGTACGTCGGGCCCGCGCTGCCCGCGGGGCGCGACGGCGCTCGCCCACAGGCTGCTTTGCGTCAAAACGCCACCGCTGTTCGGGTCGCCGATGCCACACCGGAGCAAGTCCTCGATGACCGGGCGGACATACATCCTGGCGACTCGAGCCTGCTGATCATCGAAGACGATCCGCACTACGCGCGTGTGCTCGTCGATCTCGCCCATGACAACGGCTTCAAGGTGCTCGTCTCGCCCCGTGGCGCGGACGGGCTCGAGCTAGCTCGAGATTTTCGCCCGACCGCCATCTCGCTCGATGTCTTCTTGCCCGACATGCTCGGCTGGACGGTGCTTAGTTATCTCAAGCGAGACGCAAACCTGCGCCACATTCCCGTTCAAATCGTCACGCTCGACGAAAATCGCCAAGACGGCCTGTCGCGCGGAGCGTTCTCGTTCATCACCAAGCCAGCAACCACCGAGGGTCTCGAAAAGGCCCTGACCCGCATCAAGGAATATGCAGCTCCGCGGCGCAGGCGCCTGTTGGTCGTCGAGGACAACGCAGCAGAGCAACTCAGTATTAGAGAGCTACTCGGGCATGACGACATCGAAATCGTGAGCGCAACGACGGGAGAGGGGGCGCTCGAGATCCTGCGCAGCGAGGCTATCGATTGCGTGGTGCTCGACCTTCGCTTGCCCGATATTTCTGGACTCGACGTGCTCAATCGCATCCGTGATGACGAAGCCCTGGCGGACCTGCCGGTCGTCGTGTTCACTGGTCGGGAGCTGACGCCCGACCTGGCGGCGCAACTGCAGGATCTGGCGCGCACGGTGGTGATCAAGGGCGTCGAATCTCCGGAGCGCCTGTTGGACGAGACGGCGCTGTTTCTACATCGCGTCGTCGCGAACTTGCCGGTCCACAAGCAACAGATGCTGGAGCGCCTCCACCAATCCGACGAAGATTTGCGGGGCAAGAAGGTATTGGTGGTCGACGACGACGTACGCAACATCTTTGCTTTGGGAAGCGTCCTGGAGCGTCACGGCATGACAGTGATCACCGCGCAGACGGGCCATGAAGCCATCGCTTCCCTCGAGAAGTCGCCGGACATGTCGATTGTTCTCATGGACATCATGATGCCGGAAATGGATGGCTATCAGACGATGCAGCTGATCCGAAAGGAGCCGTCGTTGCGGCGTTTACCGATCGTCGCGCTCACGGCGAAAGCCATGAAGGGCGACCGCGAGAAGTGCCTCGACGCAGGCGCCTCGGACTACCTCGCAAAGCCAGTCAATACCGAGCAGCTCTTGGCCACGCTTCGGCTGTGGCTGCACCGGTAAAAAGAAGCCAGGCACCTCAACGCTTGTCGGACCGACGACCGTCGGCCACGACGACACCGCGGATCAGAATCAGCTCGAGATCGCTTTGCGACGGGGCCACATAGTCGATCATCGCCGGATAGTCGTCGCCATGCTCGTCCAGGATCACGAAGAACCTGAGCGGCGTCGTGTCCAGATTGTACAGCGCGCCGGCCACCAGCCAGGCCTCGAAGCGCGCACCGCCCCTGCCGACCGGGTATTCGATCTTGAGATCCGTCAGTGCGGCGATTCTACGTCCGAAGCGATTCAGCAGTTTGGCCACTGGCTGCGCCCTCGCGAATGGTACGCGCGTTGCTTCGTGCCGGTCGCGGCAATTGGCTGCGATTGATCCTCAAGCATTGGAGGCGACGATGAAAGCACTCGTGTACAACGGCCCGCGTGACGTAAATTGTTTACGGCTACCGGAGGACGCCGGGGACAAGGAGGACGACGACGTGATGCTGTCCGACATTTTTCCAACAGGGTGGCACGCCACACGGCTGGCAAACTTGCAACCGAGCGAGTTTTAGGCACCGTCGAAGAAGCGGCGAAGGTAGCTCGCAGTTCGGCTGTGCGGATCGCGCGCGACCGCTTGCGGAACACCCTGCACGACCACACGACCACCCTCATCGCCCGCTCCGGGACCCATGTCGATCACCCAGTCGCTGCTGGCGATGACGCGCATATCGTGCTCGACCACGATCACCGTGGCCCCAGACTCGACCAAGCGGGCGAGCTGCGCCATCAGCCGTTCGATGTCTGCGGGGTGTAGGCCGGTGGTGGGCTCGTCGAGCACATACAGCGTGCCCGCACGGTGAGCACGTTGCAGCTCGGTGGCAAGCTTGATGCGCTGGGCTTCGCCGCCGGACAGCTCGGTCGCTGGTTGCCCGAGGCGCAGGTAGCCCAAGCCCACTTCGCGCAGGACCTCCAGGACGCGCTGCACTTGCGACTCGTCCTGGAAGAATTGCCAGGCCGCGTCCACCGTCATCGCCAGAACCTGGGCGATGTTCTGGTCGCGGTATGTCACTGCCAGCGTTTTCGCGTTATAGCGCGCGCCGTGGCACGTTGGACAAGGCGCGTAGACGCTGGGCAAGAACAGCAGCTCGACCATCACCGAACCTTCTCCCTCGCAGGTCTCGCAGCGCCCTTTGGCCACGTTGAACGAGAAGCGCCCCGCGTCGTAGCGGCGTGATTTGGCCGTTTTTGTCGCGGCAAATAGCTTCCGAACCTGATCGAACAAGCCGGTGTACGTGGCCAAGTTCGAGCGCGGCGTGCGCCCGATCGGTCGTTGGTCGACCCGCACTAAGCGTTTGACGCCGACCATGCCGCTTTTGATTGCCCCCTCGAGCGCGGGCTCTGCGGCACGCTCCAACTCTTCGCCTTCGGGCTCATCCGGTGTTGGTTCCTGGCCCAGCTCGCTCGTGACGAGGGCCACCAGCACCTGACTCACGAGCGTCGATTTGCCCGAACCCGAGACGCCCGTAACGCAGGTGAGCACCCCCAAAGGAAACGCCACATTGAGCCCTTCGAGGTTGTTGCGAGTCACACCGCTCAGCTCGAGCCAGCCCGTTGGCGAGCGCGGTTCGGCATCGAGTAGCGTGCCGTTTTGGAATAAGTAGCGCCGCGTGACTGAGCGCTCCACCTGCTCGAGGCCGGCGAGCGGTCCACTGTAGAGCACCTCTCCGCCCTGCGAGCCCGCGCCGGGCCCCACGTCGACCACCCAGTCCGCTTTGCGGATCACGTCGACTTCGTGCTCGACCACGAATAGCGAATTGCCTGCCGCTTTCAAGCCGTCGAGCGCGCGTAGCAAGGCCTCGGTGTCAGCCGGATGTAATCCCGCCGAGGGCTCGTCGAGCACGTACACCACGCCAAACAAGTTCGAGCGCACTTGCGTGGCGAGCCGCAAACGCTGCAATTCGCCGGGCGAAAGCGTCGGCGTACTACGCTCCAAGCTCAAATAGCCGAGCCCGAGGTCGAGCAAGACCGAAAACCGCTCGCACATGTCCTGGGCGATCCGCCGCGAAACGAGCGCTTTTTCAGGGTGCAGCTTGTTGCTGCGCTGCGCGGTGCCCTCTGCGTAAGGACGCATCGCGCCGGCCAAACGCTTGAGAGGTAAACGCGAGATCTCAGCGATGTCGAGACCGGCGAACTTCACACTCAGCGCCTCGCGCCGCAGCCGTTTGCCATGGCACTCCGAGCAATCCGTGCTCAGCATGTATTGCGACACGCGCCGCTTCATCAGCGCACTCTGTGAGGTTGCGAAGGTTTGCTGCACGTAGCGCTGCGCGCTGGTGAACGTGCCTTGATAGCTCGGTTCTTCTTTGCGCTCGAGCGCGCTCCGCACCTCGCGCAAATCGAAGCCGGCATACACGGGGACCGTTGGCTGCTCTTCGGTGAACAGGATCCAATCGCGAGCCTTCTTCGGCAGCTCACGCCACGGCCGGTCGACATCGTAGCCGAGTGTAGTCAAGATATCTCGAAGATTCTGACCCTGCCAAGCAGTCGGCCAAGCGGCGACGGCACGCTCACGGATGGTGAGTGAGCTATCGGGCACCATCGAAGCCTCGGTGACCTCGTAGATACGACCGAGCCCGTGACACGTGGGGCACGCGCCCTCCGGAGTATTCGGGGAGAAGGACTCGGCGTACAGCAGCGCTTGCTTCGTAGGATAGTCGCCAGCGCGCGAATACAGCATGCGGAGCAGATTCGAGAGCGTGGTGACGCTTCCAACGGACGAGCGAGTCGTGGGCGTGCCGCGCTGTTGTTGTAGCGCGACCGCGGGTGGCAGACCCACGATGTCATCGACGGCCGGCACTTCCATTTGATGAAACAGCCGTCGCGCGTAGGGCGAAACCGATTCGAGGTAGCGCCGCTGCGCCTCTGCGTACAGCGTCCCGAAGGCCAAGGACGATTTGCCAGAGCCGGAAACTCCCGTAAAAACGACCAAGCTGTCGCGTGGGATCTCGACGTCTACGTTCTTGAGATTGTGCTCACGCGCGCCACGCACGCGCACGAAGCCCGCTCGGCGCGCATTCGAATCAGACGACACTCCTGCGAGAGTTGCTCATCGCGTCGCGTGCAGCAACTGAGGCGAAACCGACCGGCAGGCCCTGGTTTGAGGGATTGGTCGATCGTGTGGTTCGGCCCAGCGCATTGGCCCGTGTTCCGGATCTGATAAAATCACGCCGC
>Ga0210392_10000577_pt1 | contig 21795 bp, 14 predicted proteins | sample IncBWC30OmetaG_FD_161057 | JGI IMG/M metagenome (GOLD analysis project Ga0210392, IMG submission 161057) | Forest soil microbial communities from Barre Woods Harvard Forest LTER site, Petersham, Massachusetts, United States - Inc-BW-C-30-O ...
AACCTGCGATCAAAACGTGCGGCATGCTGGCTAAATCCGCAGTCACGATGCGCCCGTTGATGTCCTTGCCCAGCGCAATGGCCAACTTGCTCTTGCTTTGAGCGAAGCTTTCGCACTCCACTACATCGCGCAGCCAGATCGTCTCCCGTTCATGATTCGGCACCTGAATGCCGACAGTGCTTTTGCCCGGCATGCGCTCGATCAGGATCGACTCCGCCGCCATGGCGAGACAAAGATCGTCGGCCAGCCCAGTGATGCGAGCGACCTTTACGCCAGCCTCCGGCTTGAACTCGAACGTCGTGACCACCGGCCCCGGATTGATCTGCGTTACCTGTCCATCGACGCCAAATTCAGCGGATTTTTGCACCAGTATCCGGGCCTCTTCGCGCAAGGCCTCTTCGCGCACGATGGTGTGCTCCTCGTTCCGGTACAGCAGCGACGAGGACGGCAGCTTATATCCGCGTACGCTCTTCGGCACGATGGTCACGGGCTTAATGTCCGCATCCGCGCGCCGGCCAAACGAGATGCCATCGGGCAACGTAGCCGGCGCGGGAGTGAACGCCGCTCTCGGCTCCTCGACCGGCTTCTTTGCAGCAGGAGTTGGAGCCGGAGTTTTTCCCGGAAATGATTCTTGTGCGTCGAATCGAAATCCGCGGTCGTTCAACGCGAGGTCATTCTCGAGCGCATGCCCCGGTGCAGCGGCCTTCGCCAGCACGTCGGCAAAAGGCGCTACCGCAGCCGCAGCCGTGCTATACGCCGTCACCGGAGGAGCATCCACCAGCGTCCGGGGCATGCCCTGCCACATCGACGCCTGCGGACCCACAGCGGCGGCTTCCTCCGGCGGGACAGATATCGCCTCAACCCGCTTCTTCCGGCTCATCCAGCCGAAAAGTCCGCTCAGCAGCGTCGTGCTCTGTGGCTCCAGTCGCTTCCGCTCAGCCTCTTCGGCAAGCTCACGCGCCCGTCGCGCCTTCGCATCTGCCTGCTCACGTTTGCTCCCGTAAGACTCTTCGATCGCGTCATGCGATCCCAACGAGCCCGCACGTCGGCCGCGCCGCTGCACCCACCACTCCCACAACCGCTGCAGAAAGCCAAAGCGAATCGTTGCCCACTCGCGCGCCGTGTTGAAGGTGAACGTCGTCGCCAGATAGAGCGAGACCGCCACCATCAGGGTCAGCACGATTGCCGCGCCCGGCAGGTTGAGGTAATGCACCAGAAAATCGGCCAGCAGGCGCCCCGAGGTGCCTTCGATGGGAAGCGAGTTCCGCCACAACATCGCCCCCGGCAACAACGCTATCGCCGCCGGTGCGAACACGACCCACATTCCAAGCCCAATCGTCTTTGCCATCGGCGAGCCCGCGGGTCGCGACCGCATCCAGCAGATTCCCAATCGTCCCAGTAGCAGCGGGAGAAAAAAAGCAGCCACACCAATCAACTGCAGCATCGCGTCGGCAAAATAAGCGCCCACAATACCGGTCCAGTTATGCGCCGGCCGCCCCGTGACATAGTGCCCAACCGTATTGAACGAGGGGTCGGTCGGGGTGTAGCTGGCCAAGGCGAGCAACAGCAGCGCCGCGCTCACCAGTACAACCATCCCGATAATCTCATTCAAACGGCGATTGCGCGTCGGGGCCGATACGAGTCTTATGGTTTTCATTGGGGAGCCTTCATTGAGGGGGACGCACGGCCTCTGTCGCCCAGGCGCAGACCGGCTGCACACAGGGTGATGCAAACAGGGGCCGTAAACCTCCAGAGCACCTCTGATTATCCCAGAGCCGGTCCCGGCCAGGAGGGGTAAAGACGAAAACCTTTTGCGGGGTATCCGAATACAAACCCACGGGCGATCCCCGCATCTATCCTTCCATACTCGCCGCTGGGTGCATCGAGCCCAACGGACCTTAGAACCGGTTGGCAGGGGCGCGGGGTTTTCGCGATTTCTCCTGTTTGCCGCCGGCGGAGGAGAATCGCGCACAGCCGGTGGACCCTGCACAACCGCGCATCCAATTTATTGAAAATAATTGAGGTTTTTCCATGTCGACAGATTCAGGAAGACAACACGAGATGCGACTTGCTCTCAACTCACTCATCAGCACTCTCCTCGACAGCCAGAAGGGCTTTGCCGACATCGGCGACCACCTGAAGGACGAGACGCTAAAACGCTACTTCCTGGCCGAATCGTTGAAGCGTGCTAGCTTCCGGGGCGATCTGGAAGAGGTGCTTCACCAGAACGGCGTCCATGACATAAAAGAATCCGGCACCACTACGGGTGCCATCCATCGTGCCTGGGGAGACCTGAAGGCGAAGTTAGGCGGCGGAGACCATAGCCTGCTTGAGACTGCCGAACAGGGTGAAGACGAAGCCAAAAAGGCCTACGCCGACGCGCTGAATCAGGACCTTCCGTTACCCGTCCGCCAGTTGGTGGCGGAACAGCAGGCCCATGTCCTTACCGCGCACGACTATGTGCGCAATCATCGCGACGCACTGGCTGCAAAATAAGTACTATTAATTTTCTGAGACCGGATGCGAAAAGAGGCAGTGGCGGGATTTGGCCCACTGCCCCTTTTCGCGTTTGCCGCAGATGGAAAACAAAGACTTATCTCCAAGAGGGATTGCAACTATTTGCAGCGTTTCACTCTCCGCGAGAAATAAGCTTCAGCTCTTTCACGACTTTGTCGTGCATATCGTGTCTATTGCCCATAGATTAGAGCTTCCAGTGCCGATTCCTGAGCGGCGCTGGTTGTCAGAGAGGCTTCGTACGCACGACACCCTTCGCTCGCACGAAGCCTTTCTTGCTTCAGCTCATTTAGCTTTGAAGGTCAGTACCCCGCGCGATACAGCCCAAACACCACCACCGAAGCGACCAGGCAGTAGATCCCGAACAGGTACCAGCGTCCCTCTTCAAGCCAGCTGCTCAGCCACTTCAACGCCACCAGGCCAGCCAGGAACGCAAAGAACGCCCCGAGCAAGCCTGTCACGATGCTCCCATGCAGATCAATGGGCGTACCGGCTGCCGTGGCTTCATGCGACGCCTTGACCAGGCGCAGAACCTCGCGTCCCACTGCGGGAGGCGTCAGCACCACCGCCAAGGCAAAACTGAATCGCTCTGCACGCTCTTTGCTTGCGCCGGTCAACATGCCGGTCGAGATGGTCGCTCCCGACCGCGAAAATCCGCGAAACGGCAGGCACAGCCCCTGGACAGCGCCGATCCAACCCGCCTGCCGCATGGTTACGCTGTCGCCGTAGACATTGGCGTGAGCGCCCATGCGCCGTTTCTCCATCAACCCGGCGAGCAGGATCAGGAGGCCGGCGGCAGCCAGAGCCGGAGCTATCAGGTCCAACCGTCCGAACAGCAGTTCAATCTCCCCCTTGGCCACGCCTTTGAACGCCGTCTTTTCGATCGTCTTGACGATAATTTCGCCAATGATCCCTGTCAGCAAAGAGGCCCAGACGAGACGAATCAGAAACCGCTTGAACGCGTCGCCGCTGGAGAAATAGGTTTTCTTCCACTGATTCCAGAAGTAGACGATCACGGCAAACATCGTGCCCGTGTGCAGCATCACCAGCAGCAGCGTCATCTGCGGTGAGGAGGCGTCCAGCCCCATCAGTTTTTCTGCAACGACGACGTGGGCAGAGCTGGAGACGGGCAGTAGTTCGGCCATTCCCTGCACAAGGGCCAGGATAATCACTTTGAGAATCGACATGCTTCCATCCTAAAACGTCAGCATGTGTAAACCGTGAATCGAAATCAATCACGACCCGCGGGAGATACCTCGATTTCGATCCAGTCCTCACCAAATCCCTGAGATTCGCGGCCAAACCCCGCTGCCAACTCAAACTTAGTCGCGATCGCTTCCATAGATGGGAATTCCCTGCGAGACGCGAAACGCAATACTCACTCCCCGTGCCGCATAATCGGACTTCGGATACTTCTCCTTCAACTCCTGCGCCAGCGCCTGCGTTCTCTGCGCCGCCGCCTGAGACCGCTTGCGGTCTTCCTGCACCGCGTACATCGTCACCACGACACCCTGCCGGTAGACCGCGTTGTACAGCGCCTCCGCCGACTTAGGCCCGTCCGGATACTGTTGCGCATACTTCTGATACAACCCCGTCTCCATCTCCGGACACTTCGGCAGACCCTGCCAGTCGCCGCACAGCTTATTGTCCAGCAGATCGAACGCCGCCATCGCCGCAAACTTGCTGCCCGGATACGTCTTCATCACCTTCTTCAATTCGCCTTCATAGAGCTGCGGCCGCAGGTACGCCTCCTGCTCCTTCGCGCTTGGCAGCGTGCTGGCGTCGAGCTTGTCGATCTGCCAGCGAATATCCGCCGCCCTCCACGCTGCCTCCGGCGCCAATGGCGAATCCGGAAAGTACTCGGCTACCCGTTTGTACAAAAGATGCGCGGCTCCGGCAGCTCCCTTCGGCGCATGAGGATGCGCTGCCTCCTCTTCAAAGTTCGCCGCCGAGCCATACAGAATCGCATCGCCCCCTGCTGTCGTCGGTCCCACAACTCCCTTGTCGCGAATCCACCCTGAGGCCGGCGTCACATTCGCATCATCGCCAAATTCAGGCTTATTCCGGTCGTCTTCGTTCGCGTCGTCCCCTACATCCGTATTTGCGAATACCTTCACCCACGGCCCACTCCGTTCGACGACAACCACTTCATGACCGGGTGTCACCAGCGAGACCTTCTGCGCATCGGCATCCGACGCGACGTAAACATTCGCATCGTGCAGCACTGTGGCCCGCGCTGCCCTGTCGTAGTTCTGCTTCTGGCCCTTCGCCTGGCCCGCAGCATCGGCTATCGGCAGCATCGCTACTGTGACTCCCATTACCAAACATCGCAAAAGATAAGAAAGCCGCATAGACCCCTCATTAGACTCGAAAGCCACCCCGCAGGAAAGCGGAACCCGATCCAGTCTAAACCTTGGCTGCTGGCCAAATGAGCCTCAGAACCGCTCGCATCCGCCACGTTCTGCCTGTATGGGTTCGATAATCTGCGAAGGTATCCCATCAGCATCCTATCCATAATGGGGATGTACTCTTAAGAAGCGGACCTTCTAAGCAATTTATGACCTTGGAAACAGAGAATGATTGGAGCATGAAGCGAAGGCTGATTCTTCGCGATGCCTTGACCTTTCTCAGCCTGACTCTGATCACGGCTATCCTTTTCGCGGTTACGCTGTTTCTCTTTCATACCTTCGCGACGCACCGCCAGGAGTTAGCTCAACGCTGGGCAGCTCGTGGACAGGCGGCAATCGCCTCCGGTCACCCCGATCAAGCTATCGTCGCACTCCGAACCGCGCTATCGCATGCGCCGGGCGAGCGCTCTTACGAACTTTTGCTCGCACAAGCCCTCGGCGACGCCGGCCACACGGAGGAGGCCTACAACTACTTCCTCGGCCTGTGGGAGACCCAGCCCGGCGACGGCTTCATCAACCTCAGCCTCGCGCGCCTTGCTGCGAAGAAAAACGATATGCAGTCCGCCATCAACTACTATCGTGCGGCAATCTACGGCACGTGGGAGGGAGACGGAATCGTTCGCAGACGCGACCTCCGTCTCGAACTGTCGCGTTACCTGATCGCACATCACGATCTGAGCAGCGCACGAACTGAATTGCTCGTCGCGGGCGGCAATGCTCCCGAGGATACCGGCCTCGCCCTGACGCTCGCACACCTGCTCGAGCAGGCCAGCGCTCCTCGCGATGCCCTGAATTTCTACGAGAAAGTTTTGGCCCGCGAACCGAACAACCAACAGGCGCTCGAAGCCGCCGGGCGCCTGGAGTACGGATTCGGCCACTTCGAAGAGGCACATCGCCTGCTCGAACGAGCCAAACATGAGCATGACACCTCTGCTCTTAATCAGGCCTGGTCGCCTGATTTGCAGACGATGCTCGATGCCGCGAAGCAAATCCTCAGCATCGAGCCGTCGAAAAAGCTTCCCGCGACCGACCGAGTGAATCGCATCCTCAGAGCCCGCGACCTCGCCAGGAAACGCTTCGATGACTGCACTGCCCGGGTCTCAGCAGCGAATGCAGCCTCCTCTCCGCTCCAGAATCTCGCTGCGCGATGGCCGAGTAAAGAAGCGACCATCAACCGCGCTGCCCTCTTGAATGACACGAGCGAACAGGATGCCGTCATGAAGCTGGTCTACGACACCGAGACGCAGACCAGCCAGATCTGCGGCGCACCGACAGGCGACGACGCCCTGCTCCTCATGCTGGCCAAATCTCCCAAGCCGGTGGAACCGTGATCGAAATGGATAAACACTCCGCCCCCAGCGGAACAGAATCAAAGACTCGCGCCGCCGAAGACATGATCGCCCGCATCGCGCCCGCCCGCGAAGAACGCATCTTCCTTCTGCTCGCCATCTTCATCGGCGTCATCTCCGGCCTGCTGGTGGTCTCCTTCCGCATGGCAATCGAATGGCTCAGCGTACTGCTGCTCGGTTCTTCGCCCCAGCCGCACCAGCCCAGGCTTATCGTCATTCCGGCCCTGGCGGGTCTGATAATCGCTTTGCTGACTCGCTTCGTCTTTCCCAACGTGCGCGGCAGCGGAATCAACCAGACCAAGGCCGCTCTCTATATCCACAACGGATACATCTCCTTCCGAACAGTGATCGGCAAGTTCCTTTTATCGGCGCTCGCCATCGGCAGCGGCCATTCGCTCGGACCCGAAGACCCTTCGCTCCAAATCGGCGCCGGTGTCGCCTCGCTCATCAGCCGCCGCTTCGGCATGTCCAAGGAGAAGCTGCGCATCTTCGCCCCCATCGGTGCCGCCGCCGGCCTGGCCGCAGCCTTCAACGCGCCTATCTCGGCAATCCTCTTCGTCATTGAAGAGGTCATCGGCCAGTGGAGCGCCGCGGTCCTCGGCTCCATCGTGCTGGCTGCCGTATCCAGCGTGGTCGTCGCCCGCTCCTTTTGGGGAGCGGAGCCGATGTTCCGCATCCCCGCCGTCACGTTGCGAGACTCGCGCGAGCTGCTCGCCTACGCCGCCCTCGGTGTCGCCGGCGGCTTCGCGGCGCTCCTCTTCGCCAAATCGCTTAGCTACCTTCGCCCCAAGCTCCGCAGCCAGCCTGAGTGGTCGCAAATGCTCCAGCCTGCCCTCGCCGGGTTGCTGGTCGGCGGCATCGGCTACTTCGGACTCACGCAGGTGATGGGCGCAGGCTACCAGGCGATCGACCAGGCCATGCATTCACAGTTCGCCTGGCGGATGTTGCTTGTTTTGGCCCTCTTCAAAATTGTCGCCACAACGCTATCCTTCTCCAGCGGAACTCCCGGCGGCATGTTCGCGCCCACGCTCTTCATCGGCGCCATGCTCGGCGCGGCTGTAGGCTCCTTCGAGAAAATCTACTTCCCCCACCTCACCGGCTCCATCGGCTCCTACGCACTCGTCGGTATGGGCGTCCTCTTTGCCGCATTCCTGCGTGCTCCGCTCACCTCGGTCTTCATGGTGCTCGAAGTCAGCGGCAACTACTCCATCGTGCTGCCCGTGATCCTCGCCAATACAATCGCCTACGTCATCTCGCGCGTCACGCAACCCATTCCCATCTTCGAAGAGCTCACGCATCAGGATGGTCTCTACCTGCCCTCTATGGAGGAGCTGCGCGAAGAGAGCAACCTGCGCCTCGAAGATGCGCTGCAGCCGGTTACCGTTCCCGTCCTGCAGGGCTCCGAGACGATTGCAGACACTATCCAGTCTTTCGCGCAGTATGAAGACAGCAGAACTGCGTCTGTCGTCCTCATTCACTGTAGCAACGGTCTCTGGTACGCAGCCAGAAGAGAGGAACTGGAAACCCTCTTTTCCCACTCGACCGCTGCTAGCTCCGGTCAATCTCCCGACGCCACTTCAACCGACCAGTCCACCCGGACGATCGAGCAAGCTCTCGGATCAGAGCGAACGCCGATCCTCTTCCCCGATCTTCCTCTCTCCAGCGCTCTGCCGCACTTTCAGCGATGGCCGCTGCTGCCCATCACCAATCGCGCCATGCGCGGATCACTGGAAGGAGTTGTCTCCCTGCAGGATGTCCTCAACCGCTATCAGCAGCAAAGAGGCCATAGCCACTAAACCTTCGCAGCAGCCAGCTCTCCCTCCAACCTCTCTCGCAGCGCAGGCTCCAGATTTCCGCCGCTCAAGACCACAGCGACCTTCCGCGCCTTCGGCAACTCCTCGGCATGAAACAGAGCCGCGGCCAATGTCACCGCACCGCTTGGCTCCGGTACCAGCTTGGTCACGCTCAGCATCACGCGCATGGCGGCAAGAATCTCCTCTTCGGTCACCGTCACAATTCCATCCACAAACCGCAGCACGTGATGGAAGTTCAACACGCCCAGGCTCTGTGTCCTCAAACCATCCCCGATCGTCCGCGTCGTCTTCGCTGCAGGCCACTCCACCAGCGTCTTTGAGTAAAAGCTCTCTTTCGCATCCGCCGCCAGCTCCGGCTCCGCTCCCCACACCTTCACGTCCTGGTCTGCGAGACCAGCCTGCGCGGCCAGCTTCACCGCCGTCGCAATTCCGCTCAACAAGCCACCACCGCTTACCGGCGAGATCACCAGCTCCACTCCCGGCAACTGCTCCACAATCTCGAGGCCGCACGTTGCCTGTCCCGCGATGATCTGCGGTGCGTCGTACGGCGGGATCATCGCATATCCGTGCTTCGCAACCAGCTCCTCCGCCTTCAGTCTTCGATCGGACGATGCTGGCCCCACCTCGACAATCTCCGCGCCCAGCGCTCGCGTCGCCGCCTTCTTTACCTCGGGAGCGTTGTTCGGCATCACGATGACGGCCTTCGCCCCCAGCGCCCGCGCCGCGTAGGCCACACCCTGCGCATGGTTGCCGCTCGAGTATGTAATCACTCCACGCCGCAACGCCTCCGGCGATAACTGCGAGACCATGTTGTAGGCCCCGCGCAGCTTGAAGCTCCCAATCGGCTGCTCACTCTCTGCCTTGATATACAGATCGAACTCGGGCTCCGGAAACTTCCCCATCCGCAACCGCGCCCGCTCCACGCGATAGAGCGGCGTCCTCACCGCAACTCCGGCAATCCGCTCCTTCGCCGCCCGAATCTCATCCAACGTGACAAACTCGCTCATCTACTTTCCCTTCGCGGCATGTACTTCGACAAGTCCATCATAACTGGAGAGGGAACATCGCTAGAAGATCCGTCCCAATCCAAAGAACCACGCATAGTGGCCGCTGTCTCCGACGCTCACCCCGCCAAAGATTGGCCCGATGAATGTCTTGATGATAGCTGCTCCCGAGACATCAAATGGCAGGTTCGGTGTCCCTGGCGGTCCTTCCCACACCTTGCCGATCTCAAAAAATCCTGTGGTATAGATCGAATCCCCAATCACCGGATTCAATCTCAGCAACCGATACATGTATCCAGTCTGAGCCAGAAAATAATCGTTCCCCCGCAGTTCACCCCGATTGTACGCACTCAATCGCAGCGGCCCGCCCAGCGAAAACCCGGCCAGCCCGAGGTTTGCCGCCCCGAAGCTCGTCCCGCCCGATCCGCTCCCAAAGATGATCCCACGACTCCCAACCGGAATGAAGTGCGATATCGTCGTGTCCCATTGCGAGTAGCCGCCCGAACTATTCGGGCTCTGCGTAGAGTACGTATACAGGGTTCGCAACTCCGTACCTCGCGTCGGCACCTGCACGTTGTCCTGCCCCAGATATTGAAACCGCACATTGCTTACAAACGGCGTTATGTGGAACGCCTGTTCAATCGGCGACCCGATCCGCAGCTTCTCGCTGTACCACTGGTAGTCTTCCCCTGCACGCAGCTCGGCCTTCGAGCCGAAGATGTATCCGAGATCGACGCCAAATCCGTTCTTCTCCTCCGTGTACTGCGCCAGCTGCTGGCTGCCAGAAAAAAAAGCAGACACCGTACGCGCATAGTAGGCCCGTGGAGCGACAAAGTACCGTTTCCCCACCACCAGAGGTTTATAAAGCTCACCACTGGCGCCCGCCACCTGGCCCACCGAAGCGTTCACACGAAGCTCCGACCCAGGCCCCGCCATGCCGAAAAACGTAGCCCTTGCGCCCATCCCAAGCTGTATATCATTTACGTTGTTCGACGAGAGAAACACTCCAACATTCAGAAATGGCGGCCCGTAACTTTTCAGGCGCGGCCGCACCAGCAGCCCGGCAGCCCCATCCTTGTCGATCAGGTTATAGCTGATGCTCGAATAGAGTCCACGTCCCTGCAGATCGGTGATCGTCTTCTCAATCTTCTCCGTATCAATCGGTTTGTTCACATACTGTGTGAACTCGTTCGCGATCTCGGTCTGTTGCACTCCATGCATTCCGTAGATGTCCACAAACTTCGGCTCAGGAAGGTACGTCCTGCGCCGGGAGTTTCGCTCCTTCAGATACGCCTGCCAGTCGGCATCGTTCACGGCATACTTTTCCAGCTCCGCCGCATGCTCCTGTGCAACCTCCACACCCTTCGGAATGATCTCCGCACTTCTTTCGAATTCGCCGGAGGTGAATTTGCTCACGTCCGCCTTCAGCAGAATGTTCGCGTCTTTCATGCTCTTCAGTTCATTGGCGGCTATCAATATCTGCACATTTCTTCCCGCCACTCCCACCAGCGATTCCAAAGTGTCCCTTTGAAACGGGCCCGTATCCAGATACACCGCAATCACGATGTCCGCGCCCATGCTGCGTGCCACATCCACCGGAAGATTGTTCACCGCGGCGCCATCGGAGTAGACCTGCGTGCCATGCTCCACCGGAGCGAACACCCCAGGTATTGACATCGTCGAACGCATCGCCTGCGCGAGCGATCCATCCTTGAACACATGCTCTTCGCCTGTAGTGAGATCGGTCGCAACACAACGGAACGGAATCGGCAGGTCGTCAAAGTTCTTCAGTTCCCAGTAAGGCAGCGACTTCTCGTCCAGAAGCAGTCCGACCGCCGAGCCTGAGTTCAACCCGTTCGGAAAGCTGATTCCATGCTTCAAACCAAACTCCAGCCGATTCGGAAACGCAAGCTTGTCTTCCTTCCGCCTGTAGCTCAATGCCGGAAACGGCACCTGTCCGCTCAGCACGGCCGTCCAGTTGATGCCACCGACGAAGCTCGCGATCTCCTGCGGACTCATGCCCGAGGCATACAGCCCGCCCACCAGGCCGCCCATGCTGGTTCCGGCCACGTAGTCCACGGGAATATGGTGCTCCTCAATCCACTCGATCACGCCGATATGCGCAAACCCGAGCGCCCCGCCACCCTCGAACACCAGCGCAACTTTTGGCCGCGGTGCAGGCTGCACGGTCGGCTGCTGCGCTCCTGCGATAAGAGATAAGGTCATCAACGCGGCAAGCAGCACAGCGATCGCGCGAGCATCAAAACGGGTTCTAAAAAAAATGATCGTGCGAAGAAAAATCATTATGGAAGGCCTTACCCAGAGTCTTGGCTCTTCATTCCCACGGTGGCCGAGAATCTTGACCGAACCTGTTCGAGCTCGCCGTCTCCTCAGGCTAGCCAATCCCAGGGCCGCAGTCATCCATTCCGGCGCAGCGAGAATCCACCCCGGCACTATCCGGCCTCTATACGTATTTCTACGATTCCGGCACAACTCACTCGGCAGTCAGCGCATCGGCAAGCTCGATCGCCCGCAAAGAAAAAGACGCCCGCGAAGGACGCCTTCCGCTTCCAGACATCAGCGTCAGATCTCCAGGATCAGATCTCCAGAATCACCGGCATAATCAACGGCCTTCGGCTCGTGCTCTTCTGGATGTACCGTTTCAGATCATTGCGAATCTTCTCTTTGATCACGCCATAATCGGCCTTCTCTTCCGTGGAAGAGCCGTCAAGTGTCCGCTGCACCACTTGCCGGGCCTCCGCGATCAAGCTCTCTTCCGCAATCGCCGTCCCCCGCATCACGATCTCAGGAGGATTCTCGAGCCGCCCCGTCCGCTTGTTGATCTGAATAATCGGCAACACGATTCCGTCCTCGCTCAGGTGCTTGCGGTCGCGAATCACGATGTCTTCCACGACGTCCGTCGAGGTTCCACCCGAGTCAATGCAAACCCGGCCGACAGTGATCTTGCCCGTCTTCGCAGCCGAGCCCTTATCTACCTCCAGAACGTCGCCGTCCTCCAGCAGAATCGCCTTCTCCACCACGCCCATCGAAGCGGCCAACTCGGCATGACGTTTCAGATGGCGATAGTCGCCGTGAATCGGAATGAAGAACTTCGGACGCACCAGGTTGATCATCAACCGCAGCTCCTCCTGGCTTCCATGTCCGCTCACGTGGATCAACCCGGAATGCCCGTCATCGTAGATCACATCCGCATCGCGCCGTTCCAGGTGATCGATCATCCGGTAGATCGATTTCTCATTGCCCGGGATCACTCGCGAGCTCAACAGCACGGTATCGCCTGCGTCGATCTTCGCAAACTTGTGGTTGTTCACCGCGGCCCGGCTCAACGCGCTCATCGGCTCGCCCTGCGTCCCGCTGATCATGATCAGCAGCTTGTTCGCGGGAGTATCGCGAATCTGCCCCGGATTGATCACCAACCCCTGCGGCGGATCCAGATACCCGAGGTCCTGCGCAATCTCGGTCGAATTATCCAGCGACCGCCCGATGATCGCGACCTTGCGGCCATGTTGATGCGCCAGCTCCATCGCTAGACGAATCCGATGGATCGACGAAGAGAAGCAGCTGAAGAACAGTTTCTTCTTAGCCTGCGAAAAAATCTCATCCAGCCGCGGCCGCACCGCCCGCTCACTCGGCGTATATCCGCTGCGGTCCACGTTGGTCGAATCCTGCAACAGCACAAGCACGCCCTGCTTGCCCAGTTCCGCGAACGAATGCAGATCGAACGGTTTATTGTCCGGCGGCGAAAGGTCGATCTTGAAGTCGCCCGTATGCAACACAACTCCAACCGGCGTATGAATCGCCAGCGCAACGCAGTCCACCAGCGAGTGCGTCACCCGGATCGGCATAATCGAAAACGGTCCCAGCGTCAGCCGTCTTCCGGGAATCATCTCAATCAGATCCGCATCGTCCAGCAGATTATGTTCTTCGAGCTTGCCCTCAACAAAGGCCAGGGTGAACTCGGTTCCATACACCGGAACATTGAGCTCCGACAGAATCCACGGCAGCCCGCCAATGTGGTCTTCGTGCCCGTGGGTCAAAAGAATCGCGCGAACCTTCTCGCGGTTTTCCGTCAAATAGCTGATATCCGGGACAACAATGTCCACACCCAGCAACTCTTCTTCAGGAAACATCAGACCGGCATCGATGACAATAATGTCATCCTGCCAACGAATCGCCAGGCAGTTCATACCGAACTCACCAAGCCCACCCAGCGGAATCAACTTCAATTTATCTTGTGCCATCAAGCCTTAAGCTTACCATCGCTGTCTGAAACCCTTTGTGAAGCTCACAGTTCCAAGGTCGTAGGGTTCGCCGCCCGCCGCCTGCAGCGAGCGATCGTGCCCCCCGCAACGCAAGGCCACGGTTCCCCTACGCGATTGACGGGTGTCGCTTACCGAAATCGGTTGCTTGTTCAAATGCATGCGCCAGCTGCAGGACGCTGAAATCCCGTTTATCGCGGCCAACAATTTGCAGTCCGACGGGAAGACCTTCGGCAGTAGAGCCGGCCGGCACAGAGGCTGCAGGGTTTCCGGTGGCCGAGATGTACCAGCAGGACTTCATCCAGTCAATATAGTTCTCAAAGTGCACCCCTGCGATCTCGGTTGGATAAGGCGTGTTGATGTCGAAGGGGGGTAGCTGCGTCGTGGGGAGGATGAAGTATTCGTACTTCTCGAGGAAAGCCTGGAAGCGGCGCCACATGAGGCTATGGGCGGCCTCGGCATGCGCGATGTCCTGGCCGGTAAGTTTCATGCCAGTCTGAATTTCCTCCTTAAGGGTGTCCTTGAAGGCGTCGGGGTGCTTCTGCAGCATCGTGCCGTAGTTGGCGGCACTGACCCACATCCGTAGAGTGCGGAAGGAGATTTCCGCAGGGGAGAAGTCGGGCTCAGCCTGCTCGACGATGCAGCCGAGAGATTCGAACGTAGCACGATGCGCGTCGACCACGGCGCGCACGCGTGCGTCGAAGGGGACGCCGCCGAGGTCCTTAAACCAGGCGACGCGCACACCCTTGAAGCTGCGACCGAGCGGGCGGGCGAAGAGTTCGCCGGGCTCGTTGATTGCGAGCGGTGTGTTGGGATCGGGGCCGGCGATCGTGCTGAGCGCGAGTGCCAGGTCGGCAGAGGAGCGGCCAAGGCATCCGTTGGTGCTCAGAGTCGACCAGGCAATCCCAGCCTTGGGATTGGGAACGCGGCCGATAGAGGGACGGAAGCCGACAACGTTGCAGAATGCGGCAGGATTGCGCAGCGAACCTCCGGTGTCAGAGCCGCTGGCGACCGGCACCATGCCGCAGGCCAGAGCGACGGCCGCGCCCCCGGAGGATCCGCCACAAGTTTTCGTCAGGTCGTACGGGTTGCGAGTGGCTCCGAAGACACTGTTGAAGGTCTGCGACCCTGCGCCGAACTCAGGCGTGTTGGTCTTGCCGACGATGATGGCGCCCGCCCGCCGCATGCGCTCCACCAGGATGTTGTCTTCAACAGGGATATTGTCCTTGAAGAGCGGCGATCCAAACGTGGTGCGAATACCGCGGGTATCGATGAGGTCCTTGTGGGCTACAGGCAGGCCATGGAGCGGGCCGAGCGGCTCGTTACGCGCCTGCATCTCATCGGCCTTCGCGGCGGCTTCAGTAGCCATCTCCGCCGTCAGGGTGACGATTGCGTTCACCTTGGGATTGACCCGTTCGATCTGCTTGAGGTGCTCGGCGAGCGCCTCGCGGGCCGACAACTTCTTCGCGCGAATCAGCTGCGCCATCTCGACTGCACTGGTGAAGCAGATTGGGGAAACCGGAGATTCGGCCTTGAGAGACCCGATGGGCAAGAGAGATGCGGCAATGCCGGTCAGGACTTCCCGGCGAGTGGGCTTGTCTGTGAGCATGTGGGTGACTTTATCATCCTCTGGGGACCGCCCCAACAGAAAGCTGAACCCACACCTCGTCGACGATGGAACAAATGACATTTACGAAGGGCAGCAGCCGACTCCACTCGCTCCGGACGCCTTGCATGGATGGAACCGCTTTCACCCCTCTCGCATCCAACTGCTGTCGCGCGCGGTCTCAATATTCAACCGAACGGAGGTACTCATGTCCACCACCGCGGAACAGTACGACGCAATCGTCATCGGCAGCGGAGAAGCAGGCAAATACATGTCGTGGACCCTCGGCGCACAGGGACAACGCGTCATCGCCATTGAGGACAAGCGCATCGGCGGAGCCTGTCCCAACGTCGCCTGCCTTCCCAGCAAGAACGTCATCCACAGCGCCAAAGTAGCTCAGTACTTCCAACGCGGCGCCGAGTTCGGCATAGTCCACGGCGACTGGCGCGTCGATATGGCCGGCGTCAACGCCCGCCGCCAGAAGCTGGTCGACGGCAACGTGCAGGTCCACCTCGCCAACTTCGCCAAAAGCCACGCCGAGATCGTGATGGGCTTCGGCCGCTTCGTCGCGGAGAAGACTGTTGAAGTGGCACTCAACGCTGGCGGAACGCGCACCCTCCGTTCCGACCGCATCTTCCTCAACACCGGCTCCCGCGCCACGATCGAACCCATTCCCGGCCTCGCCGAATCCAACCCGCTCACCCACATCGAAGCTCTCGAACTCACCGCCCTGCCCGAACACCTCCTCGTCCTTGGAGGCGGATTCATAGGCCTCGAACTCGCCCAGGCCATGCGGCGCTTCGGCGCCCGTGTCGCCATCATCGAGCGCAACCCCAGCATCGCCCACCGCGAGGATCCCGACGTCATCGAAGGCCTCCAGCAACTCTTCCACGACGAAGGCATCGAGATCGTCGACAACGCGACGCTGACCCGTGTCGAAGGCACCTCCGGCAAATCCGTCACCCTGCACGTGACCCTGCCCACCGGCGAAACCACAATCCAGGGCTCGCATCTCCTCGTCGCCACCGGCCGCACCCCCAACACGCAAAACATGGGCCTCGAAGTCGTTGGAATCAAAACCACGCCCGCCGGCCACATCCATGTCAACGACCGCCTCGAAACGACCGCACCTGGCGTCTGGGCCATGGGCGACTGCGCCGGCTCCCCTCACTTCACCCACATCTCCTTCGACGACTTCCGCACCGTTCGCGACAATCTCGCCGGAGCCAACCGCACCACCGCCGGCCGCCAGATTCCATCCTGCGTCTTCATCGACCCAGAGCTGGCCCACGTCGGCCTGACGGAGAACGAAGCAAAACAGCAAGGAGTCGCTTACCGTCTGGCGAAGATCCCCATGCAGGCCAACCTACGCGCCCTCACCCTCTCCGAGACTCGCGGCTTCGTCAAGGTCCTCATCTCTGAAAACGATCGCATCCTCGGCTTCACCGCCTTCGGCACAAGCGGCGGCGAGCTTCTTCCGGTCATCCAACTGGCAATGTCCGCCGACCTGCCCTACACCGCGATCCGATCTCTCATCTTCACCCACCCGACCGTCTCGGAAGGCCTCATCAACCTGCTCACCGCCGTCCCGCCACTAACTCCGGGCAGCCCCACACCCGCAAGTCACTAGCCGCCGCCGGAGGAAGATTTCCACGGAAATATTTAAAAAGTTGGCATGTTTTTAGCAGCGTAAAAAGTGGTGCTTAAGCACCACGATTTACCACGCAATTCACCACAACTTCACCACGATTTACCACCACAAATCACCGCAAAATGTCCTCTAACACCAACGAAAGTTCGGTTTTCTCGTCCCGATATTTAACTATCACCGGAGCCGCCAGACTCAACCCCCACTCCGCACCCTTGCCCTTCGAAACCGCTCGCGACCCCGGCACCACCACCGCTCCTTCAGGAATGATCAGCGGCATCTCCGCAGAAGCCTTGTAGATCTCTCCCTTTACCAGGTCATACACCGGCGTTCCCCGCGTCAGCACGGTCCCTGCAGCCAGAACCGCCCGCTTCCGCACCACAGTTCCCTCATAAACGCCCGTATTCCCGCCAATCAGACAGTCATCCTCAATAATGACGGGGCTAGCATTCACCGGCTCCAACACCCCGCCAATCTGCGCCGCCGCACTGAGATGCACACGCTTGCCAACCTGCGCACAACTTCCCACCAGCGCATGCGAATCCACCATCGTTCCCTCATCCACATACGCCCCCACATTCACATACGACGGAGGAATCACCGCAACCCCTTTCGCAACATAAGCTCCCGTGCGCACGCTGACGCCTCCGGGCACCACACGCACTCCATCGGCCACAACAAACCGCCGCACCGGGTACGTATGTTTATCGATAAAACGCAGCGTTTCCCCACCCATCTCCATCATCGTTCCAATGCGAAACCCCAGCAAAATCCCACGCTTCACCCACGCGTTCACTCGCCACCCGAGCGGACAAGCAGCATCGGGCTCCGCCGAACGAAGTTCTCCCGCCTCCAGCGCTGCACGAAGTTCCAGGAATGAATCTAACGCCTGAGCATTGCCAATCGCTTCTGTTCCCTGCGCAAACCAATGCTCAATCTCTGTCTCTAACGTCTTCAATCAATCTCTCCAGTGGTTCCTGTACTTTTTTTGCAGGCAGTTTTTCTAGAACATTCTCAGGTCTTCGCCGGTGGGCGGAACTCCCACCAACATTCCCAACTCACCCACCATCCGCTCCAGCTTACGACGCGTCGCGTCCGACACAGGCAGCATCGGCAGCCGCAGCACGTCTTCCCCGCGTCCAAGCATCTGCAGCACAGCCTTCACCGGAGCCGGACTGGCCTCCCAGAAATGCGCCTGCATAAGACGGAAGAACTGCCGGTTGATACGCCGCGCATCCACCCAATCGTTTTCTAACGCCGCTCGGACCATCCGCGCCATCTGTCCGGGAATAACATTCGACGCTACCGAGACCAGTCCGGCGCCACCGAGTGCAAGAATCGGCAGGGCCAGACCGTCATCACCGGCGAACACCTTGAAGCTTCGCGGCACAGTCGTCAGCAACTCTGTAATCTGCGCGATATTCCCGCTGGATTCTTTGATCCCGATGACATTCTTCAGGTCCGCCAGACGTAACACGGTAGCCGGCTCCAGGTTCGCGCCGGTCCTTGGAGGAATGTTGTACAGCAGCACAGGCAACTCGGTCGCCTCGGCGATTGCACGGAAGTGCTGATACTGCCCCTCCTGCCCTGGCCTGTTGTAATAAGGATTCGCCGTGAGAATTCCCGTCAATCCATGCACTCGCGACAACTTGCGTGCGCGCGCCACGGCTTCGTGCGTCGCATTGTGCGTACAGCCGGCAAATACCGGAACCCGGCCGGCAGCCGTGGCCACGACGATCTCAATGACACGCAGCCACTCCGCTTCGGTCAGCGTCGAGGCCTCGCCTGTCGTTCCGCACGGCACGAGGAAATCGACTCCGCTTTGAATCTGCCAGTTCACCAGCGCATGCAGCGCCGGCTCATCCACGCCGCCATCCCGTCGAAAGGGAGTTACCAGCGCCGTTCCGCAACCCATCAATTCCATAATGAATGTAAGTTTACCGCGTCAGGTTTGTTGATTTCGTGGCAGATTGCTTTACGGCCTCAAACGACTGCAAAAAAGCCCCTGCGAGATTGCAGGGGCTTTCAGTTTGTCCAGGCTCTTTAGCCGCGATACAGTTCCGACGGCACATGAAACTCGGGCAGATGCAACGAAGCCGCACCATTCGCGGCTCCAGGCGGCATATCCATGCATTTCACAAAAGCCGTCTGGAACTTCTCCATCTCGGCCTTGGTTCCAACCGTGATGCGCACGTAGTTCGGCATCGCCGACCAGGTGCGGCCAATGGCGACGTTCTCCTTCAACATTGCGTTCTGAAACTCCTTGCCTGGGCGCTTGACATCGACCATGAACATATTGCCCTGCGAGCCTGGAACGATCTTGTAGCCGTGCTTGGTGAGAAACTCCAGCGTCTCCGAGCGGATATCCGAGTTAATTTTCTTCCGCAGCGGCACCAAGTCTTTGTCCTGGAGACTGGCGCGAGCAGCGGCGGCGCTCGTGATTGAGATGCTCGCCAGGCTCCGGCTCGGTCCCCCAACATTCCCGAAGCGTTCGATCAGATCTGGTCGCGCCACAGCAACACCGGCTCGTATCCCGGCCATTCCGTAGATCTTCGAGAACGTGCGCATCACGATCACGTCCTTATCCTGCGCGACCAGGTCGATGCAGGATTCATCGTTCGAGAAGTGATGATAGGCCTCATCGATGATGACGACCGAACCCTTGGGCTTGTTGTTCACCAGCCACACAATGTCTGCCTTCGGCGTCATGGTGCCGGTCGGGTTGTTCGGGTTCACGATGTAGTAGGCGCCCGGCGATGGATGTGCCTTGACCATTGCCTTCACATCATGCGCGTAGCTAGCAGTCAGCGGCACCGGATACTTTGGAGCCTTCATCGTGTCAGCCGCCCGCGGCCCCTGCTCGTAGCTCGGATCGCCGTAGACCAGCGGCTTGTCCGGGCCAATGTTGGACATCAGCGCCAGGTCGAGTGGACCGCCTGAACCCGGGAACAGAGCAGAATAATCTTTCTTCAGTCCAAACTGCTCGTTGAATACGTTGATGGTTTTTACATATTCGTCGAAGTGATAACGGCCGCCCAGTGTAGCCGTGCTACATATCGCCGTCAGGGCGCATTGCGCCGGCCCAAGCGGATTCTCGTTCGAACTGATGATGACTGTGTCGGGCGAAAGCTGCATGCCGCGCATCCCATCACGCCGGCCAGATGCCACTGGTGCTTGCGTGGCAGGCTGCTGAATCCCAGCAAACGCTGGATACGTTGTAGCCGCTGCTGAAGCTGCACCAAGGATTCGCATGAACGATCTGCGCGAAACACCTTGCGTCAAATTGGAATTCATAAAAGTTCTCCTCGATAAGGTCTGGTTTGTAGAGATGCAGCGCCGCGGCGACAGGTGGAGAATCGCCAACTGAGGATCAGAGAATGAGCTGATGCTTCCTGCAAAAACGACTTCGCCTTGCAGCTACTATTCTTTTGTGAACTTTGTGAATGAGGCGGACCGTGGCCCGATTGAGTTTCAATTTACCGCGAATTTCCCGCAAATACCAGAAAAATTCTGCATGGGGGGAGGAAAATCCGCTAAAACAGCCTGCTGGAGGCTTTGCACGTGTTCCGCGACCGGTCTGGCTGCGCTCTCAACAGGCGGATTCTGCTTCGCTAAACCCACTCGCCCTTGCGCATCAGTGGCTCTGCTGCGCCATCCGCGGTCACTCCGTCCACGTCCATCTCACCGGATCCAATCATCCAGTCCACGTGAATCAGGCTGGTATTTGCACCCAACGCAGCCAACTGCTCAGTATCCATCTTCTCGCCGTCGATGATGCATGTCGAATAGGCTTGCCCCAAAGCAATGTGGCTCGCCGCGTTCTCATCAAACAATGTATTCCAGAAGAGCACACCACTCTGCGCTATCGGCGAGGAGTGTGGCACGAGCGCCACCTCTCCGAGTCTCCGGGCTCCATCATCGGTACTAATCAGCCGGTTGAGGACATCCTCGCCAGCGGTCGCCGTCGCTTCAACGATCCTGCCATTCTCGAAACGCACCGCAATATTTTCGATCAGCGTGCCTTGGTGCGACAACGGCTTCGAAGCACGCACTGTCCCGTTCACGCGATCCTTGTGCGGGGTTGTAAAGCACTCCTCGGTGGGGATATTCGGCTGACAGTAGACGCCGTTCCCAGCCGTCGTGCCGCCGCCCGCCCATAGGTGATCGTCCGCCAGGCCTACGGTCAAGTCCGTTCCTGGGCCCTTGAAGTGCAGGGCCGAAAACCTCTTCGTATTCAGCATATCCATGCGCTTCTTGAGTCTTGCGCCGTGCTCGCGCCACTCCTGCACCGGATCGTCGACGGCGACGCGTGAGCCGATGAAGATTGCGTCCCACAACTTCGCAACGGCAACATTCTCCGGTTCACCGGGAAACACCAGCTTCGCCCACTCCGGCGTCGCACAGGCAACAATCGTCCAGTTGATCTCATGCCGAGTAATCAACTCCATCGCCGGCTTGCCTGCCTTCGACGCCGCGACATTGGCCCGAGCCACCTTCGCCGGATCCTGCCTGGCCAACAGCGCAGGGTTCGCGCCGGCAATCGCCAGCCGAGCCGCTCCACTCCGGAAGCCCGCGGCTATGCCGTCATGCAACCAGGTCGGCGCATAGTCGAAGCTGGCGTCGGCCGCATATTCGTACCGCGCCAGCACGCTTGGATCATCAGAGTAAAACGTCGTGACCAGCAGCGCGCCTGCTTTATAAGCATGCTCCGTAATTCGGCGCGCCAGCGAGACGGCTTCCAAGGGGGCGGACATAATCAACTCCTGGCCCGCGCGCAGCCCGAGACCCACCTGCACCGCAACCTCGGCTAACCGATCCAACTTCTGGTCGAACGTCAGGTCCGCAAAATTCGTCTTCGTTGCCACTTCCATCACGCTCATAAAAATTCCTCGCAACTGCAATTACATCTGGGTGTAAACATCCTGAAAGTCGTAGCATCCGGTTCGCGACGACAGCCATTCCGCGGCTCGCACGGCACCTTCGGCGAACCCGCGCCTTGAAAAAGCCTCGTGAGTCACTACCAGGCGATCCGATTCGCTGCGCGCCTGGAGAGTGTGTACTCCCATCACTTCGCCCTCGCGCTTCGCCTCGATTGGCACGCGGGATAGGCCAGACGCGTTCTCAACTGCTTTAACCAAACTGAGTGCTGTCCCTGATGGCGAATCCAGCTTG
>Ga0210392_10000578_pt1 | contig 21760 bp, 18 predicted proteins | sample IncBWC30OmetaG_FD_161057 | JGI IMG/M metagenome (GOLD analysis project Ga0210392, IMG submission 161057) | Forest soil microbial communities from Barre Woods Harvard Forest LTER site, Petersham, Massachusetts, United States - Inc-BW-C-30-O ...
ACGACGGCCTCGATTCACTGCTGGTCAGCGGCGTGCTCGATTCGCTGCTGCCCGAGATCAAAGCGCTGGTCGGCTTCGGCGACGGCGAATGGCGTCACAAGGACGTCTGGAAGCACACCAAGCAAGTCGTCACGCAGAGCGTGCAGCGCATCGAGGTGCGCTACTCCGCGCTCTTCCACGACATCGGCAAGGTGCGCACGCGCTCTATCTCGCCCGGCGGCGAAGTGCATTTCTTCGGCCACGCCGAGGTCGGCGCGCGCATGTTCGACAAGCTCGAGCGGCGCGAGCGGCTGTTCTCCGCGGACGAGTCGCTGCGCGACGAAGTGCGCTTTTTGGTCTTGCATCATTTGCGCGCCAGCCAATACGACGGCAAGTGGACGGACAGCGCTGTCCGCCGCTTCGCCAAAGAAATCGGCCCTTATCTCGAGGATTTGCTGTGTTTGTCGCGCGCCGACATCACCACCAAGCGCCCCGAGAAGAAGCGCCGCGGCATCTCGCAAATCGACGAGCTGGGCGAGCGCATTTCGATGCTAGCCGCCGAGGACGCCGTGCAGCCGTTGCTGCCGACCGGCGTGGGCAACGAAATCATGGTCGCGTTCAAGCTGCCACCATCGCGCTTGATCGGTGACATCAAGCGCGCGCTCGAGGCCGCGGTCGATGCGGGCGAAATCGAGGGGCACCTAGAATCCAGCGCGTACGTCGAGTTCGTCGGTCAGAACAAGCAGCGCTTCGGTCTGCCGTAACGGACCGCGACGCCGAAGGCTGTAACGGCCTGCGCCGTAGCGCGTGACCATAAAAAACCCTCTCCCGGTGCCCGGTGCGCGCGCAGCGCCGCACGCTCGCGCCGCAGCGCGCGCTAAGCTGCCCAGCCCGCACGCTCCTCTCGGTCTCCTCTCTGGTGCGCGCGCAGCGCCGCACGCTCGCGCCGCAGCGCGCGCCAAGCAGTTCAGCCGAATGCCCGGAAGCACGTCGAGCTCACTGACTTTGGCACGATCAGATCACGATCCTCAAATAAGGAGATAACCCACGAGAGCTGGCGGACTCGCTTCGAGACACCCGAAGGGGTGAACCAGGCGGACGGCCGTTTCAACCGAACGCGTGTGACGCCAGACGCGTCAGCCGTCTCAACACAAAAGCTCCCTCCGACGCGGAAGGCAACCCGCGCTCAGCCGCCTTCATACTCGCAGCGCGCGTCGCAAGTCTCATGCACGATCACCCGCGTTAGCTCGGGCAAGGCCGGCTTGATGCGCTGCCACAGCCAATGAGCGAGGATTTCGCTGGTGGGGTTTTCTAGGCCCGGCACATCGTTCAGATAGTTGTGGTCGAGCACGTCGTGCAGCGGCTGCCAGATTTCGTCGATGCGACTGTAGTCGATGAAAAACCCGGAATCCGGATTCACGGGGCCTTCGACGGCCAGCTCTATCTTGAAGCTGTGGCCGTGCAGGCGCGCGCACTTGTGACCCTCCGGCACACGCGGCAAGCGATGCGCGGCTTCGAAACGGAGCTCCTTGATCAGTCTGACTTTCACGGCGCAGAACCTACCATTGTGGATCGAGACCCGCCAACTTGGCGAGCGTTGCCGGATGATACGGCGGCCTCGGGGTGATGCCCTGACCCGGATCCCCACCGTGGCTCGCCAGCACCCGGGCGCACGCAGTCAGGCAGGATTTACCTTGGCAGACGCCGGTTCCGAAGCCCGTGTAGCGCTTGAGGGATTCGATGTCCGTGTGGCCCAGCGCGATCGCGTGCTCGAGCTCGTGCAGCGTCACGTCCTCGCAACGGCAGACGAGGACCTTCACGGTTACAGACTCGGCGCTATCTCGCCGCAGATGCCGGCGAACGGGCCTTGGGCTTGGTGCTCGTGATAGAGCACGCCGCACTGAATCGGATCGTCGAAGCTGCGCAATAGATCGAGGGTCAAGGCGGCGTTCCAGTCGCGCCCGCCGTCCACGCGGGCGCGGATCACGCCGTTGCGATCGATGAACCAGGTCTCGGGGTACAGCTTGGTGCCGAACCTCTCGGCCACTACTTTGGAGTCCGGGTCGATCATCACGACGAACGGCGGCTCTGCGCCGCCGAGCACCGACTTCAAGGTCTCGCGCGCGTCTTCCAGCGAATCGTCGGTGGAGATCGTGAGCAGGACCATGTCGGGGTGGGGAGCCAACGCCTTGCCCAGGCTGGCGATGCCGGGCATCTCCTCCAGGCAGGGGCGACAGGTTTTGGTCCAGAAATTCAGGATCACGGTCTTGCCGCGGTAGCTGGAGAGCTTTGCGGTGCCACCGCCCAACTTGGGCAGCTCGAAATCAGGGGCGGTGCGGTTGCGCGCTGCGTAGTCGGGGTGCATGGCGCACAGCGGCGTGCAGGCGCGGCGTGTCTCGCCGTCGCGCGCCGACGAAACGAACGAATAAACGCCGGCCGCGGCCAGGCCGATGCAGGTAAACTGAGCGATTTTCGCGAACAACACGGCGCGCCGAGCCTAGCACCGCGCCGCCCGTTCCGGCACACGCAGGGCTTGCGGCAGCCCAAAATTCGCGCAAAGACTGGCCGCGACGCGCCTCGCTCTTCTCGGGCCCCGCCGCGCGTTGTTTGCCCCCGCCATGGATCGCCTAGAAAAACGGCTGCTCGCCGAAGTTGCCCGAGCCAGCCACGATTTTCGGCTGATCGAGCCAGGCGACCGCATCATGGTCGCCGTCAGCGGCGGCAAAGATTCGCACGCCATGCTGTACCTGCTGCGTCAGATCCAGCGCCGCGCGCCGTTCGAGTTTTCGCTGTTCGCGGTCAATATCGACCAGGGGCACCCGGGCTTCCCCCAGCAGGTGTTGCCCGAATACTTCGAGCGCGAAGGCTACGAATACCGCATCGTCAAAGAAGACACGTACTCGATCGTGAAAGAGAAGGTGCCCGAGGGCAAGACCTTCTGCTCGCTGTGCTCGCGCTTGCGGCGCGGCATCTTGTACACGCTGGCCGCCGAGATGGGTGCGACCAAGATTGCGCTCGGTCACCACCGCGACGACGTGATCGAAACTCTGCTGCTGAATCTATTGTACTCGGGCCAACTCAAGGCCATGCCGGCACGGCTCCGCTCGGACGACGGGCGCAACGTCGTGATTCGGCCGCTCGCGTACTTGAGCGAGGTCGAGCTGCTCGAGTTCGCGGAAGCCAAAGCGTTCCCGATTATCCCCTGCGACTTGTGCGGCTCGCAGGAGAATTTGCAACGAAAGCAGATCAAGAATTTGCTGAACGACCTGAACGCCAAGAACCCGAAAGTGCGCAGTAACGTGTTCGCTGCGCTGGGCAACGTACGGCCTTCGCACTTGTATGACGTGGCACTGCGGGCCGCCTTGGGCGTCGTGGAAGCCGACGAGACGCCGGAGGTCGGTGCCGCGCCGAGCGGAAATCGCGAGCGAGCCCCGGAAGTGCCGTTGTCGGCGCTGTTTCGCACGCGCTGAGCCTCACCGCGCCCCCCGCGCACTATTCGGGGAACAGCTGGCGCGGGCCGATGTCAGAATGGACTCGGATGCGCGCGCGGCCCGTAGGTTCAGTCACGGCGCTGCTCGGCTCGCTCGGGTTGCATGGCGGCGTGGTGCTCGCGCTGCTGCTCAGCGTACGCCGGCCGCTCGAGTTGGTCAGCGTGCCGCGCGAGCACGCGGATGCGTGGGCGGGCAACGCCGTCGAGGTCGACGCGGTGGCGACGCCGGACGGAGTGCCGAACATCCCGAATGCAGAGAGCCAAAATGCCGCGACGCCTGCCGCGGCGCGCACGCCTTCGGAGGCGACGAAGTCTGCCGATGTCGAGCCTGCGCCGGTCGCAAGGGCCGAGCCCGAATCTGTGCCGGTACCGACGAAGCGCATTCCGCGACCGCTTCGCCACCCGAATGCAGACCCTGTCGCAAGCCCCGCGCCCGGGTCCGTCGCGGCGAATGACGCCGACGGCAGCAGCAAGCCGGCCACGCAAGCCGCGACTGGCGCGTTCGGCTCAAGCGAGCTTCCCCCGGGCGTGCGCAGTCTGCCGAGCGCTTTCACGCGCGCCATCCCCCCCGCTACGGGCGCCGATCCGCTCTGGCAGACGCTGCCCGCGGGCAAGCAGCGCCCGTTCACCGTCGCCCTGCGAGTCGACGCGAATGGGCACATCCAAGACTCGAAGATCGTCGAGGGCCACGAAGGGGCGCCGCCAGAGCAGTTCGTGCACCTGCGAGAGCGTGTCGTGGCTCTGCTCGGCGCGGGCTTATTCGCTCTGCAAAATAATGTGTCGGCCGGCTCCGAGTCGTTCCGAATCACAATCACGCTCTCGGATCGCGCGCTGAAAGAAGAAAGCGAGTCGGCGGAGCTCGTGGAGCGCGGCTTCGATCCACCGCGCGGCGCGCAGGCGGGTCGCGCGTACTTCACGCTCGCCTCAGGGCGTCATTTCGAAGCTCGCGTCGAGGTCTTGAATGCGCAGCACGCGCGCTAGAGCGCATGCCTGAGCAGCTACGAGCCGCTGATCACCAGAGGCAGCTTCTTCTTGTGCTTCATGCGCTCCGGAGCAATTGGCGTTTCGATGCCCTCGTAGCCGCTGCCGTCGGGGCGGTGACCGAGCACGCCGAACGCGCGACGGTAGTCGGAAAAACGGCCGCCCTCGCGGACAGCGGCCACCAGCGCTAGAGCCTCGGCCTCGCCGCCCTGGGCGAGCACGTATTCGACCCAGGCCCACTTGGCGCTGACTGCGCGCACGTCGGCTCGCCCGCGCAGACCGCGGCGCAGCCGCTCGAGCTTGGCGTCCACGCGGGCCACCCCGGCGTACGGCATGCGGTCGAGCGGCGTGTTGCGCTTGGCGCAGAACGGCGCGACGCCCAGCGCAACCGGACAGATCTTCGAGAGCATGCCGACGAACTCGACGCACTCGTCGATGTCTTCGTCGGTTTCACCGGGCAGGCCGACCATCAAATACAGCTTGAGCCGATCGAAACCATATTTGCGCGTGCGTTCCGCCGCAGCCACGTAGTGCGGCTCGCGGCCGCGGCGATCGATCAAGCCGCGCATGCGCTCGCTCGGGCCGTCGAGCGCCGTGGTGAGCGTGCGGTGCCCGGCCTTGCGCAACGCCGCGACGAACTCTTCTTTCAACCGGTCTGGCCGAAGACTGGACAGCCCGACTTGCATGCCGCGCTCGGCCAGCTCAGTGACGATCTCGATGATTTTCGGGTGATCGCTGACGGCAGCGCCGACCAGCCCGACTTTCTTCACGTCGGCCGGGATCTTTTCGAAGATGACCTCTTTGGGCACGATTCGCATGCCGCCGTTGGTCGAACGGCGCATCACGCAATACGTGCAGCCGCGCGAGCAGCCGCGCTCGCTCTCGATCAGGAACATGTTCGACAGCTCGGTGTGCGGCGTGCGGATGGCGCTGTACGCCGGCAAGAGCGCGTCGCTACACGCTCCTATTTTCGCAAGCGTGCTGCCGTGGTGCGCGGGCACGAAGATGTTTGGATGCGCGGCCAGCCGCTCCAGGGCCACGGAGCGACTCGGCGCCGCGTAGATCGTCTCGATCGCGAATTCGACGATGCTCTCGGCTTCACCCATGACGATCGCGTCGACGATCGGAGCGAGCGGCAACGGATTCGAGAACGTGAGCGGCCCTCCGGCGAGGATGAACGGCGCCTGCTCGTCGCGCTCTTGCCGTAGCACCGGAATCCGCGACGCATCCAGCATGCGCACGAGACCGGAAATCTCGAGCTCATAGGCGACGCTCACGGCCAGGATCGGAAATTCGCCCAGCTCGCGCAGGCTCTCGTAGCTGAGCGGCCGCTCGATCTGCGCGCCAGCCCGGTCGCCCTCGTCGGGCAAAAACACGCGCTCGCACATCGCCCCCGGCATGGCCTGAATCGCTCGATAGATCCGCTGGTAACCGAGCGAGCTCATGCCCACGTGGTAGGGCGAGGGATAAACCAACGCGACCCTGTTTGGGGCGTCCTTGTCGATGCGACCGATCTCGTCAGACAGGCGTGTCTGAATGAGGCGTCTTGTCGCAGCGGAGAGCATGGGCTCGCGAGTATAGCTTGGTTTTCGCGGGCGCCAGCCGATGCTGCTAGCGCGAGCACCAGGAATGCTACTGTAGCTCCGTGAAACTTGGTCCTCCGGTGGAGCCGGCCAGCTCGCTTATCTTCGACTGGAACGCGGCAGACGACGCCAAGCCAGCGGCGCCGCGCGTCACACTCCTAGACGAAACGCTGCGCGACGGCCTGCAGAGCCCGTCCGTGACGAATCCGACGTTGGACGAGAAGCTCGCCGGGATCGAGCTGATGAACGCGCTCGGCATCGAGTACGTGAACATCGGCTTGCCCAGCGCCTCTACCCGCGCCTTCGCCGAAGCGCTGGAGATGTGCCGCGAAATCGCGCGGCGGCGCTGGCAGATCCGCCCGGTCTGCGCGGGGCGCACGCTAGAAGAGGACGTGGCTGCGATCGTCGAAGTTTCGCAGCGCGCAGGCGTTGCCGTCGAGGCTTCGCTGTTCGTTGGCTCGAGTCCGATTCGCGCCGTTGCCGAGGACTGGGATTTGGGTCTTTTGCGGAGGCGCTCCAAGAGCGCGATAGACGCGGCGCGGGCCGCCGACTTGCCGGTGACGTTCGTCGCCGAGGACTCGACGCGCGCTCTCCCGGACACGCTGCGCGCGCTGCTCTCGCTGGCCGTGGAGCGCGGCGCTTCGCGCGTTTGCTTGTGTGACACGGTCGGCTTCGTCACGCCGGCAGGTGCCGCAAAAATCACGCGGTTTGCCCGTGAAATCGTGGGCATACGCGTTGGCATCGACTGGCACGGCCACGACGACCGCGGGCTCTCCGTAGCCAACGCGCTGAGCGCGGCGCAAGCTGGCGCCGATCGCTTGCACGCGACGGCGCTCGGTATCGGCGAGCGCGTCGGTAACCCAGCAATGGAGCTTTTGCTGCTCAATCTGGCGCTCGCCGACTCGCCGCGCTCACTGGCGCAGGTCACGGCCTACTGCACCCACTTCGCGCGCGTCCTGCGCGTCGAGATCGCCGACAATCAACCGCTCGTCGGCAAGAACGCATTCCGGACCGCAACCGGCGTACACGCCTCGGCGATCGTCAAAGCCGAAGCCAAGAGCGAGTGGCTCGGTGACCACGTGTACAGCCTGCTCTCGGCGGCCAGCATCGGACAGAGCGCGGCCATCGTCATCGGTCCCATGTCGGGCGCCTCGAACGTGCAGCATTGGCTCAAGAGCCGAGGCATTGCCTCGAACGAGACGCTCGTGCGCGCGATTTTGCAACGAGCCAAGGGCTCGGATCGTGTACTGCACGACGAAGAGCTCCTGTCGGTAGTCAGCCGAGCGCGGCAGGAGATGTAAGCGGTCCCCGGGCGAACGCGCACTTTTCCCGCTAATTGTTGGCGGTTTCCGCCGTTTGCCCTCATGAATCTGGGACCGGGGCCGTTCACTACTGTCGTGAGTGATTCCCTAGAACCCATGCGGTCGGCACGTGCCAAGGTGCAGCAAGTTGCGACCAGTCTGATGAGTGGTGCCACCGCGCACACCGTCAAGCCGAGCCTCGAAGCACCAAGCGCAGAGTCCACGCTGAGCCCACGGCGCAGACTGTCGTTCAACGTCATCGCCCTGGGCACCTTGTCTGCGGTGCTCGGACTGAGCGGCGCAGTCGGCCTATCCCACCTTCGCGCACGTCCAGCACCGCTGATGCAGATCGTGAGCGGTAACCCCACGCTCAAGAAGGGCGCGGACGGCGAGAACGTTCATTGGCACTCGCGTAAGAGCAAGTTGTACTTGGACGCTTCACTCGACCAACTCGGCCCGCACGCTCGAGAAGCCGTGCAGCTCGGTTTCGGGACCTGGCTGAGCAGCGGCGCGAAGCTCCCGAACCTGAGCTTCGACTCGACGTCGGGCGCGAAATTCGGGCAAGAATCAAACGGTAAGAGCGAGATCATGTACGGCCCGATCACGCTGAAGGGCCACGAGAACGATCTCGCGCTGACCGTCACGTTCTCGGACCCGAAGACGGGCGAGGTCGTCGAAGCCGACATGATCTTCAACAGCACTCACCCATATGGGTTATTGCCGTACCAAGCCGCCCCGGGCGCGATGACCGCCAGTGACATGAGCAGCTGCGAGCAAAGATACGATCTGCAGAGCATCGCAACTCATGAGGCCGGTCACTTCTTCGGCCTCGGTGAGGATTACGACTCGACCGTCGCCACGATGTATTACACGACCGGTCGCTGCGAGACCAACAAGCGCGTGTTGCAGGGTACCGACGAGACGACGATGGACGCGCTGTATGTCACCAGCGACGCGCAGGCCACCGGCGACTCCGACGACCCCAGCGCCGATACATCGACCGCGAAGGGTTGCGGCGGTGCACGCATCGGTCAAGGCAACGCGGGCGGCGCTGCGCCAGTTCTGTCACTGCTGGGTCTGCTCGGTTTCGTAGCCTTTCGCCGGCGCCGACGCTGAGCTCGAGATAGTTCGCGAGCCTCGCATCCGTTCGGCTCGGAGCCTGTGGTCAGCCTCCTAGCCTGGTGTATGCTCGCGGGTGATGAAGCCTGCTCCTTCCGTCGCAGCGCTCGCCGCAGGCTGAGCGCTCGATCGCCATGGCAAACCGCTCGCCGGATTCTCCCAAGCTACGCGTCCTATTCGTACATACGGCGACGCGCCCCCCGTTGGGCGCCGACACCTGGATTCAAGCGCTGATCATTCGGCATTTGGATCGCAGTGAGCACGAGGTGCACGTCGCCTGTGCCACCGGACCTGAAGGGCAGCCGACGCCGACCTTCAGCGCCATGCGAGACATCCCCGAGGTGTCGATCAAGCCGGTCAACCTGGGCTCGGAGCTGTTCGCCAAATCGCTCGTGGAACGCGGCGAAGCCGTGCTCAAGACCGCGCCAGCGGTGCTCAGTCTGCTGAAGCTCGCTCGCTACATTCGAAAGCACCGCATCGACATCATTCACACCAGCGATCGCCCGCGCGACGCGCTGGTCAGCGTGCTCTTGGCGCGGCTCACGGGCGCCAAATCCATCGTGCACGTGCACGTGACCTACGGCGCTTGGATGAGCCGCATGTTGCGCTGGTCCATGAGCCAAGCAGATGCCTTGATCGGCGTCTCGGATTTCGTGGCAGGTTCGTTGGTGAACGGCGGCGGATACGCGCGAAGCAAGACTCACGGCGTGCTCAACGCGATCGACCTGGCGGCCTGGGACTACCGCACCGACCCCGGCCCAGTGCGCGCCGAGCTCGGTATCTCAGAGGAAGCTCCGGTCATTGTCTGCGTGGCGCGCATCTTCCAGGGCAAAGGGCAATCACTGCTGATCCAAGCGCTGGCATTGCTCGCTCCCGAGCTACCGCAAATCAAGCTGCTGATCGTTGGTCAAGACTATCCCCCCGGCAACAACCATACGAACGAGCTGCGCGAGCTGTGCGCCGAGCTCGGCGTCACAGCAAACGTCATCTTCACCGGCCGACGCAGCGACGTGCCGCGCTTGCTGGCGGCCGCCGACATTCTGGCCATGCCGTCCTTCGAGGAGCCGTTTGGCTTGGTGTACGCGGAAGCCATGGCCATGAAGAAGCCTGTGGTCGCGTTCGACAACGGCGGCACACCAGAGGTCGTCGAGCATGAGAAGAGCGGCCTTTTGTCGCCACAAGACGACGTTCCGGCGCTGGCAGCGAACCTCAGGCGGCTGGTCTTTGACCGAGCGCTGCGTTCACGAATGGGCGAGTACGGAAGGCAGCAAGTCGAGATGCGTTTCGTGCCTCAGCGTCTCGCCAAGGACGTGGCGCGCGTGTACACAGAGCTCTTGGGACGAGCTGAAGCTTCGTGAGCGACTCTCCGAAGCCAGCGGCAGCCGCAAAGCCAGCGGCCAGCCAAGAGAAGAAACAACGCCGCGCGCTGAGCCACGTGGGCGGAGAAGTGCGTGTGGTCGGCGGCTCGGAACGTGACCGCGAGCTGCTCGCTCACGCGCTGGCGGTCGATCCGGACGAGAGCGCGACGATGGCCCACGTGCACGGCTTTCACAGCTATCCGGCGCGCCTGCATCCGACCACCGCGCGGCGCCTGCTCGAGGGCTTCTCAGCGCCTGACGGGCGCATCTTGGACCCGTTTTGTGGCAGCGGCACGGTGCTCGTCGAGGCTCGCCAACTGGCGAGGCACGCGTTCGGCATCGACGCCAATCCGCTTGCGGTCGAGCTGTCCACGCTGAAGTGTCGCGGCGCCAGCGCGGATTTCTTGCAAGAGTTGCTGGCAGCAGCGGCAGGAGTGACGGCCCACGCCGACGCGCGACGGCTCGCCAAGTCTGGCCCGACCCAACGCTACGGAGCCGCCGACCGCGACGTGTACGACGCTCATGTCTTGCTCGAGCTCGACGGTCTGCGCGACGGCATCTCGAAAATAAAATCACCTGAAGTGCGACGTGCGCTGCTGCTGGTGTTGTCGGCGGCGTTGACCAAGGTCAGCAAGCGCCAGGGCGACACCGCCCCGCGCACCGCGCCGAAGCGCCTGGCGGGCGGCTTCACGATTCGCTTCTTCGAAACCAAAGCCAAGGATCTCGCCAAGCGCATCGCGGAATTTACGGCGCTCCTGCCGCCCTCAGCGCCAGCCGCAAAGTGTAGAACGGGCGACGCCCGCGAGCTGTCGCTGATCACCCGGGCTCGCTCGATTTGATCGTGAGCTCGCCGCCCTACCCGGGCGTGTACGACTACTTCGACCACCACGAGCTTCGCCTGCGTTGGCTGGGGCTCGACGACCGTCAATTCGAGGCCACCGAAATTGGCGCACGCCGTCGCTTATCGGGCGTCGGGTTTCAGTCCGCGGTCGAGCGTTGGGAGAGCGAATTCGGCGCTTGCCTCGATGCCTTTCGCGACGCGCTCGCGCCGCAGGGCAGCATCGCCTTGGTGATCGCCGACTCGGTGCTCGGTGGCCGGGCCCTATATGCCGACGAAGCCATGCGCGTGCTCGCCAGCGAACATGGCCTGGTGCTCGCCTGCTTGGGGTCGCAAGAACGCCCGTACTTTCACGAACCTACGCGTGCCGCGTTTCGAGCTAGCCCTCGCCGCGAGCACGTTCTGGTATTGCGGCACCCGAGGAGCAAAGCCGAACGCCGACGATGAAGCCCACTAACCGCCTCGCCTCCGAAACCAGCCCGTACCTTCTTCAGCACGCTCACAACCCGGTCGCCTGGTACCCCTGGGGTCCCGAAGCGCTCGGGCGAGCAACCGCTGAAAACAAGCCGATTTTGCTGAGCATCGGCTACGCGGCGTGCCACTGGTGCCACGTCATGGAGCGTGAATCGTTCGAGAATGAAGCGATCGCAGCTCTGATGAACGAGCACTTCGTTTGCATCAAGGTCGACCGCGAGGAGCGCCCCGACTTGGACGAGATTTACATGGCGGCGACGGTCGCTTTGTCGGGCAGCGGTGGCTGGCCGATGACCGTGTTCCTGACGCCCGAGCAACAGCCGTTTTTCGCCGGCACCTACTTCCCGCCCGTAGACAAGTACGGGCGGCCCGGCTTCCCGACGTTGCTGAACAACATCACCGAGCTCTGGCAGAGCGATCGCAGCACTCTGCTCGAGCAAGCCGCCGAGCTGGCAGCACACATTGCCGAGCAAGCTCGCGTGGCTGCGCCACTGGCGATCGGTCGACAAGCCCTGCAGGCCGCTGCCAGCCAGCTGCGTGGCAGCTTCGATCCGCGCTACGGCGGTTTCGGCAAAGCCCCCAAATTCCCGCCCTGTTCTAGCCTTTCGCTGCTGCTCCGCCAGTACCGAAACGCGCCCAGTGAGGAGCTGCTCGAGATGATCACGAGCACGCTCGACGGCATGAAGAACGGCGGCATGTACGACCATCTCGGAGGCGGCTTCGCGCGCTATTCGACCGACGAGCGCTGGCTCGTGCCGCACTTCGAGAAGATGCTGTACGACAACGCGCAGCTGGCGAGCGTGTACCTGGAAGCGTTCCAGGTGACGCGCGACGTGGACTACGCGCGCGTCGCACGCGAAACGCTAGACTACGTGATCCGAGAAATGCAGGAGCCGAGCGGCGCCTATTTTTCCGCGACTGACGCCGATAGCGAAGGCATCGAAGGCAAGTTCTTCGTCTGGGCGCTGGACGAGATCATCGAGATCTTGGACCCAGAGCCCGCCGATCACTTCGCGGCGTACTACGACGTGACCGCCAAGGGGAATTGGGAGGGGCAGAACGTGCTCAACACGCCGCGCGCCTTGGAGCGCGTAGCCGAAGAGCTCGGCATGCCTGCGCCCGTGCTCCGTGCCGAGCTCGAACGCTCGAAAAAGCAGCTGTATCAGGCGCGCAAGCGGCGCATTCCTCCGCTGCTCGACGACAAAATCTTGTGCTCGTGGAACGGACTGATGCTCTCGGCGATGGCTGCGGGCTACCGCGTGCTCGGTCACCGGCATTATTTGGATTCCGCACAGCGCGCCGCAGACTCGCTCTTGGCTCGTATGCGGCGCCCAGACGGCGGGCTGTTCCACACGGCGCGCGGCGCCCGGGCGCACGTCCCGGGTTTCCTCGAAGACTACGCATTCCTGTCCGACGGCTTGATCGCCCTGTATGAGGCTGGCGGCTCGGAGCGCTATTTGCGCGAGGCAGAGCGGTTGATCGAGCGCATGCTGCTCGACTTCGACGACGAAGCCAGCGGCGCGTTCTTCAACACCGCGAAAGACGGCGAGCGGTTGATCGCGCGCCCGCGCGAGGGTCACGACGGCGCAACGCCCAGCGCAAACGCGATTGCCGCGCGAGCGCTGGCCAAGCTCGCCAGCCACGAGGATCGCAACGACTACCGCGAGCGCTCGGCGCGCGCGCTGCGCGCCTACGGCAAGCTCGTCGAACGCTCGCCGCGCTCCTTTTCCACCTCACTCTGCGTCGTCGACTATTTGCTGCAATCCCCCCTGGAATTGGTCTTGGTCGGCACGCCGGGGGAACCCGACTACGAGACGCTACGAAAGGCCCTCGGCGAGCGCTATTTGCCCAACGCCATCTTTGCACACGTCGATCCGGCACAGCCTAGTGAGCTGCCGCTCGGTCAAGGCAAAGGGTTGGTCTTTGGCAAGGCCGCACTCTACGTGTGTCAGAATTTCACGTGCAATGCGCCCGTCGTGGACGCATCCGCGCTGGAGCGCGCGCTCGACGAGGTCGTCCTCGCAAAGTCGACCCAAAGCATCGCGCGCCATGCCCTGGTGGGTCGCGCGACGAGGGCTGGCACCACGAGCCGTACCGAGCGGCTGGGCGCGCCAGCCCGCGCGCAGCTTGCTGACAGCGGGTTGTTCGTCAGTGGCATCGGTTTCGGCGGTTACCGCATCGATGATGTCCACCCCGAGCACCGCGCGGCGCTCGAGCTCGCGCTGCGCTCGGGCATCAACTTGATCGACACTTCCACGAACTACAGCGACGGTCGCAGCGAGCGGCTGATCGGTGAAGTGCTCGCGCAGCTGATTGACAAGCACGAGCTGACGCGCGACCAAGTCGTGATCGTATCCAAAGCGGGCTACGTTCAGGGCCGAAATCACACGCTTGCCAGCGCCCGCAAGCAGAACAGCGTGCCCTTTCCCGAGATGGTCGAATACAGCGAGGGGCTTTGGCACTGCATCCACCCCGAATGGCTCGCCGATCAACTCACTCGCTCGCTCGATCGGCTTGGTCTAGAGACGCTGGACCTGTTCTTGCTCCACAACCCGGAGTACTTCCTGGCCGACGCAGCCAAGCGCGGACAGGGACCGATCGCCAGCGTCCGCGCTGAATTCTATCGTCGACTCGAGCAAGCATTTCGTTACCTAGAGGGTGAGGTAAAAAAAGGACGCATCGCCTACTACGGAGTGTCGAGCAACACCGCGGCGGGCGCCACCGACGCGCGCGACAGCACGGACTTCTCGCGTATGCTCGCGGCAGCCCGAGCTGCAGCTCCAGAAGGGCACCACTTCCGCGCCTTGCAAGTGCCGCTGAATCTGCTCGAGAGCAACGCGCTGTTCGCCGCAGAGGGTCAGTCCGAGAGCGTGCTGACACAAGCGGAGCGGCAGGGCGTCGCCGTGCTGACGAACCGCCCGCTGAACGCGATCAGCGACGGCAGCATCCTGCGCTTGGCCGAGCCCGTTCGTCCCGAAAATCCACCGAAATTCGAGCTGATTCGCAGTAACTTGCTGGCTCTGGAACGCGAATTCCGAACCACGATCGCGCCCTCGCTCGAGCTTGGTCCCGGCATCGAAGCGGACGACCTGTTCGCGTGGGGCGATCGCATCATCGAGATCGAGCCACGCGTGGCAAGCCTCGTGCAATGGGAAGAGATCGAAGCCCATGTGATCGCTCCCGAGCTGGGTAAGGTACTGCGCGCGCTGGACGGCGCATTGAGCGGAGAGCTCGCCGAACGTTTCCGTGACTTCCGTGGTCGCTACTTACGCGACTTAGAGGGCCTGTTCCTGGCGATGCGCAGCCGCGCCGCGACGCGCAGCAGGGCGCGCTTGAGCGGCATCAAGAGCGCGCTCGAAGCGCATCTCGATGAACCGCTACGCGCCGAGCCGCTATCTCGCCAAGCTCTCGTCACACTGCGCAGTCTGCCCGGCCTGACCAGCGTGCTGCTCGGCGCCCGAACGTCGGGCTACGTCGAAGACGCGCTCTGCGCGCTAGCCTTGCCCAAGGTCAAAGACCCCGCGGGCGCCCTGGGCGCCCTCCGCGCCCTGTGATTTCTCGAGCTGTTTGGCTCCGGAAAAGCCGCTAAATCAACCGAAACGTGCCGTCAGATCGGGCGGCGGCTTGGCGGCGCGAATCCCGAACACTTCCAGGTCGAGTACCCGACGCACGACCTGGAACTCACTACACAGCTCGCTGACCTCGAGGTCGAGCCCGAGCACATCGCCCCGCTTCACGCGCCGCTCGATGGTTTCGGCAAGCTGAGCCATGCGCAGCGCCCCGAAGTTCGAGCACGCCCCTTTGACGGAGTGAATGATGCTGAGCAATTTGCGCTCGACGCGTTCCTCCGCGGCCTCGCGCAGAGTCTCCAAACGGCGATCCATGTCTTCTACGAAAATCAGCGAGAGCTCTTCGACGATGCGCGGCGAGCCCGCTTCGTCGGCCAGCTCCTGGAGCCGCGACAGATCCACCGATGACGGCGGAGCACTGGAGCGACTCTGGGACTCGATTGCGCGTGACTCAGGAGCTTCCCCCGAGGGCCGCTCGGCGCTGACCGAGACTGGCTCGCGCACTGCCATCGACAGCCAATGCGAGGCCTTGCGCCGCAAAGTCGACAGCGAAAAGGGCTTGGCGATGAAGTCGTCCATGCCGGCTTGCAAGCACGCTTGGCGCGCGCCCGGCACCGTACCTGCCGTGACCGCCAGGATCGGAACATGCTGACCCGGGCCTTCCACTGCGCGGATCTGCCGAGTCGCCTCCAAGCCATCGAGGTCGGGCATGTGGCAATCCATCAGCACCAAGTCGTACTTGCCCTGATGGAACTTGCGTACGGCTTCGCGTCCCGTCGGCGCCAAGTCGACCTCGCAATTCAACGTCCTCAGCACGCGCTCGATCAGCACGCGGTTGAATTCGTTGTCTTCGGCGAGCAGCACTCGGTGTGTCTCGTTCTCGGCGCCCAACCGAAACCCGATCGGAGTCATGGCGCGCGGCGGGCTCGATTTCGCCTGCTCCGTTACGTCACTCAGAAGGTGATCGATGACAGAGAGCAGCTCCTGACCGGAGCGGTGCACGTTTTGAGCGGCCTGGCGTTGCTCGGGGTCGAGCGAGCTTTCGAGCAGCAGCTCGCTCGCGCCGATCACCACCGTCATCGGCGTGCGCAGCTCGTGACCCAACTGCGAGGAGGCAAATTGCAAGGGATTCGACGGCTCGTCGCGAAAGCGGTGCGCGAAGCGCAAGAGCAATGTCTGCCACTGCTCGAGGTCCGGCACGCGGTTCGGATCGACTCCGGCCGAGGCCAGCTCTTCTAGCATCTCCGGCGGCAGAGACAGAGGAGGCTCGCTGGAGCCAGTAGTCATGCGACGTCCCTGGACAAGTCGAGCGTCGCGATTCGGCGATACAGCGTAGCGCGTCCGATACCGAGCAGTTTGGCGGCTTTGCCGACGCTGCCCTGAGTGGCGCGCAGAGCGCGTTGGATCGCGCGCCGCTCCAGCTCACGCAGCGGCAAAATCTCGCTCTCGACATGCGCGTGTCCATTCGATCCGTTGCTCGGCACGATCGACAGACCGAGCGAAGGCAGACCAAGCTCACGGATATCCGGAGGCAAGTCCGCGAGCGTGATCTCGTCCCCGCGGCAGGCTAGCAAGCTGCGGTGCACGACGTTCTGCAGTTCGCGCACGTTGCCGGGCCAGCGGTGCCGTGACAAAGCTTCCAATACCTCGGGCGAAATGCGGTGCACCTGACGACCGACGTCAGAGGTCAGCGTGCGTAAGAAGTGCCCAACCAAGAGCGGAATGTCCTCCACTCGGTCGCGCAGCGCAGGCAGGTGGATGGGGTAGACGACGAGACGGAAATACAAATCTTCGCGGAAACGACCCGCCTCGACCTCGGCACGTAGATCGCGGTGCGTCGCGCACACCATCCGTACGTCGATCGGGATTTCTCCCGCGCCGCCGACGCGACGGATCGTCTTTTCTTGCAGAGTGCGCAGCAAGCTGGCTTGCGTGGTGAGGCTCATCTCGCCGATCTCGTCGAGCAGCAGCGTGCCGCCATTGGCTTGCTCGAAGCAGCCGCGGCGCATCTGAGTCGCGCCGCTGAACGCGCCTCGCTCGTGCCCAAAGAGCTCCGATTCCTGGAGCGACTCCGGAATGCCCGCGCAGTTGATGGCCACGAACGGCCCGCGCCGGCGCTGGCCGCCGCTGTGAATCGCGCGCGCGACCAGCTCTTTGCCGGTGCCGCTTTCACCCGACACGCAGACTGCGACTTCGCTCTCCAATACCCGCTGAACCTGATGGGCGAGCTCGCGCATGGGCGGGCTCTTGCCCACGATAGCGCCCAGCACCGAGCGTTCAGTCAGCGCGCTTTCCAGGCGTCGTACGTTGATCACGAGCTCGCGCCGCTCGCGGGCGCGATGCACGGCCAAGAGCAAGCGATCGCGATCGAGGGGCTTGGTGATGTAGTCGTACGCGCCCGCACGCATCGCGGAGACCGCTGTCTCGATTTCGCGCTGCGCGGTAACGACGATGATCGGTAGCTCCGAGTCACGAGCACGCAGGTGCTGAATGACTTTGATGCCCGTCACTTCTCCGAGTCCGAGATCGACGCACGCTACCGTAGGGAGCTCACCGTCCGACTCGAGCACGCTGCGCGCAGAGTCGTGCTCGGCCACGCGGTATCCGGTGCGCTCCAACCAGAAGCGCATCAGGCGGCGCGCGGTGGGGTCGTCGTCGACGACGGCCACCAAGTCCGAAGTCCCCTGAACAGACACTGCGCCGGATTCCTCTTCGATCATCGTTCGTTAATTGAAACGCACGATTTGGTCCCACCTTTAGACGCGCCGGTCTCACGAGATCAGATTGAGACAGAGAAATGTCAATTTCGGAGCGCGTATCTCACCATGTAGTCTTACCCTAAGTCATGGTTGTTGCTCTGCTAAAGCGCACATTGCAAGGCTGCAACGCGGTTAAATGAGCCTGGCGCGGCGCTCGCAATAGCGAGCAGCACAGTGGCAGCAGCACATAAAAATCCGAGCCTTCGCAGCTTTCCCCTCCTTCACGGCATGCTTCGCGCGAGCGGAGAGACCATCGAGGGACCGCGACCCTGCGATTCGTTCGACGTCTTCGTCGATGAGGCCGGCGATCTGGTGATGGTACTCATGGACGTGCACGCGAGCGTCGAACCTTCCGACTCGTTCCTTGCCTCCCTGATGCACGAGACCAGGGGCGCTTTGCACACGCATCAGCCGCTGCACGCGGTGGTCAACGCGCTCGAGATGCAGCTGGCTGCGCGGCCCGGTGTGGAAGCGGGTCTGGCCATCCTGCGCCTCTCGCAACGCGACGCGAAGGTCGAGCTGCTCAACGCCGGCATGCCCGCCCTCGCAAACGCCGGTCCGGGAGAGCACGTCACCCTACATGCGGCCCTCTCCGGGCCCATTGGCGAGCGCGTGGGCGAAGTCCATCCCTACCAGCTCTTGCCGTTGGTCTGGGGCAGCACCTGGCTCGCCGTCTCCGACGGCATGGTGAACGGCTCTCTCGACCCGGAAAACGTCGACGCAATGTGCGCAAAGCTCGCGCTGTGCAAACGCGGTCTGTCACTGACGATGGCCAGCGCGGAAGAGCAGTACGACGCCTTTCAGGGTCTGCTTGCCCGAGCGCGCTTTCTGCGCGACGACGCGACGTTCGTTCTGGTCTCGGCCGATCCCGGCGTTCGCTTCCAGTCGGCAATCGTGTCTGGGCCCGTCGGCTAGATCCCGGCGCCGGGACGGTGTAGTTTTCTGGATCAATGAAGATCCAGACCGCCACCATCGCGCGCCTCCGAGATGCGTTACTCCAAAGCGGCCGACGCCCGAGCATGGTGGCGTCCTCGGCGTATGAGACGCTGACGCGTGAAGGCTTACTCACGCCGGAAGAAATCGGATCGATCCACCGCGTCGAGCCCTTGGCAGAGACGATGTTCCTGATGATGGCGGCGGACGGCACGATCGCGGACGCCGAGCGCGACGCGGTACGCGGCGCAATCCGTGGCCTGACCGACAATCTGCTGCGCACGGGCACGATCAACGTGATGCTGGAGACTTACGAAAAGCGCCTAGCGGAGGGCGGCCGCGACGCGCGCCTGCACGAGATAGCCGAAGAAATCGCCGAAGATCCGAACGAGGCCGAGGGCGCCTTCGCGCTCGCCGCCGCCGTGGCCCTGGCCGACGATGAAGTGACCGAGGAAGAGAACGCGTTCATCAACCAACTCGCGGAGTGGTTCGGGATCAGTGGCGAGCGAGCGGCTCAGATTCTCGATCAGCTCGAGAACGATCGCGAAGCGCCATAGCGGCGCCCGGGGGCGCCAGCTCGTAGCAACCCTGAGCGTCGAGCTCACCGAAGCTCGTCCCACCAACGCTCTCCGAAACCTCACGCAAGTGACGCTCGAAAGCGCGCCGCGACGACTCGTCGCCGGTGGTCAGCGCGCGTGGCTCGAAGCCGTCGATCAGCACCGGGCAAGCCGCCACAGACACCGCGTGCCCGCGTTGAAAGCGCAGCTTGGCGATGAACGATGCGCGCGTCCAAGGCACGGTCCGTCGCCCGTCGAACACGAAATTGCCGAGGCTGTAGAAGACCGGTCGCGCGCCATACCAAGCCACACCCTGCGGAACGTGCGGGTGATGACCGATCACCACGTCTACTCCCAGGCTCATCACTTCCGCGACGAACGCGCGCGTCTTCCGTAGCGGAACATCCGTATATTCCTCGCCGCCGTGATAGCTCACGATCACAAAGTCCGACTCGGCGCGAGCCTTCACGAGCGCCTTTCGCAAACGGGAGAAATCGGCCCAGGCCACGTGATGTCGTGCCTCCTCCCGACGAAACACGCCCAGATTCCAAATCTGAGTGACCGCGAAGAACGCCACGCTGAGTCCATTGACGTGCACGATCGCCGGGCGATAGGCGTCCGCTTCGTCAGCGCCGGTTCCGGCATGCGCAACGCCAGCGCGGTCGAGGTTTTGCAGCGTCTCGAGCAGCCCGCGGCTGGCGTAGTCCCAAGCATGATTGTTCGCGGTGGAGACGATGCCGACGCCGGCGCGCGCCAAAGCATCGGCGCCAACCGGCGGACCCGTGAACACCAAGCCGTGGCGCGGCGATTGCGTCTCGCCGTGCTGCTCGCTGAGCGCTGATTCGAGATTCACGAAGCGCAGATCCGCGTTCGCCCAGATCGGCGCCACACCGCGCAGCGGATCGTAGCTCGAATCGGCGAGCAAGCGCTGGCCGCAAACCCGACCTAGATTCACGTCGCCCGCCGCAGCCAAGACCAGCGACTGAGTGATCGTGATCTCCGTCGCCGCTGGCGCCGGGTCGCGCCGAAACGCCCGGCTGGCAGGCCCCGATTGGGGTTTCTGGTCCGGCGCGGGGGAACGCGCTTGCTCGTGCGCACCTGGCCCAGAGCAAGCCACGCAGAACAGCAGCAGCGGCCAGAGCGCCGACATAATCCCATGATCTTGTCAGAGCGGCGGCCCCGGCGAAAGCGCGCGCCCGCGGCAAGCTCCGCTACTGGCCACCCAATCAGCCCCGCCCGCCGCGCTCGCTCCCGAATTTGCCGGGGAAATTCCACAAAGTATTCGACAAAGACCCGGAGTCTGGGTACGAGCCGTCGAGTGAAGATCGCAGTCGTTGGTTCGGGATACGTAGGGTTGGTAGCGGGAGCCTGCTTCGCTGATTCAGGCACCAACGTGATGTGCATCGACGTGGACGAGGCCAAGCTCGCCAAGCTGCGCGCGGGCGAGGTGCCCTTCTTCGAGCCACGCCTGGCTGATTTGCTGAAGCGCAATTGGCCGCACCGTCTCGACTTCACCTCGAGCCTGGTGGACGGCATCCGCGGGCGAGAGGTCGTGTTCGTGGCCGTCGGTACGCCCCCGCAGGAGGACGGCTCCGCCGACTTGTCCTACGTGCTCACGGTCGCCGAGCAAGTGGCGCGCGCTGCCGAGCACGACATCGCGCTGGTGCTCAAGAGCACCGTTCCAGTCGGCACCAACGAGAAGGTGCGCGCGGTCGTCGAGCGTCACGCCAAACACAAGATCAGCGTGGTCAGCAATCCGGAGTTCTTGAAAGAGGGCGACGCGGTCAACGACTTCTTCAAGCCGGACCGAATCGTGATCGGCACGGACGACGATCGCGCGTTCGAGCTCTTGGAGCGCCTGTACTCGCCGTACAATCGTCAGCGCAGCCGCATTCAGCGCATGAGCCCGAAGAGCGCCGAGATCGTCAAGTACGCCTCGAACGCGATGCTCGCGACCAAGATCAGCTTCATGAACGAGATCGCGGCGCTGTGCGACGTGGCCGGCGGAGACGTCGAGCACGTGCGGCTCGCGGTCGGCTCCGACGAGCGCATCGGCATGCAGTTCCTGTATCCCGGTCTCGGCTTCGGCGGCAGCTGTTTCCCGAAAGATCTGCGCGCGCTGGTGCACACTGGCGAGGCCCAGGGCCTGAAGATGGAAGTAGCGAGCGCAGCCGTGCGCGCCAACGAGCTACCAGTGAGCATGCTGCTCGCACACATGGAGAAGGACCTCGGTGGGCTGGGGGACAAAGTGATCGCGGTTTGGGGATTGGCATTCAAACCCAAAACCGACGACGTACGTGAAGCTCCGGGCATCAAGATGATCGCCGAGCTGGTCGCCCGCGGCGCGCGTGTCCGCGCGACGGATCCACAGGCGCGTGAGACAGCGCGCGAAAGCATGGCGCGCGTGGGCTTGATGGATCGCGTGGAGATCTTCGACGGTGAGTACGAGACCTGCCGCGGCGCGGACGCGCTGCTCTTGGCCACCGAGTGGAACGAGTACCGAAACCCGGAGTTCCCGCGCGTGCGTGAGCTGCTCCGCGGTCGGCACGTGTTCGACGGGCGCAACATGGTCTCGCCGGAGGCGGTCGCCGCTGCAGGCCTAGCTTACCGCGGCATGGGCCGCCCCACGCTCGGTTACTAGCGCCGCTTTTGCTACGATTTGTCGCTAAACCCCGACATCGAGCGGCTGCCGTTCGGGGCTAGGCTGAGGCATGCTGAAGCTCTCCCCAGGGCGTGCTCACCGTGAGCTATGTCGCGCGTTCCCCAAACTATTTAGTTTGACGCGCGGGGTGCCCGTCGAGGCGCGAGCGCGACGCAAG
>Ga0210392_10000584_pt1 | contig 21571 bp, 19 predicted proteins | sample IncBWC30OmetaG_FD_161057 | JGI IMG/M metagenome (GOLD analysis project Ga0210392, IMG submission 161057) | Forest soil microbial communities from Barre Woods Harvard Forest LTER site, Petersham, Massachusetts, United States - Inc-BW-C-30-O ...
CGCTCGGTCTCGAGGTTGCCGCCGGGCACGGCCTGACGCGTTTCAACGTCCTCGACATCGCCGCGATCCCAGAGTTGGTCGAGCTCAATATCGGTCACTCGGTGATCGGGGACGCAGTGCTCGTCGGTCTGGATCGCGCTGTGCGCGATTTGCGCGCCGCGGTCGAGCGCGGCATGGCGCAGCGCTCATGAGCCGAGAATGGTCGTCGGTCTAGGCATCGACGTGGCTTCCGTAGAGCGCATTCGCCTCGCGCTGACCCGCTTCGGGGATCGCTTTTGGCAACGGATCCTGACGGAGAACGAGCAGGCCGATTTGGCGACTCGGCCGGACCGCGCGCTGGCGCTGGCGGGCCGCTTTGCCGCCAAGGAAGCGGCCGCCAAAGCGCTGGGCGGCCAGCCCGACGTTGGCTGGCACGACGTCGAGATCCGTCCGGATCCACGGGGCGCGCCGCGCTTGGAATTCCTAGGGCCGGGTCGTGCCCACGCTGAGCGCATGGGCGTGCGCCGCATTTTAGTCTCGATCACCCACGATGCCGGCGTGGCTGCGGCAGTCGTAGTCTTGGACGGACAGTAGCTGCCAGCGATTAGATTTGTTTCCGGGGCTGAAAAGCAGCTTCCGACTGCAAAGGCTCGATCCGGCAGGTGCCCTGAACCGCCCCTCGTCGGTCTCGTATTGTTGGGCAACGGGCGCCGGTCGCGCCGGTTTTATCTCGTGGCTGGTGCCCACTCGTGTCGATCGCGATCTGATCGTGCCGAGACTGATCAAGTCGACTTCGATTGGCAGTATGCTGCCTGCCATGATCCCGGTGCTGTCGCGCGCGGAGATGCGGAAATTCGACTCACACGCGAGCGCTGCGTGTGAGGTTCCGAGCTTGCTCCTGATGGAGAACGCCGGGCGGGGTGCGGCAGATCTGATCGCTCGCGAGCTCGGCAGCAACCGCGGCGCGCGAGTCGTCGTCGTATGCGGCGCGGGGAACAATGGTGGGGACGGCTTCGTCGTCGCGCGGCGCCTGCTCACGCTCGGCTTCGATTCGCGGGTGTACTTGCTGGTCAAGTCAGAGCACCTGACTGGCGACGCGCTGAGCAACTATCGCTCGTTTTTGGGTGTGGGCGGTCAAGTGGTGGAGCTCGAACCCAACCAGCTGCGTGCGCTCGCGACGGCCCTGGAGGGCGCGCGGGCGGTGGTCGACGCCGTATTTGGCACCGGCCTCGATCGCGAGATCACCGGATTTCTACGGTACGCGATCGAGTTCATGAACGGCGCGCAGTGTCCGATCTTCGCGCTCGATACGCCGTCTGGGATCGATGCAGACACCGGCGCAGTGCTCGGCGTAGCCGTTCGCGCGCACACGACCATTACCTTCGCGCACCCGAAGCTCGGTCTGCTCACGCCGTCTGGGCTCGAGCACGCGGGCAACGTGCAGACCGTCGACATCGGCGTGCCCAACACTGGCTTGGCGCAAGTCGGCTACAGCGCGGAGATCGTCGAAGCTCTGGATGTGCGAGCTGCGCTCGGGGCGCGCGGCGTGAGCACCCACAAGGGCTCTGCGGGCCGCGTGGTCGTGATCGCCGGATCACCCGGAAAAATCGGGGCTGCATTGCTTGCCGCGCGCGGCGCGCTCCGCGCGGGAGCAGGCCTGGTGACGATCGCCGCGTTTCCCGGAACGGCAGATTTACTCGACCAGCGCGTGCTGGAGATGATGACCGCCCGCATCGACCCAGATCACGTCGAGGAATCGCTGGATCAATTGCTGGAGCGGGCCGACTCGGTGGCGATCGGTCCGGGGCTCGGACTCGACGCCAAAGCGCGGCAGATCATCGAGCACGTGGTGCTGCGCGTGCGCAAAACCAAAGTCGTGGACGCCGACGCGATCAGCCACTTTGCCGGGCGCGCACAGGTGTTGCGCGACGCTGTCGGGGACATCGTGCTGACTCCGCATTCCGGAGAAATGGCTCGGATCGTCGGCGGCACGGCCGCTGACGTCGAGGCGGACCGCTTCGGGACCATCGCACGCGCGGTAGCGCTGACCGGGAGCGTGGTGCTGCTCAAGGGGCACCGCACGCTGGTCGGCGCGCCCGACGAGCGCGTCGCGATCAACGCCACGGGCTCGAGCGCCCTGGCGACAGGCGGCTCAGGGGATGTCCTGACCGGAGTGCTTGCGGCGTTTGGCGCGCTGCTCGACGCTCGGCGCGCGGCGTACAGCGCAGCTTACGTGCACGGAGTAGCCGGAGAACGTCGTTCCCAGCATGGCGTCGATCGCGGTGTCTTGGCGCACGAGATCGCCGACGAGGTACCGCTGGCGCTGGGCGCGTTGCGAGCCGGCTGAGCCAGCCTCGCCAAAACGCAGAACTGGCGAGAGGGTTAGCTTAAAAGTCTGGCCGCGGCTTTGTCGCGCTGACAGAGCAAACTGTGTCGATGCCAGTTTGACACGTGGGCCGCGGTCTTCGGCACGCGCTAAAGTCTGACAAAGCGCGCTAAATCGTGCGGATCGTGGCTTGGCACGAGGCTTGCGATGCACGGCTCTCGTGGAGGCCACGATGTCAGAGCCGCGACTTGTCGAATCACAATCCGAATCATTTACCAACGAGCTCCGGAACAAGCTGCCTGCGCTGCTGCCGGGGTTGAACGCGCGTGCGCTAGCGCTGTGCAGGCGCAAGAGCGAAGCGAACGATCTGGTGCAGGACACGGTGCTGCGCGCACTGTGTTTCGAAGCCGGTTACGAGCGGGATACGAACCTGAGGGGCTGGTTGCAACAGATCCTGTTCAGTGTGTTCATCACGCGCTGTCGTAAGTCGACGCGCGAGCGACGCGCGCTGGACGCGCTGGCCAGCGATCCGTGCGCGTGGACTTTGCCTGACGCGCCCTCGATGCGTCAGTCGCTGACGCGTCCCGTGACCCGGGCGCTGGACGCGCTGCCCAGCCAGTTTTCCGCTGTGGTGCGGCTGGTCGATTTGGAGGAGCGCAGCTACAAGGACGCGGCTGACGTGCTGTCGGTGCCGGTGGGCACGGTGATGAGCCGGCTGTTTCGCGGCCGTCGTTTGCTGGCCGAAGCCTTGGCCGAGCCCTCGGTCGTTCAACAAGCCGCCTGAGCAAGCGTAGGCGCGTGTCCTACAAGCCCCGAAGGCCCGCGATTGTGCTGAGAACGATGGCTAGAAGTGATAATACTGTAAGTCGTGGCACAGCCGCTGATCGAGACCGAAGTGCTTCGCCCTCGGCTCGAAGGCGAGCACGCAGTGCGTCTATCGCGTTTGGCGCGTCTGATTCGCACGCAGCTCGGTTTCGTCTGGCGTCTGCTGCGCCGCATTGGCGTCGGCGAGGCCGAGGCGGACGCCGCTCTACAACAAGTGTTCGTTGCCGCCGCGCAACGTATTGGTGACATTCGCTCGGGCAACGAGCGCTCGTTCCTATTCAGTACCGCGCTGCACGTCTCGGCTCGCGTGCAACGCGAGCCGAGCACGCAAGCTGCCCCGAGCGACGCCGCGCCCGCGCTCGAAGATCTCGACGACCAGCAGCAGTCGCGCGAAATCCTGGCCGTACTGTTGGCCCAGATGCCGCTCGAGCTGCGAGTCGTGTTCGTACTCCACGAGATCGAGCAGCTCGCCGCCTCGGAGATAGCCACCATCGTTGGTATCCCGCTGGCCACGGTGGCGTCGCGACTCGAAGAGGCGCTCGACGACTTTGCCACGCATCTCGAAGCCGGCAGTGACTTGTCGGAGTCTTTGATGAGCGCCGCGCGGGAGGAACAACCGCCGCCGGGCGCGCTTTCGCACACGCTGTCGGCAGTTGGGCTGAGCGCCGTGCACGTGGAGACGAGCGATTCGGAGGCTGCGGCTCGGAGCTTGCCCGGAGCGCAGCGGGTGGAATCGCGGGGTGCGTCAGGAGCCTATTACGGCCTGGCGGTGAAGTGGCTGGGGATCGGCTTGGCCCTAGGTCTCACGCTGACCGTCGCGGCCTACGCGCTGTCGGACGTGCTGAATCGACGCTGAGAGTTTTCAGGATTGGCTCAGGCGGCGCGGTAGTGGAGGTGAACCACGCCATTGCCGAAACGGCATTCGTCGAGCAACTCTAGCTCGAGGCGGAGGTTGTCCGGTAGCGCTTGCGTGCCGCCGCCAACGAGGATTGGCGTGAGAAACAAGTGACACTCGTCCACTAGACCTGCGCGAAGCGCCTCAGCGGCCAAGTGGGCGCCGCCCATGCTGATGTCCCGTGAAGCCGTAGCCTTCAGCCGCCGAATGGCGCCCGGTTCGAAGCTCCGCTCGAGCCGCGTCCGGGCGCTGCTCACGGTCTCTAGCGTTCGCGAGTACACGACCTTGTCGGCAGACTGCCAGATGCGCGCGTAGTCCTGCATTGCCGGGCTTTCACCCGCGAACGTGTGAGCGTTTTCCCAGACGATCATGGTCTCATACATCCGGCGCCCGTATAGGTAAGTGCCGATGGGTCGTTCGAGGTCGTTCACGAACGCGTGCACTTCCTCGGTTGGCGCGGACCAGTCGAACTTGCCCTCTCGATCTGCGGTGTAGCCATCGAGCGAGGTGATCGCGGTGTAGATCAGTTTGGCCATGGGCTGGATTCTAACCCAGCTGTGCGAAGAGTGGAGGCCCGAGGCTCGGCGCCGGCAGCAGGCGCGCGGCGATTGTGCTCGCGGTGCTCGGTAGAAACGGCGTCAACAAGTCGGCGCTGACGAGCAGCACCCGGACTAGGTTCGACAAGCAATGCCGAAGCGCCACAGTTGCGAGTGCACGCTGCTCGGAGGTCGCGCCTGCCGCGGTTCTCGCTTTTCCCAATTGCCACGGCGCGTGGCCGTCGACATAACGATTGCCCGCGGCGACCAGCTCGAAGATCGAGCGGAGCGCGTCGTGCAGCGCGAAGTCTGCGACGGCTTCATCGACCGCCAAACGGGTATGCGCCGCTGCCTCTTGTAGCGCCGGATCGAGCGCGATTTCCGATTCTATTTGTACTTCGTGCTGCACGCACAGCGCGCACACGCGTTGCAGCAGGTTGCCGAGCTTGCCGGCGAGCTCCGCGCTGTACGCCGCTTGCAGCAAGTCTTCGCGAAAGTCGCTGTCTTTCGTGGTGTGAAGGTGGGCGAGTAAATAGTAGCGCACGGCGTCGATGCCGTATTTACCGACGAGTCGAAACGGATCAATCGCGTTGCCCAGAGATTTGCCGAGCTTCTTGCCGTGGCTGGTGATGAAACCATGCGCACAGATTGTGGTTGGCAGTGGTAGCCCCGCGCTGAGCAAGATAGCGGGCCAGTACACCGCGTGGAACCGCAAGATGTCTTTGCCGATCACGTGCCAGCGATCGCTCGCATTTTGCCAATAGTGTGTGAACGGTTCGGGGTTGGGAAAGCCGAGCACCGACAAATAGTTGGCGAGCGCGTCGAACCAGACGTACACGATCTGCGAGTCGTCGCCGGGAACGGCAATGCCCCAACCCTTGGCGCGTGCGCGGCTACGCGAAATACTGAAATCCTCGAGCCCGCCGGCGACGAATCGAGAGACCTCGTTCTTGCGCTCTTTGGGCAGCATTTGCAGCTGATCGCTAGCGATCGCCGCCTGAATCTCGGCGCTGTAGCGGGACAGGCGGAAGAACCAATTCTCTTCTTCCAGTACCTCGAGCGGTTCGGGGTGTACGGGGCATGCCCCAGCGACGGTGTCGCTTTCGCGCAGGAAGGATTCGCAGCCAACGCAATACGAGCCTCGGTAAGCCTTGCGGTATACGTCACCGTTCGCGGCGCAACGCTCCCAGAGTGCGTGCACCGCCGGCACGTGACGCGGGTCGCTAGCGGTGTGAATGAAGTCGTCGTGGCTGACGTGTAACGTCTCGGCCAGGCGCCGAAACTCTGCGCCGTGATGCGCGACCAACTCCGACGGGGTAGTGCCGTTCAGCGCCGCAGCGCGCACGTTCTTCAAACTGTTGTCATCGGTGCCACTACAGAAACGGAGATCGCGGCCGAGCGCTCGCTGGTAGCGCGCGAGCGCGTCGCTTTGGACGAGCTCCAGGGCATGGCCGAGGTGAGGTTCGGCGTTGACGTAGGGAATGGCGGAGCTGATGAAAATGGGCGGCGGAGTGTTCATGGCGAACCTCTTCTTTCTGGGGAATTGGGGCAGATCTCGACGTTTTTACGCGTCGCCCCGAAGCCGCCCAGCCCTGCTTCACAAAGCAAAACGGGCCGCTCTGAGGCGACCCGTTCGTGGCTTGCGATCTAAAGACCGGTCAGCACATTGAACGCATGGTCGCGCTGCAGCAGCTGGAGAAGCTACGCATCTGCATGACCATGCACATTCCGAAATTGCTGAAACCCATCTGTGACCTCGCTCAGACTATGAACGACGCCATTCTGCGAGTCAAGTTGCGAGAAAAATCTCAGAGCAGCTCGACCGTGCCCGATAAGATGGCGTGAACGTTGCCGGCGTCGTCTTTCAAAAGCAGGCGACCTTGTTCGTCGAGGCCGCGGCCAACTCCGATCTGGTCGTCGACGCGAACGCGCTTTCCGCGCAGTGCATCCGCACTGTTGAGCTCGCTCAGGATGCCCGCGACACCGGTGCGTTGATAAGCGTCGAGCCGCGCAGCGATCGCTTCCAAGATGTCCTCGAGCAAGGGCTCGCGTTCCAGCCGAGGTGCACCGAGCAACGCCAGAGAAGTGGCGCGCGCGGCGATTTCTGCCGGAAATTCGCGGCTTGCGACGTTCAGTCCGATACCGACGACCACGGCCTGCAAACGGTCGCCTTGCAGCTGGGACTCCACAAGCACCCCGGCGAGCTTCTTGCCGTTCACTAGGAGATCATTGGGCCATTTGATTTCGGCGCTGGGCGCGATGCGCTGGCTGACTGCGTCGCGCAGCGCGAGCCCGATGGCCAGCGTCAGTGCGCTGGTTTGTGGGAGCTCGAGCTTCGGTCGCAGCAAAACCGAAAACAACAGGTCTTCGCCCGGGACAGCGAGCCAAGCGTGACCGCGCCGTCCGCGCCCGGCAGTTTGTTCGTCGGCCACGAACACCGAACCGTGCGGTGCGCCCGAGCGCGCCGCGAGCAAAGCGTCATCGTTGGTGGAGCCGGTGACTGGCTTGTACATCAGCGGCCGACCGAGCTTCGGCTTCTGTTCTCGAGCGCGTCCGCGAAAGCTGTCGGCGTCGAAGGCCATCAGATGCTCTCGATGTCGAGTCCGATGTCGGCGGCGGGTGCAGAGTGGGTGAGCGCGCCGACGCTGATCACGTCCACGCCCGCGCTCGCCAGCCTCGGGATCCGTTCCAGGGTAATTCCGCCGGAAACCTCGACCAAAGCGCGACCGTGTGCGTGCTCGACGGCGATCGCGATCTCGTTTTCGGCGAAGTTGTCGAGCATCACGATGTCGGCTCCGGCATCCAGCGCTTCGTCGAGCATCTCCAGTGACTCTACTTCGATTTCGATGCGGCTCGAGTGCGGCGCGTTCTTGTATGCGCGCTCGACGGCCTCGCGGACGCCGCCCGCAGCCACGATATGGTTATCCTTGATCAGCACCGCCGAGCCCAAGTTGTCGCGATGATTGTGCCCGCCGCCGCAGCGCACCGCGTAGCGTTCGAGAAAACGTAACCCGGGCGTGGTCTTGCGCGTATCGACGATGCGCGTCAGCGCGGCTCGGGGGAGCGCGTCGACGAAGCGGCGCGTTAGCGTCGCAGTGCCGCTCATACGCTGCGCGAAGTTCAGCGCCGTGCGCTCGGCCATGAGCAGCGAGCGCGTTGCGCCTTCGACGACCCAGAGTACGTCGTCCGGCTTGGCGCGTTCGCCATCGGCGATGCGACGCTCGACGCGCACGCCCGGATCGACGCGGTAGAACACGCGCGCGAATACGTCTCCACCACACACTGTCAGCGGCGAGTGAGCTACGGCGCGGGCAATGGCGCGATCGCTCGCGGCTACCGTGGCTTCGGTCGTGACGTCGCCGCCGGCCAAATCCTCGCTCAGTGCGAGATCGACGAGCTGGTCGATGAGGTAGGAGGGCGTCACTGCGAAAAACCGTAACTCTGGCTGAGATACGAAGCAAAGAGGTTACACAATGCGTGGAATACGAGGCCTGCACCGACGCCGCGAGTGCGCGAGCGCAGCCAGCCAAAAACCAACGCCGGGAAAAACACCGCCAACCGACCGGCGTTGAGCTCCGTGCACAGGTGCCCGGCGGCGAACAGCGCGCTCGTCACCAAGATGCTGGGACCGAGCTCCGCTCCGAGCACGCGCAAGCGTGGTCGCCACGCTTCATCGAGCGCTGACTGCAGGTAGCCGCGATAGAACGCCTCCTCGGGTAACGCGATGACTAAGAGCTGACCAAAAAAATCACTGCCGAAAGTCGTCAGCCGCGCCGCATGAAACGGTGTGCGGAGGTGCCACCACCACACAAACCCGAGCCAGAATGGCGGCAAGAAGATCGCGGCCACGCCCAATGCCCAGAGCAGGGCCGTCGCCGATTCGCGAGCAATGCGCGTCAGCGACAGCGGCTCTGGCTCGAATAGCCCGCCGAACGACAGTCCGTAGCGGGCGATACGAGCGCTGTCGTCGGTACGCAGCACCAGCCAGTACGTGACGGCCAGGAAGCCGAAGCCGACCGCTGTTGCGGAGATGCTGTCCGGCAAGCGAGAGAGCAGCGCAACGAAGGCGGTCGTTCCGACGGTGATCGCGATGGGCTTCAGCCAAGCGGACCGGTCACCCCTTCGGGTATCTCGAAGCGAGTCACTCATCGCGCGCGCGCCCCCGTCGAAACCGAGTGCGGTCGCAGGGTCGGCCGCGAAATAGCAGCCTGAGAGAAGTTTCCAGTGAAATTCGAACAGGGTCGTGTCGAACGTTGACGGGAACTCTCCCCCCTTTTTTCCGCTTGGGCTAAGTTCGCGGCGAGCTGCAATTGCCCCGATCGCGCCCCGGGCCGATCGTGCTCACTATCGCCGCGTTTCGCGGGAGGATCCATGCTCGATTCGAATTTGCCCGTCGCCAAGATTTCCCCGGCCGTCAGCCGCCCGCCATTGCCAGTGGTGATGGCCGCCAAGTGGCCGCCCGACGACGACATTCCGGGAGCGCCGCGCATGCCCGGCGGTGGTGTTCCAGCTGGCTTCGATTCCGGCGACGGCAACTTCAGAAAAGGTCGCTTCGCCCCGATGGCGATTCTGGTCGGGTTGCTCGCGGTCGGTGGCTTCGCAGCGTTCATGTTGATCGGCGGCAAGCAGGATGCCGAGAGGCTCACGATAGAGCAGGGCGAGGACGCGAAGAAGGCCATCTTCGTATTGCCCAAGCAAGAGCAGCTACCGAAATGGGAAGAATGGGCCGCCAGCGACAAGAGCGAGGAGGTTCGCGCCGAGGCGTTGAAGCAGCTCGCTTTAGCCAAGGATCCCGCCGGCGTCAAGCTGGCGATCGACGCCCTAGGCGTTCCTTCCGAGCCGCTGCAAGGTATGGCCGCGCTTTCGTTGGCTGAGTACGGTCGCCCGCTCGGCGAGCCCGCTCGCGACGCGCTGCTCGCCGCACTCAAGAAGGCGGGCCCTGGTGCCAAACCGCAGATCGCGTGGGCGCTCGTGGTGCTCGGCGAACCGCGCGCTTTTGACGACATCATGGCGCTGTACCGTGCGGGCAGCCTGTCTTCGGTGCAGCGTTTGAACGGTGGCTCGGCCTTCGATCCGAATCGGATCGTGCAACTCGTCAGCCTCGATAAGCTCGCCAGCATGGCGGGCGACGACAGCCCGGCAGTGCGTCAGTTGGTGGCCACGATCTTGTCGCAGAACGCCGAGCCCAAGTGGACGGAGACGCTGATCAAGCTGGTCCAAGACAAAGATCCGGAAGTGGCGCGTCAAGCGGCTCCAGGCCTCGGCAAGATCGGCGAGCCGCGTGCGCGCGAACCGTTGGTAACGGCGCTCAAGACGGCCGACAAAGACAGCCGCAACAAGTTCCTGGAGGCGTTGCGCGACGGCATCGGCACGGACGGCTTGGTGCTGGCGCTGAGCTCCATCGTCACGGACGACCCGACGCTCGCGTACTACCAGAAGAAGCAAATCTTCGACATGATCGACAAGCTCAATGACCCGCGTGGGGGCAATGCCCTGTACGGGTTCTTGAACAGCAAGCCGCACATGCATTTCCAGACGCGCGCGGCCGTCGCGTTGGCGCAGATCGGCGACACTCGCGGTATTCCGACGCTCGCCAAGCGCCTGCGTATGGATCCGCTGAAGCTCTACACCGATCAAAATGACTGGGAAATGATGCTCAAACGCGACGACAATGAGCGCGTCGTCTCCGCACGCATGATCGCAGATCTTGCGATGCTGCACCCGGACAAGCGTCAGGTGATCGCCGAGCAAGCCGAAGACGGCGTGATCTTCTGGATCCACGAAATGCCCTCGCCGCACGCCAACGGTTTGCGCGCGCTGGCCGCGATGGAGTCCACGAAAGACATCGCGGCGCTGCGCAAGTGGTCGAACCCGAACGACCCGCTGCCCAAAGAAGGTCAGCAACCGCCGATGCCGGAGGAGTGGGTCGTTGCACAGAGCGCGCTCCGCTACGTGGGTTGGCTCAAGGACGCGCCGTCTTGGGACGTGTTGATCAAGTCGTTGACGCGCCGCCCGAAGGACGAAGACGTCACGATGGACGGCCTCTTGCAGGGCGGCGTTGCCATCTTGGGCATGAGCTTGCGCGCGATTGGCGTGGGCGCGGCGGACGGCTTGTCCGAGTGGCGCGACCGCAGAGCGTTCAAGCCGCTGATGGACTACATCGAAGACCCGAAGAACAACGAGCAGTCGCGTGGCAGCGCTTGTGCCGCCTTGGCCTGGGTCGCAGAGAAGGAAGACTTCCTCGAGATCGCCAAGAAGATCGCCGAGTACAAGGGCAACGAGAAGCCGGACGAGGTGCGCCGCGCGTGTCTCTTGGAAGCGCTGATTCAGCGTCCGGTCCCGGGCACCGCGGGCGCGTTGATCTCGCTGATGACGCCGCAATCTGCGGTCGAAACCCGACATCAAGTCGCGCGCGCCATCGCCAAGGGCGGCTTCGACGCAGGCGTCGAAGCGCAGCTGTTCGCGATGCTGAACGACGACGCGATGATGAACGACGCGGCGCTCGCGCTGATCCTCGGCGGTACGCCCGACACCGCCAAGCGCACCGTGGCGATGTACGCAAACAAGCGCAAGGAAGCCCTGCAGGAGCTCGGCGACCTCTGGTACCAGAGCTTCGGCTACTGGTCTCAAGAGGACCTCGAGTCGGGTCTCTTGTTCAAGTACGTCGACAACGCCGAAGCCATCAGCCAGCTCGAGGTCAACAAGACCTCGCAAGAGTGGGCACGCGTGATGCTGATGAAGCAGTTCGACAATCTGATCTTCGACAACGGCCCGCACTCGTTCACGCGCGTCGTGCTGCGTACGCGGCTGTACGCGATGGCCAAGGGCGACGACGCGAACAAGCGTGCCGGCGCGATTCGCGCGCTCAAGTTCATGTCCGAGCAGGGCGTGCTCTTGGCGCTGCGTGACGAGAGCGGTCCAGCCGGGGAGCTCGCGCGCAATGCTTACTTCGAGCTGATGAACCCGAAGGCCGTCACGGGCGTGAATATCCCTGAAGACCAGAAGAAGTGAGCCTGCTCTGCCTCGCGTTCGCTGTGCTCTCGCTCTGCTGAGCCTAGGTTTGCTCAGTGCGTGCTCGCGGCCGGTTGCGTCAGCGCCGGCCGGGGAGGGTGGGGGAACGCTGCTCGGCACGGTCCCCGCTTCACTGGCTCAAAAGGCCTGCACGCCGACCGGGCCGGAGCTGTGCTTCAACGCCACCGACGACAACTGCAACGGCATCATCGACGAGGGTTGCGGGCTGCGCACGGGTCTCGTGCAGTTCGTCATCGCCTGGGACGAGCCGAAAGCCGACGTCGATCTGCGCGTGTTCGACCCGAGCGGAGAGCTCGTCGAAGTGGGGCGGCCCGCGCGTAGCGGTTTGGTCAAGGAGCGAGACTGCCCCGGCCGAAATAGCGAGTGCCACGGCCAAAATCTGGAGAACGTCTATCTGAGCGACGGGGATCCGCTGCGAGGGGAATATCGCGTTCGGATCCGACTCGAAGCACTGGGTGGCGAGAACCCGCCGATCCGGGTCGCTTTTGGTGCGCGTGTAGGTCCGAAGACCTATTCGGCGACCGTCTCGCTCGACGCGCCCGAAGCGGAGCAAGAGCTGATTTTTCGCTTATGAAAGCGCCGCATTTATGCGCGTGCTCTGGCTTGCCCTGCGGCCGATGCTATTGTACGGAGTGAGTTAGCTGCAGTTAACCGCGGCAAAATCAGAGCAAAAGCCATGGGATCTTTTAGCCCCGTACATTGGGTCATCGTTCTAATCATCGTCCTGCTCCTGTTCGGACCGGGTCGTCTTGCCGGCGTCGGCAAGGGCTTGGGTGAAGGCATTCGGTCCTTCAAGAAGGGCCTGAATGAAGACGCGGACGAGCATCCTCCGGCGGCTGCCAAACCCCCGGAAGAGACGAAGACGCTGCCCGAGAATCGCAGCAGCTAAGCGCTGCGCGGCGCGCCGCTGAAAGGCGCACAAAATGGCAAAGGCCGGTCGCGACGACCGGCCTTTTGCTTTTGTGGTGGCGAGCACCGTTTCAGCCGGTGGCTTTGGCGCGCTGCATGCGACCGCGTTCGCGCATGTATTCGACCACTGCGGGCGCCAGGCTCAGCGCCACGATTGCCAGCACCACGAGCTCGAAGTGCTTGTGCACGAACTCGATGTTGCCGAACAAATAGCCGGCGCCGATGGTGAGCAGGATCCAGGCGACCGCGCCCACGATGTTGAACGAAAAGAAGCGGCGATACTGCATCTTGCCGACGCCCGCGACGAACGGCGCGAACGTGCGCACGATCGGAATGAAACGCGCGATGATGATGGTCTTGCCGCCATAGCGCTCGTAGAACTCCTGAGTACGCAGTAAATGCTTACGATTGAGCAGCTTCGAGGTTTGGCTGGTAAAAACCTTCGGACCGACGGCGCGCCCGACCGAGTAGTTCACGGCGTCCCCGAGCACGGCGGCAACCAGTAGCAGCGGTGCAGCTGCGCCGAGGTCCAGCACGCGGGTCGCGCATAGGGCGCCGATCGCGAACAGCAGGGTGTCGCCCGGCAGGATCGGCAAGAAGACCAACCCTGTCTCGCAGAAGATGATCGCGAACAAGATGACGTACACCCACGGGCCCATCGAGGCAGACCAGGCGGCCAGGTGTGTATCGAGGTGGGAGACGACGTGCCAAAGGCCGAGCAACTGTTTCAAGCAAGCACTCCTTAGGGCAACTCAACGCCCGCGACCGACAAGAGTGCCTCGTACGGCGTAACCGCTCGGGGAGCAAGCGCGTTTGCTGGCGTTTTTGAGGCAATTTACTGGTCTATGACGCTCCGTTGGGCGTGTTCAGAATGATTTGGGAGCGGCAAGCGGCCTTTTTCGCGTGCTCGATTCGGGTTACCCTGAGCGGTAGTGTCCGAAGTCCTCGCCAGAGTCACGACGCGCACGCTGGACGTTCCGCGCGGTCCGGACGTGGTGCATCGCATTCGGGTGCCGCGTGCCTGGCTGGAGTCCGGCGAGGTCATCGAGCTCGAGCTGCCACGCAATCTGTCGTGCGCCGCGTGCGACGGCGGCGGTTGCGACCAGTGCGAGCGCTCCGGTGCCATCACGCTGCGCGCGCGCGAAGAGCTGCCGGAGATTTTACACGTGACGTTGCCAGCGCGTCAGCCCGAGGTCGACGGCGGCACGCGCGGAGTCGTGATTCGAATCCCCGAGCAGGGAGGCTTGCCTCCGGTGAACGATGAGATCTTGCCGCGAGGGCTGCTGCTGCTGCGCGTCGATCCGGCAGAGGTCGCCGACCCCGGTGTGTCGCGCTTTGTCCCGCCTGTGCTCGCCAAGTCGCTGCGTGTGCCGCTTTCGCTGCGTAGCCTCAAGCCCAGCCCGAACCAAGCGCGCGTGCTTGGTTGGGTGCTCGCCATAGCGCTGCTCGTGGGGCTCGCTTTGCTCGCATTTCGGCGGCATCGTGGGCTAGGTTAGCCGCCATGAATCCCGTGGCGATGGCCCTCATCATCGTGACTCTGAACGCGGTGTTTGCGGTGAGTGCTTGGCGTCGCTTCAACCTGCTGAAGGTCGGCAAGCCGACGTGGGAAAGCCGGCTGACGGAGATCCCGAAGCGCCTCGGCTTGGTTTGGGTGTTCGCCTTCTACCAGAAGAAGATGCGTTACTACCTGGCCGCGGGTCTCGCGCACCAGTTCATCTTCCTCGGCTTCGTGGTGCTCTTGCTGCGCACGCTGGTGCTGTGGGGGCGTGGTTTCTTTCCGAGCTTCAACTTGTTCGTGCTCGGACCGGAACCGATTCTCGGCGTCCCCCTTGGCGTGATATACGGCTTTTTCAAGGATATTTTTGCGAGCTTGGTGCTGCTGGGTGTGGCCGTGTTCGTGTACTTCCGCGTGGTGCGCCCGCAGAAGCGCATGACGCTCGGGGTCGAGGGTTTGATCATCCTCGGCATCATCTCCACGATGATGATCGCGGATATCACTTATGACGGCGCGAGCATGGTGCTGCTCGGCCGTTTCGGCAGCGAGTGCAAAGCCGGGGCGAGCGCGTTTCCGTGCAGCGCCATGGCGACGCTAGTCGCGCCGCTGGCCGCGTCCGAGGGTGCGCTCAGTTGGCACTTGGCGGAGCCTGCTGGGTCGTTGTCTGCGCTGGTGCTTTCGGGCCTCGGTTCGAGCGCGCTGGTCGTGCTCGCGCACATTGGGTTTTGGACGCACACCACGCTGGTTTTGGTGTTCCTGAATCTGCTGCCGTACACCAAGCACTTTCACATCATCACTGCGATTCCGAACGTGTTCTTGGGCGACACCACGCCGCGCGGTCGCTTGCGGCCGCTCGCGCCGTCGACCGAAGCGTTGATGGCCGCGGTCGAGAAGGCCACCGAGGGTGAGGATCTACTGAGCGCACGCATCGGCTACGCGCGCATCGAGCACTTCACCTGGAAGGACATGCTCGATTTCTACACTTGCACCGAGTGCGGGCGTTGCTCCGACAACTGCCCGGCCTTCACCACGGGCAAGGTGCTCAGCCCCAAGCAATTCACGCTGGATCTGCGCAACCACTTGTACGAGCGGCAAGAGGAGTTCTTGGCGCTCGGTCCGACTGCCGTGCATCGAGCCACTGCGCCCGCGCCGAGCGAGCCAAACGATGAACAAGCGGAGGCACCCAAAGAAGCCACCGAAAGCGCAAAAAAGACCGAGCCCGCGAAGCTCTACAAGCCGCTCGATCTCGTGCCCAACGTGATCCACGAAGATGTTTTGTGGGGTTGCACCACGTGTCGCGCCTGCGAAGAGCAGTGCCCGGTGAACATCACTTACGTCGATAAGATCGTGCAGATGCGGCGTAACTTGGTGGTGATCAAGGGCGAGTTCCCGAGTCAGCTCGGCAAGCCCTTCGAGGGCATGGAGAGCAACGGCAACCCGTGGAACTTGGCGCGTGTCGATCGCTCCAGTTGGTCCGAGGGCCTCGGCGTGAAGAGCGCCGCAGACAAGCCGGACGCGGAAGTGCTGTTCTGGGTCGGCTGCGCAGCGAGCTACGACGACCGCGCCAAGAAGATCGCGCGCAGCACCGCGCAGCTCTTGCTGGCTGCCGGAGTCGACTTTGCGATCCTAGCCGAAGAAGAGACGTGCACCGGTGACCCGGCACGCCGCGCCGGCAACGAATACCTGTTCAGCATGTTGGCCGAGACCAACGCCGCGACGCTGAACGGCTACAAGGAAAAGGGCGGCGTGAAGAAGATCATCACCACCTGCCCGCACTGCTTCAACACGCTCAAGAACGAATATCCCGACTTTGGCGCAAAGTTCGAGGTCATCCACCACACCGACTTCATGCTCGGCCTGGTCGCGGAGAAGAAGCTCGTTCCCTCCAAGCCCGTGCGCGCCAAGGTGGCCTACCACGACTCCTGCTACCTCGGCCGTTACAACGATATCTACGAGTCACCGCGCGAGATCTTGCGAGGCATTCCCGGCATCGAGCTGGTCGAGGTCGAAGGCGCGAGCGGCAAGAAGGGCCTGTGCTGCGGCGCGGGCGGCGCGCAGATGTTCATGGAGGAGCAGAACAACAATCGGGTGAACGTGAAGCGCACCCTGCAGCTGCTCGACACCGGCGCCACGACCATTGCCAGCGCATGCCCGTTTTGTATGACCATGCTCACCGACGGCATCAAATCGCAGTCCAAAGAAGAGCAAATCAAGAATATGGACGTGGTGGAAATGCTTGCGATTTCGTGCGGGGTTTCTGACACCCCCGGCAGCGCGGCCGGCGCCACCGCCTCCGCCGCGGAATGAGCGAGAATCCGTCAAGGATTTTGGGGTCGGGCCCCAAAATTAGAGGGTGGGCGCTGAATTACGCGCCCCGTGATCCCCGGAGGGGGACACTTCAGCGGGTGCGGGGGAGAATCCCCCGACGAACGAATGCTATAGTCAGCAGCGAATGGCCATCAAGCCCACGGAGTCCCAGGTTCGACCCGAAGCCGAGGCGGAGCACAGCCCGCCTTCGCCGGGCGAGGTACGTCGTCTCCAGGGTTTCGATTGCGACTTTTGCGAGAAACACTTCGAGGGTCCTCCCGCGGGCTCTGGTTTGTTTTTGTGGTCGCGTGGCGACGAGTACCGCTTCGAAGAACCGCCGCTGTGTGAAGAGTGCGCGATGCTCATCAGCGTGGGCGCGGTGCTGAAGTGGGAGAGCGAAGAAGAAGAGGGCTGAGCGCTGCTCGCGTTTGCCGCGCCCGCGCTATTGAAGCGTCGGACCGGGAGCTTGAGATTCGCGTAGCGGCGGCAGACGCTCGAGCAATTCGAGCGCGGCACTGCGCAGAACGGGTGACGACTCCGAGTGGTGCAACACCTCGACCAGCTCGTTCCGCGTGCACACCGCGAGCAGCGGCATGCTGATGGCGGGAGGTGAGCCCGGGTTGAACAGCACCGTGAGCCGAACCCGCGGGTGGCTCAGCCAACGCCCATGCTTGGCGATCGCGTCCAGCACCTCGAGCCGCGCGGGGCGACGTGCGGTCATGCGCACCACGTCGTCCTCGGTGAGCCGAGGATTCTCGAGTAATTGCCGAATCACGAGCGGGTGCGGATCGGAGAGCAGCTTGTCGAAGGCGCGCCGATTCGGGGTGCGCGCCAAGCTCTTGCGCTCGCCGACGGTGAGCTCGCGACCAGCGCCATAGTCCGGAACGGGCAGCTCGCTCGCCGGCCGGTCATGGACCAGAGACTGCGGGGCGCGTCTGACCAGGCGCGCCAAGCTCAGCAAGTGCCGCGCGTCGGCCTGCGCGCGCAGCTGATCGACCAGGCCGCACTCGCCCATTGCCGCGAACAGCAGCGCGACGACCAAAATCGCTTCGCGGGCTTGCGGCTCGGCGCGCTCGTTGTCCTCGCACAGCGCGTTCAGCACCGTTGCGCCGTCGTGCGCCGAGTGGCTGGTCAAAAAATCCCGCAGCCAGCCCGTACGCAGCCCGAGATCCGGCAGCGATAATAGAACTCGCTTGAGGCGTTCGACCGGCATGATCGCGTTCCGACTCCGTTCCCGTCAAAGGATGCGGCACATTTTTCGGTTTGTCACGAGCGCGCACGCTTGGCGGCCGAGCGCTGCTAAGCTCCCCGGACCTTGGTAGCAGCGCCGTCCTCGACTGAACGCTTGTCCGTCGCTTTCCAGAAACACCGGCGCTCACCTGCGCGCTGGCTCTCGTTCGTGGTGGTGCTTGCGAGTCTGATCGCCGCGGGTCTGTTGGCGCGTTTCGGCTCGCCTTGGCTGCGCCTGCTGGCAGCCTTGGTCGCACTGCTTTCATTGTTTCAAGTGTTCGTGCTGCGCCTGCGCGACCGACGCGACTTCGCCGACGTACGACGCACTATCCGGCGAGCTCTGGTCCCTGTCGATCGCAATCTGGGAGAGCGGGCATTGCGGGCTGCTGCGTTGGCCGAGCAGGCCGAACGTGATCCGCGTGTCGGGTCCTCGGAGCTCGCCCAGTTGCACTTTCAGCGTCAGCTGGCGCGCGTGCCATTCGACGCCGTCGAAAAGCACTCGGCGCGGCGCGCATTCTGGCTGCGCCTGAGCGCGTTCTCGGTCGTCGTGTTCTCCGGTATGGCTGTGGCGCGCGACCCGGCGCGTGTCACAGAAGGTCTGGACGTGCTCTTCGCGCGCCACGGGGTGGCGCCGGTCGCCATGTCATGGCTGGATCTGGTGCGCGTCACCGTGCAGCCGCCGGCGTACCTGCGCGCGCCGGATCGCGCCATTTTTCCGGGCCTCGGCAGCGCAGAAGCGCAAGGTAGCGCGATCGCGGTGCGCGGCGTGCCGCTCGCCAACGGCCGACATTTGGTGCTCAGTGACGGCAAGCGTGAAGTGCCGTTCGTCGACGACGGCGCGGGCGGTGTGGTCGCGCGTTACGTCTTGAACGGGGACGCGCAGCTGCGCGTCGCCGCGCGCTTCGGGAACGTACTGATCCCGGAGCCCGACGGTGTCACGCTCGAAGCCGTGCCCGATGCCGCTCCGGAAGTGTTGCTCGAAGGAGCGCCGGACAAGATCGAGCTGCGCGACTTCGACCGGCGTGAGCTGCGCTACGAGGCGAGCGACGACCACGGCCTGCGCGAGATCGATCTAGTGATGCGCGCTGGTGGGCGCGAGGATCGCCGCTCACTGACGCGGCTCGACGGAGAGACGAGGCTCGAGCGTGGCGCGTACGCCATCGAATCGAGCGATCCGTTTCTGCGACGCACGTTCTTGCCCGTCGAGGTCAGCGTCGAAGCTCGCGACGACGACGCGCTGTCGGGCGTAAAATGGGGCAAGAGCGCGGCAATTACCCTGCTTCCGGTGCCCGTGGGCGAGCCGGAGGCGGAGCGTTATCACGCGCTACTCGCGGTGCGCGACGCGCTGACCGAGCTATTGGCGACCGAGCTCTCGCCAGCGCCGGGCAGCAAAGACGCGGAGCGGCGTAGGTCGGATACGACGCGCACGGCGGCCGTTGCGACGCAATTGCGGGCCGTCTTGGAGCAGCGCTTTGCAGGGCTGAGCTTGGCGCCCGGGCTGAAGGCGTTTCTAGGCGGGCAAGCGCGCGTGCTCGAGCGCGCATTACCGACGCCAGCGTCGTCCATGCGCCGCACTGAAGACGTGCTCTTGGCCGTCGACGCGGCGCTGCGCGGTTTGGGCAATCGCGACGCGGAGGCTGTGTCCAAGCATCTGGGTGACGCGGCCGAGGAAGCCGCGGACGGCGCCAAGCAGGCGCTGGAGAGCGAACGCCGCCAAGCCGGACTCAAGCGCCTGGACCAAGCGCTCGCGGTGCTCGATCCGGGAGCCGAGCACTTGGTGGTGCTGGGGCCGATTGGGCGGGATGTCGGTAGCGTGGCGCAAGGCGAAATCCGTCGCATCAAGCGCGCCAAAGACAGCGGAAATCTGCTGGCCACCGAGCTCGCCGCGCGACACCTGGCGGCCCGGCTGCGTCGCCCGAGCCCGTCTTTCAGCAGCGCCGGCGGCGGCGGTGTCGAGTCTGGGCAGGGTCAGCAGGGCAACGAAAGCGGACAACCGTCAGACGCCGACAAGAAATTCGACGAGCTGGTCGGCGAGCTCGAGCGCTTGGCCCAAGAGCACCAACAGGAGCTGGATCGCGTCGATCGCAACCTGTCTGATTCGGAGAAATCGGTCGACCTGGCCGATTTGAAGCAAGAAGCGTTACAGCGCGCCGCCGCACTGCGCGAGAAGATCGCGCCTCTGCCGCAGTTTTCGGATGACCCCAGCTCAGCACGCGCGAGCGCCGCGCTCGGTCGCGAGCACGCCGAGTCGATGGCCCAAAGTATGGCGCGCATGGCGTTGAAGGATGCGGTCGAGAGCGGCCGCCACGCGCGCTCGGAGCTGGCGGACGCGGCCAAGCGAGCCAACGGCTCGTCGGCGTTCGAAGCGCTCGACGATGCGGCGCTCCGCGAGGCACGCGCCGAGCTCGATCGTGATTTGGCTTGGGCGGAACAAAGCTTGGCGCGGGCCCAGAAGAGCGCGGCGGAGAAGGCGCAGACTGGGCTCGAGGAGTCGTCTGGGCGCGAGCGCGCGCTGGCTGAACGCGCGGCAAACCTCTCCGGTCGCGGAAATCACGGCGAAATCGCGCTGCCGCAGGACTTGGCCGACGCTCTCGGTAAAGCCGAAGGCTTGATGCGCGACGCGGCCAAAGAGCTTGGCGCCGGACATGGCGAGCAAGGGTTATCCCTGCAGCGCGACGCGCAGCGTTTGCTCGAGCAGACGAACAGCGGGCAAAGCGGATCTGGCGAGAGTGACGGCAAGGATCAATCGCCGCAGCCGACGCCCAAGGACTCCTCGAGCTCCAAGGGAAAACAAATGCGCACCGACGCCGACGTGCCGCGCCCGGACGCTGCCAATCGCGCCGACGACTTCCGTCGCCGCGTGCTGGACGGCCTGAGCAAGCAAAAGAGCGGCCGCCTCTCGGATGCCGTGCGCCGCTACGCGGAAGGGTTACTGCAATGAAGCCCAGGTTGCTGCTCGGGCTCGCGTCGTGTCTGCTCGCGTTGGTCTTACCGGCCTTCGCGGCCATCGATTTGGGTCTGGAAAATCCAGTCGAGCGCGTCGCCAACGCCATCACCGAAATCGACACGGTGCGCGCAACTCAGCTGCTGGAGCGCTCGCACTCCGATTCCGCGGGCATGACCCTGGAGCGCGCGCGGCTCGCCGTGTACCTCGGTGAATGCGATCGCGGCGAAGCTATCCTTTCCAACCCGGCCCTGACCGAATCGCGCGAGGGTGCCTCGCTGGCTGAGCTGGCAAGGAGCTGCGCCCGCGCGACTGCCGCTGGCTTCGTGATGGAAGACAAGGAACGCGGCGTTTGGCTGCGCCTGCAAGACGATGCCGATCGCGCCCTGGCCCCGTTCATCTTCGAGGTCGCGGCTCAGGCTCGCGACACCGTGTCGAAGGAAGTGGGCATTGATTTACCGAGGCCGCTCCGCATCGACCTAGTGCGCGATCTTTTTTCGCTCTCCTCGGTCTCTGGCCTGCCGCTGAAGGCCGCCGAAACGACCGGTACGTTGGCGGTGGCGCGTTGGGGTCGAGTGATCATGCTCTCGCCGCGTGCGCCGGTGCAGGGTTACCCCTGGCAAGACACGCTGGCGCATGAGATCACGCATCTGCTCGTGACGCGCGCGACGCGCGATTTTGCGCCGCTCTGGATGCAAGAAGGTTTGGCCAAGCGCTTCGAAGTGCGTTGGCGCCCGCCGCGCCCTTTCGATCGCCCGGACTGGGCAGATAGCGGCGCGCGTAACGCCGCGCTCGACGGGCGTTCGGTCGGTATCGACAAGCTCGGTCCGTCGATCGCCATGTTGCCGACACCCGAAGCGGCAGGCGTCGCCTTCGCCGAGGTCACGAGCTTCATGCACTTTTTCATCGAACAAAACGGGGAGCCCGCGTTGCGCCTGCTGTTTGCCGATCTGCGCGGGAACGGCGCCGACGGTCCGGACGCGGCGCTCCTGAGCGTGACCGGCTACGGGCTCGCCGAGTGGAACAAGCGTTGGCAGCGCTTCTTGCGAGCACCGGTCAAAGCGCCGCCGCCAGAGGGTGGCACGAGCCCTGC
>Ga0210392_10000587_pt1 | contig 21475 bp, 19 predicted proteins | sample IncBWC30OmetaG_FD_161057 | JGI IMG/M metagenome (GOLD analysis project Ga0210392, IMG submission 161057) | Forest soil microbial communities from Barre Woods Harvard Forest LTER site, Petersham, Massachusetts, United States - Inc-BW-C-30-O ...
GGCCGGCTGTGTCAGGTTCCGCGGCCGTAAAGGACCGAATGAGTCGTAACACATGAGTAAGGGCGATCTTCTCGAAATGGAGGGTGTCATTCAGGACGCTCTCGGCGGCGGCCAGTACAACATCAAGGTCGATCAAGGCGGGGCCATCGTGCGTGCCCAGCTTTCGGGTCGCATGCGGCGCCATCACATTCGAGTGCTCCCCGGGGATCGCGTGCGCGTTGCCGTCTCTCCCTATGATTTGTCGCACGGTCTGATCGTCTACCGCGGCAAGTGAAGCTCGGCAGAGCGCGCTCGGCTCTCTGCGCTTGTTGCTTGTTTGCGGCGTCGTGGCTGCTCTCGTGCTCGCGGACGCCTGAGCCGAACGACCACGAGCGGGTGAGCTCCTCCGCGAGCGCGTTGGCCGACGCTCAGGCGCCGAATGCGACCGCGGGCCCGCCCGCGCTGCTCTATCTCCCAGATGGCGGCGATACGGTTCAGTTCGGCGCGGCTCCCTCGCTCTTGCCGGGTCTTGCGCCGACGAGCGCGCGTTGTCCCGCAGAGATGGTCGATGTGCGCGGGCGCTTCTGCATCGATCGCTACGAAGCCACGCTCGTCGATCAAAAAGGCCGACGCCGACTATCGCCCTACTACCATCCGACTCGCGCGCAGACTTCGGTTTCATTCAAAGAATGGTCGCGCTACGCGCAAGGCCAAGCGCTAGCCGTACCCGCGCCGCCTGATTTTCAACTCTCCGAGGATTTCGAGCCGCGCGCCGAGTCGCGCGAAGGTGAGACGCCGAGCGGCTACCTCAGTGGCAACTTGGCCGAGATCGCCTGCCGCAACGCGGGCAAGCGGCTCTGCACGCTGGACGAGTGGGTGTTCGCCTGCCGCGGCGAAGCCGGTCGAAAATTTCCGTACGGCGATCACTACGAGGACGGCGTGTGCAACGTGTTCCGCGAAGCGCACCCAGCGCAAATCCTACACGGGGACATGTCGACCGGGCACTTGGACCCACGCCTGAACCTGGTCGAAGGCTCGGCTGGGCCGCTCCTTCGCAAGACCGGCGCCACCACGACTTGCCGCAGCGTGTGGGGCAACGACGCCGTGTCCGACATGGTCGGCAATCTCGACGAATGGGTGGAAGCCGACCGCGGCGCGTTCCTCGGCGGCTTCTATTCGCGCAGCACCCGCGAGGGTTGTGACGCCAAAGTCAGCAGCCACCCGCGCGCGTACTTCGACTACAGCTTGGGCGTGCGCTGCTGCCGCTGACCTCGAAGGGGGCAACGTCTGGGAGCCTTTTCTGATCGCGTTTCTATGTCGGAAATCCGACATGGTTTGGTTTGTGGGAGAGGGGTTGATGGTCACGTGCTAGGTCGCGTGGCGGCACAGCCTTCGGCGGCGCGGGGAGTCGGGCCGAACACGTGGCACGTCGCAGCTCGGCGTGGGCGATGCGCAGGGCGTTCTCTGACGGCCTCGGCGGCCGCTCGGCCGGCAATTCACACAAATGTAGGCATATGTAGGGCAGTGTCGTTACCATTCGATCGTGATGCTGACGCCAACCTGGAATGTCCCGCAAATCTCGAGTCTTTTCAGCCTGAGCCGCCGCCGCGGGCGACTCACCAGCCTGAGCTTCGTCCTCGCCGGAGCTCTGCTCTTGGCAGGCTGCGGCAATCCGGTTCAGCGCAAGCTCGAAGGCCGCTGGCTCGGCGAAAGCGTCGAAAACTTCGATGCCAAGGAGATGGCCGCCGCTACCGGTTGGGCTCGTGGTCTCAGCCTCGAGTTCTCCGGCACCCACCTGACCGTCGCCGTCCCCGCCGAGGAGCCTCGCACCGGCAAGTACAAAGTCGCCAGCGTTCACGAGAACGACGTCGAGCTCGCCGTAACGCGCCTCGACGGAGCCGTCGACACCGCCAGCTTCAAGCTGGACGACGACCGCAGCCTCCGCTTCATGATCGGCGACAACCGCGCCGTCGTCTTACGTCGCGAGCAGTGACGGCTGCGCGTTACGACGCCTCGCGAGCAGTGACGGGCTTGCGCGGTACGACGCCGCGCGAGCAGTGACGGCTGCGCGGTACGCGGGTCGCGTACGGGGGATCTACGTGTGGCGGCAACGTGCGAATCAGCGCGTCAGCTCGAGCAACCGCGTGAACGTCACGCCGTCGACCGAGTGAGCGAAGGTCAGGGTGCGCAGGCCGAGGACGGCGCAGTCTTCGACGGCGGGGGCTAGGGGCGGGCTGAAGGTGACGCTTTGGACGGTGCCGTCACCGGCGACGCTGAGGGTCATGCCGGTGCTGGCGCTGACGCGGATGCCGGCGGAGTGCGTTTGGTCGCGGAAGCAGCCATTCAGTAGATCGATGGCGGAGCTGACGCCGCTCTCGATGTCGGAGATCGAGGGCTGGAGCGGAAGAGATTGCGCTGCCGGCGCGGCCACGGGCTGCGCGGCTACGGCGGGCGTCGCGCCGACCGCCTGTGCGGGGGCGGTGACTGCTTTGGCTGGGCGCGGTGCGTGCTGCGAGAGTGCAATCTGGCGGTGCGACCGCGGCGCGGCGTCACCGACCACTACCGAAGCGTTGCCTTCGACGCTGCCGGAGCGCCCGTCCAGCGCGAAGTTGCCGCGCGAATCACGACGCAGCAAAAACGAGGGATCCGAGTGCGTCTGCGTGGGCTCGACCGCGACCGTGCCTTCGTTCACTTGCACGAGCACGCGATCCCCGGAGCGTTCGACGCGAAACGCCGTGCCGTGCACCGCCACGCGCGTGCCACCGGCTTCGACCGCGAAGGTCTCGGGCTTGGTATTGGGCACGACCGACGCAGAGAGCGCGCCGCTCTCGAGCTGCACGGTCAGAAATTCACCGGCATTCGACACGAACGCGGTGGCGTGCGGCTCGAGCGTCCAGCGCGCGCGACCTTGGTGCAGGACGACCACGCTCTGATTGCCCGCGGTGATATGCGTGCCGAGCGCGAGCTTGTCGCCGTTCAATGCACCGCTCGCGACTTGCGCTGCAGCCCTGGGGGCGACAACCGCTACGGGCGCGTGGGGCCGCTTAGTGACGACGAATACCGCTGCCGCCGCAGCCAGCGCCATGGCTGGCCAACGCAGGCGACTGGCGAGCGTGGACGTTGCCGAGCGTGTCACGGACTTGGGCTCACGCATCAAACGCGCTTCGACGCGATCCCAATCGAGCTCGGGCGCAGGCTCTGCGCAGAGCTCCACGATCAGGCGCTCGAGTGCCTCTTCGTTCGAGTTTCGTTCGGCGCTCACGTCGACTCTCTTTCCGCGAGCGGCTCTGCGCCGCTTTCAGCCAGCAGCTCTCTAGCTACGAATTCCAATGCGGGCTCTTCCTTCAGCATCTCGAGCAACTCGCGACGCGCGTAGAAGAGCCGCGTGCGCACCGTGAGCACGGGGGCGCTCACCACTTTGGCGACTTCGGTCGGTGATAGGCCCTCGAGCTCGTGCAACACGAACACCGCGCGCTTCTTGTCGCTCAGGCGATCGAGCAAACGATAGAACGCCGCGACTCGTCGGCTGCGCGCGACTTGGTCGTCGGGCAGATCCCGTAGATCCTTGCCGAAGCCGTCCTCGGGCGCGTCTTGGAGCACTGGGCGGCTCTTTGCGGCGCGCCGATGCATCAGCACCACGTTCACGGTCACGCGATACAGCCAGGTGGAGAAGCGCGACTGGCCCCGAAAATCTTTGATGCTCCGGTACACCTGCAGGAAAACCTCCTGCACCAGATCCTCGAGGTCACCGGGGCGGCCGGTCATGCGCTGCACGAGCCGCGCGACGTCCGCGCGGTGATTGCGGAACACTTCGCGGAATGCCAAGCCGTCGCCAGCCTTGCAGCGCTCGATCAGTTCCGTGAGCTCTGTCACGAGTCGGAGCTTACCTGCTACCGAGCGAGCTTGCCGGTTGTCCGCAGCGAGATTCGCTGGCCAGGAGACCCGCCCAATATACGGAGTGGCGACCACGACTAGGTCAGATGCGCCACACTCCGAAATCTTTCAATTTGCACCCGAAGCTGTCTGATTTCGAACAGCTCCGGGTACTAGCGCCGCTTTCTCCCTACACAGGGAGAGCAGGACTCAGAACAGCGCTTTTAGCTCGACTGCAGTCTTCTTCTTCTGCACGAGCACGACGTTGAGCGCGCGCAGCAAGCGCGTCTTGGCTGGACCCGAAACGGGCTTGCCGACGCTGACGGCTTCGACCAAGCGTGGCGTCACGGTACGACCGGTGCGCGGCTTGGCCGGCTTCTCGCCCTCAGCCGGCTTCGTGCCGGCTTTCTTCGCGGCGCGCTTCTCGTGGCGGATCTTGCGATCTTCGGGACGCAGCCGCTCGAGCTCGGCGGAAGCGACGATGATGCGGCGCGGGTCGATCTTGTTGTCTTGGAGGAACTGGGCGAACTTGGTGGCCATTGAGGGCGCGGACCCTAGCTCGAAGCCTGATGACCGTCCAGCCGTTCGCCGGGCCTTTTTGGCAGGGCACGAAGCCGCAGAAATCCCGCGTCCCTTCGCATCTGAACATCCGTAAAGCGGTCGAGCCGGCGTTGCGCTGAGCGCGCGCCGGCCGCGATGTTAAGCTGAGCGAATGCCCGACGGCGAAATTCAGCGCGTGCAAGCCGCCGCTGCCTTCGTTGCTGGGCGGCTATCGGTGCCGCCTCGGGTGGGCTTGGTGCTCGGCTCGGGCCTCGGGGGCTTCGCTGATGAGCTCACCGATGCGGCGCGTATCCCGTACGCCGAGATTCCCGAGATGCCGCGGCCGCTGGTGGTCGGCCACGCCGGCAATCTGTGCACGGGCTCGGTGGCGGGCGTGCCCGTGGCTTGCCTGCAAGGGCGTTCGCACGTCTACGAAGGCCACACGCCCACGCGAGCGGTGTTTGGTGTGCGGTTGCTCGCAGCGCTCGGTTGCCGAATCGTGCTGCTCAGCAATGCAGCAGGTGGGATCCACGCGAGCTTCGCGCCCGGTGATCTGATGCTGATCACCGATCATCTGAACTTGATGGGTGACAATCCGCTGCGCGGTCCCAATTTCGAGGGCGGCCCTCGTTTTCCCGATTTGAGCCGAGCCTATGATGCAGATTTGCAGGCCGCGGCGCGCGAAGCGGCACGCTTCGCCGGTGTCACGCTGCGCGAGGGCGTGTACGCAGCCATGCTTGGGCCGAGCTACGAAACTCCCGCTGAAATCCGGATGTTGCGCACGCTCGGCGCGGATGCCGTAGGCATGAGCACGGTGCCCGAAGTGATCGCGCTCCGCCAAATCGGCGTGCGCGTCGGCGCCATGAGCTGCATCACCAATCTTGCCGCGGGCATCTCCGGTCAGCCCCTCGATCACAGCGAGGTCGAAGCCACGGCGCGTCGCTCCCGTAGCGCATTCAGTCAAGTGCTGTCAGGCTGGGTGGCCTTGGCGGGAGCGGCTGCAACGTGAGCGAACTGTCAGCAGAGCAGGCTTCCCTGGTGGCCGCGGCGCGTTTGGTTCGCGACCGCGCCTACGCTCCTTACTCGTCGTTTCGCGTCGGCTCCGCGCTGCGCGCCGAGAACGGCGAAGTCTTCGTGGGCTGCAACGTGGAGAACGCTAGCTACGGCGCAACCATCTGCGCGGAGCGGACCGCGATTCTGACCATGGTCGCGGGAGGGCTACGCTCGCTAGAGTCGATCGCAGTGTTCACCGACGCGGAAACGCTCAGCATGCCCTGCGGGCTTTGTCGGCAGGTAATCTCGGAGTTTCAGCGCGACGCCGTCTTGATCGTCGCCAATCCGCGCTCGCATCGCGTGCTGCGCTTTGCCGAGATCTTCCCCGAACCCTTCGTGCTCGACCGATGACCAAGCCGCGCCAGTTGCCGCACGATCGCGTGGTGCCGGGTGATCCGCCGGAGCTCATCGTGTACGACCGCTTGCAGCCGTGTCCGTATTTGGCGGAGCGCATCGCGCGCATGCCGCTGCGCATTCCGGCGCGTCTGCTGCACCGTACCGAGCTCGAGCAGCGCTTGGAGAGCGGCGACCGTCGGCAAGGTATTTTCTTGTACCGAACGTCTTGTCCGGGCTGCCACGCCTGCGAGCCGATTCGCATCGAAGTAGCGCAGTTCGTCGCCAATCGCTCGCAGCGGCGCGCGCTCGAACGCGGCAATTCACGCCTCACCGTGGAGGTCGCCGATCCGATCGCCGACGCTCGGCGTGTCGAGCTGTACAATCGGCACAAGGAGCTGCGCGGCCTGTCGAGCGACCGTGACGGCATCGACATCGAGGGCTACCGAGAGTTCTTGGTCGTGAGTTGTTGCGAGAGCTTCGAGCTTCGCTACATGTTGGATGGTCAGCTGATCGGCGTGGCGTTGGTCGATCGCAGCGAAGAGGCGCTGTCCGCCGTCTATTGTTACTACGACCCAGTGCTCGAGAAGCTCGGCATTGGCACGTATTCGGTGCTGAAGCAGATCGAGCTCTGCAAATCCTGGGGTCTACGCTACTTGTACCTCGGCTTGTACATCTCGGATTCCGAGCGCATGCGTTACAAGGCGCGCTTTCTGCCGCACCAACGGCGCATCGACGGCGCTTGGCAGACGTTCGGGCGGGGCGACGTTTAGCCGAGCTGTCCGCTGAGCTACGCTTCGCCGGTTCGCGTGTCGAGTCGCCTCGTGGCGGGGATCAGCGCCAGCGCGGCGCACACTGCCAAGCCGGCGAGCAGCGGGAACATCGCTTGCCAGCCGAAGTGCGCGCTGATCGCGGGCAAAGTGACGCCTTCGAGCATGCCGCCGATCGAGCCCACGCCGTTCACGAGCCCGGTGGCGGTCGCAGCCGCGGCCGCGCCGCCTGCATCTTGAGCAGCGGCTCCGGAGAGCAAAGCATCCGGGCCGAACAACAGGGCACCGACGAGCGCGAGCGCCGCGACGGTGAAGCCCAAGTTGTGCTGGGTGAAGCCTGCGCAGGCCAGCAGCGCGCCAGCCAAGCCGAGCAAGCTGAAGATCGACAGCGCCGCGCGCGACAAGCTGCGCACGCGATCGGAGAAAATGCCGAGCAGGATCACGCCCAAGATGCCGCCCGCTTCGAACGCATTCGAAACGTATGCGGCGCGATCGACGGCGTAACCGAGCGTGCCGGATAAGTAGTACGGCAGCCAAAATAGCAGCGCGTAGCGCACGTATTTGATGAAGAAGTAGCTCGCGCCGAACGCCCACAATACCGGATTGCGCAGCGCTGCGCGTTGTGCCGTGCGCTGCGCTTCGAGGTCGATGCTCGGCCGTGCCGGATCCTCGGTACGCTCGATTGACGGCGCGGCGCGGTCTTTGAGAAACAAGAGGATCAACAACGCGACTCCCAGCATCCACAACGCCGGCCCGAAGAAAGCAGCGCGCCAGCCGTGCCGGCGCAGCAAATAACCGGCAAAGTCGCTGGCGACGATGCTGCCCACTTGGTAGCAAGTGCACCAGAACGCCATCACGGTGCCGCGGTTCCTGGGCGTGGTCCACTCTGCCATGGCGCGCGTGGTGCCGGGCCAGCCCGTCGATTGCGCCAAGCCATTCACGAAGAAGAGCGCGCCGAATACGGCCGCCCAGCTCGCCATACCAAACGCTGCGCAGCACACGGCGGACGCACACAACCCGTAACCGATCAGCCGCCGCGCGCCGACGCGATCACCCAAATAACCGCTGAAGAACAGGCCCAGGGCATAGGCCGCGAGGTACAGTGTGTCGATCACGCCCAGCGCGCGTTCGCTGATGCCGAGCGTGTGACGCAATGTCGATTTGACGACGCTGAAGCCTTTGCGCCCGAAATAGTAGCTGGCGTAAGCGAGCCAAGTCAGACCCCAAGCGGAGTAGCGGTCCGCTCGGCGCTCGTTCATCGCCGCGCATTGAACACGAAAGTGCTGGTTGGAACAAGGTGTGGCTCGCGCGAAGCGTGTAAGCTCGGCCGCGTGCGCGTCGTCTCGCTGACCTGCTCGAACACCGAGATCTGCTGCGCGCTCGGCTGCGCGGATTACTTGGTGGGGGTCGACGACCACAGTGACTACCCGGTGGACGTCGTCACGAAGCTGCCTCGCATGGGTCCAGATCTGGGGATCGACGTGACGCGCGTCGCGGCGCTTCGTCCGGATCTAGTGCTGGCATCGCTCACCGTGCCTGGGCACGAGCGCATCGTCCTGCAATTGCAGGACGCGAAATTGCCGTTTTTCGCGCCGGAGCCGGTGTCGCTCGAAGATGTCTACGACGACATCCGGCAGATTGCGGCGCGTCTCGGAGTGTCGTCGCGCGGTGTGGAGCTGGTGGCACAGATGCAGCGTGAGATGCCCGCGCAAGCGCGCGCACACGACGCGCCGCGCTTACTCGTCGAGTGGTGGCCCAAGCCGGTGATCGTGCCCGGACGGCAGAGCTGGGTGCACGATTTGATCGAGCTTGCGGGCGGCTCGAATCCGTTCGCCGAGCGCGCTCAAAAAAGCATGCCCATTGACGATCACGAAGCCGTCGCCGCGAACCCAGACAGCGTGATCGTGTCTTGGTGCGGCGTGCCACGACGCAAGTACCGCCTCGAGGTGGTGTATCGGAGGCCCGCCTGGCAAGACATCGCGGCGTTGCGCGAGCAGCGCGTGTTCGCCGTCGCAGAAGCATTTTTGGGCCGCCCCGGGCCACGGTTGATCCAGGGCTACCGTGCTTTGCGGGAAATCGTTCAGTCGAGCGAGCGGTTTTCGGCTTCTTCGATCTGAGCCAGCGCGGCCGCCAGAGCATCCTTCGCGCGTTCGAGCGAGCTGCGATCTTCCGCCCACTTGGCTTGCGCGCGGCTGACGCGGTGTTGCTCGGCGCTGAGTGCGCCCCGCGCTGCTTGTAGATCCGCGTGGGCCGCCGCCAAAGCCGCCTCGCCTCGCGCGAGCTTGGCTTCGTAGTCGCCGACGGCTTCCTTGATCGCGGCAAGCTCCGCGCTGGCGCTGTGCAGCTGGCTTTCCAAGCTCTGGATGTTCGAAGTGTGAGAGTCGACGGTTCCCCGCAAGGCGCTCAGCTCTTCTACGGTGGAAATCAGGTTGCCTTCTAGATCGGCGAGCACGCGCTCCTTGTCGGAGATGGAATCATGCGCGGCGGCAAGCTCTTCGGTGCGCGCGTTGAGCTCGGCTTCGAGCGCCGCGTGCTTGGCGTCGCGCGTGGCCTCGCTTTGCTCCTTCTCCGAACGCAGGCCGGCCAGGGCCGCTTGGTGATGGCCGCCCAACTCTTCCTCGCGGTCGGCGAGGAATTTTTTGGCTGCTTCCTCGGCGTCGGCCATGTCCTGCGTGTGCTCGGCGCGCAGCCGATTCATGGCGTCTTCGTTGGCGCGGTGCAGGGACGCGAGCTTCGCGTCGTGCTCGCGCTTGAGCTCCGCTTCGCGGGCTTGAACGGCCTCGCGCTGTGCGGCTCGCGCGGCGTCCTTTTGAGCCAACAGTGCTTGCTCGTGCTCGGCCTCGGCTTCGGCCCGCGCATTGCTCACGAGCTGTTCAGCAATGGCGCGCCCCGCTTCTTCCGCGGCAGTAACGGCCGCAGACTGCGCCTCTGCTGCCTCGGCGAGCTCGGCCTGATGATCGACGATCGCGCTTGCGGCCTTGGCGTCGCGAAGGACGAGCTCGGACTCGTGCTGCGTGCGCGCTTCCGCGAGCTCGGCAAGCTTGGCGTCGAGGTCGGCCTTGTTCTTCTCGGCCTTGCGCTTGAAGTCGTCCGCGCGCTTACCGGCTTGGTCTTTGTCGCTCTTGGCGGCGTCAGCCGCCCTCTGCAGCTCGACGCCTTGCTTCTCCAAGTCCGAGATGCGGTCCTGTAGGTCGGCCTTCTCGCGCTCCAAGGCGATAGCGCCGTCCCGCAAGCCGATCAGTTCCTTGTCTTTGTGCGACAGCTGATCGCGCGTCTCGAGGATCTCTTTGTCTTTCTTGTTGAGCTGCTCGCGCAGATCCAAAAACTCGCGCGCCGTGCCGGCACCCTTGCCGCCGCCCGAAGCTTGCTTGGCTTTGACTTCGGTCAGCTCGCGTTCGAGCCGCTGCACTTCGCTGTCCTTCGCGCCGCCGCGCTTCAGCGCGTCTTGCAGCTCGGCGTTTTCGCTGTGCGCTGCGCGCGCTTCGTCTTCGAGCTCCTTGATCCGTGCGCGAAACCGCTCGGCTTCTTCGCGGTATTTGCTGGTGTCCCCAAGGTCGGCTGCGCGCGGCACGTTCGAGGGACGCAGCGAGGGCACGCGAGCCGGCATCGGAGGCCGCGACGTGTTCGGCGTTGGCGCGGGAATCGAGAGCGGTTCGATGTCTGAGAGGGACAACGGCTGCTCGGTGACCTCGGCCTCGTCGACCTCGACCTCCGTGATCTCCGGCTCGCTGAACTGACTCGCTCGGGCGACAGCGATTGGTTCGGCGATTTCCGGGTCCGCGATCTCCGCCTCGGCGATTTCCGGTTCAGCGACCTCGGGTTCCGTGACCTCGGTCTCAGCGACTTCGGGCTCAGCGATCTCCGCTTCAGCGACTTCAGGTTCCGTGACCTCGGCCTCGGCGACCTCGGGTTCCGTGACCTCGGCCTCGGCGACCTCGGGTTCCGTGACCTCCGGCTCGTCCATCAGGACTTCGCTGTCCGGAAGTGCGCTCGCTGGCGGAGATTCCAAGGCTCCGAAGGCCTGATCCGCGAAATCATTCACGTCCTGGTCCACGTCCTGGTCGACCATACTTTCGTGGATCGAGGTTTCTACTTCGGGCGCGTCGTCGACCAATTCCGAATCGTCGATCTCGATGTCGTCGTCCATCACGATCGCGTCGTCGAGATTCTCGCTTTCTGCCGCGGCGGGCGCGCCAGCGATGGCAACGAACGGCTGAATCCGAGTCAGCAGATTGTCGAAACCGATCGGCTTATGGACATAATCTTCGGCCCGCGTGCGTAAGCGCCGGTGTTGTTCGAAGGTCTCCTCGGTCGACTCCGAGCTCATGATGATCAGCGGCACGTCCTTGAGCGCCGCGTCGCGCTTCAGCTTGTTGCACACCGAGAAGCCGTTCATGCGCGGCAGCTCGATCGAAAGCAGAATCAAATCCGGCTTTTCCCGAGAGGCGGCTTGCAGACCGGGTTGGCATCGTCGACCACCGTGGTCTCGCAGCCAAGCGCAGCAAAGCCAACCCTCAGCTGTTCGGCGAACCCAGCATCACTCTCGAACACCAGAATCTTGATCGGCATCAGCGGTCGCTCGTTGGGAGGGCGCTCAGGCGGCTTGCAGGTGCGCGCGGAACGAGAAACCGAACGATAACGAGCGCTCCCCGGAGGGTCAAACTCGCGGAAAGAACCAATGAGGCCGGCCGCCCCCGCCGCGCCTGCCTACACCTCGCACACTGTCGCTATGCCTTGCGGCTGGCCTTCTCAGCGAGCCCGCTCTGATGTGAACGACTGGCGAGCAATTGGACCACTTGATTGAGGTCCAGACCTCGCGCGCGCAGTGCGACGAGCATGTGAAAAAGTAGATCCCCTGCTTCGCTAAGTACGCGCTGGTCGCTCTCGCCGCTCAGCGCTTGCACGAGCTCGCCCGCTTCTTCCGTGATTTTGCCGTTGATCTTGGCGACTCCGCCGTCGAGTAAGCTGCGCGTGTAGCTCCTTTCGGCCGTGCTCGCTTGGCGCTCGCGGATCGTGCGCTCGAGCTCGCCCAGGAACGGGGTGACCTCGAAGGGCTCTTCGGTCAGCGTTCGGCCCGGGCCGACGCGCTGAAAAAAACAACTGGGGCGACCCGTGTGACAGGACGGGCCGGCCGGCTCGACCAACAGCAGAAGGGTATCGGCATCACAGTCCGCGGTGACCGAGTGGACGCGCAGCTCATTGCCGCTGCTTTCGCCCTTCACCCACAGCTTGCCGCGCGATCGACTGAAGAACGTGGCCTTGCCGGTGGCCAAAGTCTGCTCGAGGGCTTCCTGATTCATCCACGCAACCATGCGCAATTGGCCGTCGAAGCGGTCCTGGGCGACGGCGGGAATCAAGCCATGTTCGTTGAATGTGAGGGTCATGGTTTGCTAGGCGCTCCTCTACCCGACACGCGGCCTCGTTTCCACGTGCCGCGGTTTTTCCCGCCGAATGGCGCTCGAGCATACCGCGTGCAGATTGTACGCGGCTGCGGTTTGGGGGCCAGGGGCCGCGCCGTCAAGCCGGGCGTCGGGGGTGAAGGCCCACGTCGTCGATAGTTAGATACATGAAATGATTGATTTTTATGCTTGGCCCGGTTCCTGCTCTAATACCGAGCGAGGCGCTAGCCCTGCGCGTCTGCGTTCAACCTGAGGAGTTATCCCCGTATGGCCCGAACCCTTTTTACCTTTCGCACCGCTGGCGCGCTCTCGCTGCTCGCAGCGCTCGCGTTCTTGCCAGGTTGCTCGGGTAACAGCGCTCCGGACAGCACGCGGATCGTGTACGCGGTTCGCCAGAATACCTCGGTGGCTGCGGACGGCACGGTCAGCATCGACGTCGCGGGCGGCATGGGTCAGGTCATGGACTACGGGCGCTACGAGCCCGGGGGACGGCTCGAGGTGTTCAATCTGGGCTCGTCCGCCACCGAAAACATCATTGAAGACTACCCGACCGCGGACATCTCCAGCGTGGACGTGAGCTTCGACGGCACCAAGGTCGTCTTCACCATGAAGACCGACGCGCAAGACAGCTACCACGTGTACGTGGCGGGGGTCGATCGCGGAGCGGACGGCAAGTTCGCGGTCACGAAGCTCACGTTCGGTCCGTACGACGACCAACAGGCGATCTTCGCGCCGGGCGGTCGCATCGTGTTCACGACCAATCAGTCGTACACGGAGATGGGCACGCGCGCGGACGAATACAACCACGCGCGCGCCGTCACGCAGCTAGCGACGATCACGCTCACCGGTGGCGATGCGGACCGCAAGCTGTGCTCCCAGAATTTGTCGCACATCGTGACGCTGTTTCCGATGCACGACGGCCGCATCGGCTTCTCCCGCTGGGAGCACCTGGAGAACGTCAATGACGTGAAGGTGTTCGCGATGAACCCGGACTGCACGCAGATCGTCGCGCTCAGCGGTCAGCACGGCAAGCCCGGCAACTCGATGGTGCAGGTCAGCGAAAGTACCACGAACAACGTGTTTTACGGCATCGTGACCAACCGCGAGAACACGATTCAAGCGGGAGCTTTGGTGCGCCTCGACGCGCGCTCGGCGACGTACGCCGACCACTTCGACGAAGAGAAGACGGAAGACGAAGCGTACACTGTGATGACGCCGTCAGTGCCGCGCGGCGATGAGCCGTCGCCGGTCGGGCGCTATCGCTCGCCCACTGCATTGCCAGATGGCCGCGTGCTCGTGTCCTGGGCCGACGGCACGGTCAACGAGTCGAACGAGCTGAGCCTCACGCCGCCTGACTACGGCATCTACCTGTATGACGAGCCAACTCGCGTCAACAAGCTGGTCGTCAATCACCCGGACACCTGGGAGCTGTACGCGCACGCCGTCGTGTCGCGCAGCGAGCCGCCGATCATCCCGTCGCGTCAGGACATCTCCGACGCATCGGTGCCGGCGATCTTCGGCTCCATCAACGTGCACGAGACGTCGCTTGCGCTGCGCCACAACGACGCCGTTCACGGCGCACAGTTCGGGGCCAGCACGCCCACGGATCAAGCGCTGCTCAAAGCCACGCGCGTACGCATCATCGAGGGCTTCTCCACCGAAGGCTCGCCGAACCACACCATGTTCGGTCTGACCATGGCAGAGGGCGCCGCCATCTTGGGTGAAGCCAAGGTCGAGGCGGACGGCTCTTGGCTAGCCAAATTGCCACCTTACGTGCCGATGCATCTGCAACCGATCGACGAGTTCGACATGTCGATTCGCAGCCAGACCACCTGGATCCAAGGCATGCCGGGTGAGAACCGCGTCTGCGGCGGTTGCCACGAGGATCGCAACAATCCCAATCTGCCGAACGCCGGCACCGGACCGCTCACCGTCGCTGCTGGTCGCGGCCCGGAAAATTTCATGCTGCCGATCGACAGCCGCACGGAGTACCCGTGGGCCAAGGCCAACGACCCTGCGAACCCGAACGAGATTCAGGCGCTGCTCACGGCCAAGTGCGCCTCGTGTCACAACGGGACCACGAACGGCGACCAGCCGCAGGAGTTCTACAGCATCACGATGTCCAACCCGGTGCTCGGCACCCCGCCGACGGCTTACAAAATCGCGCGTATGGATCTGACGGATACGGACGTCACGGTCTACTACGATCGCAACGTGGCGACCTGGCCGGCGTCGTATGTGTCGCTGTTCTATCCCGCCGCCTTGGCGATGGACATGGCCAAGGGTGCCAAAGTCACCGGCACGATTCCGCCGAAGTGGGCTATCCCGAGCGACGCGCGCAACAGCTTGTTGATCGAGAAGCTCAACATCCTGTCTTCGGTCGACGCCAAGACCTACGCTTGGCCGCTCGGTCAGGCATTCAGCGACCCGAACGTGCACGGTGCGACGCGCACCGACCACGCCAAGCTCGCCGGGCTCACTCGAGACGAGACCGTGAAGCTGATTCGCGCCATCGACATGGGCGGTCAGTACTACGCGCGGCAAAACTCCGACTTCAAACCGTTCGTCGACGCGGACCCTGTCCAAGGCAGTGGCCAGCAGTGAGCCTACGAGAAGGACGCGAAGGAAAAGCCATGAACAGCAATTACCGTCGGTTTCTGAGCGCTTCGGTCACCCTGGCGGCGGCTGCGCTCGTCTCGGTGTCGAGCGCTGCTGACGCGCCGGATCTAACCCACCCCGGTCGCTCGAGTGTGTATGGCAATTTGAGCGACAGCTCGCTGGAAGCAGTGAGCACGCCGGATGCCATGATGGCGTTGGTCGCAGCACCGAACAGCGCGGCCCCCACCGCGATCTGGACCATGCTCGAGCACGGCGAGCGCGTGGAGTGCCTGAGCTGCATCCCGTACGTCGGACAGATGCTCTACAACAGCAACCCGAAGACGCGGGAAATTAGCGCGTGGTGGCTGAGGCGCCGCATCTTCGGCGTGTTCGGCAAGGGTGAGGTGTACGAGCAAACGGTCAACGCCGTCAGCGATCAATCCAAGCCGGAGCTCACGCGCGCGTATGCGGCGAGCGCGCTGGGTGAATTCTTGGAGGGTCAAGCAGGCATTCCACCCGTCGCCACGGCGCTCGTCAGCGACAGCTCGCCGGTCGTTCGGTTGGCCGCGGCCAATGCGCTGATCCGGCTCAACAATCAGGGGCCGAACAGCGAGCTTTCCACGGCCCTCTCCGACAAGGACGAAGAGGTGCGCTTAGCGGCGCTGAACGGCGTCACGCACATCAACGTATTCAGCAACGTGGATCAGGTCGCCAATTTGATCAGCGACGCTTCGCCGTTGGTGCGTCGGCGCGCGGCGCAGACGCTCGGCGCTCTCAAGAGTGCGGACGCGGTCGTCGGGTTGATCGCGATCACTACACCGGACACCGAGTCGGACGCGGGCGTGCGGGCCGCCGCTGTTTGGGCGCTCGGACAGATCGCCGATCCGGCTGCACGCGACGCGGTCTTGGCCGCAAAGAATGACGCCGATTCCGGCGTGCGCGACGCAGCGAGCATCGCGTCGCGCCACCTCTGAGCCGACTTCGGTTTTCGGCTAGCGCGCACCGTGGCGCACATCTGGAAACGCCGCTTTTGTCGGCAAGGGCGAAGCTGCTTTGTGTGAGCGGGTCGAGTAGAGTTGAGCGTCTCATGCGTGCGAAGGACGGCCTTTTCAGGATTGCTCGAGCCGGCGTCCTTTCGACGTTGGCTCTCGGCTTCGGGCTCTTGAGCTCGTCCTGCAAGACGAAGCAAGCCGAAAGCAGCAACTACTACGACCGCAAGATCGGCATCGGCCTCGTGCAATCCTGCGCCGCGAGCCCGACCAAGTCCGGTTGCCATGTTGCCGCCGACGACCACGGCAACGCGCTCGGCAATCTGAACGTCACGAGCTACGAGAACCTGACCAAGCGCAAGGACCTATTTCTGCGCTACGGACCGTATGGCTTGCCCGCACTGTTGCTCAAGGTCGCCAAGCCGTTCCCCGTCTCTATCACTACCTGGCAGAACGCCGACCCAATGTTGGTCACGACCGACATCGCACATGGCGGCGGGCAGCTGCTCGACCTGACCAGCCCCACGTTCACCCTGCTCGACACCTGGATCTCGAACGGCTTCGCCGTAAACAACGCGCCCGCTGCGGAAACGCCGCTGCCGCAGACGCCGTGCTCCGACACCGTCGGCTCGGACCCCGAGTTCGACCCGACCAAGGATCCCACGAGCCTAGATTTCAAGACCTTCGTCAGTACCGTAAATCCCGTGCTCGGCCAGCGCTGCGCAGCCGGCAACTGCCACGGTTCAGCCGCCAACTCCCTGTACATGACGTGCGGGAGTACCCCGGAATCCACGCGCTGGAACTACTTTGCGGTGGGCGACTACGTCTCGCAAGACACCGGCACGAGTGAGATCTTGCGACGCGCCTTGTCGCCGTCGGTCGGCGGCGTGTATCACGAAGGCGGCACCATTTTCACCACCACGGACGACCCGGACTACAAGTCGCTCGTCGCGTGGGCGACTGAAAAGGGCGGCCCCACGGATCAAGTCGTGCCCGGCGTTGACGATGGCCTCCTGCTGTTTGCCAATCGCGTGCAGCCGATGCTCGTCAAGCGTGGCTGTATGATGGTGAACTGCCACTCGGGATCCATGTTTCACGACTACCGCCTGCGCGGCGGTAGCGGCGGGCACTTCGGGCTGCCAGCGACGCGAAAGAACTACGCTTTCACACTCGAGCAAATGGCGCTCGACTCGCCGGACGTGAACGCCAGCCGTTTGATTCGCAAGAACCTGCCGCCCGTCGCCGAGTTCGGCGGGTTGCTGCATCGCGGTGGCCCGCTGTTCGCGGAGAAGCACGATTGCACCGCGGCCGAGCTGATGTCTGCGGCCGACACGACCGCAGACATCGACCAGCAAGCGCCGTACTGCGTGCTCAAGGCTTGGTTCCAGAAGGAGCAGGCGACGCGCTTTCCTACGCCGCCAGCGCTGAGCGGCATCGTCTTCGTGCGCCGCCCGCCTGCACCGCTGCCAGACATCCCACAGGGTTTCGAGGCGTACGCGCCCGGAGCCGAGGTCGTGGAGGTCGCGGCCTCGCTCGACCAGACCAACCACGTGCAGGTCCCGGTGGGTGCGGAGACCAGCCTATCCGCGCTGTGCGGTCTGCCCGTGGCGTCCACGGACGCACGACGCGCGTCCGTGTCTTGGGACGCGACGAAGATCGCGTTTTCTGCGCGCAAATCGGCGGCTGACTCGTTCCACGTGTACGTGGTCGCAGACGGCAAGTGCGCGGTCGAACCGACGATCGACGCGGCCCCGACTACGGACGACGGTCAGGGGTACTCGAACAACGGTGAGCTCGTGCACAACTTCGATCCGGCGTTCGCGCCGGATGGGCGCATCGTGTTCGCCTCCACGCGCGGCAACACCAAGAACGCGGCCGTGTTCGACTACCGCGGTCCGCAACGCACGCCTGCCGACCCGTCGCGTCTGAATTCCAACCTGTACGTGCTCGAGAATGGCGCGGTTCGCCAGCTCACGTTCCTGCTCAATCAAGAGCTATCGCCCGCTTTCATGCGTGACGGGCGTGTCATCCTCGTGGCAGAGAAGCGCGCTCCCGGCTTTTACCAGCTAGCAGGTCGGCGCATGAATCTCGACGGCGGGGACTACCACCCGCTGTTTGGCCAGCGCGATACCATCGGCTTCGACCAGTTGACGGACGTGGTCGAGCTCACGGACAAGAATTTCGCGGCCATCTTGAGCGACAACGGAGCCGCGCACGGCGCGGGCACCTTGGCCATCATCAATCGCAGTGTGGGCGTCGACCAGCTGAGCACGACGCCCGCCGACTACGCCCAGAATCAGTCTGCGATCGCTTGGCCGAACCCCAACTTCTTCCAGCATTCAGTGCGCATTCTGGATCCCAACGCTACTGGCAAGCTCGCGGGTACGCAGGGCGCGTACCGCAGCCCCTCGCTGCTGCCGACCCAGAACCTGCTCGCGAGCTACGCTGGCAACGTGGTCGCGCTCGACAATTTCAACGGCAATTTCGACATCGTCGAGGTCGACAGCAACACGGGCGCACGCACGCCGCTGATCAGCGGCCCGTCCGACGAGCTGTGGCCGGTGGCGGTCGCGCCGCGCTACAACTTGCGGCTGTTCCAGTCGCGCCTCGACGAACCGAACGGCGCCACGCAGGTCTTCGTCGACGACGCGCACAAGAGCCAATCGCAGATCACGTTCCTCGACGCGCCCTTGCTCTCGAGCTTGATCTTCCAGAACACGCGCACCGGTCGCATCGTGCCGAGCGGTGGTTTCGGCTTGTCTCTGTGGGAGGACCTGCCGCCCGAAAAGGAGGTCACCAGCTTCGACGCGGCCAGCCCAAGCCTGGTATTCAGCGACGCCTACGGCAAAGTGTACGTGCGCCGCGGCATGCTCGGCGCTCCGACGGTCTACGAAGACGGCTCAGCCAGCGTCACGATCCGCGGTGGCATGCCGCTCGTCTTGCAAACGCGCGTCAAGCTCGCGACGGACAGCGGCATGACCGACCATTTCCAACGCGAAGAAATGCAGTTTTATCCCGGTGAGGTCGTGCGCCAAGGCTTCCGTCGGCAACTCTTCAACGGCATGTGCGCGGGCTGCCACGGTTCGATCAGCGGCTATGAGACGGACATCTCGCCGAACCCCGACATCCTCACCCAAGCCTCGCGAGTCTCCGCGCGCGACTTGGGTTCGAATGATCTTACGCTGAAGCCCGCCTCGACGACCGGCCCCGTCGCGCCGTAAGCTCACGGCAAAGCAACGCGTGCGATGGTGGCCTTGTTGGCGCTCGTCTCGTAGACCGAAACGTACGCGGTACTCCCCTGCACCGCGAGGGCGTGCACCGTAAAGCTCGGGTCGCTACACCAACGCACTGTCGTTGCCGTGTCCTTGGGTGCCGCGAACAGCAGGGAGGGTGCCACGTGCGTCGGGTCGCACCACGTCCTATCACCGTACCAACCCGCAAATTCCCTCATCTTTTGCGTTGATCAGTTCATGACACGCCATGGAGACGTTTTGCGCATCGCCCGAGCGCTCGCCTACCCAACCACGATGGGCAGATGGGTTGATGGTCACGCGCTACTTCCCTCCGCGGCAAAGCCTTCGGCGTCCCAGCGCGCCCCCTGACTTCAATCCCAGCGCCGGGGGAGGGGTCGCGGCGCTGCCCTTTGCGATTCGCGTCGCCCGCGCTCTAAGCTGTAAATGGGTAGGAATACGGAACGAACGGTGAAGCGATCAGTGCCGTTTTGCGCTCGCTCGGAATGCAAAACTTTTACATAGAAGGCCCGATGCGAAGGCGCGATGCGGCCCCCCACGCACGCTTTCACATTGCTCGGCACTGCAAAAGCGTGCCCGTGTATGTCGCGTGAGCGTTGCTGGTGACGCGCGTTAGATGTTGACGCAGCGTGCTCAACGCAAACGCCGACGATCGAGCTATTCAATCACGACGGTTTTCGTAACCGTCACTCGATCTCCGTCAAATGACGGGATTTGCGCGTGGCGCATCGTGCTGGCGATGCAGCCGCCGGTGGGCGTTCCGGCGTACGGCGGGCCTTGGATCGTGGCGCTGGTGACGCGACCCGACGGAGCAAAAGTGATCACGAGGGTTGCGGTGCCGGAGGGGTCGCCGTCTTTGCGACAGGCCGAAGCTTGGGCGGCCGCGTCCTTGAGAGCGCTTACCGCGGCGCCGCGATCGAATGCGGTGCCGGGCGCAGCAGGCGGCAGCGCGTTGTGAATTTCTACGGGGGCGGTCGGTACCGCGGGCGCGACGGCCTTTTCTGCAACGACGGCGGCCTCGGGCTTTGGCGTTTCGGAGGGCTCGGTCGGCTCTGCCTTAGCGGTGACGGCGCTCTTCACGGCATTGGTCGTAGCTGGCGTGGCCGTCGTTGTCGCGAGGGCATTGTTCGGCGGGGCAGCAAGGCTCGGTGCGGCGCTCGCGACCTCAGGCGCGCTGCTCGCTTCTGGGACGGGCGCTGGTGTTGGCGTCGTGCTCTCGACGCTGGGCGCTGCGTTACTCAACACAGGGACCGAGTGCTCCGCGGTTGGTTGCGGCTCCGCCGCGACCGGTTGCGGCGCGCGATGTCCGCGCAGCCCCACCACGGCCAAGACTCCGGCCGCAACCGCCGCCGCGCCGAACCAAACCAAGGCTCCGCCACGGCGTGACTTCTGCTCGGGCGGCGCCTCTTGCGGCGCGATCACGTGCTTGCGTTCGCGGACTTTCCCCGATGAAACTGGGGCTTTCGCGCGCCGCGGGCCGACCTCGATGTCTATCTGCACGGGGACCGAGCTCGCGCTGCCGAGCGTCGCGCTCGGGTTGGCAGCGGGCAGCACTGCGCTCATGTCGAACAGCGGGACCGTCCCGGCGTGCTTCAGCAGCGGGACCGTGCCCGTGCGTTGCGTGCTGATCTCCTCGGGCTCGATGTCGAGCTCTTCGATCGACGACGGAGGCGGGTCGTCCAAATGGCTCACGTCGATCGTCGGTGCACCGAGGATTCCGCCCGTGCCCGCGCTCAACTTGACCAAGAAATCATCCGACGGCTTGTTGCGCCGCGGCGGGTGGACGCGAGCAGCTTCGTGCGTGAGCGTGTTCAGTGGCGGTGCGTCCGATGAGCTCGCCGGGATCTCTTCGAAGTCGACGAACTCTGGCTCTTGGTTGACGGGTGCCGGCTTGCCGCCGATGGACACGGTCGGTTCCGACTCGGAATCCCAAATGGAGCGTGCTTCGTCGGAGATCGGCTTGGGCACGACGAGCGCCGTCTTGGGCCTGGGCGGCGCCGGCACGCGCCGTGGCGGCTCGTGACTCGGTAGGCTCTCGACATCGCGCGCGTCGACCGAGATTTCCGCGTTGCAATTGCGGCATTTCACGGCCACGACATTGCCCGACACCTTGCGCCGAAAAAGATCGTCGCCGAGCAGGAAGCGCGTGGCGCAAGCAGTGCATGAAACGGTGAAGGGCATTTTTTTCGAAGAAGCTCGGCCCAGGCGCGCGCGCTTCTAAGCTCGCTAGGCCAAGGATCGATCGGATCTAGCGCCTTCGCAAGCGAGTGCTGGTTACAGCCGGGGCACAATTGCAGACAAGTGCCGACCGCTCGCCTTGCCACCTCGCCGAAACGAGAAGAAGCGCTCCGGCTCGAGCACAGTGCAGCCCCAAACATCGTCGATCGCGTCGTCGCTCAGGGCATGTGAGCGCAGCTCTGCTCGCAGCATTCGCCTGAGATCGACGTGCGGTTTCGCGCGCGATCGATCGACGATGTTCGAGTCGAGCGAGGCGCTCAAAATTGTCTCAGCGACGTCCTCCGAAACCTCGAAGGCCGGCAGTGAGATGTGCGGGCCAATGGCTGCGATCAAATCCGGATCCGGGACCAGCGCCCGCAGCGCGTCGATCGTCGCGCTGACGATGCCTTGCACCGCGCCCCGCCAGCCCGCGTGCGCCGCAGCGACGGCTCCGCTTCGGCGATCGGCGAGCA
>Ga0210392_10000588_pt1 | contig 21472 bp, 24 predicted proteins | sample IncBWC30OmetaG_FD_161057 | JGI IMG/M metagenome (GOLD analysis project Ga0210392, IMG submission 161057) | Forest soil microbial communities from Barre Woods Harvard Forest LTER site, Petersham, Massachusetts, United States - Inc-BW-C-30-O ...
TACATCAACGGCAAACGGGATTTCCCGCAGAAAATTCCCGTGCCGGTGGAACTGGTGACGAAGGAGAACGTAGCCAAGTACGGGGACTATGGGAAAAAATAAATTCCAAGCACCAACATCCAAGCTCCAGAGAAGCACCAATGTTCAAGCTCCAAACAATGCGGCCTGCAAGTTCGGTGCGGTGTTTGGTGTTTGGAATTTCTCTGGATGTTGGAGCTTGGAATTTGGAGCTTAACCGGGTGTGATGAAACGCGCCGTCCAATCTTTTTTCGCGCTAGTTGCATTCACGATTCTGTGCTGGCTCTTTCCGCTCTTTCACGTCGTGCCGTTGAAGACGGCGACGGCGGAAAAGGCGGCGGCGACGTTCAATGCCACGCAATTCGCGGAAACCTTCTGGACGAATCAACTGCTTGCGGCGTCCGGTAAAACGGTGAAAGCGGAGGTGTTGGTACCGGCGATCCAGGCCGGCCCGGCAGCGGCGAAGAAGAATTTTTCGCGCAGCGTGGGATTGAGCGAGGGCTATTTTTATTTCGTGTCCGGTCGCGGACGTGTGCTGGCGGTTTCGGAGGATGAGATAACGCTGGCGGTGACGGGAGGCGGCACGAATGCCGAGGTCACATTGCAGGCCGGGCTGGTTTTCGGCAATGCGCTGCGGGACGGCACGGGTTTGCTGAACGCGAGCGATTATCCGGACTCGCAGGATTTCAACGACATCGCGGCGGCATTGAACCACATTGTGGAGACGCGCGTGCTGCCGAAACTGCATGAGCAGGCGAAGGTAGGTGTGATCATTTCATTCACCGGCTGCGCCGAGGTGGACGATGAATCCATGGATTTGAAACCGTTGAAGGTGATTCCGATCCAGGCGGAAGTGCAATGAACACGAAGGAACTTATCAAAAAGCTGCAGCCGCTCATCGCGCTGGTCGTGATGCTGGTGGCGATGACGCTGCTCTCGGACAAGTTTCTGACGATTGCGAACCAGCGCAACATCCTGCTGCAAATTTCCGTCAACCTGTGCCTGTCCATCGGCATGACGCTCATCATCCTCACCGGCGGCATTGATTTGTCCGTGGGGGCGATCCTGGCCTTTGCCGGGGCGTTCGCGGCAGGGTTGTTAAAGCACGGGCTCGTGCTGAAGGCCTTTGGCGTGGTGCTGCAGTTCACGCCGTTCGGGGCGATGGTGGCGGGGATCGTCGTGGGCCTGGCGCTGGGGTTGTTCAATGGCGTGGCCATCACGCGATTCAAGCTGCCGCCGTTCGTGGCGACGCTGGGGATGTTGAGCATCGCGCGCGGGTTGACGATGCTGTGGACGGGCGGATTCCCGGTGACGGACCTGGGACCGCAGTTCGGCTTCATCGGTGCCGGGTTCTGGCTGGGGGTGCCGATGGCGGTGTGGATTTCCGCGGCACTGGTCATCATTTTTTACGCCGTCTCCAAACGCACGACATTGGGGCGCTACATCTACGCCGTGGGCGGCAGCGAAAAGGCCACGGCTTTTTCCGGCATCAACGTGGACCGCATCAAACTCTGCGTGTACGCGCTGGGCGGGGCGCTGGCGGCGGTGGCGGGGTTGATCGTCACGGCACGGCTGGATGCGGCGGATCCCAAGGCGGGTTTGGGCTACGAACTGGATTGCATCGCGGCGGTGGTGATCGGCGGCACGTCGTTGAGCGGCGGGCGCGGTTCAATCTTGGGAACGGTGCTGGGCTGCCTGATCATCGGGGTGCTGAACAACGGATTATTTCTCCTCGACGTCTCGCCGTTCTGGCAGCAGGTCGTGAAAGGTTTTGTGATTTTAGCGGCGGTGGCGGCGGACAAACTGGGTACGCGCAAGGAATAATAAACTTCAAACGGGTGGCACGGATGTCGTCCGCACAGTCGGCCAGGGACTTCTGGTTACACCCCATGGCAGCGGTGATTTTCGCGGGATACTGTCAGCCCATGAATAACAAAAAACATTTCGTTACAACAAACAAAGCCGGACTCGTATTGGGTGCCGTGCTGCTGGCGGCACTGTCCAATGGTGTGGGCAACGCCTACGGACAAAGCGTCGTGGTAACCATCCCAACGCCCGTCGTGGTTGCACCAGCCGTCGTGGTGCAAAACGATTACGTTTATTACCCGAGTTACGGGGTTTATTACAATAGCAGCCTGCACCAATACCATTTTCTCCGGGGCGATGTATGGGTGACGCAGCCGGCACCGGAGGGTGTCTCCGTGGATGTGCTGCTGGCTTCACCGTCGGTGAACATGGATTTCCATGACACCCCGGAAAGGCATCATGCCGAGATGGTGTTGAAGTATCCGAAAAATTGGAAACATGCCGAGGCGAAAGAACAGAAGGAAGACCGCAAAGAAGAACATAAGGATGCCGCGCAGGGTCACGACAAAAAGTAGCCAGACTGACGGGAATGCCTCCAATCTAGGTTAAATTATCTTCCGCGTTAGCGTGCGCGTGCCGGGCCAATCCCGGCACGCGAATTTATTTTAAGGGGCCGGCGGATGATATTTCCCGGCAACGTCACGCCATGGTTTATCCTGCCGGTACTCAGCAAAGCAAACCGGGCAGAACACGGGCGGTGGGTTCGCCGGGTGTGCCCCGTCTTAAGTTTAGCTTCGCAAAACCAATCATGTGGATTCCCAGGACTGCGATAGCTGTTTGGCCGTCGCCAGCGGCGCCATCGGGTTGGGCGGGATACGCGGTTCGATTCCCGGGACGGTACTGGGATGCATATCTTCTTATCATCGGGGTGCTGAACAATGGATTGTTTCTCCTCAACGTCTCGCCCTTCTGGCAGCAGGTGGTGAAGGGTGTGTGATCCTCGCGGCCGTGGCAGCGGACAAACTGGGTGCATGGAAGGAGTAGAACAGAAGGAGGGGAAAGGGCCGAAAACCACCTTTTCTAACCCGTGGAATTAGCCCGAAACGTCGGAAGTCATTACAACTCCCGTTTTTAACGCGATAAATTGTTTAATATAAGCAACTTAAATATAATCTTTGGGTTTTGTTGGGTTTAGTTGTCGGAGTTCTTTCCACTTTAGGCGGATTTGCAGGGGTATCTGGGTTCGCTTTGTACGTAGCTAAAGTAAACAATTTCAATGTGTTATGTATTATAAAAGAAATGAAAACGCCCTTGGCATCGCAGCTGCTAAATACGGAGCAGGTAGAACAACAAAACAAAATCAACTTTATGAAAATCAAAAACATCCTCGCCATCACGGCGCTGCTCGGACTCGGTGTTTCTGCACAGGCGATTACGATCACCTTTCAGGAAAACGGCTCCAGTGTCGCCTTGGGCTCACAATCCACCTTTACTGAAAGTGGCGCTTCGCTGACTGCGTATGCCTCTCCCGGTGCCACGCTTTACGCCAAGAACGACGGTCCTGGCGAAAACGGTCTTGGTATCACCAGCGATCCGTCTGGCGACAACGAAATCTGGGGTTCGACCTTCGTTCAGTTGCTCTCGAGCACCTCGAGCGGTTTTGATGTCACCTCGATCAGCTTGGGCAGCGTGCAGCCCCCTGACGTGGCCACCATCTGGTTTTCCCTGGTGAAAGGCTCCTTGGGCGTCCAGATCGGCACGGTCCTCGCTGACGGCTCGTTCTCGATCAACGGTTCTTTCCAGAACGGTTATATCGGCGTCGCAGTCTCGGACGGCAACGTTGTGCTTGGTTCTGCGACCGGTGTGGCTACGGCTCCGGACGGCGGCACCACGGTGGCGATGCTCGGCCTCGGCTTGACCGCGGTCGGCCTGCTCCGCCGCAAGCTCGCTGCCTAAGCGAAACTGGATTCTTACAACAAACGGGCAAGGATTAACCTCCTTGCCCGTTTTGCTTTTTTTAACGGGTGGTCAGCCACGCGAGCACCTGTTGGGCGTGCTGGTTGAAGTCCAGCCGTGAACGCAAGGCCGCCGCCGCCACACTGATCGCGGCGAGATTTTGCCGGTCTTGTAACCGTACCATGGCATCGGCCAGCGCCGGGATATTGCGCGGGTGGTCGATGATGATCCCGGATTTTCCCGATTCTATGAATTCGGTCGCACCATTCTGGCGCGTGGTGATGACCGGCATGCCGCTGGCGAGCGCCTCCAGGACCACCAGCGAACAATGGTCGGTGAAGGTCGGATGAACCAGCACGTCGCAGGAGCGATACAACGCGGCGGCATCGGGCACGTCCACAAGCCCAAGGAACCTGACCTGTGCGGTCAGGCCCAGGCGGGCGGCCAGCTTCTCGAACGCAGGGCGGCGGCTGTCATTGCCCACGATGCATAGCTCCGCCTGCAGCCCGTTTTTTAACGCCCGATCCAGGGCGGCGAGGAGGCAATGCAGCCCTTTTAAGCGAAAATTATGGGCCGTGAACAGCAGCTTCAATTTTTCCGGCGCCGGTTGCCGGGGGGTATCCGCCGGATGGAAGCGTTCCAAGTCCACTCCCAAGGGGGCGATGGTGATGTTGGCGGGTGCCACGGGATAAGCGTCCAGGATCTGGGATTGGACCAGGCGGGAGAAAACCATGATCTTGGTGGTGGCAGTGCGGGTCAGGAGCTGCTCCTGCATTTGCACCAGCCAGCGGCGCTTGAGATTGAACTGTGAGGCGAGCGCATGCACGGAGCGGAAAAAAACAGAATTGCGCGAATTGCGCGAGGCGCGAAAGCCGTGCCGGTGGAGGCCCATGTGCGGCTGGTAGTGGGTGATGCCCGGCATGGCGATGGTCGACAGCACGATGGGTTCATCGCCGCGCAAACGCCGTTGCACGGCGCGGATGAATTTCTTTTCGCCGCGCAGGCCGGAACCGTCGGCACGCAGGGTTTCCACCGTCACACCGGGCATGAAAAAATCGGCATTGTCGCGGCGGACGAGCGCGTGGATGGGATGGCCGTTCTGCACCAGGAACCCGGCGAGGTTGGCCAGGTAAATTTCCGCCCCGCCCCGCCGGCGGCTGAGAGAATCGGTGACGATGACGATGGGCGGTTTCATGGTTTGATGCCAAAGCCGATGATGCGTGGCGGGCTCATGACGGACCGGATGACCACGGCCTGCAGGCCCTCAAAGAAAACGTCGCGATAGGCTTGCTCGCTGAAACGGTAGTAGTCGCCGGGGAAATTATGGATTTGCAGCGTCAGCGTGGAAACGTGCAACCCGCCGAGCGAAGGGCGGAGCGGGCGGGGGATCCAGCCGAGCAGCCGCCGCGCCTTCTTTTCGAACGGGATCACGCCATAACCGGGGGTGCCGATGATGATGACCCCGCCCGGTTTGGTCACCCGGCGGATTTCGGCGAGCGATTTCCAGAAAAATTTATCGTGTTCCAACGTGGCATTGCACAGGACGGCATCGAACCGGTGGTCCGGGAAGCAGGTCATGGCGTTGGCATCGCCCGCCACGATTGAAAAGTCGTTGAACCGCCCGGGGCCGGCGAGGTTGAGGCCGATCTTTTCCTGTACGCCCGCGAGGGCCGGGAGGTTGAGCAGGGAGGAGGCATCGGGCGTCGCGCCGACTTCCAGCACGGAGCCGCGCAGGCCGAGCGGCCGGCAGGTGTCCTCGAACGTTTGAAAAATATCCCGATGCATGCTTCAATGAAACCGCTTGGCCAACTTCCAGTACCAGTGCGCCCCCAAAGAGCGCAGCCGGCCGGCCGGCTTTTCCAAATCGTACCCATGCCGGGTGGCCAATTCCAATGTTTCCGCCGGGCAATTGATCTTCGCGCAGGCGCGGCTGGCTGGCACCGTCTGGCGGGCAGCATTCTTTAAGGCCCGGGCATCAGGCGTCAATCCCAGAAAATGGAACACGCCGGATAATTCCAATTCCGTCCGCCGGCAGAGGTCTTCATAGCGCAGGCTGTGGATGCGGCCAGGCAACTCCAGCTTCATCTCCGCGACCCGTTGCTCATGGAACGTCCACCGCCGGACTTTTTCCTCTTGTGACAGGCCCTGCCAAAAATCCCCATCATGCCGGTTGAAGTGATCTGAACTGGCCGTCACGGCGCAGGGATGGCGGATGATGTGCAGAAAGAGCGCGTCGGGGAAATGTTCCAGGATGAACGGCACCAACTGCGGGTCGGTGTGCTGGAACGGCTTCTTATCGCCCAGCCAGCGCAGGCCGGGTTTCGACACGGGCGGCAGCCAGGGCGTGCCTTGTTCCATCAGAAACTTGATGACCGCCTGGAAATTCTCCCATGGGGTCCGGTCGCGCTGCAGCAGATGGCCGGCGGCGGCCAGCGTGTGTTTCATGCCCTTGTCCGAATCCCATGGATGCACCGTGAACGGCTGTTGCCGGTAAAACTGGTGCAGGATCCAGATGAGATCGGCTTCATGGGCGATGAACACCTCCGGGTGCAGGTTCAAGATGCGAACGAACTGCGAGGTGCCGGAGCGCTTGTTGCCGATGATGAAAAGCGGGCGCATGGATGGCGTCAGATGATGTTTCGTACCCTGGCGGATTTGGCCGGTCATTGTTCGTCTTCCGTGTGCTCGTCTGCCTCACCGCACCTTGAGCGTATAACGGTTGGAGGCGGCCTGCAATTTCATCCGGGCGTTGAAGGCGCGGGAAAGGTTGCGGGAGGTCAGGGCGTCCGCGGTTTCTCCGGCCTTCAGCACCGCGCCGTCTTTCAGCAGCAGCACGTGCGTGAACACCGGCATGATCTCCTCGACGTGATGCGTCACCAAAATGAGCGTCGGCGCATTTCCCGTCTGGCCGAGACGCTGGATGAAATCCAGAAAGTGTTCGCGGGCCGCCGGATCGAGGCCGGCGCAGGGTTCATCCAGGATGAGGACGCGCGGTTTGGCCATCAATGCCCGGCCGATCAACACGCGCTGGCGTTCACCTTGTGAGAGCACGCGCCAGGGGCGGTCGGCGAGATATTCGCACTCGACCTGCCGGAGAAGCTTGCGGGCCTGCAACTTTTCGGTGCGGGTCAGGCGGCCCCAAAAATCGATCATCGCATATTTGCCGCTGGCGACGGTTTCCAGCGCGGGCTCCTTGTCGGCCATCATCTGCCGGACGGAGGAACTGACGAGGCCGATCTTTTTCCGGAGTTCGCGCCAGTCGGACTGGCCGTAAGTCTGGCCGAGCAGGGAAATTTCACCGGCGGTCGGCATGAGGTAGCCGGTGAGCGCGCTGAGGAGGGAGGTCTTGCCGGAACCGTTGGCGCCGAGGATGACCCAATGCTGTCCACGCGCCACCCGCCAGTCCACGTCGTGCAAGATGACCGTGCCGTCACGCACGATGCGGAGATTGTCCACGGACAGGATGGGCCGGGCGGCTTTCAAATCAAAGTTCAGTGATCTCCGGCCAGAGCGGTTTCAAGTCCTCGTCGGCGAGCGCCATTTTTTTGACGGCTTCCTTGTTGCCGATGGAGAGGGCGAGCTTCAGCCAGATGCGCGAGGTGTCCAGCTGTTTCAACTGGCACGCGTAGCACGAGAGGTTGAAGGCGATGACGGGTTCGGCCGGGAATTTTTCCGCGGCGGGCAGCAGCGCACCCCAGGCCATGATGAGGCCGCCGTTGCTGGCGCGGCGCACGGCATAGGCGTGATGAAGCCAGCCGGAGGCGTCATCGGGTTTGAACCGGATCTCAAGCTGGGCGATTTCGCGCGCCTCTTCCCATTGCTGTTCACGCACGCACAGCATCCACCGCGTCTCCAGGACGGCGGGATGGGCGTGGAATTCGGGTGCGATGGCATTGAGTTCCACCCGCGCCTCGTCAGGGCAATCCAATCCGAGCCACCCTTGGGCGGCGTTCAGAAAATGGTTGTCCGGCGGTTCAAGGCCTTGCACACGACTAAGTAAACGGTTGGACGTGAGATTGGCAAGGGAGGAAATGTCCGGCGTGATGGGTCATTAGTGCAGTTGGCAAACGGGGCGGGGTCGGGTAGGTTGGCGGCGTTATGAAAACATTTTTCCTCTCCGCCGCGTTGTTGTTGGGCGTGTTTTCCGCGCACGCCACCATCCAGTCCAAGACCATTGAATATAAACAGGGCGATACGACGCTGGAAGGCGTGCTCGTCTGGGATGATGCCGTGAGAGGCCCGCGCCCCGGCGTGCTCGTGGTGCACCAGTGGCTCGGCTTGACCGATTATGAGATATCCCGCGCCAAAATGCTCGCCAAGCTCGGCTACGTGGCCTTCTGTGCCGATATCTACGGCAAGGGCGTCCGCCCGAAGGACACGACGGAAGCCGGTGTCGAAGCCACAAAATACAAAACCGACCGTCAGCTTTTGCGCGCGCGGGTCAATGCCGGGCTGGAGGAATTGAAGAAGAGCGCGCTGGTGCAAAAGTCGCACATCGCCGCCGTCGGCTATTGTTTTGGCGGCACGACGGTCATCGAACTCGCGCGCAGCGGCGCGGACATCCAAGGCATCGTCAGTTTTCATGGCGGGCTGGATTCACCCACGCCGGCGGACGGCAAGAACATCAAATGCAAGGTGCTGGTCTGCCACGGGGCGGATGACCCGTACGAAAAGGCCACCGACCTGGCCGCGTTTGAGGACGAGATGCGGCAGGCGAATGTGGACTGGGTGCTCATCAAATTTGGCGGGGCGGTGCACAGCTTCACGCAGCCGATGGCCGGCAACGACAACTCCAAGGGCGCGGCTTACAATGAACGCGCGGACAAGCGGTCGTGGGCGGCGATGCGGATGTTTTTGACCGGCATTTTCGAGAACTGAAACCGCGGCTTCATTAATTCATGCGTATCACCGGCGGCAATGCGGCACGGCGGATTCTGAAGGTCCCGAAAGGACTCGATGTCCGGCCGACGCCCGATCTCGTAAAGCAGGCGGTCTTCAACTCGCTGGGCGAACGGGTGGTGGGGGCGAAGGTGCTGGAACTGTTCGCTGGGAGCGGCGCGTTGAGCCTGGAATGCCTCAGCCGCGGGGCGGCATCCGTGATGTGCATCGAGAAATCGCACCGGCATGTGGAATTCATCCGCAGCAACGCGGTGGGCGCGGGATATGGCGAAATATTGGAGACGCGCACGCAGGATGTCTTTCCCGCAATGCGGCAACTGGCGGAGAACGGCGCGCAGTTTGATTTGATCCTGGCCGATCCGCCCTACGGTGAAAAAAATGTGAACCGGCGCTCGGAGTCGTTCGCGCAACAGCTATTGGATGATCCGAATCTGCCGAAGCTGCTGGCACCGGGCGGGCGGCTGGTTTTAGGCCACACGAAGCGGGATACGCTCGAGTTTGTCGCGCCGTGGGTGGAGGCGAAGACGCTGAAGCATGGGGATACATTGATGCGGTTTTTGGAGACACAAGCAACGGATCATGAGACAGGGTTGATTTCGAGTGCCCAGTGATGGCACGCCACAATGTGCCTGCTGTGCAGGCAAACACAGTCGCAGCGCGACAGTGCCCACCTTCTTAAGACGCACGGTGCTTACTTTTTCCCAGGACTGACTTCCTCGGAATGCTTTTCCACTTCTGCGCGGATGGTGTTCCGGAATTTTTCCATGCCCTGGTCGAAGGCGGCGGAGATGGGCAGGACGGAGACTTTTTTGATCTTCGTCTTGAACTGCTTCAGGTTTTTCTCGGCGATGGCTTCGTCCATCTTGTTGGCGACGACGAGGCGCGGTTTTTCGACGAGCGCGGGGTCGTACAGTTCCAGTTCCTTGAGGAGCTGCTTGTAGTCGTCCCACGGCTTGCGGTTGTCGGTGCCGGCCATGTCGAGCAGGAGCACGAGGACCTTGCAGCGCTGGATGTGGCGGAGAAATTCGTGGCCAAGGCCGACGTTGTTGTGCGCGCCCTCGATGAGGCCAGGCACGTCGCAGACGGTCAGGCGTTTGAAATCCGGCATGTATTCCACGATGCCGATCTGCGGGTGGAGCGTGGTGAAGGGATAGGCCGCAATTTTTGGACGCGCACGGGAAATGGCGGTGAGCAGCGTGGACTTGCCGGCGTTCGGATAACCGACCAGGCCGACTTCAGCCATGATGCGGAGTTCCAAGAGATATTCGCCCTCGGTGCCGGGTTCGCCGGGTTGCGCGAAGCGCGGGGTCTGGTGGCGGGCGGTGGCGAAGTTGCGGTTGCCGAGGCCGCCGCGACCGCCCTTGCACAAAACAAATTGCTGGCCGTGCGTGGTGAGGTCGGCCACGAGTTCGCCCTTGTCTTCAATGGGTTTTGCGCTGTTATCAAATTCTTCTTCCTGGCTCAGATCCACCTCCAAGGCCGCAGGGATGCCGCCAGCAGTACGGATGACCGGACGCAAGCCGGTGCCGGTCTTGAAAAGAGGATTTTCCGGTTCAACATCGTCATCGTCTTCGTCATCCGGGCTGGTCATCTTTTTCTGGATGGCCGGGGTGGTGTCCTTGAGGCGCCAGACGAGCGTGCCGCAGGGGACCTTGATGATGAGGTCGTCGCCGGCGTGACCGTCCATGCCCTTGCCCATGCCGCCGTCACCGGGCTTGGCGATGAGGCGCGGGACGTAATACTGCTGGATGAGATTGTTGAGGTCGTGATCGGCCTGCAAGATGACGCTCCCGCCGCGACCGCCGTTGCCGCCGCTGGGGCCGCCCTTGGTGATGTAGGCTTCGCGATGGAAGGCCACGCAGCCCTTGCCGCCGTGGCCGGCTTGGGCGTAAATTTTAATTTCGTCGATGAACATGGCCGTTTTTTAAAACCGGATGCTGCAAAATACTGTCAATTTCGTCCCTTGTGGGAAATAAAAAAGGCGAGGCGTCAGCCTCGCCTTGAAATGGGGTATGCCAATCAGTTCTTGGCGGTGGCGGCGGCCACGATGTTGATGCGGCGGCTCTTCTTATCGAACAGCACGGTGCCCGCAGTGAGGGCGAACAGGGTCCAGTCGCGGCCGGTGCCGACATTCTTGCCCGCGAGGAACTTGCTGCCGCGCTGGCGGATGAGAATGCTGCCGGCGGTGACGACGGTGCCACCAAATTCTTTTACGCCGAGGCGCTTGCTTACGCTGTCGCGTCCGTTCTTTACGCTGCCTTGACCTTTTTTATGTGCCATAAAATTATTAAGCGTTGATTGCGGTGATCTTGACGACGGTCAGCTCCTGGCGGTGGCCGATGGTTTTGTGATAGCCCTTGCGGCGTTTCATCTTGAACGTCAGCTTGTGTTCGCCGCGCTTGTGGGCGACGACATCGGCGGTGACGGTGGCACCGGAAACGTGGGGCGCGCCAACGGTCAGTTTGCCGTCATTATTGACGAGCAGCACGCGGTCAAACGTGAAGGGCTTGCCCGCCTCGGTTTCGAGGCGTTCGATTTCAAGTTTGTCACCGGCGGTGACGCGATACTGTTTGCTACCTGTTTCTAAGACGGCGTACATAATAAATTTTCCCGCAAAGGGTCGGCAATTAAACCAGATTTTGCCAAAGTGTCAATGGCTGTTTTTGGGGAAAAGGGGTTGGGGCGGGTGGTGGGTAGGATACGGGCAAAAAAGAGGCAAAAGAGCACCTCCTCTCCCCGGCCCTCTCCTCCACTCTGTGGAAGAGAGGGAGACAGAGACTGTGGGCGGCAGGAGGCGTCCTTAGATCAGGCTGCTTTGGACTTTTCGAGTTTGCGCCATTGGCGTTCGCGGTGTTTGGTTTCACTGGCCAGCAGCTCCTCGGCGCACCAGCCGTGGGATTGGGCCAGAGAGGCCAGTTCAAACAATTGCTTTGCCAGCAATGATTTAGATGATTTTTTTGCGGGTTTTTTGGCGGCGGGGACGAGATGGGCTTTTTGCGCTTTTTTGAGCAGTTTTTCGGCCCGGAGCAGGGCGGGGAGGTGTTTGGGGATGCCGTCGAGGGCGGAGGCGCGTTCGCGGTGGGTACCGGTCTTTTCGGCGCGCTTGATCTTTTCCCAGTTCGCCCAGACTTCGTCCACGTTTTTGACCTTGGTGGCACCGAAGACGTGCGGGTGGCGGCGGATGAGCTTGTTGACCAGTTCGCGGGTGACTTTTTCGAAATCAAAGGCACCACGTTCGCGGGCGAGCTGACAGTGGAAGACCACCTGCAGCAGGAGGTCGCCCAGTTCCTCGGCCATCTCGTGGTCGTCGCCGGCCTCGATGGCGTCGATCAGCTCGTAGACTTCCTCGATGGCGTGGCGGCGGAGGGTCAGGTGATTCTGCTCGCGGTCCCACGGGCAGCCGGTGGGGGAACGGAGGCGGGCCATGACTTTGAGGAGGTCGTTGATGGCGGGTGATTTTTTCATTTTAAAGAGATTCAAACTTCTTGGGTCATAACACTCGCCACCAACAGTTGCGTGATCCGGTGCAGAAAAGGATAATTGAGCGTTTCAGGCGTGTCGGTATCGAGGTGATAATGCGGATTTCTAAATTCCGAGGTATCCGTCCACATGACAGATGGAATGCCGGCTTCCCAGAACGGGGCATGGTCGCTGCGCAACAATACCGGCAGGTATTTTTCCAAGCCCAGGAACACATTCAAACCGGTCACCGGCAGTTGCGGCAGATAGCATTTGGCCTGCTGCAAGATGTGATTCATGGGCTTGGCCGAGTTGCCATTGGCGAGGAGGCCGAGGAAATTTCCCACGGTGGGCATTTTGATGGGAAGATTAACCGGTGCCCGCTGCGAGTTCGGTTCATCGGATGCATAGCCGACCATTTCCAAAACATGAACGCATTTGATCTGCTTCCGTTCCTGCTCCGCGAGGTGTTTGACGAAATCGAGGCTGCCAAGCAGGCCATCTTCCTCGCGATTGAAGGAAACGAACATCACGGGTGTTGCCGGACTGGCGCCGGCCAGCGCTTTTGCGCAACCCAGCATGGCCGCCACGGCGCTCGCGTTGTCATCCGCACCCGGCGTGAACGCCGTGCTGTCAAAATGTGCCGCCACCACCTGTACTGGACCGCTGGCGGTCTTTGGCCGGGCAACCACGTTATAGAGCCGGCCCTGAAACGAAACCTCATAACCCCAGCTTTTGAAAAGGTTGGCAATGGTTTCGGCGGCTCCACGGTTGGCTTGCGGCTGGCCGACGAAGTGGCGTGGGACTGAAAAAAGTTCAACCCACGCCCGTAAATCCTTTTCGGAGACGGCATCCATCAAGGCGGCAACCGGGGCGAGATGCCCCACTGTTCTGGCCTTGGATGCTTCGCGTACCAACATGATGATTAAAGGATCACCAGATCATCCCGGTGGACGAGTTCCTCCTTGGGCAGCTTTTTTTCGCGGACGGCGGCGGAGGTGAAGCGGGCGATGCCGCGGGCGAATTCCGTGCCGTCCGCATCGCAGATGCGCACGACGTCGCCAGCCACGAATTCGCCTTCGCAGCGGGTCACGCCGGGGGGCAGCAGGCTTTTGCCGGCTTCGCGCAGGGCTTTCTTGGCGCCGTCATCCACGAACAGCGTGCCTTTGGGATGATGGAAAAAGGCGATCCAACGTTTGCGGCCTTGCAGCTTGGTGGGCTGGGGGACGAAGAGGGTGCCTTCATCCGCGCCGGCGAGGATTTGGGCGAGGCCATTTTTCTTCTGGCCGGAGGCGATGACGAGCGGGATGCCGGAGCGTACGGTGATCTTGGCTGCGTCGATCTTGGATTTCATGCCGCCGACGGCGGTGGCGCTGGTGGTGCCGCCGGCCATGTTTTCGATGTGGAAATCGATGTGTTCGATGAGGGGGATGACGCTGGCGTCCGGCTTGCCGAAATTTTCAATGACGCCGTCCACGGTGGTCAGGATGACGAGCAGATCCGCGGGCAACAGCGAGGCGACGAGGGCGGAGAGCTTGTCGTTATCGCCAAATTTTATTTCGGTGAACGAGACGGCGTCGTTTTCGTTGATGATGGGGACGACGCCGCGTTCGAGCAGGGTGACGAGGGTGCTGCGGGCGTTGAGATGGCGTTCGTGGTGCTCGAGGTCATCGTGTGTCAGGAGGACCTGGGCGACGACGAGGCCGTGGGCGGCAAAGAGTTTGTCGTAGACGGCCATGAGGCGGGACTGGCCGACGGCGGCGCAGGCCTGTTTTTCGGCGAGTTCAGTGGGGCGGGATTCATAGCCGAGCGCGCCCATGCCGGCGCCGACGGCGCCGCTGGTGACGAGGACGACTTCCTTGCCGGCCTTGCGCAGGGCGGCGAGCTGGGCGACGAGCTGCTCGAGTTGCGCGGGGTCGATCAGCTTCCGGCTGTCCGTAAGGACGCCGGTGCCGAGCTTGACCACGATGCGGGCGGCGGATTTGAGCGAGTCGCGTTGCACGCGGGGAAGGTAGAAAATATCGGGGTGGGGAAAAAGGCAAAACTCGGGATCCGTGATGAGAGAAGAGGGCGTGGGTGTAAGAAAAAGAGCACCTCCTCTCCCCGGCCCTCTCCTCCATTGCATGGAAGAGAGGGAGATCGGAGCTGCGGGTTTGAGAGCGTTTTTGGGATGAATTCGGCCTACTTTAAATCCGGGGGGGCGAGGGTGGTGAAAAAGTTGTCGCTTCTCAGCGTGACCAGCAGGAGCAGGCCGGTGAGGTCGGCGCCGGATTTCACGTTGGCGATGGGCACGTTTTGGAGGTCGATGTCCTGTTCGCGGTTGTTTTTTGGGTCGCCCAGGTCGATATATTTTGCCTTGCCGACGGAGACGGTCAGCATGTCGATGCCTTTGAATTCGAGGCCGGTCCGCTTTTTGATCATGTCCGTATCCTTGCTCTTGGCGAGGTCGTCCTTGGACGGCAGGGTAAGGCCGAGTTCCATCAGGTTGGTCTGGCCGGCCGTGTTCTTGACGATGTCGACTTCGCCGAGGTTGAAGCGGAGCAGGGTGATATGGAGCTCCGATTTTGTCTTCAAGGCGTCGCGGTCATATTCAACATAGATTTCCGGGATGACGAGCAGCGGCGTGCCGCCGTAATTTGTGGGGTTGTACAGCTTCAAATCCCTGATGTAGATGACGGGTTCCCGGAGGCCGAGGTGAAATTTGCCGATCTCGGCCTTCATGTGGGTCTGGTCGCGGATGCTGCGCACGACCATCGCGCGGAAGATGATGTCCCGCGACAGGAAGAGAATGACGAGGGCCACCACGCCGAGGAGGAACAGGCCCAGCAGCCATTTCAAGATGCGCTTAAACTTCATGTGCGGTGAACGATAGACGATTTGAGCGTGGCGGCCAAACAGCAATTAAATATGGCCGTTTGAAACGACAGATTTGTCAGTGGGACGATCATTTTAACCCGGCCCTCCTTGTTGTTGGAGAGGGAAAATGGAGACCATTTTTGCAGAATCTGTGACCCTTCAAGTCATCTCCAGTCGTGGATTGCAATGGGGAACCACGGACTGACGGTAAAATGCCGGTGGCCGGGCGTCATACTTTCTGGACACGCGGGGGGAAATTCGGCTTACTATGCCGACTTTGATTTTGCCATGCCGTCACTGAACGCAGAAAAACTCGCCCAAGCCAAGTCGCTCGGATTTTCCGACCGGCAGATCGCCCATTTGACCGGTTCCACCGAGGACGCCGTCCGCGCCGAGCGCAAACGCATCGGCCTCGTGCCCAGCTACCGTTTGGTGGACACCTGCGCCGCCGAGTTCGAGGCGTACACGCCCTATTATTATTCCACCTACGACCGCGGCGACGATGAGGTGAAGGGCAATGTCGCCAAAAAGGTGATGATCCTCGGCGGCGGGCCGAACCGCATCGGCCAGGGCATTGAATTTGACTATTGCTGCGTCCACGCCGCGTTTGCGCTCAAGGCGGACGGGTACGAGACCATCATGGTGAACTCGAATCCGGAAACCGTTTCGACCGACTACGACACCAGCGACAAGCTGTTTTTTGAGCCGCTCACGCTGGAAGACGTGCTGCACATTTACGAACGCGAAAATTGCTGGGGCGCCATCGCGCAATTCGGCGGACAGACGCCGCTGAATCTCGCGCTCGGCCTGCAGAAGAACGGCGTTAATATCATCGGCACGTCGCCGCAGAGCATCGAGATCGCGGGAGACCGCAAGCTGTTCGCGGCGATGTTGAACAAGCTGAACATCCCGCAGCCGCCGAACGGCCTCGCGACGAACGCGGAAGAGGCGCTGGTCATCTCCAAGCGCCTGACGTATCCGGTGCTGGTGCGTCCGAGCTTCGTGCTGGGCGGCCGCGCGATGCAGATCGTTTATTCCGATGCCGAGCTGGCGCATTACATGAAGTTCGCCGTGGAGGCTTCGCCCGAGCGCCCGGTGCTCGTGGACAAATTTTTGGAAGACGCCACGGAAGTGGACGTGGATTGCATCGCGGATGTCGGTTTGCCGAATGGTGGCACGATCGTCATCGGCGGGATGCTGGAGCACATCGAGTTTGCCGGCGTGCATTCCGGCGATGCCGCGATGGTGCTGCCGCCGCACACGCTGTCGCCGGGCGTCATCGAAACCATCCGCAAATACACGCACGCGATGGCGACGGAATTGAAGGTTGTCGGCCTGATGAACGTGCAGTACGCCGTCAAAGGCGACATGGTCTATGTGCTGGAAGTGAATCCGCGCGCCTCGCGCACGGTGCCGTTCGTAAGCAAGGCCATCGGCAAGCCGCTGGCGAAGATCGCCGCGCGCGTCATGGCCGGCAAGACGCTCAAGGAACTCAACTTCACGGAGGAGATCTGGACGAAGTATTGGGCGGTGAAGGAATCCGTTTTTCCGTTCAACAAATTCATCGGCCAGGACATTTTGCTCTCGCCCGAGATGCGTTCCACCGGCGAAGTCATGGGCCTGGACGCCGACCTCGGCGTGGCCTATGCCAAGTCGCAGATGGCGGCGAACTCACCGCTGCCCTTGAAAGGCAAGGTTTTCATCAGCGTCAGCGAGATGCACAAGAAGGACGTCGCGGCGGTCGCCAAACAGTTTGCCGACCTCGGCTTCGAACTGGTCGCCACGACCGGCACGGCCGCCGTGTTGGAAAAGGCCGGATTGAAGGTGCAGCGCATCAACAAACTGAAAGAAGGCCGGCCCAACGTGATTGATGCGTTGAAGAACAAGGAGATCCAGTTCGTCATCAACACGCCGAGCGGCGCCGCGCCGCGCGAGGACGAGATCAAGATCCGCACGACGGCGGTCTACACCGGCACGCCCATCGCCACGACGTTGAGCGGCGCGAAGGCCGCCGCGCTGGGCATCGCCGCGCTGAAAAAATCCGGCTACGCGGTGAAGACGGTGCAGGAGTATCACTGAGCAGCGGGTTTGGTTTTTGGCGGTTGTTGACGGATGGCGCTTCACACCAAATGTGATGAAAGCGCGATCAAAATAATTCCATGAAAACCAAACTCATTCTCCCGGTCCTCCTTTTTTTCCTGGCAGCCGGCGTGGCGTTTGGCGCACCAACTGAAGCCGGCAGTCCGGAGTCAGACACGAATGTGCTTTTGTGGCCGACGATGGATTACACCAATTTCCTGGCCGGGCACCCGGACGAGGCCAAACGGGCGGAGATGTGGCGTTATTTTTTGGAAGTTGAGCGTGAGGCAAAAGGCTTTGCGGGAACCAGAAACCACTGGAAGCCGATCCATACGGCGACATTGGGCAAGGGCATCCCGATCTACGTCACCAGCGGACGGATCCGGATGAACACCAATTCGGGTGCGGCCATTTTTCATGAAATCTTCCATGACACTTTCCACGGGAGCCGGTTCAACCAGGGTGAAGACAAAGCCTGGGCGGAAGCCTTCTGCGACGCCTTCCGGTACATGATGGAAAAGAAATACCTGCCCGAGCCGCGTTCAAGCTGGTTTTTGAAACTGGACCGGTTCAGTGACGAAACCTACACGCAGGTGATGGCGAGGAGCGGTGACAAACATTTTGACCAGAAGTATCTCTATCCGGCCTCGCTGATCGTCCACAAGGCGGACCGCAACTTGGAAAAATTTCGCGCCCTGTGGTTTGAACTGCAAGATTTGCGCAAGACAAACAATGCGGATGTGTTAAATAATTACTTTGGTTACGATATGAAAAATGGAAAGCCGCTATAAATCCATAAAATGACAACCTGTTTTCTTCCTCTTGGCGTGATTGCCGTGCTGAAAAAATCTGGCTACGCGGTCAGGACCTTGCAAGAGTATCACTGAGCCGGCAACATTTATCCTTTTAACATGAAACCCAAACCCATCCCCGAAGGTCATGAAGGCGCGACGCCTTACCTGATCTGCAAGGAGGCCAGCCGGGCCATCGATTTCTACAAAGCCGCCTTCGGAGCGGAAGAGATGTTGCGGATACCGATGCCCGACGGACGCGTGGGGCATGCCGAACTCAAGATCAGCGGTGCCGCTATCATGCTGGCGGATGAATTTCCGGAAATGGGCGCAATCAGCCCGCAAACCCTCGGCGGCACGTCCGTGCGGATGATGATTTATGTGGCGGATGTGGATGCGTTCATCGCGCGCGCGGTGGCTGCGGGCGCCACGGTTCTTCAACCGGTCACCGACCAGTTTTACGGCGACCGGAACTGCAAGGTGGCCGACCCCTTCGGCCACGTGTGGATGTTCGGCTCGCACCAGGAGGATGTTTCACGGGAAGAGATCATGAAGCGCGCGGCGGCGTTGTACGGAAAGAAGTGACGCGCGGGCGATCCGGTCAGCCTTGAACAGCTCAAGCCGTATCTTAAACTGGACGCCCACGAAAAAATTCCTTCCTGTCCCTACGGCGGGGAGTATTGTGTGACCGTGGCAGGAGCCGCGCCGACATGTTCCTTTGGAGCGAATCCGCCGGATATCCGGGTGCGGGTCGGTTGTTTTTATTGGCGAACTCCACGCCGCAACATGTTTTGCCATGAATCCGCAACCCGATGAACCCGAAGACGGCGAAATGCCGGCGGATGCGGACTACACGCCGCTGACTGAGGCGCAGGTGCGCGACTTCGTGGGCACCATTCCGGCGCATTCGGAAAAAACCTGCGAACTGGCCCGGAGTCTGAACGGAACGGTGCTGGATTACAGCGCGGAAAGCATTCCCCGCCTGGATGACCTGATCGCGGAAAACTGGCCGGACGGCCCGCCCATCCATCTCGAAAACATGGTGCTGGCCTATGGGAGTTATCTGGGCGAGACCATCCGGACACTTCACGGCGGCGACTGGTGTCACAGCGATGAGATGGGGTTTCACCTGGAAATCGAAGGGATGAAAGTTTTTCCCTTCGCCAAAGTGCGGCGACGCTTTCTGAACGGCAAAGAAGATTCGCTTGGATTTTTTTACCAGGTCATCTGGACAGAACTCAGCAAGCGGCAGAACCCGCCAGGCTCGGAGCCACCGGCCGCTCCAACTTCATCGGCCCCACCGCCGCTTCCTCCGGCGGCAACCCCACCGCCAATTCCGTCCGCACCGCCATCCCCGCCGCCCACGCCCCGATTGACACCAGTATTGCCGCCTTTGCCGTCATCGCCGCCGGTAAAAAAGAAACGGGTATGGATTTGGGTGGTCAGCATGGTCTTCGTTGCCGTGCTGGCACTGGCGGCGTTTGTGGGATTCCGGATGGTGCAATCCGTACGATATGCGCTGGCGCATCCGCAGCCGGCGCAGCCGGGAGGCGTTAATGAAATCACGAATACACCAACGATGCCGGCCGCCGTGGTCGCCGATGATGCCGGAACAAACGTGACCATCCAGTCCGCCAAATTCGGCGCGGGCAAAAAGGAGGCGGATGTCACCGCCAAATTGATCGAACAGTTGCAAGCCCATCCGGACGGGTTCACCATCAGTGCCCAGACGCTGGGGGCGGATGCAGCGGCGGGAAAAAAGAAGCGGTTGACGGTCCAATATGAATACAACGGCACCAACCATGTCATGGTCATTCCCGGTGGGAAACAGGTAAGCAACCAGGCATTGGTGAAAAACGCGCTTAAATGAGCAGCGCAACCCCTGCATCCGCATCAGATTCATATCTGATGAAAAAACATTTTCAGTCGGGTATTATTCGCCCATGACACCTGCTAGTCACCCAATGCAAAACAGGCAAATTCCATGTCCTGACCGGAAAGCTTTCCTCCCAACTGCAAAAATTAAAATGAAATCAAAAATCCTATTCACGATTCCAGTTCTTCTTGCCGTGCGCCTGGTCGCGGCGCCCGGCCCGGCACCGGCTTTTGCCGGCGCCGAAGGTTTCGGCCAGTTCGCCACCGGCGGCAATGGCGGGGAGGTTTTCCACGTGACCACGCTGGATGATTCCGGCGCGGGCTCATTTCGCGAGGCGGTGAGCAAGCCGAACCGGTTGGTCGTGTTTGACGTCAGCGGCATCATCCAGTTGAAATCCAACGTGGCCGTCCAGAGCGACATCACGCTTGCCGGGCAGACGGCGCCGGGTGATGGCGTCATGCTGTACGGACGCTCCACCTCGTTCAGCGGGCAGCACAATGTCATCGTGCGCTACCTGCGTTTTCGCGAGGGCATCGCGGGCGACAAGGGCAAGTGTTCCGTGAACCTTTCCAGCGGGCATGACATGATCTTTGACCATTGCAGCATCGAATGGGGTCGCTGGGATTGCCTCGGCCTCACGCAGGGCAGCCACGACATCACGTTCCAGAACTGCATCATCGGCGAGGGCGTGGACCCGCAACGCTTCGGTTCGCTCTCTGATTCCGTGACGAACATCACGTACACGCACAATCTCTGGATCAACAACCAGAGCCGTAATCCGAAGGCCAAAGGACGCATCCAATACATCAACAACGTCGTGTACAATTGGGGCGTCTGCGGGCTGGTGGGCGGGCATTCCGGCGCGGACCATTTCCAGGATGTCGTGGGCAATTATTTCATCGCCGGGCCGAATTCCGGGGTGCATGCGGTCGGTGAGTTCGCGGATACCGACCATGTTTATCAAAAGGGTAATCTCGTAGATGTGGACAAGGATGGAAAACTGAAGGGCCGTGAACTCGTTCCGGCCGATTTCGGTGGTGGTGAAAAGGCTCCGACATTCGTCCAAACGCCCAGCGTGGGACCGCTGGAGGGTTTGAAGATTGAATCCGCCGAGGACGCGCTGAAAAATGTTTTGGCGAATGCCGGCTGCTCGCTGCATCGCGATTCCGTGGATGCGCGGCTGATTGATGCGGTGCAATCCTACGGCACGCGTGGAAAGATCATCCACAGCGAGGCGGAGGCCGGTGGGCCGGGGGAGATCAAGGAAGTGCATGCGGTTGCCGTGAAGCCTTGAGTGGATTTTCTCCCTCACCCTAACCCTCTCCCGCTGGGAGAGGGAACAGCCGTTGGACCATTTCTTAAAATTCATACGCCATCGAGCAGAAGTCCGTCATAGCCCCGCCAAGACGCTGGGCGCCATTCTCCCTCTCCCAGCGGGAGAGGGCCGGGGTGAGGGAGAACGTGCGATAAACCAACCGACTTCCAAAATCCCCGGCCAAGCTAAAGCTTGAACTCCAACGGGGTTTTCCTACCGTGTGCGCGTTTGAAACCCGGCCCGCCTAATCTGCTCCCGCTGCTGAAGCAATATTTCGGCTTCACGTCCTTCCGTCCGTTGCAGGAGGAAATCATCCGTGATTCGCTGGCGGGCAAGGATGTCTTCGCGCTGCTGCCCACGGGCGGCGGCAAATCGCTCTGTTTTCAACTGCCCGCGCTGGCGCGGGACGGGCTCACG
>Ga0210392_10000589_pt1 | contig 21470 bp, 26 predicted proteins | sample IncBWC30OmetaG_FD_161057 | JGI IMG/M metagenome (GOLD analysis project Ga0210392, IMG submission 161057) | Forest soil microbial communities from Barre Woods Harvard Forest LTER site, Petersham, Massachusetts, United States - Inc-BW-C-30-O ...
CTCCACACCATCCAGGCCCCCTCGCTCATCATCTGCGGCGACCACGACCTCATCTCCATCACCCACACCGTCCTCATCTACCAGAACATCCCCCACGCCCAACTCTGGGTCGTCCCCAACTCCGGCCACGGCACCCTTAACGACCAGACCGAAGACTTCACCCGCGAAGTCAACCGCTTCTTCACCGAACCCTTCAAAGTCCCCACCAACCAAAAACCCTTCTAACCCCCGCCCACAAATCGGGTGCCCCATGCCTCGCACCTGAGACATGGGTTCGCACAATCCTGAACGGTCACCTCAACCCTGTCATCCTGAGCGTAGCCGACGGACCCGCCACACAGCTCGCAGCCGCAACCCGCCCGAACCTTTCTGCCCAAGGTCCCCAGCGCGTTTTCCCCCTATCCCCTATCCTCTATCCTCTACACTCTGTAGTTATGTGTGGAATCGTCGGATACATCGGTCCAAAAGCATGCGTTCCTGTGATCATGGAGGGCCTCGCCCGCCTCGAATACCGCGGCTATGACTCCGCCGGCATCGCAGTAGCCGGCGGCGGCCACCCCCTCCAACTCCGCCGAGCCCCCGGCAAGCTCCGCAACCTCGCCGAAATCCTCGCCAAAGACCCGGTCCAGGGCACCTACGGCATCGGCCACACCCGCTGGGCCACCCACGGCCGCCCCACCGAAGAAAACGCCCACCCCCACCGCGACGGCACGGGAACTCTGGTGGTGGTTCACAACGGCATCGTAGAAAACTATCTCCAGCTAAAGTCCGCCCTGATCGCCAAGGGCCACAAGTTCGCCAGCGAAACCGACACCGAAATCATCGCCCACGTAATCCAGGACGAACTAGAATTAGCCGCCCAGCAATCCCCCCAGCAAAACTCTGTCATCCTGAGCGGAGCGCGCAGCGCGCAGTCGAAGGACCCCGACGCGTCTCGCACCACCCAAACCGCCGACGCCGTTCAACCCCAAACCCTCGAAGCCAACGAATCCCAAGCCGTCCTCAACTCCCCCGCCCCCGCCTCTCTCCCCCTCGAAGAAGCCGTCCGCCGCGCCGTAGCCCGCCTAACCGGCGCCTTCGCCATCGGCGTCCTCTCCGCCGCCGAACCCGACAAGCTGGTCGCCGCCCGCATGGGCCCACCCGCCGTCCTCGGCATCGGCGACGGCGAATTCTTCCTGGCCTCCGACGTCCCGGGCATCCTCCACCACACCCGCCTCATCCACTTCCTCCAGGACGGCGAAGTCGCCACCCTCACCACCGCCGGCATCACCCTAACCGACTTCCAGGGAAACATCCTGCAACTGAAACCGCAGCGCATCACCTGGGACCCCATCCAGGCCGAAAAGGCCGGCTACAAACATTTCATGCTTAAGGAGATTAATGAACAGCCCCGCGCCGTCCGCGACACCACCCTCGGCCGCGTCTCACTCGACACCGGCCGCGTCTTCCTCCCCGACATGACCATCACCCCAGCCGAATTCAAAGCCGCCACCGGCATCACCATCGCCGCCTGCGGCACCAGCTGGCACGCAGGCCTGGCCGGCAAATTCATGATCGAGCGTTTAGCCCGTTTGCCCGTGGATGTGGACTACGCCTCCGAGTACCGCTACCGCGACCCCATCCCCAACCCCTCCGAGCTAGGCCTCCTCATCACCCAATCCGGTGAAACCGCCGACACCATCGCCGCCCAACACGAGCTCATCGCCAAAGGCTCCAAGACCCTCGCCATCTGCAACGTAGTCGGCTCCGCGGTAACGCGTCTCGCCGCCGGCACCATCACCACCAACGCGGGCCCTGAAATCGGAGTAGCCTCGACCAAAGCCTTCACCGCCCAGCTCACGGCATTATTCACTCTGGCTCTATACCTGGCCCAGGTCCGCGGCACCGTCACCTTCGAGCACTCGCTCTACCTAGTCGGCGAGCTCTCGAAGATCCCCGCAAAACTCGAAGAGGTTTTGCGAACGGTAGACGACCAATGCCACGAGCTAGCCAAGTCCTTCTCCACCGCCCGCGACTTCCTCTTCCTCGGCCGCGGCATCCACTACCCCATCGCCCTCGAAGGCGCCCTCAAGCTCAAGGAGATCTCCTACATCCACGCCGAAGGCTACCCCGCCGGCGAGATGAAGCACGGCCCCAACGCCCTCATCGACGAAACCCTCCCCGTAGTCTGCATCGCCACGCAAGACCCCAACGACCCCAGCTCGGTCCTCAAGTACGAAAAGACCCTCAGCAACATCCAGGAAGTCACCGCCCGCTCCGGCCGCGTCATCGCCATCGCGGTGGAGGGCGATGTTCATATCGCCCAACTTGTAGAACACGTCATCTACATCCCCCAATCCCACGAGCTCCTACTCCCCATCCTAGAAGTAGTCCCCCTTCAACTCCTCGCCTACCACATAGCCGTAAGACGAGGCTGCGACGTAGACCAACCCAGAAATTTGGCCAAGAGCGTTACTGTTGAGTAAGCTAGCGAATCTCGGATAAGAAGGTAGTGATGGAAATGCAAGAAAAACTTTTCACATTGGCGAGCGTAGATTTCGGTAGCGAAACAGGCGACGACGGTGATTTGGAGCAGCTGTCAGCCTATTTTGTGGAGCAACCGACTTTTTCGAAATTCCTTGAACAACAGAATCGATTTTTGATCACTACCGCCAGGAAGGGTGTGGGCAAATCGGCGCTTTTGCGTTGGATAGCCAAGAAGGCAGTTGAAAATGACCCTTCAGCACTCGTAATTAGAGTTAGGGGCGCGGACCTTGTTCGGGCAAACTTTAACCTCTCAGCCCCACTCCTAACGGCCAACGACTATGTCAGTGATTGGATGGTCAGACTCTGTGCTTTGGTAAACCGCGAGCTAGCAAAAGAACTTCAGTTGCGATTTGAAGATGAAAGTGTGGCGCTCGTTGCAACAACTGAACTCAGCGGATTTAAGTCGGCTAACTTAGTTCATAGTTTGGCGGATCGTTTGCAAATAATTTATGAAAAGGATGAGCCCAACGTGGATGCCATCCAATACGAACGCTTCGAACGGTCACGTGGGAACGGGTCGCGGCAAGTATGGTTGATAATCGATGATCTCGACGCAACTTTTCAAAATACCCATGGGGAGCTATTGAGCTTAGCTAGCTTTTTTTCAGCCTGTCGCTACTTCGCTCAAGATTTTCTTGGAACTAGCCTTCGCGTAAGTATGAGAACTGACGTCTGGCCACTCATACGTCGCTTTGACGAGGCCTTAGACAAGGTTGAGCAATATGTGTCGGAGATAATCTGGCCGCGTGCTCAATTTCTTAAGTTATTAGCTGTGAGAGTAAAGGTAAATCTTGAACATTTCGGATTTTCCGAGGAGGAACTAAATCGAAAACTTATGACATCACGTGGCCAAGAGACAATAGTCGACAAGGTATTTGTACCTCGGATGGCGTGGGGAGAAAAGAATATTGAGACTTACAAGGTGATCTTCACGCTTTCCTATGAAAGACCCCGATGGGCCATACAACTTTGTAAACTAGCTCAAGAAGCAGCACTCAGAGAAGAAGGCCTCCTCATCAGCAAGGAGGCAATAGATCAAGTGTGGGGCGAGTATGGCTATAAGCGAATATCAGATCTCGTTGCGGAACATAAGCACCAGTGTCCGCAGGTCGAAGAACTTGTCAATGCATTCCGAGGCAGTGAACGTCAAATGTCTACAGAAATTCTGTTGAAGTGGATCAAGAATCACGTGAGCAATCATCTCGAAACCTTTATAGAGGGGAGCAGTACACGATCTCCGAAGGAGATCGCCCGCTTCTTGTTCCGGATAGGCTTCATAGTTGCGAGAAGCGAAGACAAGGACGCAGGGTACGAACACTATAGATTCGACCAAATGCCTGACTTATTGTCGGGCAATACAAACAGCGATTTCAACATATCTTGGGAAATACACCCGTGCTATCGGCAAGCTTTAGACATCTCGAAGTTGAATCAGTCACACCGTGAACGCTTCAAACGCACTCGCTCCTGACAATTAGCGCACTGAGTTTTTGTGCTGGGGATTCTTGTGCGTCACGCTCCGCGGAGTAGCATCCGCACGATCGACGACTGTAATTTTTCCGTTGTCCTCCAAGCTTAAGACCTGGGTTCCGTCGAGCAGGCCGCCTTCTGTGAACGGACGGGTCGCTGGCATCGAACCGAGGCGGGATTGGGCTGCGCGCATGTTGCTAAGGCACTGGTTTATATACGAAACTTGGTATTCGACGCCAAATCCCTCATTAGAAACCCACAACATGTAATCCGCCGCACTAATCGATTGGTAGACCAGCGCGTAATTTTCTCTGGCTAATCCCGCGCTTGCATCTTGATGTAGGCTTTTCGAAAGGATTTTCAACCGGCCACTTAGCCTTCCCGCAAATGAGCCAAAATTGCCATATTCGGCGTACTCACCAGCGCAGTCGGCAACGTCCTGAAAAAGATCGAAGTGTGCTTGAGTGAACCAACGCAACCACGTTTTGCTTCCACGTCTTTGCACGAAGAAAACTCCGCCAAATGAAGCAACCGCTCCCACGACTGCCCCGAGCAAGCCGGCAGCAGCGGGTATAAGAGAGGATTCATGCTGAACCGAAGCATCCCTGCACGTTACTAAAATCTGCTGGAGCATTTTCGGCTTCCTCGATGTAGATTTGCTAACACCATAGAAATATATATGGAGGGCCCGGTGCCTTCGCGACTTCGGGCGGTGATCATCACAGCACCACCCACGCCATCATCCCGCATCTAACTCCCCAGAGCGCCCAACCATGACCCCACGCCCCTCCCGCCTCCTCCCCCTCACCGCAACCATCCTCGCCCTCACCACCCTCACCCTCCCCCAACCCCTGCACGCCCAACTCCCCGCACCGTGCACGCTCCTCACCCCCACCCAAATCAAAACCGTCCTCACCACGCCCCTCAGCGAACCCAAACCCGGCACCCCCACCGACGGCACCACCGACTGCACCTGGTCCGACGCCCACGGCGTCACCCGCGTCTACCTCTCCCTCAACGACCCCGGCATCCACTACAAATCCTTCCGCGACTCCATGCTCGCCACCGGCAAACTCGTCCCCATCCCCGGCCTCGCCGACGACGCCTTCTTCATCTCCAGCGCCGGCAACTCCGCCGCCCTCTACGCCCTCAAAAACAAGCACCTCCTCCTCATCACCGTCGACGGCCCCAACTTCACCAAGGTCCAAAACGAATCCGCCGAGCAAACCCTCGTAACCGCCATCCTCCCCAAACTCTAGCCCCCAACCCCATCATGGGTGCCCCATTCATACGCGCTCTTTGCGGAGGAGTGGGGTAGAGGGTGCCGACCCCACCAAAGAATTAACCCTCAAAAACAGCCCAAATCCACCATGTCACAACCCCCCCACCAACCCCCAAAACCCACAAAACCCGCGCCCCCATTGCCGATTTCTTTTTCCAAAACCTGGCATAGTTACCCCCCTCCACTAGCTACAATAGAACTAGCCCCCAAAGCTTTCCAAACCCCACAACCAGCACCCACCCCGGCGAGTCGAAGGATCTTGGTACTTAACCCTCCTCGAATGAGTGGCTTGCGCCATGAAAACGCACCAAACTGAGCAAGGACCTTGCCATCTAACCCACCTGAAGTCAGCGGGTTATCGTCAATTTTCATACTCAAGGGGGGAGGGGGGGCCACAACCCTCCCTGCACGTGTACACTCTGAACACCTGAACCACCACATCTCGCAGGAGGATCATCATGGGTCATGGAATCATTGCCTGGATCATCATCGGCATCGTCGCTGGCTGGCTCACCGGAAAGATCATGAAAGGCTCCGGCTTCGGGGTCATCATGGACATGGTCGTCGGTCTCGTCGGCGCCCTCATCGGCGGCTTCATCTCCGAGAAACTCGGCTTCGGCGGTGTAGGCGAACACGGCCTCATCATGAGCATCTTCATCGCCGTCATCGGAGCCGTCATCCTCACCTGGCTCATCCGCCTCATCACCGGCGGCCGCGAACGAAACCTCTGATTCTAAATAGTCTACCGCCCGATCCAGCCCGATTAGCCGAGAATTCACTGGACTTTCATGCTGCTCCCCCTCATCCTTAAGGGAGCAGCAAAAGGGTCCTTTATGTTCCACAAAAACGCAGTTCGCTTCACCAATCCCATCTCCTCCGCCTCAACCCCCGACAACCTCCACCTGATGCCCTCGGTCTCCACCGACCGCCCAGCCCGCACCGCCACCCACCTCGACCTCCTCATCATCACCAGCCGCCGCTGCTCCGCCTTCTTCGCCGAAGCCGCCGTGCTCGTCCTGGTCTTCGGCCTCCTCGACTACTTCATGCTCAAGGGCCGCATCGAGCTCGCCTGGATCCTCCTCGCCATCGGCGCCTCCCTCACCCTCCTCGCCGCCAGCATCGCTACGGACTTCGCCGCCCACCACTGGGTCAAAGCCCATCCCTAGCCACCCCACCCCCACAACCGAACCCCACGACTAACCCACCCACCCCCGAGGGCAGGGAATCGCCACGCATTTAAACTCTCGCCGTCCGCGCAGGACCGAAGGGCTTATGCTGGACAGCCTGCGTCCATCCACTCCTTGAACTTCGCCACCGTCTCCTTCGACCAAGGCTCATCCGGAGGCATCGTCCCCGCGGCAACCGCTCCATACACCAGCTGCGCGTTGGCCGGCACACACATCCACGCCGCCTCATCCAGCGCAATCCCACCCGGCTTCATACAAGCCACATCCCCATCCCGAAACAGCGGCCGAATATCCGTAGCAAAACTCAAAGCCATAAACCCTCCTCCAATGTTTCTGAATCCACCACTCTACTCCAGCTCCCTCGCCGCGTGCCCCAACCCAACCCCCTCTCCCTATGCTCTTATGGAACTATGCCGCCCCCCGTCTCCCCGAGCGTCAGCAAGCCCGCCCCCACGCCCACCTCCGCCCCCGGCCACTCCGTAGCCAGCAAACGCCTCCTCCCCTGGCTAGTCGCCGTCGCCTTCTTCATGGAGTCGCTCGACACCACCATCCTGAACACCGCGGTCCCCGCCATCTCCGCCGCGCTCCACGTCGGCCCGCTCAGCATGAAGGCCGTGCTCGCCAGCTACACTCTTTCGCTGGCCGTCTTCATCCCCATCAGCGGCTGGGTTGCAGACAAGTTCGGAACCCGCCGCGTCTTCGCCACCGCCATCGGCATCTTCACCCTCGGCTCACTCCTCTGCGGCCTCTCCACCAACATCCACGCACTCGTCGCCTTTCGCATCCTGCAAGGCGTCGGCGGATCGATGATGGTCCCCGTCGGCCGCCTCACCCTCGTCCGCACCTTCGGCAAAGCCGAGCTCCTCCGCGCCATGAGCTTCGTCTCCATCCCCGCACTCGTCGCCCCCATGCTCGGCCCCATCGCCGGCGGCCTCATCGTCGACTACCTCCACTGGCGCGTCATCTTCTTCCTCAACATCCCCATCGGCCTCATTGGCCTCATCCTCGTCTACTTCCATCTACCCGACTATCGCGAAGACACCCATCCCCTCGACATCGTCGGCCTCATTCTCTTCGGCTCCGGCATCGCCCTCCTCTCCTACGTCCTCGAAGTCTTCGGCGAGCACACTCTCAGCCGCTTCGAAATCGGCGCCCTCACCGCTCTCTCGCTCTCCCTGCTCGCCGGCTACTGGCTGCACGCAAAATCTCTCGCCTACCCGCTCCTCCAACTAAGCCTCTTCAAGATCCGCACCTTCCGCGCCGCCGTCAGCGGAAGCTTCTTCACCCGCATCGGCATCGGCGGCGTCCCCTTCCTTCTCCCCCTCCTCTATCAAGTAGGACTAGGTTTCACCCCCGTGCAATCCGGCCTGCTCATCGTGCCGCAAGCCATCGCCGCCATGAGTATGAAAGCCATCATGCCGCGCCTGCTCTCCACCATCGGCTACCGCTGGGTCCTCATCTCCAACACGCTAGTCCTGGGCCTGCTGCTTCTGCTCTTCGCCACCATCGGCCTCCACACCTCCATCTGGAAGATCGTCCTCCTGGCCTTCCTCTACGGAGCTTTCACCTCGCTGCAATACACCAGCATGAACACCCTGGTCTACGCCGACACCAATGAGCAGCAATCCAGCTCTGCCAGCTCCATCGCCAGCACCATGCAGCAAATGTCCATCAGCTTTGGCGTAGCCACCGCAGGCCTGGCAACCGCCTTCTTCGTTCCTGCCGTTGGCCCTGCCGGCGGCCACGCCAGCTCAGCCGAGATGATCCACGGCATCCACAAAGCCCTCTTCGCGCTAGGCATCCTCACCATGATCTCCACCATCGTCTTCCGCACCCTCAAGCAAGGCGACGGCAACGCCGTAAGCCACCACGAAAAAATCCTCCACCCCAACGGCTAACGGCAGAGCAGGGAACTGCCACCATCATGGGTGCCGCCAAGAATTCCCGGGTGCCCCATTCATGACGTCTTCATGTCATGAGTGGGAAAGCAAACAGTAAGCACACCACAGCGCGCCTCAGCTAAAAGCTAAAAACGGAGAACGGACAACGGTCAACTAACAACCGCCCCCACACAACCACCACCCACAAGCCAAATCCTGCACCACATGCCCCAGCGACTTATAAACCGTAACGTCCTCAGCCGAAGTCCTCCCCGCCACATCCCCCGCCAGCACCTGCCCAATCTCCGCAACAATATGTTCATCGTCCACCACCCCCGCAGCCTTCGCGCGCAAAAACTCCGCACCCTGCGCCATCACCCCCTCGCGACTATCAACAAAAAATCGTGACCGTCTTACCAGCTCGTTATCCACCTCCGCCGGCCCTGCAAAGCTAGACCCCACGACATTCACATGCGTCCCTTCTCGCACCCACTCGCCCCTCAATATCGGCTCCGCAGCCGACGTCACAGTACACACCACATCCGCCTCAGCCACCGCCTCCTTCACACTGTCGACCGCCCGCACCTCAACCCCAAGCTCCGCCGCCATCGCAACAGCAAACGCCCGCGCCCTCTCCATCGACCTGCCCCAAACCACGATCTCCTCCAACGCCCGCACCCGAGAAATCGCCCGAGCATGCGTCCCTGCCTGCTCCCCATACCCCAGCAGCGACAGCCTCCGCGCGTCCTTACGAGCCAACGCATCCGTAGCAACAGCGCTAGCGGCGGCCGTACGTATCGCCGTAACCTCCCCCGCATGCACCAAACAAACCGGCGCGCCACTCTCGGGATCGAACAACACCACCACCCCCTGGTGCGACTGCACGCCCTTAGCAAAGTTCTCCGGAAACACGCTAATCAACTTCGCGCCAAAGCATTTTCCCGAGCCCATCCCACCCGGCATCACCCCAAACATCCGCCCCTCCCCCAACTGCAAAATCGACCGCAACAGTTGCAGCGTCTCGCCCTTCGAGAACGCAATCATCGCCTCCCGCACAATCGGAATACACCGCTCATACGTCAGCCGCTCCGCCACTTCCTCCCGATCAATCCACCGCATCTCAGCTCCAATCTCTTCCTTCGTCACGCTAAGCGCCTGGTGCCCCATCTTCGCAACGGCTTCATCGTTGCTAAGGCGTGCCGCCACAACCTCTCACCTCCACCACCGAATCCGTTGCGGCGCAACGTAGCACCATGATCGCGAGCAACCCACACCCCATGCCCGCCAACGTAGACCATGGCCACACAGCTCAACGCCAGCAGCCTTACTCCTTACCCGACGGCTTCTTCGCCAAAGCCGTACACATCCCAACGCCCGGCAACGTGGAGGTAAACGCCCCCTGCACCGTATAGCAAAGCTGACCTGTCTGCGTATCCAGCGCCAGCGCACCCGCAGGGATGTCCTTCGAAATCCCCGAAGGATCCTGGACCAGCACGAACCGTTGACCATGAACCTCCGACGACGATGCCGAACATCCCATGAGAACCACAACTAGAGCTAACCCGAGAGCCTTCATGCCGCCTATCCTAGCAAAACCTAACAGGTGTTTTCATCCTCCATAAACGGGCACACGCATAGCAACAAGTCGTCGCTCTCAACGCGATCTCACAGCGATTGCAGCCTCCTATGCGATAAGCTTGCGAACGTGAACTCCAACCGCATCCCGTTCACCGTGTTGCTCCCACTCTTTTCCCTCGTAATGAGCGTTTGCCTCGTCGTCCTTCCGGCAACCCTTGACTACTTGGCGGAGCAGCAGAATGCGATCAGAGCTGAGCAGCTCTCCATCGATCAGGACCATCCAACCACCGCTCCCAGCCGCATCCAGATCATTCACAATGTTCTATCCCTCGTTGATGACAGTAGCGCAGATATCATCAACGGCATCATGCTGCCGGCCAACGCAATCGAACTGCCGATCGACAGGGCCCTTCCATCATGGCCTGATACGTGGCACCCACCCGGCTTCAGCGTCTTCTCCTGGCGTGCAATCACATTCCCCATCTACTGCCTGCCGTTCTGGTGGCTCGCGGGCTATGGTGTCGACGCTCTCTTGAAACGCCGCCAACCGCGGTGGCCATCGCTTCTCGCCGGAACCTTCCTTTGCGTGCTCTTCGCCCTCCTGGCGATCGGAGGTTGCTTGGCCCCTTCGCCTTACAGCACACCGGCCGTCAACATTCCAGTCATCATCGGCGGCGTCCTGTGGACGGTTCTTTTCGCCACCTTCCCCACTACCTGGCTTCGGAAGGCACTTGCCTCCCGTCGTTGCGCACGTCCAGCAATCTGATAGCTGCCGTCCGCGCATGACCCGGAAGGGCACGGCTTCAGCTGGGCCATCAAAAGCGCTAGCTCCGCGCCACCCCACCTCGCTGCCGCAGGCCGGAGTGAAGCCAAAGGCGCAACGACCAAATCGCCTCCTCCACCGAGCCACCAAAGCCCGTGTTCCATAAAAATCTTCGGAACCAACCCCCCACCCCCCGCGTATCTCCTCTCGCACCCGAAACCCGAAGGAGTCCCCATGCGCCTATCCGCCCTCATCCCCTGCGCCGCCCTCCTGGCGGTCCTCCCCCTCAGCGCCCAGTCCTTCTCCACCCACCCCTGCACCGACGAAGACCATGGCGGCACCCTCTCCCGCTGGTTCAACGGCGAGCAGGCCTGCGAAGTCCGTACCACCACTTTCCCCCTCGTCAACGGCCACATCAACGTCAACAGCATGAACGGCGGCATCGAAGTCATCGGCCAGGACCGCCAGGACGTCGCCCTCGAGGCCCGTGTCAGCGCCCGCGCCGGCACTGAGTCCGCAGCCGTCTCCCTGCTCCACGAGATCACCATCCAGACCGGCGGCACCGTCGAAGCCCACGGCCCCAACCCCATGAGCGGCCACAGCTGGTCAGTCGGCTACAAGCTCCTCGTCCCCCATCAACTCGCCGGCAAATTCCACACCATGAACGGCGGCCTCAACCTCAGCGGCATCCACGGCGACATCCAGGGTGAAACCACCAACGGCGGCCTCCACATCGAAAACCTCGGCGGCAACGTCACCGTCACCACCACCAACGGCGGCATCAAGGCCAATCTCGACGGCAACACCTGGCAGGGAAGCGGCCTCACCGCCAGCACCACCAACGGCGGCGTCAGCGTCAAGCTCCCCGCCAACTACTCCGCCCACCTGGTCGCCAACACCACCAACGGCGGCACCGCGCTCAACGTTCCCAACGCCAGCCAGGACGGCGTCCACCGCCACAACATCGACACCAAGCTCGGCTCCGGCGGTCCCACCCTCACCTTTGAGACCACGAACGGCGGCGTGTCCATCGACTAAACTCGCCGAAATAGTGCTTCCTCCGCCCCCTCGAAAGAATTCGGCCTGCGCCATGCACGCAGTCTCCAATTCGTGGATCGAGGGGGCGATCTTTTTTGCCTCGAACACTCTTACCCAAATCCTTCACTGGGTGCCCAGCCACCCGTGCGCTAGCCGATGGGCGGGAAAGCAGCCGTCAGCCTCACCCCTCATCGCGACTAAGCGGGAACGTACGTCAACCGCATCACGTCCCCGGCAAGTCGATCGCTCGCAGCCAGGCGCAGCGGCGGCCGTGGGCCGTTGAAGAATGGCTTGCCCTGACCCAGCACCACGGGGCGCAGGTAAATCCGATACTCATCAATCAGACCCAGCTTGCCAAGGCTTCCCGCCAACTCCGGTCCGCCGACATCAATGTCCCCAACTTGCTCTGCCTTGAGCCCGCGTACCGCCGCTTCCATGTCCTTGTCGAGAAGCGTGGCGTTGGGCCCGACCGACTTCAGCGAGCGCGACACAACCCACTTCGGCTTGCTTCGCCACACCGCCATGAACTCCAGGTCCTCCGCGTCATCCTCCTGACGGTCTTCGTCCCAATAACGCATGACCTCATACATGCCGCGACCGTACAACATGCCCGTCACGCCGCGCTCATGCTCGATGAAGTGACGAAAGAGATCCGGGCTGCCTGGCCCCAATTCACGATGGTTGACGTAGCCATCCAACGACTGGTTCAGTCCATACACGAGCTTTGCCATGTATAAAACCTCCTCCCCCAAGGTTCTTCCGAACAGCTCGAGCAGACCATACGCGAAAGTGAGCTTTACGCGCAACCCCGCACAACCCGCCCTCCATTCCACGCCTCTGACTATCTGTCCCACTCATCTCTCAGGAGTCACGCATGACAAGCTCCAACCACATCCAAGGCCTCAACGTCTCCAGCCACACCCTCCTCGTCTGGATCCTCATCGGCCTCGTCGCCGGCTACATCACCGGCAAACTGATGCGCGGCGCCGGCTTCGGTCCCCTCATGGACATCGTCGTCGGCATCCTCGGCGCTCTCATCGGCGGCTTCATCATGACCCACCTCGGCTACGCTGGCTCCGGCGGCTTCTTCTACACCGTCTTCGTCGCCGTCATCGGAGCCATCCTGCTCACCTTCCTCATCCGCCTGGTCACCGGCGGCCGCTCCCGCCTCTGACCCCGCCACGATCTAACTCCCACCGTCCGCGCAGGCCCCCCGCTTCTCGAGCCTCGCCCAACGTGACTCCCGCCGTCCGCGCAGGACCCGCGCCCCCTTCGCGAAAATTTACGCCCGCCCACACCCCGCAGAGCTATACTCAACGTTGCACGAGAATGCACTCCCCGAGGTCCCCTATGAAGAAGCTTTTTGCCGTCTGTACCCTCAGCCTTTCCTTCCTCTCAGTCACTGTCATGGCGGAAACCTTCCACGGCGTCGTGTCCGACGAGATGTGCGCCAAGAACGACGTCGCCAAGGCCGGCACCCCCGGTCACGCCGACTGCGCCAAGAAATGCATCGGCATGGGTTCCCCCGCCGTCCTCGTCGTCGGCACCAAGATTTACAAGGTCTCTAACCCAGACAAGCTGAACCCGTTCGCTGGCAAAGCTGTTACCGTCGACGGCTCCATTGCCGGCGACACCATCACCGTAGCTTCCGTAAAATAAGGCCTTCTAGTCCTGCCGCGCCAGCGGCAGGACGACCGTCTTCCCCGTCTGCACCGACCGCCGCGCCGCGTCCAGTATCTCCGTCACCGTCACATTCGTCTTCAGCGCGGACAAGCTATCCCCCTCATCCAATCCTCCCAGCACCGCCTCCAGGTAGTGCAGCGGATCGTCATACGGCGCTTGCGGCGGCTGCGCAACCTCTTTCCTCTCAGCCTCATCCCGCTCCTCCCGAATCGCCATCTGGCTCCCGTCGATAGCCTTCGCATACCCCGTCCGCCCATACACATCCATCTGCTTCACCGCGAACGGCCAGTCCCACGACGCCTGCACAATCACCACCGCGCTCTTGTACTTCAGCAGAATGTCCGCCTCATCCGCCACCTTCGGATACAGTTCGGGCTGCAAATGCTGCGTCACCGCACTCACGCTCAGCGGCGCCTCCCCATGCAGCATCCCCGTCACCAGGTCCGGCCCATAGCAGCCAAAATCCGTCAGCGCTCCATCTCCATCCAGCGCAGGATCCACCAGCCACTTCAGAAACTCCGGCTGCACCCCGATCTTCTCCGGCCCCTGGTGCCCATCCCTCACCACCACCTTCACCATCGGCCCCAAGTCCCCGTCCGCCAGCAGTTGCGCCGCCTTCGTGTTGCTGCCATACCAGCTCGTTTCGAAGTCCACCAGCACGTGGATCCCGCCGCGTTTCGCCGCCCGCTGCATCGCCAGCGCGTCGTCATACTTGAACGCCAGCGGCTTTTCCATCATCACGCTCACCCCCAGCCCGGCACACTCCTCCACCACCCGCCGATGCTCGCTGGGCGACGTGAACACCAGCACCGCCTTCGGATGCGCATGCGCCACCATCTCCGCAATGCTGTTGAAGTGCAAACTCGGCGACAGCCCGAACTTCTTCGCATACGCTTCAAACAGCGCCTGGTCCGGCTCCACAATCCCCACCAGCTCCACATCCGGCCGCTTCAGAATCGCGCCCGCCGGCACCATCGCGCCCCCACCCAGAAACGCCCCCACATGCCCATGCACCAGCCCCACAATCCCCACCTTCAGCGGAGCCGCAGCCCAGGCATTCGCACCACTCCAGCCCAGCACCATCCCCAACGCCACCACCAGAATCTTCTTCATCGTCTTTCCTCCTCCCGTCGAAAACCATCGCGATACGACACTGATCTCATCCTACCAACACCCGCTTCCCCTGCCCAGCGACGCCCTTTCGCCGCCTGCCCGTGCCAATCTCTTGAAACGGAACCCTCACGTCCGGTCCCGTTCTGGTATCTGAAGCAAAGAATCGGCCTGCCGCCCCTCGCCTCCAGGGCAGGAACTGCCGATCCCAGAGAGTGGTACCAAGGTGACTCCTTTGCAACTTTTGCCGTCTAAACTCTTGAATTCGGCTAGGATGATCTTCCAGTGGGCCTAGCCGCCAAGGAGTCAGATTGAAGATCGCTTTCCGCGCCCTCACACTGCTTTGCTTTGTACTTGTACTCTCCTCCCAGGTTCATGCCCAGGCCATGCCGGCCGCCTCCAGACCCCTCACCCTCTCCGTATTCGGCGGTGCCAACGGAACCTTCACCGGCCTCGCCGGCGGCAAGAATGTCGGCATCACCGCCGGCGCCGACCTCGGCTTCAAACCCTTCCACGCCTTCTATCCCTCCGTTGAAGTGCGCGGAACCTACCCCTTCGACGACGGCCACATCGACTCCCAAAAGAACATCCTCGTCGGTCCCAAGGTAGAGCGCTACTACGGAAACTTCCACCCCTACGTCGACTTCTTCTGGGGCCGCGGCAAGATCGACTACCTCAATGGTGGTTTCCCCAATCCCAGCGGTACGCTGCTGTATCTTGACTCCGTCTCCAACGTCTTCGCCGGCGGCGGTGGTCTCGATTACACCCTTACCGACCACTTCGCCATCAAGCTTGACGCCCAGTACCAGCGCTATGCCACGCCCGTCACCACCAGTGGCAGCATCTACGCCACCCCCCTCACCCTCGGCGTCGTCTATCGTTTCGGAGGCCCCTACCCCCGTAAAGCTGAAATCCAGTAATTCCTAAAGCTGAACTCCGCTAGTAGTGCTCCACCACTTCGCGATGCCGCTCCACCCACCAGCAGGGGTTGCTGCCTTCCTGCGGATAAATAGACTTCGTACACGGCATCGCAATCGTTCCATTCGCGTAATAGTCTTCCTTCCCGCCCTTCAGATCCGCCACCGTATACCGGTCCACCATCACCGACCCCATGCCGCCCCCCGCGGCCACTCTCATCCGCCACACCGCAAAGTCCAGCGGATAGAGCAGCGCCGCAGCCAGCAGGACAAACCCCACCGCCTTCAGCACCATCTTCACGGCATACTTCTCGATGACGAAATCTTCTGCCATACGTTCCTCGCGCCCTTCCGCAGACTAGCAGACCCGCCTCCTCGCCTCCCTCAACCCCACTCTCGATCGCGTGCCGGCATCGATACATTCCTCATAGAACTTGTGGCCAATTTCGACCTCAGGACGTTCGTCTATGGGAAAATAGAGGCAGGTAAACCCATCATCGTGTCGAAACAAACCGCGTCGTTGTTTGTAATTTCTGTCTTCTTGGCAAGTCTCACTCTCGCGGCCCCGCTCGGCGCTCAAGAACGTGTAGCTGCAGCTCCCGATCCTGTCACGTTGCCGGATGCCCCCACTCCGCAGCTTCTCGTCGCCGACTCCAACTCTGCCCCGGACGCCTACAGCTCCTCTCAGTCTTCCGGCCAGCAGCAGAGCCCCGCGCCTGCCTCCGCCGCAGCGCAGACAACCACGTCGTCGCAGCAGGAAACTCCCCAGCAAGAAACTCCCGAGCAGCGCAAAGCCCGTGCCGCGGCCGAACTTAAGCTGGAAACGAAACAGCGCATGGCAGGAGTCATTCCGAACTTCAACACCGTCAACAACGGCAAGGCCGCACCGCTCAGCCCTGGCCAGAAGTTCCATCTCTTCTTCAAGGGTGCGTTTGACCCCTACCAGTTCGTTCTGGCCGGCATCGACGCTGGCATCGGCCAGGCCGAAAACGAGAACCCCGGCTACGGCCAGGGCTTCGAAGGCTACGCCAAGCGCTATGGCGCCAACTATGCCGATAACTTCAGCGGCAACTTCTTCGGCAACGCTGTCCTCCCGACTGTTCTCCACCAGGATCCCCGCTACTTCCGCCTGGGCCATGGATCCATCGTCCATCGCGCCCTGTATTCCATCTCGACGACGTTCCGCACCTACGGCGATAACGGCAAGTGGCAGCCCGCTTACTCGAACCTGACGGGCAATTTCATCGGCGCCGCTATTTCAAACGTCTACTATCCCGAGGGCGATCGCGGCATCCAGCCCACCCTTCGCCGTGCCCTCAGCGTTACGTATCAGGGCACCATCGGCGGCATGTTGCAGGAGTTCTATCCCGACATCGCTGAGAAATACAAAAACCACCGAGCCCGCAAGGCCGCCGCCGCCGCCAATGGCGTGACCCCCATACCCCCCGCAAAGCCCAACACCCCACCAACTCCCCAGCCCTAGCGCAATCCCCGTCGTTGCCGTTGCCTTTCTTTCTGTCATTCCCTCTGGGAATCTGCTGTTCAACCACCCAAGCCCCACCTACAAGTTAAATAATTCCCGCAGCCGCTTCGTCTGCGACCGGCTCACCGGCACCTCGGTCTGCTGGCGATCATCCATGCGCAGCTGGTAGCTCGATTTGAACCACGGCACCACCTCGCGAATGTGCTGGATGTTCACCACGAACGATCGATGCACCCGCCAGAACTGCTCCGGATCCAGCTGATCGGTCAGCTCCTCCAGCGTCCGGCAATTGGAATCCCCCTCCAGCGCCTTGGTCACCACCGAAATCCGTCCTTCCTCGATCGTGGCAAAACACAGGTCCTTCTGGTCCACCAGCAGCAGCCGGCTCTGCGCCCGCACCACCACCTTGCCCGACCCCCCCGTCCCCGCCCCCCCCACCGCCACGCCCGCCGCCGCAATTCCGGTGCGCTCTTCCACCATGCGTAACAGCGCATCCAGCTTCGCCTCCGCGCCCGCTACCCGGCTCGCCACCCGGCCGTCGCCGCCGCCAGCACTCAGGCTGCCCGGACTCTCCGCCACCGGCTCCGTCGAACTCAGCCGCTCGCGAACCTTTTCTAGCGTCCGATGCACCCGCTTGCTGTCAAACGGCTTCAGCAGGTAATCGACCGCGTTCACCTCAAACGCCTTCACCGCATACTGGTCGAACGCCGTCGCAAACACCACCTGCGGCAGCTTAATCTTTTTGTCCTGCGCCAGCACTTTTTTCAGCACCGCAAACCCGTCCAGACCCGGCATCCGGACATCCAGAAAGATCACATCCGGCTTATGCGTCCGAATCAGCTCAACGGCCTCAATGCCATTGGTCCCCTGCGCCAGCACCGAAACGTCCCCCGCGGCATCCAGCAGGTACTGCAGTTCCTGCCGCGCCAGCGGCTCGTCATCAATAATCAACGCTGTAAGTGGAGTAGCCATTCCTGCGATTAGTGTACGCGCCCACGCCCGAGGATCTTTCGTCTATCCCCTACACTCTATCCGCTATCCCCTGTATTAATCGCTGTAAACCCGCAACCGCGCAGGCGCCCCATCCTGCGCCAGTTCATGTCCGCAGCAGGTGCAGAACACATCGGTAAGCTTCACCCCGCGATGGCACTCCCCGCACACCGGAGCCATCTGGAACTGGCACTGCGGGCAGTAGTGGTAGCTCGCCGCCAGCGTCGTCGAACAGTTCGGGCACTTCGACAGCACCGGCTGCCGCAGCAGAAAGTACACCACCGCGCCAATCCCACCCGGCAGCAGCACGCACACCAGCATCCACAGCCCCGCAGACATCCCCCGCCGCTTCACATCGCGGCTCACATAGCCCAGCAGCAGCGCATAGCTCGCCACCAGCGACCCCCACGCATACCCCATCATCAGCCGCAGCGGCAGCAGCTCATGCTTGTGGTGCGGCATCACCACGTGGAAGATGTACTGCATCCCCGCGAACAACACCACCGCCAGCACCATCGACCAGCGCGGAATCATCCGCAGCTCTTCATCCCCCGCCGTCGCCGCGTCCTTCGCGCTCGACCCCGTCCCCATCCACTTCGGCATCATAGCTGCGCCTCGCTATCCGAACGCGTGCGTGCCCGCTTGAACCACACCATGCCCAGGATCGCAGCCGTCACCGGCAGCGACCACAGCAGCAAAATCATCAGCTGATCGCTCGCATCCGGAATGCCATTCGGCGTCAGATCATAGCCGTCCAGCATGCCCCAGATCGCATAGCAGATCATCACCATCAAAATCGATGAGATCGCAATCGGCACCCACAGGCTGCGCGATTTGCTCCTCTGCTCCCGCATGGTCAGCGCCTGCTCCCGCACCACACGATGCGTCCGGTTCACCACCACGCCTCGCGCTCCAGCTCCCATCACCGCTTCGCGAAACGCCCGTCGTACTTCACTGTCTTGATGCTCTGAATGACGTGAATTCAAACGTCCACCTCCGCCGACCCGTGCTCACCGCGACCAGCGCCTGCACGCAGCTTCAGCAACTCAGGCTTCAGCGCGGCCAGCCCACGATACAACCGCGACTTCACCGTCGACAACGGCGCCCGCGTCACCGTCGCAATCTCCTCCAGCGACATCTCTTCGTGGAACCGCAGCGTCAGCACCTCGCGATACGCCGGGTCCAGCGTCAGCAATACCGTCGCCACCTCCGACGCATTCTCGCGATATTGAAACTGCTCCAGCGGCGATGGCCCTTCCTGCACAATCTCAAACGGCCGCGCATCCGAGTCCTCGCCACCCTCGCGCATCTCGTCCAGCGACGCCATCGTCCGCTTGCGCGATAAATCGATCACCAGGTTCCGCGCAATCGTGAAAATCCACGTGTCGAACCGCGCCTGCCCGTTGTACTGCGATCCCCGCCGCAGCACCCGGATCCAGACCTCCTGGAACAGGTCCTCGGCCACCTCGCGCTTGCTGGTCAGAAACATCAGGTACCGCATCAGCCGATGCTGGTAGGTCTCGATCAGCTGGTCCAGCAGCTCCGGGTCCTGCCGCTTCAGGCCGCGCGCGATCGCAGCGTTCTCGCGCTCAATCTGTTTCGCCGCTTCGGCCGTCAGTACGGTGGGAGTTCTCACGCTCATATGGACGCTTTTTTGTTGCAGAAAGTCTCGGTGGACGTAAGCTATATTCTACGTCCCGGCGCTGCCCGCCGGCGTAAAAAAGTCACTGCGCCGCTACCCCCTGGCATTTCCCCGCTGCGGATCAGAAACTTCTCCGGTAGTCTCGGTTTAGAAAATTGCAGAACTGTTTCCAAATCTTCCAAACGCTTTTTCCCTTAGGCGCATCCCACTGTACAACAGGTCCTGCGCCCTGCAGCCTCAGTTCTCAAAGTTGACCAACCCATGAGTCTCATACTTCCCGCAACCCTTCTCTTCCTGCTCGTGGCCGCATTCGCTTACCTCTGGCGCTCCAGCCAGGAAGCGGTCAAATTCGCCCGCAACTATCAGGATCGCGGCGGTCTGCTCATCGACGTCCGCAGCCCCGCCGAATTCAAATCCGGTCACCTGCCCCGCGCCATCAACCTTCCCCTCAACGAGTTGGACACCTGCGTCCCCCGCCTCGCCCAGGACAAGAACCAGATCCTCCTCCTCCACTGCAAGACCGGCCTGCGCAGCGAGCTGGCCGCCCAGCGCCTCAAACGCCAGGGCTACGCCAACGCCTTCAATCTAGGCTCCTACGGCCACGCCGCCCGCCTCATCCTCCGTCCTGAGCGTCCCGGCGTCTAAAGCCGATTACACTGAAACAATGGATGTTTTGTACGGCCTGCACCCGGTCGAGGAGGCCCTCCGCGCCGGTACCCGACCCCTCGACCACCTCTCCGTCGCCCGCGAGCGCGAGGCCCGCCGCGACCCCCGCATCGACGCCGTCCTCGAGCTCGCCCGCGCCAAAGGCATCCGCGTCTCCACCGAGCCCCGCGACCAGCTCACCCGCCACTGCAAGACCGACGCCCACCAGGGCATCGTAGCCTTCGTCCGCGAGCGCAAATTCCTCGCCCTCGAAGACCTCCTCACCGCTCCCCCCGGCCCCTCCGGCTCCAAGTTCCTGCTCGCCCTCGACGGCGTAGAAGACCCCCACAACCTCGGCGCCCTGCTCCGCTCCGCCGACGGCGCCGGCATAGACGGCGTAGTCCTCCCCGAACGCCGCTCCGCCCCCCTCTCCGCCGTCACCGCCAAATCCTCCGCCGGAGCCAGCGAGCACGTCCGCATCGCCCAGGTCGTCAACATCACCCGCGCCCTCGAAGCCATGAAGAAGAACCACATCTGGATCGTCGGCCTCGACGAGCGCGGCACCCCCGACTACACCGACTTCGACTTCCGCCAGGACGTCTGCCTGGTCTTAGGCAGCGAAGGCTCCGGACTGCATGACCTTGTAAAGCGCACCTGCGACCACCTCCTCCGCATCCCCATGGCGGGCAGCGTAAGCTCCCTCAACGTCTCGGTAGCCGGCGCGGTCGTCATGTACGAAGCCATGCGCCAGCGCCGCAACCCCAGCACCCAACCACCGCCCGCAGAGTCTAAACCTCCAAAGCCCCGCAAAGGCCTAGGCTCCTGAAGGACCCTTGATCCGATCTGGTCTTGTCATTGCTTTTGCTTTTCTGGTTGTCATCCCGCAGGGATCTGCTTTTGTCTTGGTCGTTGCCTTTGCACTCGCCGTTGCCGTTGCCGTTGCACTCGCCGTTGCCGTTGCACTCGCCGTTGCCGTCGGCTCTCTTTCTGTCATTCCCTCGGGGAATCTGCTGTTGCATCTGCCTTCGCTAGCAGCTAAAAGCTAAAAGCGCCTTTGCCCTCGCTTTTCTTTCTGTCATTCCCTCTGGGAATCTGCTGTTGTAGTTGCCATTCCTGAGAACTGAGAACTAAGAACTAAGAACTAAGAACCGGGACTAACCCCTCCCCAAGAATCCGGAGCCACACACCTTGCACCCCCACCACCCAACGCGCCTCCTCCCCCTCGCCCTCCTCCTCGCGAGCCTGGCCGCGCAAGCCCAAACCACCCCCACCCAAC
>Ga0210392_10000590_pt1 | contig 21438 bp, 19 predicted proteins | sample IncBWC30OmetaG_FD_161057 | JGI IMG/M metagenome (GOLD analysis project Ga0210392, IMG submission 161057) | Forest soil microbial communities from Barre Woods Harvard Forest LTER site, Petersham, Massachusetts, United States - Inc-BW-C-30-O ...
CTTGGTTGCGCGCATCTTCATTGATGTCGCGAGCGATCTTCTTGAACGGCGCGCGCGTGCATTGTTGCTTCAGCGTGCAAGCACGGCAGTCTTGAGGTTGTGACAGGTAATTCCTGACGCGGCTATCATGGATCGTTCCCGAGGTTCGCAAGAGCTTGCCGTTTGGGCAGACATAGACGTCCCGCTCAGCGTCGTAAGCGAATTCGCTACGGGAGAACATACCATCAGACGATGGATATCTTTCCCACACGGGAATATGCGGCGTGATGCTTTTGCCCAATAGCCATGCAAGCAGTTTGCCGGTTCCGTAGGCGGTATCGGCTGTGAGCCAATTAGGCTTTAGATCAAGCCGCTGTTCGGTGCGCTCGATCATCGTCTTGGTTGACGCCACCTCATCATAGGTGCGTGCCGGCGTCGCCTCGACATCGACAATGATCGCGTGCTCGACGTCGATGAGATAGTTGAGCCCATACCCGAACTGCACGCGCTTGTTAGCTTTCGCCGTCCACGCCGAGGACGGATCGGAAGGCGAGATCACCTTCGGCGGCTTGCGATCGGAGCTTGCGGTCGGCTTCCCACCAGAACCATCACCCCGGTTGTCTATGCCTTCCTGGACCTGCGCCTCGGCCTCAAGTCCAGCAAGATACTCAGCCACTGCACGCTTCTGACGTTGCGCATCAGTCCAGTCCAGCTCGTCCGGCGCTTTGCCGTGATAGCGGCTGGCATTGGCTTCCATCACGCTCGCATCCACCGCGAAGCCCTCGCCCTTGACGAGTCCCGCGGCCATGCAGGCTGCAACCACGCGCTCGAAGATATGACGCAGGATCTCGCTCTCGCGGAAGCGCCCCAGCCGGTTCACCGAGAATGTTGAATGGTGCGGAACTTTGTCGTCGAGATCGAGCTTGCAAAACCAGCGGTAAGCGAGGTGTAGCGCCACTTCCTGGCATAGCCGCCGCTCATGACGAATGCCATAGCAGTAACCGACCAAGAGCATCCGGATCATCAGCTCAGGATCAACCGAGGGCCGGCCGATGTCGCTGTAAAACCCCTTTAGCTGTTGGTGCAAATCGGCCAGAACCGCCGCTGCAAACACATTGATCCGTCGTAACAGGTGGTCCGTCGGGATTATTTGGTCGAGGCTAAACTCGTAAAATAGCTGCCCCTGATCTCGGTCCTGCCGCCCCATCATCGACGAATCTCCTGCCGCCTCCGAAGCAGGAATCACCGTTCGTTCGGATCCTCAAGCCCTTTTTCGACAGCATCGGTCATAAGCGGAAGTGCTGGCGCTTCAAGATCATGTCTGCTTTCCCCCTGTGAACGGACATCGCTCGTCAGGACGCCATGACTGAAAAGGGCCAAGAGGCGACATGCCGACCGTTCCAAAGGAGGCGATAGTTGGCGTGACCATTTCGGCAATCCGGCCTTGGGTGGGGCCCGGCGCACCGTGCGGCTCCTGCGCGGCGCCGAAAAAACTCCGCTTGGCGACAACCTTCGCAAAGACGCCCATGCCCTCGATCCAATCCTCGCGCCTCCCGCGATTAATCACGCATTGTGAAAAATCATATCCTGAACGGCCGCCTTATCGTAGCGCCTTGCCGACAATACCTCTGGTTCATGACTACGAAACCCCCAAGCGGCCGCAATCGCCGCTTCGTAGTAATAAGGAGAAGTGTCATGGTGAACACTGTCAAGAGCTTGGAACAAGTCGGGCGCAATTGGATTGCGGGATGGAATTCCCGCGATTCCGAAGCCTTTTCGCGGCTGTACGCCCCTGATGGCGAATACGTAGATCCGTCGTTTGGCATTCGTCGAAAAGGACGAGACTTCGTACGCATGCACCACGAGCTCTGGTGGAAAGCGATACCCGATTTCGTCATGAAGGAGCGGCACATCCGCGTCGCGGATCGTAGCGTCGTTGTAGAGATAACGGCTGAAGGCACGTTTTCGGGTGGCGATCTCGGCGGGGGCAAGATGAAGGCAACCCAAAAAGCTTTCCGTGGCTGGACGATCGCGGTGCTTGAACTGAACGAGGTCGGTGAGATCGTGGTATGTACTGAATACTACGATCGAAGCATCGTTCCTGGCGGTGAACAACCCCCATTTGGCGAATTACGACTGTAGATGTTTATGCTACCCGCAAAGACGCTGGTCCACACTTACGATCGCAGCGGATTGCCCGCGGGGAGTCCGCTGCGGGTCATAAGCTGACCTGACGGCTCCCAAATCTAATTTCCGCTTTACCCCCGAAAGCGGACTCAGAGCAGACATGGTGCCATTTCCGCTTTGTGCCGTGAGCAGAAGTCGGCTGCTCATTCAATCAGCTCGTCGGCGCGGCTGACCAGCATCTGCGGCACTGCAACGTCGAGCGCCTTGGCGGTCTTCAAACTGATCGCAAGCTCGAATTTGGTCGGCGCCTGCACCGGCAGGTTGCCGGGTTTTTCACCCTTAAGGATGCGGTCCGCGTAACTTGCAGCCCGCCGAAACTGTTCGATTGCATTCGGCCCGTAGGAAATTAGGCCTCCTTCCGCGGCGAAGTAGCGGAACGGATAGATCGCGGGTAATCTATACTGGGACGCAAGCGCGATGATCACTTCGCGATGGGCGATCGCCGCCGGGTCTGGTGTTATGATAAGACCCCCATTCGGCGTGCGAGCGAAGGCCGCGATCGCCCGCTCCATGTCGCTCTTGACTCGCACATCAACTGGACTCACCTCTACCCCAAACGACGGAGCCAAGGCGTGGATCGCGGCCAGGTACCCCATCCCGGCGGTTATCACCGGGTCGCGAAGAACAGCCACTCGCGCCACACCCGGCGCAATCTGCTTGAGCAGCTCCAGCCATTTCCCGCCTATGCCGAATTCGAAGGAGGTAAATCCGGTAGCGTTCCCGCCTGGTTCCGCCAGGCTCGCGACGTAGCCGCGGCCAATCGGGTCGGTGACATTCACGAACACGATCGGCACCGTCCGGCTGGCCTGCTGCAATGCTCCCACCACCGTGCCGCCGGAAGCCAGGACCACGTCCGGCGCGAGCGCGACGAGTTCCGCGGCGTATTTGCGAATGCGGTCGGAATCGCCGCCAGCCCAGCGGGTGTCGAGTTTCACATTACGGCCGACGACCCAGCCGAGTTCGCGCAATTCTCGCAGGAATTCGGCCACCTGAATTTTTGATTCAGCATCGCCCTCGGCAATTTGCATGAGCACACCGATACGCCGCATCGGCTCCGGCTGCTGCGCGCGCGCCGCGAACGGCCATGCCGCCGCGCCGCCGAGAAGGCTCATGAAATTGCGCCGTTTCATGCGGCCCTCTCGCGAGGATCAGTACCACGTGAAATACAGGGCAAAGGCTACCACATCGCGGCAGGGCGGTCTGAGGTAAACGCCACAAGTCGAGCGCGGCAATCCGCCGCCGCGGAAAACCGCTTCGGGTCAAAAGGCGACATCGCCGCAGCTTTCGGGCATGTCCGCTCTACTGCCTTAGCCGGACGTCGCGCATTTGTGAGTGCACGCCCTAGATCTCAACCACCATGCCGTCAGTGGCAGTCTCACAGGCAATCGAATTTAGCCGCGCGAGCATGTCTTCGCCCATATGGGTGAGGATCAACCGTTTCGGCCTGATCTCGGGCAGATGCATCTCAAGCGTTTTGAGGTTGAGGTGGTTCTTGACGGTTCGGTCGTAGAAGGAACACTCGCTGATGAAGAGATCGGCGTTCTGGCCGAGCGGGATCAAGGCATCGGTCCACTCGGTGTCGCCGGTAAAGGCAATGATGCGGCCTTCGACCTCGATCCGATAACCCAGGAACGGGCCGCCGGAGTCACCGTGCACGACCGGAAACGGCATGACGCCGACTGCGCCGAAACGCGCCGGCGCTTCCGGATTGAGTTCGACGATCCTCAAGTCGAAACGCCGTTCCCGTTTCGAGGAGTTTTCGAACAGCGCTTCCATCACCAGTTCAAGCCGCCGCTCGATTCCCTGCGGCCCTGCGATCACCAGCGGGCGGGTGCGGCGGGTGAATTGCGCATCCAGCATGAGGAACGGCAGGCCGCCGAAATGATCGCCGTGGAAATGCGTGATCAGGACGAGATCGATGTTCTCGCGACTGATGCCGTTGCGCTTCAAGGCCGGCAGCGACGAGGCGCCGCAATCGATCAGGAAATTGGCGCTCTCGCCGGTGACGTGAAAGCAGGTGTTGTACCTGCCGCCGGAACCGAATGCATCGCCACAGCCGACAAAGCGCAGTTGCATGAGGACTGGCTCCTCTACCCGATCGCCGCTAGCTAGCGAAACGAAGCGTGAAAATTGGCCGGATATCGCAAGGCCTGCAAGCCGCCGCGGGCGGCATACAGCGCCAGCATCGCTGTCCACAGGCCGGCATTGCCGAATGCGCGCAACGCGAACCATGTGGCCAGAAAGATCAGGAGCGAAAGTACCATCAAATTGCGCATGTCGCGCGCCCAGGTCGCTCCGATAAAAATGCCGTCATAGGTGAAGGCGAACACCGCCAGCAGTGGCGACACCACGACGAACCACAAATAATCCTGTGCGCTCCGCCTGACGTCCTCGCTCGTGGTCATGGCGTGGATCAGCGAAGGTCCGGACAGCGCGAAGGCCGCCGATACCGCAAGTGCAAAGCCAAATCCCCAGAGCGTCACCAGCCGCACCGCGCCCGAGAACGCCGCTCGATCGCGGGCGCCGTAAGCGTTGCCGCAAAGCTGCTGGGCCGCGTTGGCGAGACCATCGAGGAAAAAGGCGCTGACCAGGAGAAAATTGTTCAGCACCGCGTTGGCGGCAAGCACCACGTCGCCGGAGCGCGCGCCTTGCGCGGTGAAGAACAGGAAAGCGGTGATCAGAGCCGCCGTGCGGATCATGATGTCGCGATTGACCGTCAGCATTCGAAGCAGCTTGGCCCGCTCGAACAGCGCCGCGCGCGGCACGTTAAAAGGCTCGTGGGCGAGGCGGCGCGCGATCAGAACGCCCATCACGAGCCCGACCGCTTCCGCCACCACGGCGGCCGCCGCAGCACCGGCGATCCCCCCATCAAGACCAAGCACCAGCGCCAGCGTCAGGACCATATTGACGAGATTGATGGCGATCTGAATGGAGAGCGCAAGCCCCGCGTGGGCTTGCCCGATCAACCAGCCGAGCACGACGTAATTGGCAAGGGCGAGCGGCGCGGACCAGATTCGTATCCCGAAATAGATCCTCGCGGCGCGCGTCACGCCCTCGCTGCCGCCCATGGCATCGAGCAGGATCGCGGCGAGCGGCGCCTGCAACACGATGAGGGCGCAGCCGACCAGCGCGGCGATGATGAGACCGCGCACCAGCAGCGCGCGAATTTCCTCTTCGTCGACGGCGCCAAGCGCTTGCGCGGTGAAGGCGACCGTGCTCATGCGCAGAAAGGCAAACAGCCAGAACAGGCAGTCGAAAATCACCGATGTGATCGCTACACCGCCGAGCAGCGTTGCGTCGCCGAGCCGCCCGATCGCAATCGTCGATACGATGCCGATCAGTGGCGTCGTCAGGTTCGCGACCATCGCGGGTCCCGCGATGGCGAAAACCTGTGTGGTCGTAACCCCGGAGGTGGCGGCCGGCGCGGTCGGATCGCGATCCGATCCCGTCTTGGCGCGTCGAGCATGATCTCCGCGCAAATGCCTGTCACCCTATCGCCCGCGCGGCGCGGCGAATATCCGGGTCAAGAGCCAGACCGGAATGACGATGACGGCGCCAAGCAGGAAATAGCGCCATAGCCAGTTGATCGCATCAAAGCCCAGATCCCAGAGGCGGCGAAACAACAACTGGATACTCTTGAGAATATTCCAGGGATCGAAACCGATCGCCGCCAGCAGCACGCCGACCAGGACCGACAGCAGGATCAGGCGGAAGGCCACGGCCAGGGGCGAGCCGCCAAGAAAGCGGTACATGGCATCGTTGGCCGCCGGCAATTCCCTGGTGTCATTCGGCATCCTGGTGTCCCCATTCGAAGTTCGTACCATATGCGGCATATTCATTTGCGATCTCAAACCTGTGATTCTGGTGTAGCATCTGGTTCAGAGTCCGCATGACGAACTCGTGGAATGATACGGACTTCTGAACCACCACACCAGTGTCCCGGTTCCGAAGTTCGTATCATTGTGCGGCGTACTCGTTTAACGAACTTCGGAATCGAAGGGACACTAGCAAATGCATGATTCTAGTGTGGCTTTTGGTTCAGAAGTCCGTATGACGAACTCGCGAGCTGTAATGATACGGACTTCTGAACCATCACACTAGTGGTCTCCGAGATGGCCCGCTCACTCTCATACAGCGGAGGGCAGATGGGGACCCGGTCTATCGGCGTCAATGGCGGCTGATTAATACCCAACGTAATTCGATTGCCATTTGTTAATGCGAACCAGCATCTCGTGCGCCTGAAGACGTCATGTCTTTCAGCATCCGCTCCAGCGTTTCGAGCCGGTCGGCTTCGCGGGGCGGCTTGTCCCAGCGCAGCCGGTTGATGCGCGGAAACCGCATCGCCACACCGGATTTGTGCCGCGAAGAGCGCTGCAGGCCCTCGAAGGCGACTTCCAGCACCAGACCCTGGTCCGGCTCGTGGATTACTTGCCTGACGGGGCCGAATTTCTCGGTCGTGTTGCGGCGGACGAAGCGGTCGATCTGCAATAATTCCTCGTCGGTGAAGCCGAAATAGGCCTTGCCGACCGGCACGAGCAGTTCGCCATCCTCAGTGCTGCTCCAGACCCCGAAGGTGTAATCGGAATAGTATGACGAGCGCTTGCCGTGGCCGCGCTGCGCATACATCAGGACGGCATCGATGATGTGCGGATCGCGTTTCCATTTCCACCATTGGCCCTTGGGACGGCCCGGAAGATAGGGCGCATCGCGCCGCTTGAGCATCACGCCTTCGACGGCTTCCGCATCTTTTCCAGTACCGGCCCTCGCCGGGTCACGCCGAGCCGCTGTCAGCGCCTGCCAGCTGTCGAAGGCAATCGTCGGTGAGAGGTCAATTCTTTCGTCACCAAGCCTGGTGACGAAACTCTCCAGATGCTCCCGCCGTTCGGCAAAGGGCAGCATGCGCAGATCGGTATCGCCGTCGCTGAGAAGATCATAGGCACGAAGATGGATCGGGTAGTCGTTTGTCAGTTTCGGCGAGACCACTTTTCGATTGAGGCGCTGCTGCAGCACGTTGAAGCTCTGTACCCTTCCATCGCGCACCACCAGCAGTTCGCCATCGATCGCGCCTGGCAAATGCAGCGACGGCAACAAATCGGGAAAGCTCCTGGTGATGTCCTCGCCGGTGCGCGAATAGAGCCGCGGCAGGATGTGTCCCCGCGCGTCGCGGCCGCTGACGGCTTGCACCCGAATGCCGTCCCATTTCCATTCCGCGATGTAGTCGGCCGGATCGAGATTGGCAAAATCGGCATCCTCGATCGCGTGGGCCAGCATGACGGGGCGGAACGGTGCGGGATCGAGGTTGACGGGTTTCTCGCCCCGGCCTTCCAGCCAGGCGAACAGATCGCGATAGGGCGGTGTGAGGCCCGGCCACATCAATTCGATATCGTGCGGGTCCTTGTCTCCGAGTTCGGCCGCAGCGGTCTTGGCAAGTCGGGCCGAAATGCCGATCCGCATGGCGCCGGTCACGAGTTTCAACAGCGCCCAGCGCCCGGTCTCATCGAGTTCATCGAGCCAGCGCGCAAGCTGCCCCGGCAACTCGCTTTTGCCGAGCGTGCGAAGCGTGGTGACGACCTCGGTGAGGGTCGGCGGCGGCTCTACTCCCTCCCCCCTTGCGGAGGAGGGTTGGGGAGGGGGGTACCCCGAAGAGCGTTGGGAGCGACCGGCCGGAGTCTTCGGCCACATCAGCGCGACGGTTTCCGAGAGATCGCCGACGTAATCATAGGAAAGTCCAAACAGCACCGGATCGGTGCGCTCGATGATCAGGTCGCGGATCAGCGCGGGCTTGGCGTGTTTGAAAGAGAGCGCGCCGGTCAGCGCTGCCAGCGCGTAGCCGCGATCGGGATCTTCGACTTCGCGGAAATAGGAAGTGAGTAGCCGCAGCTTGTTGTTGCGACCGGGTTCATACGCCAATCGGTCAAGCATTTCGGCGAAGCGGTTCATGTTTCCGCGGCTTCCGAAAGCGTCGTTTCGCCTTCGTCCTCTTCGCCATAGCCGACGAGATCGAGCGGTCGCGCGGCAAGCCCTTTGGTCGTGCACCAATGCACCAGCGCGTCTTCCTGGCCGTGGGTGACCCAGACTTCACCCGCGCCGGTCGCCTCGATGGTCGCCGTCAGGCCGTCCCAGTCGGCATGGTCCGAAATCACCAGCGGCAGTTCGACGCCGCGCTGGCGGGCGCGGGCGCGCACCCGCATCCACCCCGAGGCGAACGCCGTGACCGGATCGGGAAACCGCCGCGTCCAGATATCGGACGTCGCTGTCGGCGGCGCGAGCGTAATCGTGCCGGCAAGATCGGCCTTCTTCATGCCCTTGACCGGTCGCAGATCGCCGAGCGCCACGCCGCGGCTCTGATAATAGCGGGTGATCTTCTCCATCGCGCCGTGCAGGTAGATCGGCGCGTCGTAACCGGCGATGCGCAACAGCGCGATCACGCGTTGCGCCTTGCCGAGCGAATAGGCACCGACCAGATGCGCGCGCTCGGGAAAAAGCGACACGGAAGCGAGCAGCTTCTTCACTTCATCCGCCGCATCGCCGTGCCGAAACACCGGAAGGCCAAAGGTTGCCTCGGTGATGAAGACGTCGCAGGGCACCACCTCGAAAGGCACGCAGGTAGGATCGGGCGCGTTCTTGTAGTCGCCGGAGGCGACGATGCGCGTGGCCTCGCAGGCGACCTCGATCTGCGCCGAGCCCAGCACGTGGCCGGCGGGGTGAAACTTGATGGTGACGTCACCGAGCCGCAAAGGCTCGCCGTAACGAACAGCCTGCGTGGTGCGGGCAAAATTGTCCCCGTAACGCAACCGCATGATGTCGAGCGTTTCCTGCGTCGCCAGCACCGCGCCATGTCCCGGCCTTGCATGGTCGGAATGGCCGTGGGTGATGACGGCACGTTCGACCGGCCGGGTGGGGTCGATGTGGAAACCGCCGGGTTTGCAGCACAGGCCGGCGGTGACAGGCGTCAGGATGTCTTGCGGGCGCATTTTGTTACTATATAGGCTCGCTGACAGCTCGTTCGAGTCCCGCCAAGCGACCCACCAATCGGTTCCGACAAATGCCAGCGCGACTGTTCCTGACCTCCGGCGATCTGGTTGCCGACCGCCGGTACGAGTTTGCGCGTGATCTTCAGCTCAAGGGCGACCTCGCGGCTGCAGCCGATCTCCTGCGGCAGGCGACCGATCTTGCGCCGGGCTTTGCCTCGGCGTGGTTCACGCTTGGCGAAATCCGCGACGAACTTGGCGAGCGGAATGCGGCGATTGCGGCTTTTGAAAAGGCGCGCGATGCCGATCCGCAGGACCGGCACGGCGCCAGCCTCTGGTTGATGCGGCTGGGCGCGCAAGAATTGTCTGCGATGCCGCAGGCCTATGTGCGCACGCTGTTCGATCAATACGCGCCGAAATTCGAAAGCGCTCTGGTCGACGATCTCGGCTATCGGGGACCTGCGCTGTTGTTCAAAGCCGTACTGGCCGCGCGCCGTGCGGTCCGAAAACCCGCCTTCTTCAAGTGCGCGATCGATCTCGGCTGCGGCACCGGACTGGCGGCGAGCGCGTTTGCGCGCGAAGTCGATCGTTTCATCGGCATTGATCTTTCGCCGCGCATGATCGAGAAGGCGCGCTTATGCGCTCTCTATGCCGAACTGGAAGTGGCCGACATGCTCCAGGGCCTGCGCGGAAAGGCGGACGCCAGCGCCGATCTCATTCTTGCCGCCGACGCGATGGTCTATGTCGCCGATCTCATTCCGGTGCTGAGCGAGGCGAGGCGCGTGCTCGTGGCGGGCGGATTGGTCGCTTTTACGGTGGAAACGCCTGGCGGTGAAGGCGTCATCATCGGCGAGGGCCTGCGTTACGCCCATGCTGCGCCTTATGTGCGCGGCGCGCTAAAATCCGCTGGCCTCTCGCTGTCGCAGTTCGAAGATCTCTCGGCCCGCAATGAGGACAATTCGCCCGTCCCCGGGCTTGTCGTGGTCGCGGCAAGGTCGTGATAGGTGCCGGCGTCACAAATGAAGGAATGGTGATTTGCCGCCTATTGCCTGAAGTCTTAGGAAAGGCGGAAAAATGCAGTCAAGAGCGCAGGGAGAACACGGCCAATGACCAGCCATCCATCAAGGCGCGATTTTTGCGCCACCGCGATTGCCACGGTTTTCGCATCAACGACATCCGTCAGGGCCGCCGAGAAGAAATATGATCAGGGCGCGAGCGATAGCGAAATCAAGATAGGGCAGACCGTGCCGCACAGCGGCCCGGGCTCGCTCTATGGAGTGCTCGGCCGGGTCGGCGAGTCCTATTTCCAGATGCTGAACGAAAACGGCGGCATTAACGGACGCAAGGTCAAATTCCTCACCCTGGACGACGCCTATAGTGCGCCCAAATGCGTCGAGGCGACGCGTCGGCTGGTCGAGCAGGAAGAAGTGCTGGCGTTGTTTGGATCGCTCGGCACCGCGCCGCAAACCGCCGTGCACAAATATCTCAATTCGAAGGGTGTGCCGCAGCTTCTGCTCAACACCGGCGCGTCGAAATGGAATGATCCAAAAAATTACAAATGGACGATGGCGGGCTTGCCGCTTTACCCGACCGAGGCGCGGATTCTTGCCAAGCATGTCGTGAACGCCAGGCCGAATGCGAAGATCGGGATCCTCTACCAGAACGACGATTTCGGCCGCGATTTTTTGGCTCCGTTCAAAAAGGTTCTGGAGGACGCCGGTGGTACCGCCAGGGTCATCATGGAGCAGACCTATGATTTGAGCGATCCGACGGTGGATTCGCAGCTTATCAATCTGTCGAAGTCGGGCGCCGACGTTTTCTATAACATTTCCACCGGCAAGGCGTCGTCGCAGTCGATCCGAAAAGTAGCCGAACTCGGCTGGAAACCGCTGCAGCTTTTATCGGCGGGATCGACCGGCCGTACGATCCTCAATGCCGCCGGCTTCGAGAACGCCGCGGGCATCGTGGCGATCCGCTATTCCAAGGAGGCCGGAACCGGTCGCTGGTTAAAGGATCCGGACGCGATGGCGTTTGAGGCGCTGCGGGCGAAATATCTGCCCAATGTCGATTCGGACAATACCGTCGCCTATGCCGGCTACGGTCAGGCGGTGACGATGGGCGAAATACTGCGCCGCTGCGGCGACGAGCTGACGCGGGCCAATGTGCTGAAGCAGGCGACGACGCTCGCCGGTTTCCACTCCCCATTCTTCCTCGACGACATCACTTACAGTTATACGCCTGACGACTATTCGCCGATGAAGACGCTCCACATCTCGGTGTTTGACGGCAAGGACTGGCAAATCTCCGATCGGCCGGTGACGGAGTAGCGGCGCCTTCCTCCTCTCCCTGCAGGCGAGGCGAGCCCCTCGACGAAATCGCGGCGACGGCTTACCTCTTGAGCCGTGCCGTCTCACATTGCTTCCACCTCTCCGGACCTTTCAGCCGAGCTGCTGCCGGACCGCTTCCGCCGCTGGTTTGCTTCGCGCGGCTGGTCGCCACGCGAGCATCAGCTGGCGTTGCTCGAGAAAGCCCGTGACGACCGCGCGGCATTGCTGATCGCGCCCACCGGCGCCGGCAAGACGCTTGCCGGCTTTTTGCCGACCCTGGTGGAGCTGTCTTCCATATCTCAGCTGTCACCTCCCCCCTTGAGGGGGAGGCCGACACCCGCAGGGCGGCGCGAGGAGGGTGAAGAGCAAGCGCCGGTCTTTTCAACTCACCCTCCTCCCCAACCCTCTCCTTCAAGGGGGGAAGGGGTCACACCCCATGCCGCCGTCAAATCCGCAGGCGCCAAAAAAAGTTTCGCCTCCACCGGGCGCGGCGTGAAGCGAACCGGCGGTCTGCACACCCTTTACATCTCGCCCTTGAAGGCGCTCGCCGTCGATATCGCGCGGAATCTGGAATCCCCGATCGCCGAGATGGGTTTGCCGATCAAGGTCGAGACCCGCACCGGCGACACGCCGGTATCGCGGCGGCAACGCCAGCGGCGTTATCCGCCGGACATCCTGCTCACCACGCCGGAGCAACTGGCGCTTTTGCTGTCATCGGACGACGCGCCGTTTCTGTTTTCGCACCTCAAACGCATCGTGCTGGACGAATTGCACGCGCTGGTGACCTCCAAGCGCGGCGATCTTCTCTCGCTCGGGCTGGCGCGGCTGTGGCGATTGGCGCCCGAAATTCGCGCGATCGGACTCTCTGCCACGGTGGCCGAGCCGGAGCAGCTCGCACGCTTTCTGGTGCCGCAGCAAGGCGGCGAGAGCGATGCCGCCGACATCGTGATTGCTGGCGGCGCCGCGGCGCCGATCGTCGAAATGCTCGACACGCGCGAAAGGCTACCATGGGCGGGTCACACCGCGCGTCATGCACTTGGCGAGATCTACGACCTGATCAAGCGCAACAAGACCACGCTCGTGTTCGTCAACACCCGCAGCCAGGCCGAGATGCTGTTTCAGGACCTCTGGCGGATGAACGACGACGGCCTCGCGATCGCGCTGCATCACGGCTCGCTCGACGTGGCGCAACGCCGCAAGGTCGAGGACGCGATGGCGAAAGGGAGATTGCGCGGCGTGGTCTGCACCTCCTCGCTCGATCTCGGCGTCGACTGGGGCGATGTCGATCTCGTCATCAATATCGGTGCGCCGAAGGGCGCCTCGCGGCTGATGCAGCGCATCGGCCGCGCCAATCACCGGATCGATGAAGCTTCGCGCGCGGTGCTGGTGCCGGCCAATCGTTTCGAGGTGCTGGAATGCCACGTTGCGATCGACGCGGTCGACGAGAATGCGCAGGATACGCCGCCGCTTCGCACCGGCGCGCTGGATGTCCTGGCGCAGCATGTGCTCGGCTGCGCCTGCGGCGAGCCATTCACGTCCGATCGGCTCTATCAGGAGGTGGTGACGGCCGCGCCCTATGCCGGCTTGAGTCGTGCCGATTTCGACGACGTGGTCGAATTCGTCGCCACCGGCGGCTATGCGCTCAAGACCTATGAACGCTTCGCGCGAATCAAGCAGGACAAGAATGGCCGATGGCGGGTCACCAATCCGAAGGTGCGGCAGAGTTATCGTCTCAATGTCGGCACCATCGTCGAAGAGGCGATGCTGAAGGTGCGCCTGGTGCGCTCCCGCGCTGGTGGATCAGGATCGACCGGCGCACTCGGGCGCGGCGGCCGGGTGCTGGGCGAGATCGAGGAATATTTCATCGAGGGGCTGGTGGTCGGCGATACCTTTGTCTTCGGCGGCGAGGTCGTGCGCTACGAGCATCTCGCCGAGGACCAGGTCTATGTTTCGCGCGCCAATGACATGGACGCCAAGGTGCCGTCCTATATGGGCGGCAAGTTTCCACTCTCGACCTATCTTGCAGAACGGGTTCGAATGCTGTTGGCAGACAGCCGCGCGTGGAAAGGCCTGCCCGACCAGGTGCGTGACTGGTTGTCGCTGCAGGCGCATTTCTCGCGCGTTCCGGGTACGCGCGAGCTCGTGGTGGAGACCTTCCCGCGCGGCAACAAGCATTACCTCGTCTGCTATCCCTTTGAGGGGCGGCTGGCGCATCAGACGCTCGGCATGCTGCTGACGCGGCGCATGGAACGCGCCCGCGCGCGGCCGCTTGGGTTTGTCGCCAACGAATATGCGCTTGCGGTCTGGGGGCTCGGCGACATGTCGTTGATGATCCGGCAAGGCCGGCTCGATCTCGATGCGCTGTTCGATCCGGACATGCTCGGCGACGATCTGGAGGCATGGTTGGCCGAATCGGCGCTGATGAAACGCACGTTTCGGACCTGCGCCCTGATCTCGGGCCTGATCGCGCGGCGATTTACCAGCGAGGAAAAGACCCGCCGCCAGGTGCTGTTCTCCACCGATTTGATCTATGACGTGCTGCGCAAGCACCAGGCCGATCATGTGCTGCTGCGCGCAGCGCGGGCCGATGCCGCCACGGGACTGCTCGATCTTCGCCGTTTGAGTGATATGCTGTTGCGAATCAAGGGGCGAATCATCCACAGGGAACTCAAGCGTATTTCGCCGCTTGCGGTGCCGGTGATGCTGGAAATCGGACGCGAAGCAGTTTATGGCGAAGCATCCGATGAGTTGCTGGCGGAAACCGCCGAGGAACTGGTGAGAGAGGCGACTGGATAGCCGTGACGGTACGCGCTCAACCCCTCAAAGAAAACTGGCCGGTCGTGCGCATTTCCACCCTTGATGTCGCCGGCGTTACCCTTGTTGCGGATCTTTCCGGAGCCTTGTTCTGGCAAGAGCAGAGCCTGCTCGTGGTCTCGGACCTGCATTTGGAAAAAGGTTCCAGCTTTGCCGCGCGCGGCGTGCTGCTGCCGCCCTACGATACGGCCGCTACCCTCGGCCGTCTTGCCATGGTGATCGCGCGCCACGATCCGAAAATGGTGATCGCGCTCGGCGACAGTTTTCACGACCGCAGCGCCCATGACAGGTTGTCGGTTACGGACCGCGACGCGATTGCGGCGCTGCAGGCCAGGCGCGACTGGATCTGGATTTCCGGAAATCACGATCCGGCATTGCCGACCCGCCTCGGCGGCATTGTCGCAACCGAAGTCGCGATCGGGCCGATCGCGTTTCGGCACGAACCGACGGGCGCGGCCGGCGAGATCGCCGGTCATCTTCACCCCAAGGCACGGGTCGCCACGCGCGCCCGCTCGGTGGAGCGGCGCTGTTTTGCCAGCGACGGCGAGCGCGCGGTGATGCCGGCGTTCGGCGCCTATGCCGGTGGCCTGAGCATCCGCGACGCGGCCTTTGCGAAAATCTTTCACACCGCGGGCCTGGTCGCGCATGTGCTCGGCGACTTCCGCCTGCATGCGATCGCGGCGTCGCGCTGCTATTGAATTTCTCCTCGTTGCCGGGACGATCAGGCCGCCTTTGCCTGCACCGTGTCGCAGAACTCGGCGAGGCGGTCGGCGAGCCGCAGCGTTGCCGGGCTCGCGTCGGGCGAAGCGACCAGCGCCACCTCGGTCTTGTCGATTGGCGAAAAACCATCCTTGGCGGTCAACACGCGATGATCGGCCTGGATCGCCATTTCCGAAAGAATGCTCAAGCCCATGCCCGCCGCAACCGCGGCCTGAATGCCGGCAAGATTCGAACTCGAATAGGCCATGTGCCAGGCGCGGCCGGCGCTTTCCAGCGCATGAATCGCGCCCGCCCGATAAATGCAGCCGACGGGGAAGCCGATCAGCGGCACCGATCCGGTCTTTGAATGAGCTGGGTGGACCTTGCTGGTGACCCAGTGCACACGTTCGGGCCACACCGCGATGCCGCCCTTTTCGCCGGCAGCACGCTTGAATAGAGCCAGGTCGAGATCGCCGCGTTCGAGATCGCGCTTCAGGTTCGTACTCTGGTCGGCGCGCACGTCGAGCCGCAGGTTGGGATGCGAGCGCGCAAACGCCGCCAACAGCTTCGCCAGCCGATAGGCGGCGAAGTCTTCGGGCACCCCGAGCCGAACGGCACCTTCGTTGCCCGGTCGTGTCAGCACGTCGCGGGCCTCCTCCGCCAGCGCCAATAGTCGCCGCGCATAGGACAACAGCCGCTCGCCGGCTTCGGTGGGCGTCAGATCCTTGCCACTGCGATTGAGGAGCGGCTGTCCGATATCGTCTTCCAAGCGCTTGATCTGCTGGCTGACGGTCGATTGCGTGCGATGAACGCGCTCTCCGGCACGGGTAAAGCCGCCGGCGTCGACCACTGAGACGAAACTGCGCAGCAGCTCCAGGTCCAGCACGATTTCACCCATTCATTTTTCCACTGGAAGTAAGTCTAACATTTAATTTCCAAATATCAAGGCGCGCCCTTACATCGGCACTCAAAGGAGATTCCCATGTCGCTCGCGCCTTCCGTCGCCGTTCCCCGTGCATCCTCCAATCCGCTGCCGGTCTATATCGCGTTGTTCTGTCTGCTCTGGAGCTTTGCCTTCGTCGCAGGGAAAATCGGCGTCAACTATTGTCCGCCACTCATTCTGCTGGCTGCGCGGTTTTTGCTGGCCGGAATCCTGATCCTTGCAATTGCGGCGCTGCGCCGCGACTCCGGGCTATCTTGGCGGGATGTTTGGGTATTTGCGCTGATCGGCATCGCCAACAACGCGCTCTATCTCGGCCTGGGTTACACCGGCCTGCAGACCATCTCGGCCGGGCTCGGAGGCCTGATCGTCAGTTCCAATCCGGTTTTCACAGCCATGGCGGCTGCGCCTCTGCTCGGCGAACGCTTCACCTGGCGAAAGGCGGCGGGACTGCTTCTCGGTATTATCGGCGTAAGCTTCATCGTCTGGCATCGCATGTCGGTCGGTACCGACAGCCCGCACGGAATCCTGTTCACGCTCGCCTCGCTGATGTCGATCGTGGCCGGCACCATCCTGTTCAAGCTGCTGGCGCCGAAGGGCAGCCTCTGGATCGGCAACGGCGTGCAAAATTTGTCCGCGGGCATCGTATTGCTGCCGTTCGCGTTCACACAGGCCGATTTCGGCGAGATCGCGCCGAATCTGCACCTGTTGGGCGCGTTTGCGTTTCTGACGCTCGGCGGGTCGATCCTTGCCTACGCCTTGTGGTTCCATCTTCTCAGGGTTTGCGGCGCGACCGCCGCGAGCGCCTACCATTTTTTGATGCCGCCGCTCGGCATGCTGTTCGCCTGGGCGGTGTTGGGCGAGCACGTCGAGTTTCGTGACCTCCTGGGGATCGTGCCGGTAGCCATTGGCATTTATCTGGTCACGCGCCCGGCAGGGGAGCCGAGATCGCCGTGAGACGTTTTTCGTAATCCCGGAACCGAGGGCAAGATGCCTGCATTCTATATCGCCGAACATATCATCACGGACTCCGAGACCTTCCAGGAATACCGGGTCAAGGTCGGCCCGATGATTGTTCGATATGGCGGACGTTACCTGACCAAAGGTGGAAGTCATAAATTCCCGGAGGAGGCGCATTGGAAACCGGAACGGGTCGTCATCATCGAGTTCCCGGACATGGGCAGTCTCGATGCCTGGTACAATTCCGCCGAATACCAGCCCCTCCTTGCGCTCCGCAAGCAATCCACCAGCGACAAGGACATGGTCATCATCCTTGAGGGCATATAGCGGTGCGCAAATGTTCAAGCTGGACACTCCATCACCGCGCCGATAGCGGGTTCTGCGTTCAACAGGGTTCACTATGACATTATGACATTATCCAGTGCTCGCCGAGGCAGCATCCGGGCGAAAGCTGCTCAGGCGACAGACGCGGGCCTCAACAAACTGATAAAGCCTGTCGAACCAAATTCGCGTATCATATCGTCGCGGATGTGCCCCTGGAAACTTCGGGTGAAATGTGACCAAGGCTCTCGATTTCTCGCTTGCTGATCGCAAGGCCGAGCTTCTGCGCTGGCTGAGCGAAGAGGGACGTTTTGCGCCCGATACCGGTGGGCTTCTTGAGATGCTCTGCGAGAAGCTCACCATGCTCGGGGCGCCGATAGCGCGCGCCACGGTGCATGTCCGTACGTTGCATCCAGAATTCCGGGGGGTAACGCGTATCTGGCGTCGCGGACAGAGCACCGAGATCCGAACGTCGCGGCACGGTATCGAGTATACGTCGGATTACCAGAATAGCCCGGTTCAGTACGTCATCGGAACCGGACAGTGGCTTGACACTGTCCTTGACGAAGTCACCGATCGGCGCTTTCCGATCCTGGCAACACTGCGGGCGGAAGGCATTACCCATTACGTGATGGCGCCCCTTATCTTTTCGAATCGGATCGTTAACGCGATATCGTGGGCAAGCGACGCTCCCGGCGGGTTCAGGGAAGCGGACGTTGAACTCTTTCGCGATCTGGTGCCGGCCTTGGTCCCGGTTCTCGAAGTGACGACGGGCCGGCGGATCTATGGCGAACTTCTTGCCACCTATGTAGGTCGAGATCCGTGCGCGCGGATTATGGCGGGCGCAGTGCAGCGCGGCAACGTCCACCACATCAAGGCGGCGATGCTGCTCGCCGACTTGCGTGGTTTCAGCCGACTGACAGATGAGCTTCCCGAGCAAACAATCATTGAACTCCTGAATGCCTTCTTCGATCTGGTCGTCCCTGGCGTCATCGGCAGCGAAGGTGACATCCTGAAGTATATCGGTGATGCGGTCATCGCGATCTTTCCAGTCTCCGACGATAATCCGGCGCCGGCCTGCGAGTCGGCCCTGGCTGCAGCGCGGGCAACGCTGGCTGCGCTGCAGGCTTCACCGCTCGAGGTCCAGCAGCATATTTCCATCGATATTGCTCTGCATTACGGTGATGCCGCATACGGCAATATTGGCTCTGGCAATCGCCTCGACTTCACCGCCGTCGGGCGCGACATCAACATCCTCAGCCGGCTGGAACTCCTCTGCAAGGATGTTGGCCGGCCACTGCTCATGACTGGTGCTTTTGCCGCAGAAGTTGCGGCACCGGTCTTTGAAATCGGCCATTTCGAATTGCGCGGCTTCCGTCAGCATCAGTCCTTGTACGGGTTGTGCCAAGACGGCGAGGTGCCCGCTGCGCCACGAGGACGGATGGCGCGTAGCGGGCTGCACCGACTGTTGGGGTAAACTTCTGCTTTTGGCCCCGCCGCTGACCGCCTCAACGTCGGGGAATCATTGTTCGCGAAAGCCTTCAACCGACTTCTGCAACAAAATCTGTCTATGCGAGGCAAGCAACTCCCAGAGGTGGCGGGGCGCGGCAGAGAAGCTTGGCCAGCCGCCTCAGGTTTTGCGCAGTTGCTGTCAGTAGCACTTCGTCTCTGACGCCGCTCAAGCCGCGCAGCCGGAACCGGTCGAGCCGGAGAATGCGCTTCATGTGCGCAAATCGCATCTCGACCTTCTTGCGCTCACGGCGGGACTGCTGGAAGGCTTCCGTATCGGCCAAGGCGCGGACACGATCTCGCACATCTTCGTTGAGGTCGCGGGTGATTTTGCGCACGGTCGCAGACATTCAAGCGTGCGCAAATCGGGACCAGCATAGCTGGGCTCGACACCGACCAGCATCATGCGAATCTCGCAAATGGGGCAGCGAGGCTGCTCGATCATGCGAGGGGAATGAGATTCCGGCATGTGATGCACTCCCTTGGATCAGGCGGGAGCGCAACACTCTCAGTCACCGATAACAGCCGAGGGCGGGCGGTGATCAGGTATCCTACACCAGCAAATATGGCCGGGAGCCGACGTAGAAGTGTAATCTGGGACACAATTTCAATCGGCTAAATTGAAACTAGGCCACCGCGAAATTCAAATAAGGGCCACTGAGGTCGGAAGCAGTGCAGCACCCCGTCTGCCGGTGCTGGCCGAAATAGGCCACTCGCGATTTCAAAATAGGCCACTCCCGGAACTGGGCGCATTAACTTCGCGTTAACCAAGTAGCATCAAGGTTAGGCACAGATGCGGCGGAACCGGAGTAGTGCCGGGCCGGCAGTCGCATGAGAAAGCCGTTCGGCGTAGCGCCCGGACGGCTTTTTTCTTATATCCGCCCGATAGGCCACACTCTCGCGCAGAAGTTAATGGCGGCGGTGGATTGTCTTCCGGGTTACCCCTGAAAGCGGATATCACTCGATACAGTTAGCATCTCGCAAACGTGCCAAAAGCAGACATCAACTGTCGCGACTGCGACGTCCGTTCACTCGCCGGACCTGAACCCGATCGACAGGTCTTCGCCAAGTTCAAGCACTTGTTGCGCAAGGCCGCCGCGCGCTCGGCTGAAACCGTCTGCTTCACAATCGGCGAAATCCTCCGAGCATTTACGCCCACCGAATGCGCCAACTATTTCCGAAACTCAGGCAATGACCAAGCATCATGCTCTAGCCTTCGTCCGGCTCGCGCACGACCGGCGGTTCGTCGGCGTCCTCTTGCTCTTCCTCTTCGTCCGCTTCGTCCTCATCAGGATCTCGGGGCGGCATTGTGTTGCCCATGATCACGAAGGGACTCCAGTCGATCAACCTGGTGGAAACTTCCTCGGGGATGCGTGGGGTCATGTTGTTGCTCCTCGGGCGTGGACCCTAGGGGAGGCCGCCGACAGAGGCGGCCTTATCGGATGCGTAGTTCTGCGACCGCCAGAGCCGAAAGCTGCGCCACGTCATGGACACCGGCTTGCGCGATCTTGATGATCTGCTTCGCGATCATTTCCGTTAGTGGGTCGTCGCGATCCTTGACGCAGAGGGTATGCAACGCTTGCTGGTATGCCTCTGTGATGCGGCTAATCTCTTCCGCCTCCAAGGTAGAGTTCTTTAATAGGCGATAGATAGCCATTTCTAATTGAACTTATCTTGGTGCCTGTAGCCCGAGGCCGGGCACTTCGTCATATGAGAAGCTGTCTCGGCTCGGCGGGCTTTGCGAACCAGGAGGTCGCGCTCAACGCCCGGCGGGGTACCTTGAGCCTGCTTGCGTAACTGCGCTGCTTCCTTGGCAAGGCTTTCTTCAAGGGAGGTAGTTTGTGTGAAACGGCGACGCTCTGGCATACGCTGCTCCATCCATTTGAGGATTGGCGGGAGCGCGACCGGCGTTCTCATCACCGGTAACTGCCACGAGACCGGGCGGTGATGACAAAGTGTGCGCCCTGGTCCCGAGAAGCGCCAGAACTTTCAGTAACTTTCTGCCGGAATCAAATTAGGCGCACTGGGCTGGTGCCATTCCGGCTTTCTCTCTGGACGTTCAATAAGTTCGTAGGTGCGAACGTGGGTGCTTTCGCGCCTTGATTGCGCTGTTTTGACCCGGAGAGAGGGCATCTTCGGTCTGGATTAAATTAGCTAGAGGTGCGCTAGTGACGGAAACAAGCCTTGAGGGAATTAAGATGGCTACGTTGATGAAAACCGCGAAATCGAAATCGATTGATGAATACATTGGCTCTCGAATGCGCGCGGGTCGCCTTTCGCTCAACATGAGCCAAGAATGCCTTGCCCAAGCATTAGGTGTCTCGTTTCAGCAAATTCAGCATTATGAAAAGGGCATCAACAGCGTCAGTGCGGTGCGCCTGTTCGACATCTGCAAAATCTTGAATGTCTCTCTGTCGTCCATGTTTCAAGCGCACTCTGTCCGCCACGTCGAGAACGCCCTATGAGTAGAAAGCCGGCAACGCATGGGGGTTTCGCTTTTGTGATCTTCAAAAATGCTACTGCTTACTCGGGTCATCGGCTGGATTAACGTAGGTTATCCCGAATGGCCCTTGCGCCTGAACTTGAACAACGGAGGGACTGCTTACCCAACCATAGTGGTTCATTTTGGCAGGTGCTTCGACGTATCCGCCCGCCGCTAGCTCGATCGCTTTTTTCTCATCGAGTTTGTCGCCCATTCCGACGTGAAAGTTGCCTGATATGACCGTAACGT
>Ga0210392_10000592_pt1 | contig 21410 bp, 15 predicted proteins | sample IncBWC30OmetaG_FD_161057 | JGI IMG/M metagenome (GOLD analysis project Ga0210392, IMG submission 161057) | Forest soil microbial communities from Barre Woods Harvard Forest LTER site, Petersham, Massachusetts, United States - Inc-BW-C-30-O ...
GTGGTGGTCTTGCCGGCGTCGATGTGCGCGGCGATGCCGATGTTGCGCGTCCACTCGAGCGGGAACGGGCGTTCCTTGGCGTTGGCGGCGGAAACCTTGGCCTTGTCGGTGACGACAGTAATAGCAGGTGTGGCGGTGGCAGACATGGCGCGGTGCTTTGATTACCAGCGGAGATGGGCAAAGGCGCGATTGGCCTGGGCCATCTTGTGGGTGTCTTCTTTTTTCTTCACCACCGAGCCGGTGTTATTATAGGCGTCGACGAGCTCGGCCGCGAGGGCCTCCTGCATCGGCGTGCCCTTGCGGCTGCCAGCGGCGCTGACGATCCAGCGCAGCGCGAGGCTTTCCTGGCGCTCAAATGAAATTTCGATCGGCACCTGGTAGGTGGCGCCGCCGACGCGGCGGCTCTTCACCTCGAGGCGGGGGCGGGCGTTCTCGAGCGCGCCGATGAGCAGGTCGACCGGGTCGCCCTTTTGCAGCTTCTCGCTGACTTTCTCGAACGCGCCATAAACGATGCGCTGGGCGAGGCTCTTCTTGCCGCACTTCATGATGACGTTGATCAAATGCGCCACCAGCGGGCTGCTGTAACGGATATCGGGCTGGACGGTGCGCTTTACGGCTCTGTGACGGCGTGACATGGGGAAAGTTTTCTTTTAATTAGGCGGCGGCGGGTTTCTTGGCGGCTTCCTTCTTGGGACGCTTGACGCCGTATTTGGAACGGCTGCGACGACGTTTCTCGACGCCGGTCGCATCCAGTGCGCCGCGCACGATGTGGTAGCGGACGCCAGGCAAATCCTTCACGCGGCCGCCGCGGACGAGCACAATCGAGTGCTCCTGCAGGTTGTGGCCTTCGTCGGGGATGTAGGAAATGACTTCGCTGCCATTCGTCAGGCGCACCTTGGCCACTTTGCGGATGGCGGAATTGGGCTTCTTGGGGGTGCGGGTCATGACCTGCACGCACACGCCGCGGCGAAACGGGTTGCCTGCCAAAGCCGGTGATTTCGACTTGGTGACGACCTTGCGGCGGCCTTTGCGTACGAGTTGGTTGATGGTTGGCATGACGAAAAAATAAGGGCGGGAATTTGAGAAAAGAGGCTGACGCTACCTTCGACTAAAAAGTCAGCAAGAACTTTTTAGAAAAAAGTGGACGGTTCGAAGATTCGTGATTTGCACCCCGAACTTCGAAAGGAAAGCGTTGGCGGGCGGGAGCCGGCAACGCGCGAGAGAAAATAGGGATGGTCAGGAAAACACACTGTCCCAACCAAGCACAAGGATAAACTCGACGACCGGGCGATAAATTTGCCTGCCCTGAGCCGGTCGAGGGACCCGTCAAGCGGGCCCTACCCCACCACACCCTGGCGCCTCCTCGAACTAGACCATTCCGACAAGACTCCAAGCGATCTTCAAGGTGCCATCATAACTCTGGGGTGTCTTCCATCATGGATGGGGCAAAGGTTGCGCGAATGGACTCGGAGAAGACCAATCGTCCCATGCGTCTTGAACCTGGCGCTGAACCTGGCGCAGCGCATCCATCTGCGAAGGCGAAAGAATCTCCCTGGCTTTCTCAAACATTGGTGCTGTAATTTTGCTTTTGGGCGGAGGGTGAGTGATAAGGCCCGCCCCATAGGGCACATCTAGGTGATAAATGTTTGTTGCCTTTGGACTCCCCCCCCGGAGAAGCATGACCAACAGGTTGGCTTGCTCATCCGTGAGCGGTGCGTCGGTGGACTGCAAAACTTGGGCGACTTGGTTGACCGTCTGCCATTGGAAAAGGTCCCCGCTATAACCCACAAATTGCGCATACTCGGACTCCGTCAAAAATGCTTGGATCTTGTCGTCGACATCCCGTGAGAGCTCTACATCCAACTGATCAAATAAAGCCCGATATGCCACACCATGAATGGGCTCGTGGCTCAGCGTTTCGTATATGTCGTTAGCGAGCAATTCCTTCTCCATCAGGAGATCCTCGAACCGTTTCAACCTGTCGGCCGACAGATTGAGATTCTTAAAGAGCGGTCCATAGACAAGGCCCAGGCGGGATCTCGCCATGGCAATCATTGAAGCGCGAAATTGAGGATCCTCATTCATCATTTGCAGAAATTGATTTTTAGTCACGCGGGACTTTGCTTCGACCGAAGATGGACCCGGTTGTCCAAGGCCTGAATTGCCCGCGGCCTGACTGTAGCTGTCGGCTGGATCGGTTGGATTCTGGCCAACACTGCTCATCTGGCTCACCGGGCTGGAAGATGCTGCGGACAAACGAAGATACCTGGCCTCATAAACAACCAAGCCCGTCCCAATGACCGCAATCGTAACGCCGATCAGGATTCTCCATATTCCAAACGTAGCAGCAGTGCCGGCGACAGCTGGCCTGATAACCGCGGTCACTATCCTGGCCACCAAGCCGCTCGGCGCCGCCGCGCCCGATTGGCTGGCAAAGACCTCAGCCAAAACCACGGCGGTTGAGACAATGCCGCGCCTGGCCAGCGCCCCCCGCAATTTGTCGAGTGCCCGGTCAATCCGCATGCGCGCGGCGTCGGGGCTCAGGGAAAATTTTTCGCCAATCTCCGTCAGGGAAAGATTTTCAAAAAACCGCAGCAGCACGGCTTCACGGTCGGGTTCACTCAATTCGTCCATCACTTCGTCGATAACGGGTCGAAGCTGGTCCCAGCCGGGCTCCGGCGCGGCATGTAATTCATTTATGATCCGGGCCTCCTGTTCGTAGGTTCGCCGCCGCCATTCGGCTCGCATCGCCTGGGCCGCGGCAAATCGCGTACTGGTATAGAGCCAGCCCGTGAACACCGTCCGGCCTTTGAGCAAAGGAGCCTTGCGCGCCAGATCGGCAAAAACGCGTTGGGTCACGTCGTCTGCGAGATGCCGGTCGCCCCCAACGCGGCGTAGCGCGGCCAAATACACCAGGTTGACATGCCGGCTGACGAGTTCGGCGAACGCTTCCTCCGAACGATCCTCAAGGTACCGGCATAATAGTTGGGCATCTTGCATCATGCATGCGGCTGGAATTACGCGGATGGATGCAGACGAAGTCACCGCCATTGCTTGCCCCATTCTGCATGAACCTGGCGCAGAGCATCCACCTGCGCAGGGGCGAGAATCCCTTTGGCCTTCTCAATAATCGGTGCCGTAATCGTGTCGTAGTCAGTAGACATCATGCCAACGCCCGTTGCGTGGTACATTTCTATCCATACAAAATGCATTGGCTTTGGATTTCCTCCCCGAAGCAGCACGACCAACAGGTTGGCTTGTTCATCCGTGAGCGGTGTATCCGTAGATTGCAGGACCCGGGCGAGTGCATTGGCCGCCATCCAGTGCATTAAATCCGAGTTGTAATCCCTAAATTGCGCGTACTCAGGCTCGGTCAACAATGCCTTGATCTGGTCGACGACCTGCGGCACGAGCACACTATCCAAGTCTTTAACATACGCGTGACGTTGATCGGGTGGGATGTTAGGCTCTTCGATTTTCATCGCTTCATGCACGTCGTTATAAACCAATCCAAACTCGACGAGGAGATCCTTGAAGCGGTCCAATTTGTCTGCTGGCAGATTGAGGCTCTTAAAGAGCGGTCCATAAAAAAGGTCCAGGCGAGATTTCGCCAATGCGATCATCGAAGCGCGGAATTCAGGTTCTGAACTCATTCTGAGATAAAATTCATCTCTGTTTTTCTTGATGGCATCTGCCTCGTCCAAAGATGGACTCTTTTGCTCAAGGCCTGAATTGCCCGCAGCCTGGCTGGAGCTGCCGTCTGAATTGACCGGTTCGATTGGCTCGATTGGATTCTGTTCCGTAGCACCTACTCGGTTCCCCGGGCTGGAAGATACTGCGGGCGGACGAATGCGGGCGGCCTCGTAGACGATAAGACCGCCTGTGGTGGCCGCAATCACAAGGCTGATCAATATCTTCCACAGGCCAAATGTGGCCGCGGCGATCGCCACAGGTTTTCTGAGTGCAGTGGCCACAATCCCGGCCACCAGGCCGGTCGGTGCCGCCGCGCCCGATTGGCTGGCAAAGACCTCGGCCAAAACCACCGAGGTGGAGACAATGCCGCGCCTGGCCAGCGCCCCGCGCAATTTGTCGAGGGCGCGGTCAATCCGCATGCGCGCGGCATCGGGACTCAGGGAAAATTTTTCGCCAATCTCCGCCAGGGAAAGATTTTCAAAAAAACGCAGCAGCACGGCTTCGCGGTCGGGTTCACTCAATTCGTCCATCACTTGGTCGATAACGGGTCGAAGCTGGTCCCAGGCGGGCTCCGCCGCGGGATGGAGTTCACTCATGACATGGGCCTGCTGTTCATTGGCTTGCCGCCGCCGCTCGGTTCGCATCGCCTGGGCCGCGGCAAATCGCGTGCTGGTGTAAAACCATCCCGTGAGCACAGTCCGATTCTTGAGCGAAGGCGCTTTGCGCGCCAGATCGGCAAAAACGTGCTGGGTCACATCGGCGGCAAGGTGTCGGTCGCCCCCGACGCGGCGTAACGCGGCAAAATACACCAGGTTGACATGCCGGTTGACGAGTTCGGCGAACGCTTTCTCCGAACGATCCTCAAGGTACCGGCCTAGTAATTGGGTGTCTTCCATCTCGGGTGGGATTGGGATTACGCGGATGGACGCAGGTGATGTTACAGCCATTTCTTCCCCCATGCTGCTTGAACCCGGCGCAGCGCATCCATCTGCAGGGGCGAGAGAATCCCTTTGGCTTTCTCAAAAACCGGTGCTGAAATGTTGTCGTCGCTGGGTTGGAATATGCCAAGGCCCGTTGCGCTGTACATTTTTATCCAATGAATGTTCGATGACTTTGGCTGCCCTCCCCGGAAAAGCACGACCAACAGGTTGGCTTGTTCATCCGTGAGCGGGGTGTCCGTAGACTGCAGGAAACGCGCGACCGCATTAGCCGTCACCCATTGCGGCAAGTCCTCGCTGTACTCCCTAAACTGCGCGTACTCGGGATCGGTCAACAATGCCTTGATCTTGTCGTCGACCGGCTCCCGGAGCACGCTATCCAACCCTCTAATATACGCATGACGTTGATCGGGTGGAATGTTAGGCTCCTCGATTTTCATCGCTTCACGCACATCGTTATAGATCAAATCCAGCTCAACGAGGATATCCTTGAAGCGGTCCAATTTGTCTGCTGGCAGATTGAGGCTCTTAAAGAGCGGTCCATAGTAAAGGCTCAGGCGGGATTTCGCCAATGCGATCATCGAAGTGCGAAATTCAGGATCTGAACTCATTCTGTCGTAAAATTCATCTTCGTTTCTTTGGATGGCATTTGCCTCGCCCGAAGATGGACTCCGTTGTCCAAGGGCTGAATTGTCCGCGAGCTGGCTGGAGCCGCCGGCTGGATCGGCTGGATTCTGCCCGGCACGGCTCATTTGACTCATCAGGCTCGAAGCCACTGCGGACGGACGAAGAAGCCTGGCCTCGTAAACAACCAAGCTCGCTCCGATGGCGACAATCGCAAAACCGATCAGGATTTTCCATATTCCAAACGAGGCGGCAGTGAAGGCGACCGTCGGCTTGAGCACGCCTGCCACGCTCCTGGTGACCAGGCCACTCGGCGCCGCCGCGCCCGATTGGCTGGCAAAGATCTCGGCCAGAATCACCGAGGTTGAGACAATGCCGCGTCTGGCCAGCGCCCCGTGCAATTTGTCGAGGGCACGGTCAATCCGCATGCGCGCGGCATCGGGGCTCAGGGAAAATTTTTCACCAATCTCCGCCAGGGAAAGATTTTCAAAAAACCGCAGCAAGACGGCTTCACGGTCGGGTTCACTCAATTCGTCCATCACTTCGTCGATAACGGGTCGAAGCTGGTCCCAGCCGGGCTCCGCCGCGGGATGGAGTTCACTCATGATCTGGGCCTCCTGTTCATGGCTTCGCCGCCGCTGCTCGGCTCGCATCGCCTGGGCCGCGGCAAACCGCGTGCTGGTGTAGAGCCATCCCGTGAGCACGACCCGGTTCTTGAGCGAAGGCGCTTTGCGCGCCAGATCGGCAAAAACGCGCTGGGTCACGTCGGCGGCGAGATGTCGGTCACCCCCGACGCGGCGTAACGCGGCAAAATACACCAGGTCGACATGTCGGCTGACGAGTTCGGTGAACGCTTTCTCCGAACAATCCTCAAGGTACCGGCCTAATAATTGAGCGTCGCCCACCATGGGGTTGACTTCAAATTCTCGCGTGCGTTTGAGGGTCTGTTCCATAGACAAGGCGATCGTCATTTCATAGAGTCGCAAACTTCATACCAGTCGACCGTTTTAAAACGAACAGAAATCTGTTCATTTTTTCCGCAACCGCGTTACCCATGGCGTGCCGCGTCTGAAATGCCCTTAATAATTTTGCAAGACGCCAGATTGGAACGAATAATACAAGTCTATCCGAGTTGAAATTCCGAAACCATGAAGCCATGAAGTTTTTCATGGTTTCGGAATTAATCCCTCTTTGCGCCTTCGCGTGTGCCGGATTGTGGATTGACGGAAAACCCGTCTTTACCAGTCTGTCCCCAAGACACTGCAAGTGAACCGACTGTTCGTTTTTGCGTCCCAAAATCGAAATCCCCGCATGAATCGTCGCACCTCCACCCTCGGGCGCTTTTTGCTGCTCTACTTGATGCTGCATTCCATTGCTTTTGCCTCGGTTTGGGAAATTAACGTCAACACCGCCATGACGTCGGAGGGCAGAAAGATTCAACGTCCAACCGCCGATCAGCCGGTCTATTACTACCCTTATTGCGTTGGTTACCAGGAAGTCGGTTCGATTGCAGCCGGAGCCAAAAAACTATCGGCTGATGTCCCGATCGAACACTTTCTGGCCGAGGCTCTGGCCTCCCAAGGTTACTTGGTCACCAATGTTGTTGGGACGAAACTCGATCCACCCCCCTCGCTGCTCCTTGTTTTCAGGTGGGGCTATATAAATCCCCGCATCTATGACGACGAGGGTGACAATGGAGTCACCACCCATGTCCGTAACGAGAGGGCCTACCAGAAAGATATGTTATTGGTGGGAATCCAGGAAAGTGATTTGTTCGACGACCGCCTGGCGAAAAAGGATCTGGTCCAATCGGCGGACAATAATCGCTATTATGTGACCATTGCCGCCTACGATTTCGCCACCTATTATACCAAGCACAAGACGGTCCTGCTGTGGGTTTCAAGAATGAGCATTCCCCGGCAGGAGTTGGAGTTGGACCAAGTCGTCGCTCCCCTGATTAAGACGGGCACGCCGTTCTTGGGCCGTGAAACCACGACGCCACGACTGGTCGAGATAACGGCTCCGCCAGGCAAGGTCGAAGCCGGCACACCGGTGATCAAGGGCTATATCACGCCGAGCCCGGCCCAGCCGCCGGCGCCTAAGCCGTAGCTCCTAGTTTTTCCGCACGAACAATTCCCACATCAGGACCGCCGCCGCGGTGGAGACATTGAGCGACTCCACCTTGCCGCTGCCGGGAATCGTCACCAGCCGCGTGCAGGCCGCGGCCACGTCCGACGCAAGCCCGTGTTCCTCGTTGCCGAGGACGAGCGCGAGTGGATTTTTCCTCCCGTCTTTCACCTGTAGCTTTCCACCTTTGGTCGCCGCACCGACCACATCGTAACCCGCCTCCACCAAGGCGCGGCAGAATTCGGCCGGATTTTTCACGCAAAAAGCGTCCATGTGCTCCAGCCCGCCCTCGGCCACGCGGTACGCTGCGTCGCTGGGTAGCGCCGCCGACGGATGATCCGTCAGCACCAGTATGCGCACGCCGAAGAACGCCGCGGTGCGCGCGATCGCGCCGAGGTTGTGCGCGTTGCCGATGCGATCGACCAGCAACACCGGCTCGGATCGGGCCGCCCACGAGCGAAGGTCGTTTTCGCGCGGCGATCCCAACTCGGGCGCCTCGACCACGGCCACGATGCCGCCGTGATGCACCGAAGCGGCGATTTTTTCCAGCTCCGCCGGCTCCACGCAGCGATAAATCATTTTCCCCGCGGCGAGCACCTTGCTCATGGCGCCAACCTTCCGCCCGGTGGCATAATCGAAATACAGCCGGCGGATCGACCCGGGATCGCGCGCAAACCGCGCCTGCACTGCCGCCAACCCGCAAATTGTCAGTTCTTTTGGCTTAGTCATTTGTCACTTGATACTTGGTGCTTTGGTTTTGGGCGTTCAAGGAGCCCACAACGGTAAGCTCCTCCCGGTCATGATAAAGATGCCGCACGCGGAAGCTGTCCGCGTGTGCGACAAATGGCGAGCCCGGCGCGCGCAGTTCGGCCAACAGCGCCATGGCATCGACATGGCCGAATTTCAGGTTGATGACAAAACGACGGCACCAGCGGCGCGCCAGCCACGGTTCGACAATATGGTTCAGCACTTGATGCGGCTCCTCGAGGAGATCGCAAAACAGCCAGTCGAAAATCTCGTCGTCTAACGGCTTGAATTTGAATGCATCCTCGCCCCGGTGCTCGATTTGCGGATGGCCGAGCGCACCGCCCTTGAGCGGACCATTGTCCACCGCGACGACCCGCGCGCCGCGCTGGGCCGCGCTGTAGCTCCATCCGCCCGGCGCCGCGCCGAGATCGCAGACCGTCTCGCCCGGCTGCGGCTCGCGCCCCAGCACGCCGTAGGCCTCCTCGACTTTCAGGAACGACCTCGACGGCGCCGCCTCATCGTCGGCCATGCGCCGCTGGCCGCCCAGCCACGCCTCGCGCGCGACAAAGGCGCGGCCGAAATCAGAAAAAAACACGAACAGCCCGCGCGCCGACCCCGCGCCGCGCGGAGTCCCGGCCACGGCGAGCTTCGCCACGCGCGAAAGTTTTTTCTTCAGCGTTTCCTCAAACGCCTTTTCCACGCCGCTGACGCGTCGCCCCAGGCCGACGATTTCCGCCGGACAGGCAAACACGCACGGCCACGCGGACTCCACCCTCTCATCGCGCAGGCTTTTCATGAAAAAATCGGCGATCTGCTGCGCGAGTGCGTTGACCGACTCGCCGCGCACCTCCACCGGCTGGGACAAAACAAAATGGGCAAAAGCGAGATCGAGCGCGTTGAGATCAACGCGCTCCACTTGTTCTTGCTTGTTCCGCATGGAATCCGCTTCCGACTTGGACGTTGAATGTTGAATGTTGGATATTGAACATTCGCCGCGAAGCGGCGCCAGCACCCACCCCGGCCCGCGCTCAACGCCCGCCGCCCCCGCGCCCTCAAGTTCGAGTGCGAGCAAGTCTTCGAAGCCAGCCTGGCCGAGCGCGAGGATCACAGGCGATGGAGGTGGAATCCACCGTCCACATCGAAAACCGCGCCGGTTGAAAACGGAAACCGGTCTTCCGCGATGGCACGCACCGCGCGGCCAACGTCCTCGGGCTGGCCCCAGCGGCGGATGGGCGTGAGGCCCTGCTCGAGGATAAGCTTGTCGTACTTTTCCTTCACCCCGCCGGTCATGTCGGTGGCGATCACGCCGGGGCGGATTTCGTAAACGTTGATACCATCCTGCGCGAGGCGGTCGGCAAAAAGTTTCGTCATCATCGCGAGCCCGGCCTTCACCACGCAATAATCACCGCGGTTGGTCGATGCCGTGTAAGCCGAAATTGACGAGATGCTCACGATGCGTCCGCGAAAGCCTTCGGCATCGCGTTCCTGCTGCAACATCTGCTTGGCGACGAGCTGGGTCAGGAAATACGGCCCTTTCAAATTAATCGCGTAGAGCCGGTCGAAGCTCTCCTCGCCTGCTTCGAGCAAATCCGCGCGCGCGCGCGGCGCGACGCCGGCGTTGTTTACAAGCAGGTCGATGCGGCCGAATTTGGCCACGGCTTCCGCCACCAGGCGCCCGCGATCGGCGGCCACCGCCACGTCGCCCTGCACGGTGAAACCATCTCCACCCGCCGTGCGCACCAGTTGCAGCGACTCGTCCGCAGCCTCGGCGTTGCCGGCGTAATTGATCGCCACGCGACAGCCGGCCCGGGCAAGTTCCACCGCAATGCCGCGGCCGATGCCGCGCGACGCACCGGTGACAAGAGCGAATTGAGCAGGCATGCGCCGAGACAATACGAGCCACGGCGGTTCCTCCAGCAAAAATCCGCCGAACCATCTACGCACCGCGCTGTCCATCGCCGCACGAACCCAATTAATCCATGAAAACAGCCCTTATTTTTCTGCTCCTCGGCGGCATTCTTGGCGCTTTTGCGCTCAACCTCTACAATCAGCGCGAAAACCAACCCCACGCAACCGACGCCAGCCAGACCCCTGAAAAATCCTCGCCGGACAATCCATCGCTGGCCGATAAAGCCAGGGACACCGCCACCGATGTAAAAGACGAGATCAACGAAAAACTCACCGAATGGCATCTCACTCCTGACGATATCAAGAACGACCTCGCGAAAACGGGCCAGATCGTGCGCACCAAGGCCCAGGCCGTGGGTGAAAAAATCACCGACGCCCGCATCGTCACTGTCATCAAGGCCAAGTATGTCATGGACCACGACCTCAGCGCGATCGACATCAGTGTCGACTCGCAGAACGGGGAAGTCGCACTGGGCGGCACCGTCGCCTCGCCCGAACTCATCGGCAAAGCCGTTGTCCTCGCCCTCGAAACAGACGGCGTGAGCGGGGTGACATCGAGGATCACGGTCGCAACGAAATAACCGCGCGCCGCAGGCGCAAACGCGCCTGAAAATCCCAAACGCCAAACTTCCAAATTACAAAAAAGTGGTGCGCCACAGGCGCACTGACTCTTTTGGCGTTTGGAAGTTTGGCGTTTGGGATTTGGGATTTGGGATTTGCGGGGGCGGGCGCCCTTGCCTTAAGAAAACCTTTTGCCCCGCTTATTCCGGCTCGACGAGGTGGTGGCGCGCAGCAAAGTGGAAAGATCGATGACCGCTCTTCCCCGCGCATTCCGTTGGCCCCAAGTGTTGGCATTCTTCTTCGCATTACTCGGTGGCTTCAGCTGCGCGTCGGACCGCCCGGCCGAAACCCCGTCGCCCGCCGCGGCCCAAAAACCTTCACCACCACCGGCGGCCCCAACCCCACGGGTCGAGCCGGTTTTTTCCGTCATGCTCGGCATCGACGTGCTCGCGGCGGAAAATTTCACGCCCCTCGCGGGCAAGCGCGTCGGCCTGCTCACCCACCCGGCCGGTGTGAACCGCTTCGGCGTGAGCACCATCGACGTGCTGCGCCGCGCACCGAACGTGCAACTCGTCGCGCTCTTCGGCGTCGAGCATGGCATCTATAACGAGATGCCGGCGGAAAAGACCTATCCCGATCATCTCGATCCACGCACTGGGCTGATGGTGTTTTCGCTCTACAACGGCATCACGCACAAGCCAACCAAGGCGCAGCTCAAGGGCCTCGACGCGCTCGTGATCGACCTGCAGGACATCGGCAGCCGCAGCTACACTTTCGTCAGCGCGATGAAAGTGGCGATGGAGGCGTGTTTTGAAAACGGCGTGGAGGTCGTGGTGCTCGACCGACCAAACCCGCTCGGCGGTTTGAAGGTGGGCGGGCCACCGCTCGACAAACAGTGGACGAGCTACGTGGGCGAGTTCTGCGTGCCTTACGTTCACGGGCTGACCATCGGCGAACTTGCGCTCATGGCCAAGAAGGTTCCCGGTGTGCTCGATGTGCCACCGGCGGTGCGCGAGCGCGGCAAACTCACGATTGTCCCGATGCGCGGCTGGCGGCGCGCGATGCGCTGGCCGGAAACAGGGCTGCGCTTCGTGCCGACTTCGCCTTTCATTCCTGATTTCGCCGCGTGCGTGGGCTACGCGACGGTCGGGCTGGGCACGTACCTGGGCGATTTCACGAGCGGCATCGGCAGCGAATATCCGTTCCGGGGCATCGCGCACCATGCGATCAAGGGCGAGGTGCTCGAGCGCGATCTGAACGCACTCCACCTGCCCGGCATGAAATTCAGCCTCGTCAGCGTGCCGTCTAAAAACGGCCAGACCATGACCGGTGTTTACGCCGAGGTGACCGACTGGGATGCGTGGCAACCGACCGAGTTGAGCTTCTACATGATGAAGCTGGCCTGCCAGCTGGAGCCAAGGAATCCGTTTGCCACGGCGAGCAAAGCGCAGGCCGAGGGCTTTCTGCGGCACATGGGGTCGACCACGTTCTTCGAGGCGCTGCGGCGCGACGGCGCGAAGGTCAACGTCGAGGCTTTTCTCGCCGACTGGCGCGCACGCGACAAAATCTACCAGGAATTCAGCCAGCATTACTGGCTTTATAAATGATGCCGGCCGGCATTGATTGCGGGCTTTTTTGCGAAGCATGTTTCAAGGTGGAACGCGTCGTCCCCGACGCGTTCATTGCGCAATTTCAAACAAGCGCGTTAGGGACAACGCGCTCCACCTTATTTCACGGATAGTTCGATCACGGCTGCGGATGCCGCCGGCACAACAACGGTCAGGGAACCCTCGGCGGAAGTGGCCGGCAGGTCCGACCACTTTCCGCTCCAACTTCCGTCTTCCTTTATCCCCGCTCCTCCGATGGTGATGCCTTCGACCGTCGCAATGTCGCCGCCCGGGGCGGACATGAAGATGATCTTACCGCGGGCTCCCGGCAGACCGGACTTGATGGCCAGTTTTGCGGGGCGCCCGGTGACGCCATACTCCTTGTTCAGAACCGTGATGAAGAGCGTCTGGTCAGAAGCAAGCGTGCCGTAAACGGCGAGGTTCAGGTGGTCCGGATTGGAGTCGACATTGACCGGCACCAGGCGGCCCTGGCTTCCCAGGTTGAAAAGCTTCATGCCATAGCCCAGCGGCAAGACTTCGATGCCCTTCGGCGTCGCCGTCAAAGCGGTGTAGATATTTGGTTTATCCGGGCCGGGCAGGCCTCGCGTCACCTTTTGGCCGGTATGAAAATTTATTCCCAGCGCATCGTGCCACGCCCACCAATACAGAAAATCCACGCTCCACAACGACGCGGTGAAGGTATCACTGGCGCCGACAGCGCCACCGAGGCTGTAGCTGTTGGCCTCCTCCAGGCGATAATCGGTTCCTTTGGCCTTGGCGGCGGGCACAAAGGCATCATAAAATTTCTCATAGACCTGATACAGGTCAGGCGACAAGAGACGCCCGCGCGCCTTGGCGAAATCAGTCACTTTATCACCGTCCCCGCGCGCGTAATAATGCTGGGTCAGGAAAGCCAGATGGTCCCAGCCGCCCACGTCGTTGGCAAAAAGCTTGGCAAACTCCACGCCCTGTTGCCGGGGGCTCGGCCCGCAGAATTTTGCGTCCGGCACGAAATCCGGCGCCAGGATCACGGCGGTGAACTTTTTCCATTCCTCGAGATAAGCGGGATATTTCCAGGGCTTGTCCGGCTCGTTTCCAACGGTGAAACAGGAAACGCGATCCCGGTAATGGTCCATGACATACTTCGCCACGCCGGCGGCGGCGGCGGGAGTGTTACCCTGCATCCGCACGGTATAGATCACTTTGACCTCGGCGGCCTGGGCAAAGCCGAAAAGGCTGTCGATGTCAGGCGTATCGGGGATGGGAACCGTCGCCCTTTCCGCCGTGTTGCCGCCGACGCGAAGATGTTTTACGCCCAGCGTTTTGAAGGTGCTGATCAGCGGCTCGTTGCCCGGGCTGAAATAATGTTTTCCCGTGGCGGCGTTGGGGAGGACCAACTTGATCTCGTAGCTCAATCCGCAGAAATCGGGAGGCACGGCCCGCCCGGGATGGGCGATGTCCACCTGCAAAGCGACCGGCGATTGCGCGCGCAGGGTTGCGGTCGAGAAACAGAGCGCGAGCGAGCAGCCAAGCAAAAGCATCCGACCCGCCAGGAATTTTATGGTCATTTGTCGCTTTGGTTCGAAAGTGAGGCCGCTCACTTGCCGTGCAACTCAATCACGGCCGCGGATGCCGCCGGTACGACCACGCTCATCGAACCGTCGGCGGAAGCGGCCGGCAGATCCGACCACTTTCCACTCCAACTCCCATCTTCGTTTATCCCCGCTCCTCCGATCGTGACGCCCTCGACGGCCGTGATATCGCCGGCCGGGGCAGACATGAAGATGATTTTGCCATGAGCGCCCGGCAGACCGGAATTGATGGCCAGCTTTGCCGGTCGTCCCTTGGGGCCAAACTCCTTGTTCACGACCGTGATGAATAGCGTCTGGTCGGAAGCGAGCGTGCCATAAATGACGAGGTTCAGGTGGTCCGGATTGGAGGCTACATTAACCGGCACCAGGCGGCCCTGGCTGCCCAGGTTGAACAGCTTCAGGCCGTAGCCCTCCGGCAAAACTTTGATGCCCTTCGGCACTACCGTCAAAGGGGTATAGACATTCGGCCGGTATGGGCCGGGGGTGCCTCGCGGCACTTTTTGCCCGGTATGAAAATTGAGCCCCAGCGCATCGTGCCACGCCCACCAATACAGGTAATCCACGCACCACAACGACGCGGCAAAGGTATCGCTCGCGCCAACGGCGCCGCCGCGGCCATAGCTGTTGGTCTCCTCCAGGCGATAGCCGATCCCCTTGGCCTTGGCGGCGGGCACAAACGCGTCATAAAGTGTCTGATAGTCCTGATGCAGGTCAGGCGACAAGAGATGCCGGCGCTCGTCGGCCGGATCAGTGATTTTATCGCCGTCCCCGCGCGGATAATAATGCTGGGTCACGTAAGCCAGGTGATCCCAACCGCCCATGTCGTTGGCAAAAAATCGGGCAAACTCCACGCTTTGGTGCCGGGCGCTCGGCCCGCAGAATTTTGCGTCCGGCGCGCAATCGGGTGCCAGGATGGCGGCGGTGAACTTTTTCCATTCCTTGAGGTAAGCGGGATATTCCCAGGGTTTGTCCGGCTCGTTTCCAACTGTGAAACAGGAAACGCGGTCCTGGTAGTGATCCATGACATACTTCGCAATTCCGGCGGCGGCGGCCGTGGTGTTGCCCTCCATCCGCACCGTGTAGAGCACCTTGATGTCGGCGGCCTTGGCAAAGGCAAAAAGGGAGTCGATGTCGGAAGTGCCGGGAATGGCCACCGTCACTCGTTCCGCCGTGTTGCCGCCGACGCGCAGGTTTTTCACGCCAAGCGTTTTGAAGGTGCTGATCAGCGGCCCGTTGTTCGGGCTAAAACAATGTTCTCTCGTGGCCTCACGCGGGAGAACCATGATGATCTCGTAACTCAACCCGCAGAAATCGGAAGGAATGACCCGCCCGGGATGGGTGATATCCACCTGCAAAGCGACCGGCGATTGCGCGCACAGGGTCGCAGCCGAGAGACCGAGCGCGAGCGAAAAGCCAAGCAAGGGCAGCCTACCCGGCAGGGATATCACATTCATTTTTAGTTGTGCTTCAGAGTTACTTGCCCGCCACCACATTCTGTCCTGATGGCACAGCTGTCACCGTCTTGTACAACAGCGCCAGGCGATTGGCCTTCCAGCGCAGGAGCAGCCCAATGCCAACGATCATGCCGCCGGAGAAAATGAAACATAGCCGTCCGCCCAACGGATTGGGAATCGCCGCGAGCAGCATGATGAAACCGCCGTAGGGAAGGCATAGCTTGGACAGGGTCTCCAATTGAGCCATGTCCATCAGCTTGGCTTGTGCGGGATCGGAGGTGACAGGCGTTTGCAGTCGCTCGAAAAATTCCTCATTCTTTTTATTGTATTCCGGCGAATTCAACCGGGCGAACAGGGCTGTTCCCAGAAACCAAAGCGAGCCCACGACCACGTTTATAATGGTGCTGCCGATCAGGGTGTAGTCCGCAATTTCTTTCGGCTGGATCGGGGAATGGAGCCCGATCAATCCGGCCAGCGTTGACAACCGGGCAGCCATTTGGTCGGGACCAACGTGGGAGTGGAGCCCAACCAGTCTCGGGAAAAATGCCGGGTCCACATAGTTGTAAAAGAGAAACGACGTCAGGAATCCAACACAAACCGTGCTCCAGCCGGCCCAGGACGGCGTCCGCTTGATGAAGATGCACCAGATCAGCGGCAGGATGAACGGCAATGCCACCATGGAGCTGAACTGGTTCATGATATCAAATATGCCTAACTGGGATTTTGAAAAAGTGTAGGTCACAAGGATGATGAGGATGCCCAGCACAAACGAGGCGACTTTGCTGGCGATCATGTACTCTGTTTCACGCGCATGCTTGCGCAGGACGGGCATGTAAAAGTTCCGGACGAAAATACCCGCGTTCTTGTTCAGGCCTGTATCCATGGTGGCCATCGTCGAGGCGAAAATCGCGCTCATCATCAGGCCAATCATGCCCACCGGCATGCACTTGAGCCCGATGGCGACATAGGCTCCCTCGCTTATATTCTTCAGGCCATGCAGTTGCGGGATGACCGAAAGATCCGGATAGAGGATCGCGGCGGCCATGGGCGGAATAAACCAAATGATGGGGCCGACCAAAAAAAGGATGGCCGCCAGCAGGGAGGCCCGGTTCGCGTTCCTCGTATCCTTTGCGCACAAAAACCGGTCCGCATCCTTCATGTTGTTGGTCGTGCAGACCTGTTTCATGAAAATAGCCACGATCCAAAACATCACGAGGGGCAGGCGGTGGGTTTCCGACAGGTTTGTGTAGTGAGAGGGGAAATGCTGCACAAACGCCGTCACGCCGTGGAAAAATCCGCCGCCGCCAAACTTGTCGCCGACCGCATAGATGGACAGCACCGCCGCCACCAAGGTGAGGCACGTGAGAAGCAGCATCTGCAGGAAGGCGGACGCCACGACGGCCCACGCCCCACCGAAGAAAGCGACAATCAGCACGACCAGCCCCACTCCCACGATGGTCAGGGTCATGTTCATCCCGAACACGACGGCGACAAAGGTGCTGACCGCCATGAGCCAGATGGCGGCGTAGGCGATGCCAATGGGGATCCAGACCCAGGTAAAAAACTGTTCATTGAATTTGCCGAAACGGTCCCGGATGCCCTCCATGGGTGTCACTACGCGCATCTGGCGGAATTTCCCGGCGGTCCAAAGCGCGGCCACGACATAGCCAAGGCCATTGCCGAAGTAAATCGCCAGCACCAGCGGCCCGTCCAGATAGGCCTTGCTCGCCGCCCCGGTAAATGTCCATGAACTGAACTGGGACATGAAGGCCATGGCCCCCACCATCCACCAAAGCATGTTGCCGCCACCGCGGAAGAAGTCACTCGAGTTCTTGCTGAACTTGCTAAAGATCGGCCCGAGGCACGCGATGAAGCAGAGGTAGATCGCGATTACGGCATAATCATAATGGCTCATGAGGGCCCTTCAGTCTGGATTTTCCCCGAGCTTTCGAGGACGAACCATTTCTTTCCATCCTTGGAGACCCGCGCCACCACGATGGGGCCGGAGAATTTCTTGCCGTTGAGCGAAACGCTGACGTCCTGGATGTCGCCAATCTGCAGGAAGGCGCGTTCGTTGTCGTAGAAGGCGATTTCCGCCGCGTTGCCCTTGAGTTTGAAACTCTTGACCAGGCCCGCGAGTTTCTTGATGGAATCCTTGCCGACCCGGCCGCAGACCATGGACGCGAGGTAGAACTTCTCCTGCGCGCCATTTTCGAAACCGAGCACCGGCACCACGCTCTGGCGATAGCGCACGTTGGATCCGTTGATGTCGTCGGCAAACGGAAGCGCATGCACCTGCCTGGTGTAGCCGTGCAGGTTCCGGATGAAGGTGAGCTTCCCGTCCTTGTAGGCGGCTTCGGCCCCCTTGATCGAAACGGTCTTGGCTTTCCCGTCATCAAACCCGAGCGGATAGCCGCCTTCCCGGAACACCACGGACTGCTTCTTCGTTTCAACCTGGTGCAGGTTGATCATGAAATCATCCTTCACCAGAATGGAGGTGTGGATGGTGCCGTCCTTGTCCACGTCGTAGAGCGGATATTTTGACGCGGCAAAATTCTTTTCGCAGTAGAGCGGCGTCATCTCCCAACGCTGGCGGAAGTTGATCCCGTCGGCGGAGAACTGCAGCACGTTGTCGCAATTGTAGTTCTTGTAGATCAGCCGGGACTCGTAACTGAAGATGGAGGAGTAGGCGAACTTGGTGTACTTGGCGTTGTATTCCGGTTTGTCGTGGTAGGACTTCTGGTTGATCAGCTGCACGTGGCCGGATTTCTTGTCCCCGACCATCAACAAGCCTGCGCTGTGCAGCGGCACGGAGTAGCTTTCGCGATGGATCGGAAGTTTCTCCTCTTTCACTTTCCAGAACGGATCGTCCGGCTGGATCATCAGCATATTGAACGCCTTCGCCGCCCAGTAGGGAGAACCGCCGCACGAGTAATGCTCCAGGATCTCGGCGCAGGGCCGCAGGAAACCCATCGAGAGATGGTTTTGCTCGGTCAGGATTTCGTTCGAGAAAAAGAACTTCATCACGCCGTTGCAGAGCGTCTTGATCTCGCCGGCCGGGATGTCGAGGCAGCCCAGGTGCTGGCCCAGCGCCAGCGGCGAGAGGAAACCGAAGCGATAAATCATGGAGCGCCCGAAGCAGGGCACGCTGCCGTCGCCGGCGTAGAAATAGCGAAGGTCGCGGGCAAAGAGGCGCGCCCGTTCCTTGTGTTTTTCCGCGAGGTCCGGTTTCGAGTCCCCGTCCAGAATGACCCAGATCAGGTAGTAGTAGAGAAACCCCCAGGGGTTGTAATAGTCGATGCGGTTGATGTTGCCGTCGCGATACCAGCCGTCGCCGATGTACATGTGATCGCAAGCAAGCAGGTACCGGTCGATCTGTTCCTGCGAAAATGGCATGCCCAGTTTCTTCAGGACGGCGTTGGTCACGACACCGAAGAGCATCCAGTTGTTGTTATGGTATTTCACCTTCGTGCACTGGTACATGTAGTCGGCGACCTGTTTCTGCTCCGTGGCGGAAAACTTGTCCCAGACCAGGCTTTTGGAGAGATAGAGACCCCAGGCCAGCGCGGCCATCTCGACCAGGTGTTGGGCATAATCGACGATGTCTCCCCAGTATTCGGGATGCTTGGGATCCGTGCCCGCGAGGATGCCCCGGCGGTAAAAGCCGGCGACATCCACCTTGTATCCCTTCCACAAATAGGCGCCGGTCTTGGAACTGTTCAGCCAGGGACCGGCCATGATCATCGAACGGCTAAATCCTTCCAGTTCGTCGGCCAGAAGCCCGTGATGGCTGCGCGGCCCGGGAATCCGCTGGCGCGCACCCGCCGGCGATGCGCTGTCCACAATGCCTTTCATCAGCGCATAGAAAGTTTCCTCCCAATGATTGCGGGTCCAACCGGTGATGGGGGAAACCGTGCGGTTGAAGGGGGTTTTGAGGATCAGCTTTTTCATGAAACGTTACTTCCTGAGCTTGAATGGATCGTAATTGGACAGCGGCCAGGAACCCCCAGCCTTGATTTTGCCAAGTAACACCGCCTTGGTCGTGCGCATGCCGTCGGGCGTCAGGTTCATGTTGAGCACGATGGTCTTGGCCGAGGGGATAAGCCCGGCGATGTCCTTGATGCAATACGGCGTGTTGGTGATCAAGACCACCGGGTAGCCCTGGTCGATCAGCGCTTTGACGTAGGTGTTCGGCTTCTCCTGCCGGTCATAGTAATTGGTGCAGAGGATGAGGTCGAATTTGTTGGCTTTGACGAACTTCATGACGCCTTCCTCATCCTTGGCATCGAGGCCAAACTTGGTCTCGTAGGTCTGGAGCGAAGGCCAGTCCTGTTCCATCAACTGGGAAAACAATGCGGGATGGTCGTAAGCGTCATTGGGCGTCTTGATCGAGTACTGCTGATTGATGAGCAGCACCTTCTTTTTCTGGTCCAACGGCAGCGCGCCGAGCTCGTCCTTCACGACGAGAATGGCTTTCTGCGCGGATTTCTTCGACGTTTCGATGACGATCGGATCCGAGAACGGCACCGCCGCCTTGGATGCGTCCACCATCCCCATTTTGTCGAACATGCCGTATTGCTTCTTGATCCGCAAAATGCGACGAACCTTGTCGTCGAGCTCATCGGATTTGATTTTCCCTTCTTCGACCCATTTCTTGATGGTGTAGAACATTTCGCCGCGCCATTGGTTCTCGGCTTTCATCAGGATGACGTCGGCCCCGGCGTCGAGCGCGCGGGCGCACGCTTCACCGATTCCGTAACGGTCGATGAGCGCGCCCATCGTGATGCTGTCGGTCGTGATCATGCCTTCAAACCCGAGCTGGTCGCGCAGGATGCCGGTGACCACCTTGCGCGAGACGGTCGAAATCTGGTCGGGGTCAATGTGCGGATAAATGCAATGGGCCACCATGATGGAGTCGATGCCCGCCTCGATGAGGCGCTTGTAGGGATACAACTCGATCTTGTTGAAGCGGTCGCTGTCCACCTTGAGCATGGGGCAGGCGTGGTGCGCATCCGTCGCGGAGTCGCCGCGTCCGGGGAAATGTTTCGCGGCGGCGATCACGCCATTTTCCTTGAATCCCTTGAGCATGGCGATGGCATACTCCGCGACGACTTCCGGATCGTCGCTGAAGGCCCGGTAGCCGATCTCGGGATTGTTGGGATTGATGTTCACGTCCACGACGGGCGAGTGGATCATGTCGAGGCCGGACGCTTTCATCTGCTTGGCGATGCAGCAGGCAATCTGGTAGGCTGTTTCAGGACTCTTGCTGGCCACCATTCCCATGTTGGAGGCGTACTGGACGACTCCGCCACGGGTGAAATCCCGGCTCGTGTCGCCTTCCTGGTCGATGACCATGTGCAGCGGGATCGCCGGGGAACGCTGGGCGGCGAGCTGGCGCAGCTCGTTGAGCATTTCCGCGTATTGCTGCGGGGTGGTCGAGGGCGGCAGGCCGCCGGTGGCGATCTTTTGCATCGACGGCACAAAGCCGGCGCCGAGTTCCTGCTTCTTGGCCTTCTCGTCGCTGAAATAGCTAAACATCCGCGTGAACGGCGAGAGCCGCACGCCGCTGCAATGATAGCGCGTGATGGCTTCGCGAAGGTCGTTCGTGATGACGGTTCCCGACATGCCGACGACGACGCATTGGCCAATTTTTTGTTCGAGCGACATTCCGCTCAGAATGGTTTCAATCCAGGACTCTTTTTTCATAATTATAAATTAAACGGCGGCCCGCAGTTTGATCTCGATTTATTCTTGGTCTAAGGGTGCAGAAGGACGGGGGTAGTTTTCCCAAAAAGCGGACATTTATGCATTCCAAAAAGTCGGCGTCAAGCTTCCCGGCGGTTATACTCATTCATAAGTAGATCGCGTGAGATTTGCATAATGCATGCTTCCGACCACACCCGCAACGAATCGAGATTTCATTTGATTGTCGTTGCGCTTCGGTGCCAATTTGCCGGCCACATCTAATTTTTATGAACGACCCTCAAATCCTCAAAAACCTGAAGCCGGCGAAGGAATTTTTCATCGGTATCGACTCGGACGGTTGCGTCTTCGATGTGATGGAACTCAAGCACAAGGAGTGCTTCGCGCCGATGTTCATCAAACATTTCCGGCTCCAGACGGTCAACAAATACGCCCGCGAAGTCTGGGACTTCGTCA
>Ga0210392_10000593_pt1 | contig 21383 bp, 13 predicted proteins | sample IncBWC30OmetaG_FD_161057 | JGI IMG/M metagenome (GOLD analysis project Ga0210392, IMG submission 161057) | Forest soil microbial communities from Barre Woods Harvard Forest LTER site, Petersham, Massachusetts, United States - Inc-BW-C-30-O ...
TTCATGTCGATGAAATCGAGGATGATCAGGCCGCCGAGGTTGCGGAGGCGGATCTGCCGGCTGATCTCGATCGCGGCTTCCATGTTGACGGCGAAGAGGGTGTTTTTCTCGTCGCCGCTGCGCTGCTTGTGCGAGCCGGTGTTGACGTCGATGGCGATGAGGGCCTCGGTTTCGTCGATGATGATTTCGCCGCCGGAGGGCAGGGGCACCTTGCGTTGGAAGGTCTGCTCGATCTGGCGCTCGATGTTGAAGCGTTCGAAGATCGGGATGTTGTCCTTGTAGAAGGCAATCTTGGATTTCGAGCGCTGGGAAATCTGGCCGACGAGGTCCTGCGTGTGCTGGAAGTCCTCCGTGTTGTCGAGCAGCACGCGGTCCACTTCCTCGGTGAGGAAGTCGCGCACGGTGCGGCCGACGATGTCGGGTTCCTGGTAGAGGCAGGTGGGCGCGCGCTCGTTCTGCATCTTGGTGGTGATGTCCTGCCAGGTCTTGAGCAGGATGTGCAGGTCGCGGACGAAGTAGCGGGATTTCTTGCCTTCGCCGGCGGTGCGGACGATGACGCTCATGCCCTCGGGGATGGTGAGCTCGTTGATGAGCTGCTTGAGGCGCTGGCGTTCGCGCGGGTCCTCGATCTTGCGCGAGATGCCGCACTGGTCGGAGTGGGGCATGAGCACGAGGTAGCGGCCGGGCAGGGCGAGATTGGTCGTGGTGCGCGGGCCCTTCGTGCCGATGGGGCCCTTCGTCACCTGGATGACGATGTCGGTGCCGGGCGGATAGAGGCCGGGGATGTCCTTGACGGTGGGATCGACGGGGCGCGGCGGGGCGTTTTTCTTCTTGTTGACGCGGACGATCTCGATGGACGAGTCGGCGGCGGCGGGAAGCATGTCCCAGTAGTGGAGAAAGGCGTTCTTGCTGTAGCCGATGTCGACGAAGGCGGCCTTGAGGCCGGGGTCGAGGTTCTTGATCCGGCCCTTGTAGATGCCGCCGACCATGCGGTTGTCGGACTCGCGCTCGATCTCGAACTTGTCGAGGACGCCGTCGATGAGGAGGGCGACGCGTTTTTCCAGCGGCTCGGAATTGATGATGAGCTCGCGGTAGGAAGTCTTCTGCTTCTGGAAGACGCTGAGGATTTTTTGCAGGAGCGGGCGCTGCCTGGCGCGATCCTGGGCTCCGGCTTTCAGGTCGGCGGGGTCGATGGTCTCGGGCGAATCAGAAACTTCGGGCGGATGGGAGAGTTCCTCGTCGTAGCCCTGGGAGGGGTCGGTCTGGGAACCGGAGTTGGTGGGGGCGGGCGGCTGCGGATTGGCGCTGCTGCTCATGGTATGTGTGTCCTTGTTGGGTTGAGGCGGGGCACCCGGGCGCGGCAGTTGCAGCGCAGGAAATTCCGGCAGGGCGGTCGATATCGCAGGCAGGGGAGATCATGAGATGAAATCCTTGCGGAAGCGATAGACGCTCTGGACCAGTCCTTGCAGCATGCAGCAACTGAGCACAAAGGAGCCACCGTAGCTGATGAAGGGAAGCGGTATGCCCGTAATGGGCACGAGGCCGATGGTCATGGCGATGTTCACGAACACATGCACCGTGAACAGCACGGTGACGCCGATGGCGAGCAGCGTGCCGAAGCGGTCCCTTGAGAGACCGGCGATGCGGATGCCGTTGAACAAAACCAGACCAAACAGGCCGAGAACCGTAAGGCTTCCCAGAAATCCTTTTTCCTCGGCGATGACCGAGAAGATAAAATCGTTGTGCGCGACCGCGCGCGGCAGGTAGCCGAGCTGCGCCTGCGTGCCCTCGGTCCAGCCGGTGCCGGTGAGGCCGCCGCTGCCGACCGAGATGAGCGACTGGCGTTGGTTCCAGCCGATGCCCATGGGGTCAATCTTGTCGGGCGCGATGAAAGAGACGATGCGGTTGCGCTGATAGTCGTGGAGGGGGACCCAGGTGTGCTTCTCGTATTTGCCCTTGTCGTTGATGTACGAGTAGTGGTGGGTCTCCATGAAGGCCATGTAGCGGTAGCTGTCGAACGCCACCACGCCCAATAACACGACAAATGCCCCCAGCGCTGCCGCGAAGAAACGCGAAGGCAGCTTTGAAACGTAGAGCATGGAAAAGACCATCGGGGGCAACACTATCGCCGACTTCAAGTCGGGCTGCAACAAGATCAATACCAAAGGCAATCCTACCGCAAGAGCCAATTTACCAAGGACTTTGAAAGATTGTTCCACCGTGCCGATCTCCGACCAGATCAAAATACTGGCGGTGATCAGGAGGACGGCGATCTTGGCTGGTTCCGACGGCTGGAGCTTGAAAATCCCCAGGTCGATCCAGCGCTGGGCGCCGAATTGGGTGTCGCCGATGCCCGGGATGAGCACGGCGAGCAGCGGCACGAGGCAGGCGAGGTAGAACCAATGGGCCATACTCAGCCAGAAGCGATAATCGACGAGCGACACCGCCAGGTAAATCACGGCCCCCGCCGCCAGCCACAGCAACTGCAGGGCCCAGGCATTGCCGTGCGTGGAAAATTGCGCGCTGTAAATGAAGCCCACGCCGAACATGCTCAGCCCGAGCAAGGCCAGCGGCGTCACCACATCCCACCGCGCGCGGGTGGTGGTTTTGAAGACGCTGAGGAATTCGGTGGAGGCTCGGTTCACGATGGCGTGAAAGTAACAGGTATCAGGTATCAAGTGACAAGAAACAAGAGCGACGGCGGAAGAATGACGAAATCCGAATGGCGAATGACGAATATTTCTGCCACAAAAGATCACAAGGATCGCAAAGAAATCCTATTCTTTGTGCTCTATGTGTTCTTTCGTGGCTACATCCGATTCCCGGCCGTGCCATCCGTAGCCTTGGCGAAGGATGGCTTCCGGGGTTCCTAATTAAATCCGCGGAGTATTTTCAGTTTTTTGGCGTTTGGACGTTTGGGATTTGTGATTTACCCCGTGTTGCCGCGTCCGCGACAATGGGTTTTCTTTGGCGTTTGGAGGTTTGTGATTTGCAGCCCACATCACTTGATCCTTGTCCATTGGGCTGTATCAGCTACCTTGCCCCTCTTATTAAATCAGTGAGAGTCGCCGAATATGTCTTCCTGATCGCGCAAATGGGCTCGCTGCCATGGCCATTCATCGCCGCGGTGACGTTTGGCGCAACAACGGGGCTGGTTCTCGTGTGGGTGGTCACGGCCCATACCCGCCGCCTCGCCCGGCAAAGCGCGGCCCAGCTCCTCGAAGTCACCAAACGCGAGGCGGCCGTCGCCGGCCAGGAGGCCAAGCAGAAGGCGGAGGAGGAAATCTCGGCCCGACGCGTCATCCTCATGCGCGAAATCGACCGCCGCGAGATCGAGGCCGACCTCAAGCTCCGCGAAATGCGCTCGCACGAGGAGTCGCTGGGCCTGCTCGACTACCAGCTCGAGCAAAAACAGGAGCGCATCGCCCGGGAAAATGCCGCCGTCCAGCAGGCGCGCGACGCCATGCGTTCGCTCTCGAAGAACCTGCGCAAGCGCCTCGAAGGCGTCTCGAACATGGACGCCGAGGAAGTCAAAAAACATTTACGCGAGGAACTGCAGCTCGAGTGCCAGGACGAGTTGCGCGCCCTCCGGCGCGACATCCTCGACCGCTCCGAACAGGATATCCAGAACGAGGCCAAGCGCATCCTGCTCACCTCGATGCAGCGGCTCGCCAGCCAGCCCAACAACGATGTGACCGCCACTATCGTGTCGCTGCCCGGCGATGACATGAAGGGCCGCATTATCGGCCGGGAAGGCCGCAACATCAAGGCCTTCGAGGCGGTCACGGGCGTGACGCTCCTGATCGACGAGTCGCCGCAGACGGTCCTGATCTCGTCGTTCGACCCGGTGCGCCGCGAAATCGCGCGCGTGGCGCTCGAAAATCTTATCAAGGACGGGCGCATCCACCCCGCGACCATCGAGGAGTTCGTCAAGCGGGCGGAAGAGGAGATGAACGTCACTCTCACGCAGGCCGGCGAGGACGCGGTCACACGCCTCAAGATCAACGGCCTGCACCCGGAAATCATCAAGCTCCTCGGCAAGCTCAAGCACCGCTTCAGCTACGCGCAGAACGTCCTCGATCACTCGATCGAGGTCGGGTTCCTCTGCTCGATGATCGCGAGCGAAGTCGGGCTCGACCCAAACATCGCCAAGCGCGCCGGCCTGCTCCACGACATCGGCAAGGCGGTCGAGGGCGAATACGAAGGCAGCCATGCGATCATCGGCGCCGAGTTCATCAAGCGCCATGGCGAAACCGCCATCGTCGTCAATGCCGTCGCCGCACATCACGAGGAGGTGAAGCCGGAGACGGTTTATGCCGGGCTCGTCATCCTCGCCGACACCATTTCCGCCGTGCGGCCGGGCGCGCGCGCCGAGTCGATGACGGGTTACCTCCAGCGCCTGGAGCGCCTCGAGAAACTCGCGATGTCGATGGCTGGCGTGCACCAGGCCTTTGCCATCCAGGCCGGCCGCGAAATCCGCGTCGTGGTCAAGCCCGAGGCCGTGACCGACGAGCAGGCTCGCGAACTGTCCAAGGCGCTCCGGAAAAAAATCGAGGAGGAGCTGCAATATCCCAGCACGATCAAAATCACCGTCATCCGTGAAGCGAGGTTCACGGAGACGGCGACCTAGCGGCGCAAAAGTAGCGAGCATCGAGTAGCGAGTAGTGAGCATTTGAGTTAACGCGCACTGGTTTTCTACTCGCTACCCGCTACTGGCTACTCACTACTTTTCCCACACCCATGGCCGACCCAAAAATACTGCAGACCTTTCCCAATCCCGCGCCGCAGCGCGACTACGTCATCGAGCACACGCACCACGAGTTCACCTCGCTCTGCCCGATGACGGGCCATCCCGATTTCGCGGAGATCACCTTGCGCTACGTGGCCGATAAAAAGTGCGTGGAGTTGAAGTCGCTCAAGCTCTACTTCCACGCCTACCGCAACGAAGGGATCTTTTTTGAAGGGGCGACGAACCAGATCTGCGACCACCTGGGCGCCGTGCTTAAGCCGCGCAGCCTCACGGTCATTGCCCACTGGAAAGCCCGGGGCGGTTTCACGTCGGTCATCACCGCCCACCACGAAAGAAAGCCTCGACGTACCCGGCCTTGAAAGCTTCAATTTACCTCCCATGAAAACCCTTCGTCTTCTGCTCCTTGCCCCCTTTTTCACCTGCACCGCCCTGTTTGCCCAATATGCCGCGCCGGCGGTGGAACCGACCCCATCTGCACCCGCACCGGTGGCCGTTGCGACACCGGTCGCCCAAATGAGCCCGGCGGATGCGGCCGACACGGTCCTGAAGGCCCTGCATTACGATGAAATGATGGGCAAGGCGCTGGATGGGCAAAAGCAGCTTATTAATCGGATGATTGGAATGGCGATCCAGCCCGGCACGCCCAAGGAAGCGATCGCGGCCTTCCAACAAAAAGCCATGGATACGGCAATGATCGGATTGAGCTCCGCCGAGATCCATGCCGTGGCCGCGCGCAGTTACGTCGAGACTTTTACCGCGGACGAGCTGCGGGCCATTGCGGATTTCTACAACTCGCCCGCCGGCCAGGCGTTCCTGTCCAAACAGCCCAGCATCCAGCAGAAAATCATGGAAACACTCCGGCCGCGCGTGACCGAAGCGAGGCAGAAAATCCAGCAGATGACGCGCGATTTTGTGGCTCAGCAGCAGGCCAAAGCCGCGGAGGACACAGCGAAGGCCGCGGCGGCGAAGTCCAGCGCACCCGCGACGGTGACGACTCCTGCGCCAGCGACAGCGCCGAAACAGTAATCCGCCTTCGCTAAAGCTACGGCGTGACAAGGGCCCGAGTTAAGGTGGAGCGCGTCGTCCCGACGCGCTTTCCTATGTCCGATTAAATTGAGCGCGTCAGGGACGACGCGCTCCACCTCGGAAACTTTCGCTGGATCGATTCCTGGCTTCGGGGGTTCCTTCTAAAAAATGATCGGATTGGTTTTAAGAAGGAAGCCATGAATCCAGGAAACATTCTTTGTGCTCCATGTGTTCTTTCGTGGCTAATTCAATTCCCGGTTTCCTGGCTTCCTAATTAAGAGGATCGGAGTCGGAAGCGTGCTTAATTTGCCGAGCGGGCTGGCGCCGGCTTGATCGCCGGCTCGTCGTACAGTTCGAGCGGCGGCCCCCAGAGCGCGTCGTGCAGGTCGTGGGCGTCCAGCTTCCAGATGAGGATCGAATAACCCACGTTGTCGTCGGGCGCCCGGCGGGTGGCGCGCAGCCATCCGCACAGCCGGTTGAAGCGGAGCTTCTCCAGCCTGCCGTATTGGTCCTGCCAATACGGATCCGGGTGGCGTTGGAGTGAATTCTCCAGGGCGGCGTCATCGCTCATCGAGGTCTCTGTCAGGCCCAGATTGCGCAGCGCCGCCTGGTATTTTTCCTCGTAGACCCGGTTCCACGGCCCGTAATACAGGGTGTAGAGATTTTGAAACATGGTGGCGCTGATCGCATAATAACCCGGGGTGAGGGTGAAGACCTCGAGCTTTCGCCAATCCGGGAAACCGGGCAGCCGGTTGCTGGTGATGCCGTAATAATCCGGGTCGCCGGTGCCAAAATAGGAGAAAAAAACCGGCTCGCGATCGTCGGGATTATGCCCGGCGAGCCAGTGCTTCAGCCCGGGCAGGTCCTGTCCCCAGTCGAGCGAACTGTCGGCCAGCCGCCGATAGCCTTGCGCCGGGCCGCCCGCCACACCGCTGAAGTAAGCGAGGTAGTGGGGCCGAACGGCCAGCGAATCGATCGCATACCAGCCGACCAGCAACGCCACCGCAATTTCCACGGCGCGCTGGCGCGATGGAAAAGACAACGCGACCGAACCCGAGAGGATATGGAATACGGGATATACAATCAGCATGTGGCGGATTCCGATATTGAGTCCCTGCCGCATGGCCACGGTGGCGTAGACGGCCACGAGCACGAATAGCGGAATGGCATGGTAAAGGGCGTTGCGCGCGGAAGGCGGGGCGGAGGCCTTCGGAAAAATTTTGGCCTTCCGCGGCCAGGCCCAGCCCACCATGCCGAGCGCAAGCAGGCAGAACAACGCGGGCGGCGTCTTGACCAGAATGGCGTAGGGAAAAAACCAGGTTTGCCCGCCGGTGGCCCAATGGCCGTTCATGAACGAGGCCCGGCGCTGGCTGGTCCCGATCAGTTGCTCCATGCCGTTGACGTAGCCCTCGGGCAAAACATGGGTGCGATAACAGAAATCCGCCAACTGGCCGATCACGCCACGCACCTCCGAACCCGGCGGGGGCCGCGGCAGCGTGAGAGTCACATCCGCCGGATTGCCCCGGGCCACATACTTGAAATCAAACGTGGCCCAGATCACACCCCAGCCGATCAGGCAGTGGAGAAGGATGAGCGACAACAGGCCCCCCGCTTGCCGGCCGCGGGTGGCGAGGGAGGTTTTTTTCCGCAACGACCAGGGCCAGGGTTCGCGGTTGAAAAATCGGATGGCGATTAAAATGACGGCGATGGGCGCGATCAGCACGGCCGTCATCTTTGAGATCACCAGCAAGGAAAAAGCCAGCAGGCTGAGGAGGAGATTCGTCCACGTCACCGCGTGGAGCAGACGCCATAAACACCATGTCGAGGCCAGGAGCATCGTGGCGAGCGTGAGATCCGTCGAGACCAGGGCGCCGTTTGCGAGCATATTTGGGCAGAACGCAAAAACGGTGAGGGAGACGATTCCGCCGGCGCTGCCAAAAAGACGGCGGGAGCAGGCGAACACGAGAAAGCCCAGGGCGACGCCGATGAGTGCGGCCATGCGGCGGGTCTGGAGCAGGATCGCATCGGGATCGTTCCCGGCGTGGAAGAGCAGGTCGTGGCTGAACAGAACAAATTCAGCCGTGCGCCAGTTTTCGCTGTCGAGCGGCGGAAAGTTGGGCCGTGAAAACAGGAGTGGCAGCGTGGCCCACCGCTTCAGAAAATCCCCGTTGCCGGGATCAAAGCGGTGGTCGTGCAGCCGCCACGCGTTGTAACCTGCCGTGATGTGCACCGCTTCGTCGAACGTCGTGCCCTTCGTGCGCGACGCGCTCACCGCCATGAAATAATAGCCCGCCAGCAGGAAGGCAACGAGGAGGGCAGATTGAAGGCGGCGTGACATGAAGCGGTGCGCGGCGGTCTTAGGGCATTTTTGGTTTAGGCCGACCCATGACAGGTGAAAATGTCATTCCGAGAACCTCAAGCAAGCCGCGGGGTGGCTTGTCTGGAACGTATTGCTGAACTTTTTCGCGCGGTAGCGCGGGTGGAGCGCGACCTCCGGGCGCGCTCTGAGCGCGTCGGGACGCCGCGCTCCACCTCGGACGGCTGACAAAATAAAGGACGTGTCGCAAAGGCATGACGATGTGACCAACTAAATCGAAAATGCTCTAGCCGCTTCTCAGGAGTTCTTCGCTTTTTCCCGCGGGTCATTCAGGATGCTTTCCACGATGAAGACCGGGCGGTTTTTCACCTCGTCGTAGATGTGGGAGATGTAGGAGCCGATGACCGAGAGGCAGAGCAACTGCACGCCGCCCATGAAAAGAACGAGGATAATGACGGTGGTGAAGCCGGTCGGCACCCGCTCGGGATGAGCATAGCGCCAAATGACCTGTCCGATGGCGCCCATGAAGGCCAGGGAAACGATGCCCAGTGCCAGCCACATGATGAGATCCAGCGGCACGTAGGAAAACGAGAGGATGCCCTTGCGCGCGAAGTCGAAATACCGGGTGAAAGAGAGCGTGCTCTGCCCGAACATCCGGTTGGGACGCGCAATGGGAACGCCAACCTGGCGAAAACCGACCCAGCTGCGCAGGCCGCGCATGAAACGATTTTTCTCGGGCAGCGCATTGAGCGCGTCCACCACCTTGCGGTCGAGCAGGGCGAAGTCACCGGCCTCGGAGGGGATGTCGACATAGGACGTGGCATGGAGAAGACGGTAAAACAGCCGGAAAGCCGCCCGCCGGACCGCGCCTTCCCCCCGCTTGACCCGATGTGCGTAAACGACGTCGTAACCTTCGATCCATTTCTCATAAAAAGCGGCAATCACCTCGGGCTCATCCTGCAAGTCCCCATCGAGGCAGACCACCGCATCGCCGGTGGCGATTTTCATTCCGCTGGTGAAAGAGTTTTGGGAGCCGAAATTGCGGGTGTGATTGATCACGACCAAGGCCGGGTCGCGCGCGGCGAGCTCGGCGAGCACGGCACGGGAATTGTCGGGGCTGCAATCATTGACGTAAATGATCTCATGCGCGACGCCGATGCGCTGGAACGTTTCCTTCAGCCGGGCGTACATGATGGGAATCGCGGGCTCGTCGCGGTAGCAGGCGATGATGGCGCTGATTTTTTTCATGGTGGGAGAAGATGCCGCCTGACGAGTCGGGGGTTGGGGATGTTTTCGGTTTAGACAGACCCCAACCCGGCGAAACTATCATTCCGAGCCGTGCGAGGTACCTCCGAAATTGAAATCAACAAGAACAGCAGAGATTCCTGCACGGCTCGGAATGACAATAATCATGAGGCTGGAGCCCGGAAATAGGAAGAATTTTCAGGGGGAATTAGGCGGAGCCGGCGCTGATCCCGGTTGGCGTGCCTGCAGTTGGGCCAGTTTCTCGCGCGCTTGCGCATGGTCGGGTTTGAGCCGCAGCGCCGCCTGAAATTGGGCGATGGCTTCCGGCACCCGGCCCAACGAAGCCAGATCGACGCCCAGGTGATAATAGGCGTCGGCATAACTGGGATCGCTCGGGTTGGAGCGCAGCAATTCCTGGTACTGCCCGACGGCCTCGGTCGTCCGGCCCAATTTATCGAACAGAAGGGCCAGGTTGTTGCGAGCCTCGTCGAAACCGGGGTTGAGGCGCAGCGCTTCCTTGAATTGGGCGAGCGCATCTTCCACCTGCCCGGCCTGGCGGAAGGCAAATCCCAGGTTATTGTGCGGTTTGGCGTCGTCGGGATCGATGCGCAGCGCTTCTTCAAATTGCGCGATGGCTTCGGGCATCTGTCCGGTCTGTCCGTAAGCGATGCCTAACTCGTTATACGCCTCGGCATAGTCGGGATTGATCCGCAGGGCTTCGTTATATTGTTCGATGGCTTTCGGCGCCTGGCCTGCTTTCATTAAGGCGAGCCCATAGTTAAGGTGCGCCGGTGCATAGTCGGGCACCAACTGCAGGGTCTCTTCAAATTGCCCGAGAGATTCTTGCACGCGGCCCGTATCTGACAGGGCCGTGGCCAGGTTATAATGGTAATCAGGATCGGCGGGCTTGAGTCGCACCGCTTCCTGGTATTGCTGCAGGGCTTCCGTTTTCCGGCCGGCCTTGAACAGGACCTCACCCAGATTATTGTGTGCCCGGGCATTTTCCGGGCGCTTGGCCACCGTATCGTTCCAGATGGAAAGCGTGCTGGCGTAAGCCTGGTTGCGTTGGAAGGTGAGAAATCCCAGCAGGACCGCCACGGTGAGGAGCAGATACGCGCCCAGCCGGCCGGCCCAAGCGTAGATGCCGAGCACCACGAGCACGATCACCGCCGCCAGCGGCAGGTACATGCGTTGCTCGGCCATCGTTTCCGTGACCACCGGGACGATGCTCGAGCTGGGAGCGAGAATGGCAAAAAACCAAACACCGGCGAAACCGATGGCCGGCCAACGCCGTAGTCCAATCACTGTGGCGACCGCCAGGGCGGCGATGATGAGAGCAGCAGGCATGACTTGACCGGCCTGCGTTAGGACCGCAGTGCCGTAATCGAAAATCAGCGGATACGGCCAGAGGGATAACCGAAGATAGTGCGCGATCGCCGGCAGTTGAGTCAGCGCATACGTCCACCAAGGCAGGCCGCTGGAAAAACCGGCGGATCCATTGCGGCTGCCCCCCGTGCTTACCACCAGGAATCCCAACAAGAGCCAGCTGGCCGCCAATCCCAAATAGAAATAACGTCGTTTTTGCCACGCCGCGCGAAATGACCCCGTGATGAAGGTGCGATCATAAAGCAGCACCATCAACGGGGCGGAAACCATGACCTCCTTGCTGGCCATGCCGAGGAAGCAGCAGAGGCAAGAGGCGAGAGGCCAGAGGCCGGAGGCCGGAGGCCTCTCGCCTGTTTCGTTCGTGGAACGAACGAAACAATACAACGCCAGCAGATAAAACAGGCCCATGAGCGATTCGGCCCGTTGCACGATGTAGGTCACCGACTCGGTTTGGAGCGGATGAAGCATCCAGATGGCCGCAACCGTAAAAGCGAGCAGCGTAGCATCCGCTGCGATCTCAAATCTCAGATCTAAAATTTCAGATTGGGCTGTCGCCGGGCCCTCCACTATCTTAGATTTTAAATCTGAAATCTGAAATGCTCGCGTCGCGTCTAGCGACGCGAGAGTCCGTCGCACGAGGCCAAACAGAGTCAAGCCGGCGAGGATATGAATGGCCAGGTTGAGCGCGTGATATCCTGCCACATCGGTTTTCCCGAAGGCATAGTTGATGGCGAGGGAGAGATTGACGATGGGCCGGCCGCTGGTGGTCAGCCGGCCCGGCGGCGATAACACGGGCCTGATCGGCCAAAGATGCCGGATCGTGGGATTGTCGGGAATCGCCGTCACGTCATCGTAGAGGAACGGGACGGAAAAGCTGTGGCGGTACGCAACGAGCGCGGCGATCACCAGCAAGCCGCCGGCAAGAAGAAGGCCCGCGCGGGACGCGGCGAAGGATGGCGGCGGGCGCACAGTTTTGGTATTCACAGGCGCGGTCGGGCGGAAGCTTGGTCACTGCTCCGGCGGATTGGGCGAATTGACCGCTTTATTGGCGTCTTGAATTTCCTGAATCAGTAATTGCTTCTGATCTTTGTCAATCGTCTGGCTGTTCATCACATATTCGACCGCCGCCCCGGGGTCGGTGCGCCCCCACGACTGGACCAACTGTTGCTGATAGACCATCCGGGTTTGCGGATTGGCAATCGCGTCGGCCAGTTTCATGGCTTCGCCGGGATCATTTTTGGTGGTGGGTGAGAACAGGATCATGCTCCCGATCAAAGTATCGTCCTCCACGATGCTGGCGGTGCGGGGGATGTAATCATCGAGCCAATTCATCGCCGCGCCGGGATTGCTTTGCATCCATTCGACAAAAATCTGGCTGACCGTCGCGGATTGGCTCTCTTCGGACGGGAGGGATTCAGCCCAGCGCATCGCGGCCGCGGGATCGCTGTTGGCCCAAATGGTGCCAAGGGCGGTGAGGGCGGTATTGCGATCTTCGGAGGGCGGCAAGGACCTGAGCCAGGCGGCGGTAACGTCCGGGGTGGATTTATCCATGGCCATCGCCACGATCTGAAAGGCTGCGGGTCCGATCGGGAGTTTATTGGGATCATTGGCCCAGGCTTCAACGGCGGCCCGGGCGAGATTGAGATTGCCGCTTTTGACCAGGGCCTGCAGGCCCATATTCACCGAATTCATGGCCGAAAATGGGCTGCCGGAATGGTCGTCCTTGATCAGCAGCTCATCCACGTTTGCGAGCAACATTTCCGGATTGGACACCGCCATGGCGTCCATGACGACGCCGAGCAGGGGTGGAGTCGTCAGTTTGTTGTCGGGTTTCGCCAACCAAGCCCAGGCGTTCTTGGGGTCGTGCAGGGTCCAGGTTTTTACGAGACCGGAGACCCAGGCTGATTTCTCCGCATCCGTGCGGCCGAGTTCCTGGGCGAGGGCGATGGCCAGGTCGGGCCGGTCCCGGGCAATCGCGGCCAGCACGGCCTGCACCCCGCCGCCCGATCCCGGGAGTTTGCCCCGCAGGAGGGCGAGGAGTTCATCGTATCCAGCAGTTCGATACTTTTCGGCGTTCGGATCCGGGGCCGCCAGGCTGGTCAAATCCAGGGCGGGACCCGGCGACGATGCGGCCGGGCCGGATGGCGACGAGGCCCGGCCGGCGCGATAAGCCCACCAACAAAGGCCTGCGCCCACCACGATCACCCCGGCAAGCAGCTGCCAGGAAAATTTCTGCTTGGGCTGGGCTCCGGGATAAGTGTACATGGCGCACCCCGCAGCTGGGATTAATGGGCCGGCGTTTCCAGCTTCGCCGTCGGATTTTTCCATTCCGATGACAGCACCGTGGTTTTGCTTTCCAGGTTGGAAGGCGTTCCAAAATAATAGGCCCGGATGCGGAAGGAGGCTTTCCTTTGGGGCGGGTGCAAACCCCAACCGAAGGCATTGGTCTTGGGGGCGATTTTGGCGCAGATCGTGAAATCGGGATTGCCCGCCTCCTTGGTTTCAAGGAAAAATCCCTCTTCATCGCTCGAATGATTCATCCAGGTGAACTGGAAGCCGCTGACGGTGGTGGAAACAAAGGTGGCCTTGAGATCGGTGGGAGCGGCGGCGGCGGCGGTCGCCGCATTGCGAATGGATTTTTTTTCGATCGGTGCCGGGTCGGGAAGAATTTTTGGGGTGGTCCAGGAGTAATCTTCCGGCGTGTCATAAAACGCCTTATGGTATGCCTCGTCGGACAACTGTCCGGGCAGGGTGACCTCGACCGGGTTGGTCGTCGGCCCGTAGATGGCGCGGACGCGATAGTAAAACGTCGTCTGTGGCATCAGGTTCGGGTGCTTATAGGTGGTCTGGCTGGGCGGGCAAAAGCCCAGTATGATATAGGGTCCTGCCTGGTTCGTCGCATATTCGACGATGTGAGTGGCGACCACCGGCGAGGCATCGTTCCATTTCAAGACGACATCAATGGGAGAAACCAAGGTGGCATCCAGATGGATGGTCGAAGCGGGGCTGGATTCGCCGCGCAGCCCGGTTGAACCGACGACAAGTCCCCCGGCGAAAAGCAACAAGGCCAAGCCGCCGCGCACGCGTTGCAAGGTGCGAGGGACAAGCCCGGCGCCGGGTAAATTGGCGCAAAGGAATACGTTGAGTGGCTTGGCTTGAAAACCGAAAGTTTTGGCGGGCCACAAGCGAGGGGTAAAGAGGAGGAAGTTCATGGACGAAGGATTAAGTTGGAGGAAGGGAGGCGGGTTTGCAACAGCCGGTTAGCAGAAGTGGAGGACCTTTGCGGGCCAGCCATTATGATAAGGCCGGATCGGAAACTGTTCCGACAAAAGCCCGGTGAGATAAGACGATTATTTAGACTTTATGGCTAACTTTAAGTGTTTGAAAATCGGAACTGCCTTGGTTGATAAAAAAAACGCCCGCCGCGAAGAGCGGCGGGCGTTGAAGACTTGCGGCATCCAAATGCCATTCAAACTCTCATTGGTCAGTCAGCGAAGTTGCAAACGACCAGCGACGACGCGGTGTCCTGCATGCCCCAATTGTTCAGCGTGGAGGCTGAGACTTGGAAGGCATAGTTGGTCGCGAGGGTCTGCTCGGCCTGGCCCGGAGGGGTCACAAAAGCCGAGTAGGTTCCGGCGGTGAGGTTGACCACCACGCGGAAGTGGTAGGTGCTGCCGCTGACCCAGTTGATCGTGCTGACCGCGGTGTAGGTCGTGCCATTCAGGGCCTGAACATCACCCGTGGAGTGGAACTTCACCAACCAAGGTGCCGAGCTCTTGCTGGTCTGGGCGCCGTTGGTCATGCCGATGAAGGCCGTGATCCCCGAAGCATGGGGCGTCGCGTCAAACGTGGCGGTGTAGGTTCCCGTTACCGTGCTGGTGGCATAGCTCGTCCAGGAGCCGGCTGCCGTTTGGCAACCGCCGCCCGAGGATTGGAACGAGGCGCTGATGGTGTGATTGGCCTGCACATTGCTGAACGTGTAGGAGGTGATCGCACCCTGGCTGGCGCCGTCGACCGTCACGCTGGAGATGGTGAACCCGGAGTTCGCCGTGATCGAGAACGACTGGCTGGCACCTTGGGCGACCGTAACGGCGCCCGACGGGCTGATCGAACCACCAGAACCGGCGCTGGCCGTGATGGTGAAGTTCGTGCTCGTCGCTGAGAACGCGGCAGCGATGGTGTGGTTAGCCTGCACATTGCTGAACGTGTAGGAGGTAATCGCACCCTGATTGGCGCCGTCGACCGTCACGCTGGATACGGTGAAACCGGAGTTGGCCGTGATCGAGAACGACTGGCTGGCACCTTGGGCGACCGTAACGGCACCCGACGGGCTGATCGAACCACCGGAACCGGCGCTGGCGGTGATGGTGAAGTTCGTGGTCACGGCCGAGAACGCGGCCGCGATGGTGTGATTAGCCTGCACATTGCTGAACGTGTAGGAGGTGATCGCACCCTGGTTGGCGCCGTCGACCGTCACGCTGGATACGGTGAAACCGGAGTTGGCCGTGATCGAGAAGGTCTTGCTGGAGCCTTGGGCGACCGTAACGGCGCCCGACGGGCTGATCGAACCACCGGAACCGGCGCTGGCGGTGATGGTGAAGTTCGTGACGTTTTGTGTGAAGGCGGCGCTGATGGTGTGATTGGCCTGCACATTGCTGAACGTGTAGGAGCTGATCGCACCCTGGTTGGCGCCATCCACGGTCACGCTGGAAATGGAGAACCCGGAGTTGGCTGTAATCGAGAAGGTCTGGTTGGCGCCTTGGTTGACCGTAACGGCGCCAGTCGGATTGATCGATCCGCCACTACCGGCACTGGCGGTGATGGTGAAGTGGTTGCCGCCGCCGCCGCCGGCTGTGCCACCCGCCCAGGATTGGACATTTACCCAATCGAAGGTGGACGGGCCGAAGCCGGATTTCGACACATATTGGCCGTATTTATTGTAGTGAATGCCCGAATTGGGAGTCTTCGTGCCCGTCAGCGAGCCGTTGACATAGATGCTGATCAGGTTACCGACCGGATCATAAATCGTATTCATCTGGAACTGCACGCCGACCTGGATCTGCGCTTCAAAGGCATCGCCCTGTTCCAATGACATAATTTCAATGCCCCCGGAGTAATGAGACTCATCAAGGATGAGATCGGGCGTGGAAGGAGCCGGCCCGAAAACCTGGTGGCAGGTGATATTGTTGGAGCCGGAAGGGAAGGACACGAGGGTGCCAAGGCCCTGCCATTGATTGGTGGTGTTGGTGGGAAGATCATTTCCGCGCATTTCCGCACGGCAAAGACCGGTGACGACGGGGATCTTGAATTCGAACCCTCCGGGAATAGCCGTGGTGGTGGTGCCGGACGAATTTTGAGCGATGTAAGTCTCGTTATCAGGTGTCCAGCCGCTGCCGAGTTGGGCATGGGCAGAGATGGACAAGCCGCAAATGAAGGCAAATGCAGCGAGGGTTTTAATAATACGTTTTTCCGCTTTCATATAGGATACTACGATTCGAGGTTTCTGTTGATTTTAGTCTGACAAAGGCAAGGCAGGGCCATGTTAGGCTCTGGCAGGCATTTCTGACTAGGGGGTAGGGGGTATTCTGACTGCTGTCTCTAACGAGGGAACAAGGGGGAAGCTGCGGCCATGGTGGGAACTCCCTAGTTCAAATCGACCCCACGGTTATTTGTATCGTTAAATGAAATCACTGCAGCTCGTTTGCACCAAGGCCTTTGCACGGGTGCTGTCGTCCCCGGCGGCCGGGCCGACCACCGGAGCACCCGGATTTCGCGACGCTGTGCATGTGCTCTGACTGCAGCGATATCTGGATTTTAACGTTGGCTATTTATATCATCGCCGGAGAAAAAAGTCCGCTGGGCGAAGAATACTATCGCAAACCACTTTCTCCTCCACGCGATTGTAGTATATAACGCTACTGGCATTTTTAATAAATGTTTACAAGCGTTCGCGGGCAGACTGTGTATATAAAAGCCTGGGCGGTTAGATCACTTTCGATTTGATCGGCCCCATCGGCATACCTTTGTGACGCATCACTGCCAATGAACTCATGCCAGTTACAGTTCAAATTCAGTCTTCCGAGGTGGAGCGTGGCGTCCCGACACGCTCTGAGCGCGCCCAGAGGTCGCGCTCCACCCGCGCTACCGCGCGAAAGGGTTTATTGGTCACGTCTACGCAAGCCGCGCAGCGGCTTGCGTAGGGTCTGGAATGACCCTTTCGTCCGTATGGGTCGATTTAAACCGAAAACCGCTCAACCCTTCGGTTGGGCTGGTGTCGCCGGAATCTTTAATGCCCCGGAATTCCCGGTAACTCTACGCTCCAAATTGGAGGGCTCGCCGAAATAAAAGGCCCGGATCCGGAAGGTGCCGCTCCGTTGCGGCGGACGAAAACCAACGCCGTAGGAGTTGGTTTTTGGGGCCATGGTGGCGATGACTTTGAAGTCGGAGGTGTCGTCGGCCTTCTCCTCCAAAAAGAACCCTTCCTCGTCGCTGGAATGATTGGTCCACGTGAGCAGGATGCCGCTAACGGTGTTTGGGACCAAGGTGGCTTTGAGGTCAGTAGGAGTTCCGGCGGCAGCGGTGGCCGCATCCCGGATCGATACCTTTGCGATTGGCCCGGCATCGGGGATGACTTTGGGCACGTCCCAGGTATAATCCTCCGGTTTGTGGAACCGATCGATATACTCGGCGTCGGATAAATTCGCGGGCAGCGAGACCGTGACTGCATTGGTCGTCGGCCCATGGATCGGGCGAACGCGATAATAGAATGTCGTTCCCGGCATCAAATTGGGATGAGTATATTTCGTCTGCCCCGGCGGGCAAAACTCGAGTATATAAAACTGACCGTCCGGTTTCAGCGCCATTTCAGGAATATGGCCGGCCGAGGGGAGGGGATCCTTCCACTCCAACGTGACGTCGACGGGAGAAACCAAGGTAGCGGTGAGATGGATCGTGGGATCGGAACGCAGCGCGGGGGCGGCGGCCAGGAGGAACAAGGCCAGGCCGCAGCGAAACGAAGCGCTCGCGCGGAAGACAATGGAAACAAATTCAAGACCGATCAAACGGGGCAAAGGGTTCATGGATTCAAGGCGAGGTTAAAGAAAGGACAGAGGTTGGCAATCCAGGCAAATTTCCGGGGGCGGGTCAGTTTGGCTGGGGGTGGGCGTTAGGTTGCGACAGGTAATCGATAAACTTGCTCCCGCATTTTTGAAAAGGGCAAACGGCCTCCACGACCGCTCCAAACCGAAAACGCTCCAGTCGTGAAATCCGTCTTCGGCTAAAAATAAAAGCGCCCGCCGCGCGGAGTGCGGCGGGCGCTGAAGACTGACGGGGTCAAAGACCTTCGAATCGTCCTGGGATCAGTCTGTGAAGTTGCAAACGACGAGCGAGGCGGCGGTATCCTGCGCGCCGTAGTGATCGAGGCTTGAGGCCGACACTTGGAAGGCATAGTTGGTCGCGAGGGTCTGCTCGGACTGGCCCGGGGGGGTCACATAAACCGAGTAGGTTCCGCCGCTGAGGTTGACCACCACGCGGAAGTGGTAGGTGCTGCCGCTGACCCAGTTGATGGTGTTGACCGCGGCGTAGCTCGTGCCGTTCAAGGCCTCGAGGTCGCCGGTGGAGTGGAACTTCACCAACCAAGGTGCCGAGCTCTTGCTGGTCTGGGCGCCATTAGTCATGCCAATGAAGGCCGTGATGCCCGAAGCATGGGGCGTGGCATCAAACGTGGAGGTAAACGTACCCGACACGGAGGTCGTGGCAGAGGTCACCCACGAGGAACCTGCGGTCAGGCAGCCGCCACCCGAGGATTGGAACGAGGCGCTGATGGTGTGATTGGCCTGCACATTGCTGAACGTGTAGGAGCTGATCGCACCTTGGTTGGCACCGTCGACCGTCACGCTGGAGATAGAGAATCCAGAATTGGCCGTGATCGTGAAGGTCTTGCTGGCACCCTGGGCCACCGAGACGGCGCCCGACGGGCTGATCGAACCACCGGAACCGGCGTTGGCCGTGATGGTGAAGTTCGAGGTGTTTTGTGAGAACGCGGCAGCGATGGTGTGATTGGCCTGCACATTGCTGAACGTGTAGGAGCTGATCGTACCCTGGTTGGCACCGTCGACCGTCACGCTGGAGATAGAGAATCCAGAATTGGCCGTGATCGTGAAGGTCTGGTTGGCGCCTTGGCTGACGTTGACGTTGCCCGAGGGGCTGATTGAGCCACCGGAGCCGGCGCTGGCGGTGATCGTGAAGCTGGTGCCGCCGAACGGATTGCCACCCTTCCAGTTTGACGTATTTGTCCAGTCAACCGTGTCGTTACCAACGCCGGAATTTGACACATACGAGCCGTTTTTGTCGTAGTGGCCGCCGGAGATGGAATCGATGAGCTTGGTCGTACCGGTGTGCGAACCATTGATAAAGATAAGCTCAGTGGCAGAGGCGGTATCATAAACCGCGGCATAATTGAATGGCGTGCCAACCGGGACGTTGCCCACGACTTTATCTCCGTCGTGCAGGGACATCAGGTTGGTGTTCGAGCTGCCACCGGCGGTCATATCAATGATGAGGTCACCGCTCGGCGAGCCCCACAACTGGTAGATGCAGGTATTGGAGGAACCAGAGGGCCAGGACACGATCTTACACGTTCCAGTCCACTGCCACTCGGTGGTCAGATCCGCACCGCCCCAGCGATTTTCGGCGCGACCGGTTGAAGCACTATGGAACTCATAGCCTCCAGTAATCGGTGTGATCGTGCAACCGGACGAGGTTTGTTGGGATAGAATAGTTTCACCGCCGGGCGACCATCCGGAGCCGACCTGAGCGTGGGTAACGATAGAAAAGCCGCAAATGATAGCAAATGCAGCGAGGGTTTTGACAATACGTTTTTCCAATTTCATAACACATTAACAGGGTTGAAGTTACTGCTACCTGGCAGGGGGTATTCTAACAAAGGTTCTTCACCGCAGGGTGAGAACCGGGGCTAACGGGGAGGGGGTATTCCAACGAGGGGGAGCAGGCGAAACTAATGCCCGTTTACCGCAAAGCGATGGCGTCGGCGTTTTTATTGTTAAATGATAGCGTTAAGATTCGTAAAGGCCTGCCCTTTAAGCGACGCACTTGATTCTTCATGCGCTCACTTCCAGATCAACGCCGTCGGAACGATAGCCATTATCCGTGCCATTGATTGAAGTGACATTGTAGGCCACGCTCTGGCCGCCGGTGTCATAGTTTTCGGCCTGGACTGTGCCAGGAATGGCGGCCGGAGTTCCGCCCAAGCCGGCGGAAAATGCCGGCGGTGTCTTGTTGACTAAATAAAAGCGCCCGCCACGCAAAAAGCGGCGGGCGCTGACTACTCTAGTTATCGGTATCTAACTGCAACTTAGTCTGCAAAATTGCAGACGACCAGGGACGCTGCGGTATCCTGCTCCCCCCACGTATTCAGGGTGGAGGCGGCGGCCTGGAAGGCGAAGTTTGTCGCGAGGGTTTGCTCGGCCTGGCCGGGCGGGGTGACAAACACGGAGTAGGTTCCGGCGGAGAGGTTGGCCACCACGCGGAAGTGGTAGGTGCTGCCGTTGACCCAGTTGATCGTGTTGGTTGCCGCGAAGTTCGAGCCATTGGCGGCTTCAAGGTCACCGGTGGAGTGGAACTTCACCAGGAAGGGCGAAGAGCTCTTGCTGGTCTGGACGCCATTGGTCATGCCGATGAAGGCCGTGATCCCCGAAGCATGCGGGGTGGCATCAAACGTGGCGGTAAACGTCCCGGTCGCCGTGCCGGTGGCAGCGCTGGTCCAGGTGGAACCGGCCGTGAGGCAGCCACCACCACCGGTCGACTGGAACGTGGCGTTGATGGTGTGATTGGCCTGCACATTGGAGAACGTGAAGGACGTGATCGCACCCTGGTTGGTACCGTCAACCGTCACGGCGGACACCGCGAATCCGGAGTTGGCCGTGATCGTGAACGTCTGGTTGGCACCCTGGGCCACGACGAAGCTGCCTGACGGGCTGATGGAACCGCCTGCGCCGGCGCTGGCCGTGATGGTGAAGGTCGTCGGAACCGCCGCGAACGTGGCGCTGATGGAGTGATTGGCCTGCACATTGGAAAACGTGAAGGACGTGATTGCACCCTGGCTGACACCGTCAACCGTCACGGCGGACACGGCGAATCCAGAGTTGGGCGTGATCGTGAACGCCTGGTTGGCACCCTGGTTCGCGACGACATTGCCTGACGGGCTGATGGAACCGCCCGCGCCGGCGCTGGCCGCAATCGTGAACGTAGTCGCGCCAGTTGCGGCGGCGGAGAAGTTGCACGTGGTGAGATTGCCCGCGCCGCCGCTGGCATTGTCGACGAAATCACCCCAGTTGTTCAGGCTGGTGACCGTATTCTGCTCGGTGCGGAAGGCGAAGTTGGTGCCGACCGTGAGTTCTGTGCCGCCCGGAGGCGTGACAAAGATCGAATAGGTATGGGTGGGAACGTTGATCTCCAGGCGGAAGTGATAGGTCGAGTTGGCCGAGAAGGGGATGGTGGAAGCTGCGGCATAAGCTCCGCCGTTGCGCGCGTCGATATCGCCCAGGTTATTGAAGCGCACGATGCAGGCGAAGCCGGTATAGGCGGTCTGGGTCCCGTTGGAGATGCCGATCGTGGCATTGTTCGGGGAGACCGATGGCG
>Ga0210392_10000594_pt1 | contig 21354 bp, 11 predicted proteins | sample IncBWC30OmetaG_FD_161057 | JGI IMG/M metagenome (GOLD analysis project Ga0210392, IMG submission 161057) | Forest soil microbial communities from Barre Woods Harvard Forest LTER site, Petersham, Massachusetts, United States - Inc-BW-C-30-O ...
TAACGAAGAAGGCCGGACTCTACGACCCATCGAGTAAATCCCTCGGTATCGCTCTGATCGACTACGACAACGACGGTTGGATGGATCTGTTTGTCGCCAACGATACGCAGGCGAACAAGCTCTATCACAACAATCACAACGGCACGTTCACCGATGAAGCGTTCGCTGCAGGCGTAGCTTTCAGTGATGCTGGCAAAGCGCGTGCAGGCATGGGGGCCGATGCTGCCGACTATGACCTGTCCGGTCACCAGGGGCTGGTCATCGGAAACTTCGCCAACGAGAGTATGGCTTTATATCAAAACGACGGCTCCGGCCTCTTCACGGACAAGGCAATGACCAATGGCATTGGCCCGGCATCCGCCAGTGCGCTTACCTTCAGTACCTTTTTCCTCGACTACGATCTCGACGGTCTGCCCGACATCTTCGCCGCAAACGGCCACGTCGCCGACGACGTGAGCGTGGTGACACCTACACTCCATTACGCCGAGCAGCCGCTGCTCTTCCATAACAAGGGCAACGGTAAATTCGAAGATGTGACGGACAAGGTCGGTTCCGCGCTGCGGCAACCAGTCGTAGCGCGTGGTGCAGCCTATCTGGACTTTGACAACGATGGCGACCTTGATCTTGTGGTGACCACGAACAACGGCCCGGCCAGACTGCTCCGGAATGACAACGGAAATCAGAACGACGTGTTGAAAGTGAAGACCATCGGCACCCGATCGAACCATGACGGAATCGGCGCAAAAGTAACCGTGAAAACGAGCAAAGGTTTACGCCTCTTCGGCATGGTGAAGGACGGATCGAGCTACCTTTCGCAGAGCGAATTGCCGCTCACCTTCGGACTCGGTAAACCCGATGGAGACAAAACGGTAAGTCTTGAAATTGTCTGGCCCAGCGGCAAGAAGGAGGCAGTAGCGGACATCAAGCCAAACCAGTTCATTACGCTTGAAGAGGGCAAGGGCATGGTCTCCGCGCAGCCGATCGTATTTTCGCCGCCGAAGCACTGACACTAACGATAGAAGCCACAGCTCTGCAAAAGCTGTGCGATCTCCTCATGCGTAGCTTCTACTTTTGAAGCTCCGCGGAACAGATCTTCCGCGTCTACCGGATACCAATTGCGCCGTTCCTGTCTGCATAAGCCGGCTACATCCAATGGCTCAATTGTCCGAAGAATATCAACGATCAGATTCTCCGAATCCTGCTGGTTTCGTAGATGCAACGCACGTTCCAGCAACTGTCGGCACTCGGGCCCGAAGACAGGATGATCATGCAGAAGAAACGAAGATGCGAGATGCGGCTTTTTCAGTCTGCGTGAGGTCTCCGAGAAACTTGCAGCAGCAAAATAAAGCAGAGATAGCCCGGCAAAGACGGAAAAGTTGTTCATGTTTGCATAGAGGCCAGCGATCAGTCGTGACGTAGCCTTCAGCTCATCCACTGTCTGCGACGCATAATGTTGAAGCCGCGCAAGGAAACGCGGCGAGTTCCAGTCGCGCTCCAGTATGTCGGCCAGCCTGCCGATCCCCAGTAATGTCAGAGGGAATCCAGTCGAGAGAAGCGGATCTACAAATCCAGCCGCAGATGGCAGCAAGGCCCAGCGATCACCAGCGACAGTACTACTCAAGAACGAAAGCCTCGGCACATGGATAAAAGGCCGTTGAGCCTTCGCCGCTGCAAATTGCTCTTTGAGATCTGGCATGAGGTCGAGCAGACGCTCCCATGCTGGTACTCCTTCGGAAAGTCGCAAATCATTTGCGGCCTTATCCGTCACGGCCACACCGGCGCTTGTAATTCCATTGTTGAAACGCAGCACCCATATCCAGCCGCCGTCAAAAATGTGATGAACAGCCGCATCATCAAACGGATAAGGCGGAGTCTCCAGTGAAGGCTCAATCTGATCAATCCGCTTCACATGCGAGAAGTGAGTATAGAGAGAGTGGGTGCAAGGATAGCCCGGCAATTCTGCTTCACGCAGCCTCAGCACGTGATGGAGAAAGCCTCGAGGCCCCGTAGCGTCCACTACAAATCGAGCACTGAACTCTACATTCAGACCATCTCTTTGACCTTCAAGCCGCACTTCATCGTGAGCCTCGACGAATCGCTCAAGATTAACTTCATCGACATAGTCAACCCCGAGGTTCTGCGCCTGATGAACCAGAAATTCATCAAAATCCGCGCGATACCAATGCGTGTCCGCAATGCCGTCATGCGGGCTCGCCGCCACCAGAAGCTGATTGCGGTGTTCCGGATCTAGGGCATCAGCATGCCCGAGTCGATGATGATAAAAGGTGAAGCCGCGCTTCAGGCCGCATGCAATACGCGGATAGCTTTGTTGCCAGGTTCCCCACTTCGCCAGAGGCTTGATTGCAGGCAGATCATAGCGAGTGGCCAGATCGTCGAGCAACAGATTCGAGAGAGGTGTCGACGACTCGCCAATCATAAAGCGCGGGTGTTTGCCGCGTTCAAGCAGAATAGCGGAGAGCCCGAGACGTTTAGCGATCATGGCTGCAAGAGAGCCAGCAAAGCCCGATCCCACTATCGCGATGTCGTAGACGCGATTCAACTGCGGCCTTCGCAATTGCCGCAGATTGCGCGAGGTGCCACATATTGCTTGAGATTCATTTCCCGCAACCGCGCCATCCGCAACGCAGCGCAGTTTGTACAGACAGACGGTCTCGTCTGCAGATCCCAGAGATCCGCAAACACCCGCTCTCGGTTCAGTCCAACTCCATAATCCATTGCTGCTTCCAGAGTTTCCAACCGGGGGGGACTGAACTCACCACGTTCCGCCAGCACTTCCAGTGCCCCATTCCCGCCGCGTGTAGGAATCAGCGTCACAGCCGTCGCGCCGCAATCAAATGCGTAATCAACAGAGCGCTGCGCCCACTTGAGTGCTTCCACAGGCTGCATGAACGGAGGCTGAACGAGAATGAACACGCGAAGATCGATTGCGTTACGCCGTAGAAATTCTGCAGCCTCGGAAAACTGATTGAGAGTCATCCTCTTGTTCAGACGATCCAGAATCTCAGGATGAACCGTCTCAAGGCCCATCGCCACTTCCAAGCGATTCGACAGCAAATCACGGAATCTCAAACAAGATTCACCAACGAGTGCAGGATGGCTCTCCACGATAATTCGCTCAAAAGAGCGAACGCGGGCCGCAATCGCCGGATAGTCTTCAGCAGGAATCGCTTTGCGATCAAAAAAGCTGCCACTGTTGTAAAGCTTGATCTGCCGAGCAGGCGCTAGTTGTGCCAGAGCGTAGTCAATCTGCTCTGGAATTGCACCCGCAGGTACCGTCTCCGTCAAAGTATTGCGCCACAGATCACACATCAGGCAGCGCCACGGGCATTCACGGTTCGTCAGGAATATCGTAGCTACAGGCACAACTTCTCGTGTAGCCGAACACTCTTCTTCCACAAAAAAGGCATAGGGCCGACGAGGATCGAGCGCATTACGCTCCGGCCGTTGCGACACAATCCATTTGTCCCGTTCTGATGCCTGAACTGGATACGAGAAGGCCGGCTGCATGTTCACTGATAGAGCGACAGAAACTGCTTGCGATACTCAGCTTCGCGAAACGGCAATTTCTGGCGCAGCGCATCTTCAGGCAGGGCGCCATGCTGAAAGCGGCGTTTAGGGAACACAGGCATCTTCATGCCAGTCAGCTTCTCAATCCCGCGCGAGACGATTTCCCCCTTTAACTCATAGAGCCGCTCCATGCTGTAATCCGTCAGCTTAATGAACGGAATCGCCTCCGCGACAGCAACGACATGCGGTCGCGTATATGGACTGAAGCCAAGAAACCCGAAGTGGTGCGCAGGAGCATACGTGCGCGTATACGAACGGCTGAGCCCGCCGCTATAGGTAAGTGAATGCTTGATCTTTCCGACGCCCCAACCTTCCTGGTACAGCATGCGATTGTGGACCACGCTGCGGATCGTAAGCTCAGGATTCTCTTCAATCGGATAATCCTTCAGATTCTCATCGCCGCCGTCACCATCGAGTAGGTAGCGCCAATCAGGATACCGTTCGCGAATACCGCGGCATAGAGCCAAGGCCATCGTCGCCGATTCAATATCAAGCGGCTTGTAGTCCTCGACGATACGGATCGTCTCCTGTGCGTCAAGCGAAGAAGCATCCGTCTCGATCGTCTCAAGAAAAAGACCCAGCCCAAGAGCATCGAGAAACGCGCGCGCTTGCCGCATGTCAGGCCCATCCCCGAGATCCAGAACAAAGGCTTTCAGGCGGCTTAAATTCAGGCCGCGTTTTTGCATCACATGATAAGCGGTAAGAAAAACGCTTCCGCTATCGATACCGCCTGAAAAGCAGACGCCAATCGGCGTCTCAGACGGCACACGGTCGATCCATTGAGCGATTTCTTCTGCAAGGGCCGCAATGTAAGTCTCGCCGATCCGATCGCGATCCGGAGGCAGAGTGCCAAGCTCAGGCGTAAAAAAGCGAGTGTAGACCGGGTCAGGGTCAGGGCAACCGACAAGCTGAATCTCAACGAGATGATGTGCCGGAACCATGCGGGTATAGCTGGGATGAAACTGCCCCTCAAGACCTTCGCTCTTGAGCCAGTTGTATATGGCGTCAATCCGCGCAGCCACAATCAGCACCGGGCCCTCCTGCCGTTTGGCAAGAAAGTAGCGCATCGGCCGGTCGAGTGAACGCGCCATCTTCACCGTTTTCCCTGCGCGCGCAATCAAAGCAAACGATCCCGTAATCCCGCGGATAGCTACGACGGGCTGCTCAAGCAGTAAGCGCTTGGCGTCTTCGACAGTGAGATTATGAATCTGATTTGTTTCCGGCTCGATGAGATCGACAACTCTTTCTACGTATTGCTGCACTGCAATCCTCTGCATGGGTTTGATGGCAACAGTCTACGCCCTTCGAGCACTCAACGCGAAGCGATTCAGGGCTTCAATGCCGATGTTCGGCGCCGTCGATCATCGTCTATCGCGTCTTCTATAATCAGTTGCGTCAAATGCGAGTTAACGTCTATCAATCTGCCCCTTTCGGAAAACGCCAGAGCTGCTCCTTCACAGCCTGCCAAACTCCACACAAAGCGTCGATCCATTTTTGCCTGGCCAGCTTGCTTTTGCTCAGCGCGACCTTTACCGCTTCGCTACATGCCTCAACTATCGATACAACGCACGACTCAATTGCAGCTGCGCGGCTGAACAACACCGGCGTCGCTCTCATGAACCAGCAGTTGATGGAGAAGGCCCTCGCGAAATTTGACGAAGCACACAAGATCGATCCAACAGCCGCTGTGCCGATCCTGAATCAGGGGATTGCGCAGCTCTATCTGCGCAAGTTGCCTGAAGCGGAAGCGGCTTTTAAACAAGCTGCAGCCATTGATCCAAACAACGTGCGCATCTGGTACAGCCTGGGGCTGACGCACTTCACCGGCGACAATCCCGCGCTCGCGATTGACGACTTTAAACACGCCATCAAGATCGATCCAAACGATGCGGACACCTACTACTACCTGGGCTCGCTCTACCTCAATCTGAAGAACTATGAAGACGCAATCAAACAGTTCCAGGCAGCGCTGCAACTCAACCCGCTCCATGCTTCCGCAGAGTTTGGACTAGCCAGCGCGTTGCAGCGTTCCGGAAAAGTGGCTGAGGCTCACGAACATCTGCGCCGCTTTCAGAAAATCACGCAGACGAAAATTGGTACGCCCCTCACGGTCACTTACGGAGAGCAGGGCCATAATGCGACCGTGCAGGATATGCTGGCTCCTTTGCAGCCAGTAGGCCCGATGATCCCCGTCAGCTTTGCGCCCTCGTCGGGGCAGGCCTCTGCTACTGAATCAACCGCGGCGAAGGACGCAGTCGGCGGTGGCGTATGCATTCTCGATGTCGAAGGCAAGGGCGAAAAAGACATTGTCTTCATGAGCGAAGGCGATGCGGCAGTTCGGGCCTACAAGCCGCAGTCGAACGGTGCGCCAGTAGAAATTCCATCTCAGCAGACCGGGCTAGCAGCAAGCGGTCACGGAGTCGCGTGCGCAGTGGGCGACTACGACAACGACGGCCTTCCTGACCTGGCCGTCGCCCTCAGCGATCGCGTCATACTCTTCCACAATCTCGGACACGGAAAATTCGCAGATGTAACCAAGACAGTAGGAATTGAGCAGTTGAACCATCCCGCCGGACTCACCTTCGTCGATTTCGATCACGACGGCGATCTCGATCTCTTCGTCACTGGCTCTCCCCTCACGTCAGGCAAAGGCCCGAGCGTTCTTTGGCGCAATAACGGAGATTCCACCTTCACAGAATGGACGGGTCCAACCGGGCTTGCTGGAGCGGCAAACACGACCGGTGCCACGCTGTCCGACATCAACAACGACCGTGCCGTCGATCTCGTCGTTACAGGCGCCGGAAGCGCGCCGACAATCTACCAGAACCAGCGCGAAGGCGCGTTTAAGCCTGTGTCGCTCTACGACGAAGCCGGACTCGCGCCCACGCAGGGCGTCTATGTCTTCGACTTCAACAAAGATGGATGGATGGATGTTGCCGTCACGCATGCCAGTGCTCCGGGAATCAGTTTGTGGCGCAACGTAGATGGCAAGCACTTTGAGCGCGTGCCGCTGCCTGCCTCCGGCGTGACGGCGGCATGGGGGCTGACCGCAATCGATATCGACAACGATGGCTGGATCGATCTCGCTGCGGTTGTCGAAACCGCGAAAGGGCCTGAGGTGCGCGTCTGGCGGAATCGCGGCGCTCAGGGCTTCGAGGACGTCAGCGATGCAGTAGGTCTGAGTAAGTTGAAACTCCAGAATCCCCGTTCCGTCATTGCCGCCGACCTTAACGGCGACGGAGCTGCGGACCTGATCGTTACCCAATTGAACAATCCCCCGCTGGTGCTGCACAACGTAGGCGGGAACAAAAATCACTCTCTCCGCATAGACCTTACCGGCCTCGCCGACAACAAGACAGCGATCGGCACAAAGGTAGAAGTCTTTTCGAGCGGCCACATGCAAAAGTTCGAAGTGGCCGGAGGCAGCGGATATCTAAGCCAGGGTTCCACAGAAATCCTCGCCGGCCTCGGTCAGGCCGAGAGTGCCGACGTCGTTCGCCTGCTATGGCCAACCGGTGTGCCTCAGGACGAACTCGACGTCGCCGCCAACAAACCTGTTGCGCTGCAGGAACTGGATCGCCGCGGAAGTTCGTGCCCGGTGCTCTTCGCGTGGGACGGCACCAAGTACCAGTTTGTCTCCGACGTGATTGGCGCCGCCGTAGTCGGCCACTGGGTATCTCCCACATCAACAAACAAAGCCGATCCGGATGAATGGGTGAAAGTCGATGGCTCGCAGTTGAAAGCCCGCAATGGCTTACTCAGCCTGCGCTTTGGCGAGCCCATGGAAGAAATCAACTACATCGATCAGCTGCGGCTCGTGGCCATCGACCATCCGACTGGAACCGAAGTCTATCCCGATGAGCGCTTTTTGGATGAGCCTCCGTTTGCTTCAGGCGCGACTGTCGTCGCTTCTCCCGAAACGCGAACGCTGGCCGGAGCATGGGACGATCAGGGCCTTGATGTTCTGCCTCTTCTCGCCAAACGCGACCACAAATATGTCCGCGACTTCACCAATCTGAAATATGCGGGCTATGCGAACATGCACACGCTCACGCTCGATATAGGCGACTGGTCGCCGCAGAACCCTCTGCATCTCTTCCTGCACGGATTCATCGAGTACTTCAGCGCCAGCTCTATGTACGCCGCATGGCAGGGGGGCTTACAGCCGATCTCACCTTTCGTTGAGGCGCAGATGCCGAACGGCAGGTGGAAACGCGTCATCGATGACATGGGCTTCCCCGCAGGGCTTCCGCGAACAATCGTGGTCGATCTCACTGGCAAACTGCCCCAGGGCACACACCACATGCGCATCAAGACAAATCTGCAGATTTATTGGGACCAGGTGCTCGTCGACAACGGCCCGGAAATGGGGAGAAGCACGAAGCGAACCGAATTGCCACTCGCGACGGCCCACCTGGCCTTCCGCGGATATCCGCAGCAGGTAGATGGCGTCACACCCGGCGACCTGACCTATCACTACGACCGCATCAGCGCGACGGGCCCGTTCCAGTGGCAGCGCGGAAGCTACACGAAGTACGGAGACGTCACACCACTCCTGCACGCAATCGACAACCACTACGTCATCTTCGGCAGCGGCGAAGAAATCGACGCCGAGTTCAGCAACGCATCGCTCCCGCCACTTCCTTCAGGCTGGAAGCGCGACTATTTCTTCTACGCGAACGGCTTCGTCAAAGACATGGATTTCTACGAAGCGATGCCCTTCACGGTAGCGGAGATGCCTTTCCACGAAATGAGCCGCTATCCATATTCAACGAACGAGCACTATCCGGAAGACAACCGCTCCGTGCAGTATCGATTGGATTGGAACGATCGCTTCGAGTCAGGTGACCGTAAACAGAGATTCCAATTCAACTACGCGCCAAGCAATTCGCAACCAATCACACATTAGCTCCGGAACGATGCCGTTTCACCGAACGGCATCGCCTCACAAAAGCGGTGGAGGGCGATAACCAAATTCGCTTTCGACAGCCGAAGCCACGGCGAGCACAAGTTCATCATCAAACGGTCTGCCCGCAATCTGCACGCCAATGGGAAGTCCTTCATCGGACTGCCCAACGGGGACAACCGCGGCTGGCGATGCCAGCAGATTGAACCACTGCGTGTACCGCATCGCATCGAGATAATCCAGGTTGCGCCCTTCAACCGTCCAACTCCGCTCCCCGTGCCGGAAAGCAGGAATAGCGCAGACCGGAGTCAGCAGCACAGGGCATTCCTGCATCTCGGCAAGAAGCTTCCCGCGCACAATGTCGCACTCCGCCCATGCCCAAAGAAGCGACTGCGCCGTCAAAGAAGTTTCCTTTTCCGCGATCTCAAGAAAATTACGGAAAGTGGGACTGAGATCTGCAATTCGTCCTTTGATCGTCGGCGCATAAAACATCGCTCCGCATTGAACGAAAAAGATATGCCACAACTTCCGTGTTTTCTCTAACGACGCCGGCCGGAATGGCCTGATCTTGAATCCTTGTCGTTCGAGAGCAGCGGCCGCGTCGCGCACAGCCTGCCGAGTCTCCGGCGTAACCGGAGTCAATCCATCATCCTCAAACCATCCGATAGAAAACTCCTTCGCCTCAGCAACGGAAATCCTGCGCGTAGCAAGCGGAGTGCCGAACGGATCAGCAGGATGGCCACCTGCAATCGTCCGAAACAATAGTTCCACATCGGGGATAGTGCGAGCCATCGGCCCAATCGACCCAAGAATTGAGAACGGCCCAACGCACGGCGGCAAATGTCCGTCCGCTGGCACTCGCCCCGAAGTCGGCTTCAGTGAACAGATCCCAGAAAAATGAGCCGGCTCGCGCACAGAGCCTCCGCTATCGCTGCCCAGGCCCCCCGCCGAAAGCCCTGCCGCAATCGCCGCCGCTTCACCGCCGCTCGATCCTCCTGCGGTCCGGTCAATGGCCCACGGATTATTGGTCTTCCCGTACAGTAGATTGTCCGTCTCATACGCCATCAGGAACTCCGGACAATTCGTCGTCCCCAGAATCACCGCGCCCGCATCCCGCAATCGCGCCACCGCTACGGCATCTGCGTCAGGAACATGCCCGCGATGGAGCGAGCTTCCAATTTCGCACTTGTATCCACGCGTCGCGATCGAAGACTTGACCGTCAGCGGCAATCCAGCCAGCGGGCCATCTTTTACGTTGCGTGCCTGCTGGCGCACCCGCTCCGGGTCAAAATCAACCAGCGCATTGAGAACAGGGTTCCATCGCTCGATGCGTGCGATATGCTCATCAACAAGTTCAAGCGGCGAAATTTTTCCCTGCCGCAAGAGGGCAAGCTGTTCGACAGCCGAAAGAAGGGCCACGCTCATAGAAGTAAGTTCACGTCAGAACCAATAAAATCAATTAAAGCATGCGGAAAAATCTCGATAGCAGCACACTTCATCGCGCGGAGATTCAATGAGACGCACCATCGCCGTGGTAACAACTTCGCGCGCCGACTACAGCCATCTCTACTGGCCGCTCAAAGACCTGCAGGCACACTCCGACGTAGACCTGAAAGTGATCGCGCTTGCGTCGCACCTCTCGCCCGAGTTCGGCGGCACAGTGCGTGAAATCGAAGCCGATGGCTTTCCCATCGCGGCAAAGCTCGAGTGCCTTCTCAGCTCCGACACGGACATCGGCATGGCAAAGAGCATCGGCGTAGGCGTTCTCTCACTTGCCGACACCCTCGGCCAAATGCGCCCCGACCTGCTGCTCCTCATCGCCGACCGCTACGAGATGCTCGCTCCCGCGTCGGTGGCCCTAGCTCTGCGCATACCCATTGCGCACATCGAAGGAGGCGAAATCAGCGAAGGCGCGATCGACGACGCCGTTCGCAACGCCCTCACCAAAATGAGCCACATTCACTTCACCTCGACAGAGCAGGCTCGGCAGCGTGTCATCGGCATGGGAGAAGAAGCATGGCGAGTCCACCGGGCTGGCGCTCCCTCATTGGATCACCTGCGCCGCAGCCAGCTCCTCACCCGCGAAGAACTCGAAGCGAAGCTGCACCTCGACCTTTCCCAGCCAACGACCCTCGTTACGTATCACCCGGTCACCATTCTTCGCGACACCACAAGCGAAGCAAACGCGCTCTTCGCCGCGTTGGAGCAACTCAGCGACCAGAACATATTCTGCTACCCCAACGCCGACGCAGGCAGCCGCTCTCTAATCGATCGGGCTGAGCAGTTTCTCAAGAAGCGCGGCAACGGCCGTCTATTCGTCAACCTCGGAGCAGTCACCTACTGGAGCCTGTTGCGACACATAAAGCTCATGATCGGCAATTCAAGCAGCGGCATCATGGAAACCGGCTCCTTCGCCTTGCCAACCGTAAACGTCGGCATGCGCCAGCAGGGAAGAGAGCGCCCGGCCTGCGTGCTCGACGCTGAGCCGACAACCGAATCAATCCTGAGCAAAATCCGGGAAGCCAGGAGTGCCGAGTTCGCAAATTCCATCCGCGGAACGGAGAACCCTTACGGCGATGGCCACGCCGCAGAGCGAATCGTAAAGGTACTGACCACTCTAGCGCCCGCAGAGCAATTGCTCGTCAAACGCGGCGTACCAACGGGCTGCAAATAAATTACGCAGTTTCAGGTGCGCTACACTTGGCGGTTGCATTAGCGCGACAACAGATATTCTGCGAAAATTACCTGTTGGGGAAGGGCGCAGGCAGCCGCCTGAGTTCTTGAAGCAACACATTAAGCTTTATCCCTGGAAAATCCTATGGCTATGAAACTGGCAGTTCCCGCCCCGGCGGACTTTAGCGAAGAAGTTGCAGAGTGGATTGAGGCATTCGATCAGATCGTCGTCGACGAAGGCCCCGAGCAGGCAGCAGAGCTCATGGCCGTCCTCCGGCAGCGAGCGCGCGAAGCAGGCATCAACACCCCCGGCGAAATCCGAACCCCCTACCTCAATACCATCCCCAAACATGATGAAGTGCCGTACCCCGGCGATCGCCACATGGAGCGGCGCGTCGAAAGCCTCATCCGCTGGAACGCGATGGCCATGGTGCACGCTCAGAATAAGAAGGACGCGGGCATCGGCGGCCACATCTCTACCTATTCGTCGCTCGCCACGCTTCTCGAAGTCGGCTTCAACCACTTCTTCCATGCCAAATATCCAAGCCATGCGGCGAGCGATCAAGACCAGCCCGGCGACTTCATCTATTTCCAGGGCCACGCCTCACCCGGCGTCTACGCACGTGCGTATCTTGAAGGCCGCCTCACCGACGACCACCTCAAGAACTTCCGCCACGAACTTCGCGACAAGCCCGGCCTTTCGTCCTACCCACACCCTTGGCTCATGCCCAATTTCTGGCGTTTTCCAACAGTTTCGATGGGCATCGGCCCGCTCAACGCGATTTATCAAGCCCGTTTCATGCGCTATCTCGAGAACCGCAGCCTGATCGAGAAAACCCCGCGCAAAATCTGGGCCTTTGTCGGCGATGGCGAAACGGACGAAGTTGATACCCTTGGCGCCATCACCGTAGCCTCGCGTGAAAAGCTCGACAACCTCATCTTCGTCGTCAACTGCAACCTGCAGCGCCTCGACGGCCCCGTGCGCGGCAACAAGCGCATCATCGACGAGCTCGAAGGCGTCTTCCGCGGCGCCGGCTGGAACGTCATCAAGGTCATCTGGGGCTCCGACTGGGACGCCCTCTTCGAGCGCGACCACAAAGGCCTGCTGCTCAAACGCATGGAAGAGTGCGTCGACGGCGAATACCAGGCATTTAAGGCCAAGGGTGGTGCGTACCTGCGGAAAGAATTCTTCGGTAAGTATCCGGAACTCCTCGAACTCGTCAGCGACATGACCGACGAGCAACTGGCGCGCCTCCATCGCGGCGGCCATGATCCGGTCAAAATCTATAACGCCTACAAGCGAGCAGTAGAGCATCGCGGCGGCCCGACGGTGATCCTCGCCAAGACTGTAAAAGGCTACGGCATGGGCACCACCGAGGCCCGCAACGCTGCGCACCAGGAAAAGAAGATGACCGACGAAGCGCTCACAACATTTGTAAAGCGCTTCGACATCCCGGTCCCCGAAGAAGCGGCAAAGCAAGGCAAGCCTTACAAGCCTGCAGAAGACGCGCCAGAAATCCAGTACTTGCAGGAGCGCCGCAAGGCTCTCGGCGGATACATGCCACAGCGCGAGACCCCGGAGCTCAAATTCAAAGCACCCGCGCTCGACTACTTCGCAGAATGGACCGCCGGTTCGAAAGGCCGTGCCGTCTCTACCACCATGGGCTTCGTCAGCATCCTGCGCCACCTGCTCAAAGATCCCGAGATCGGCAAGCTGATCGTCCCCATCGTCCCCGATGAAGGCCGTACCTTCGGTCTCGAATCGGCCATTCGCCAAGTCGGCATCTATGCCGCCGAAGGGCAGAAGTACAAGCCACACGATCTCGACATGCTGCTTTACTATCGCGAAGAGCAGGACGGCCAGATTCTTGAAGAGGGAATCACCGAAGCCGGATCGATGGCCTCGTTCACAGCCGCGGGCACCGCGTATTCCAACTACCGCACGCCCACCATCCCGTTCTACATGTATTACTCGATGTTCGGTTTCCAGCGCATCGGAGACATGGTCTGGGCCTTCGCCGACTCGCGCGGCAAGGGCTTCCTCATGGGGGGCACCGCCGGGCGCACCACTATGCTCGGCGAAGGTCTCCAGCATCAGGACGGCCACAGCCACGTCCTCGCCAGCACCGTGCCTACCTGCCTGAGCTACGACCCGGCCTTCGTCTACGAACTCGCCGTCATCCTGCAGGACGGCATCCGCCGCATGTACCAGGAAAACGAGCCGGTCTTCTACTACATCACCATGTACAACGAAGACTACGCGATGGCCGAAATGCCCGAAGGTGTCGCCGTAGGCATCGTGCGCGGCATCTACAAATTCAAGAGCGCCATCAAAGGCAAAGCTGATGCCCAGCTCTTCGGCAGCGGCCCGATCCTCAACGAAGTCGTCCGCGCCCAGCAGATTCTCGCCGAGAAGTACAGCGTCCAGACCGACGTGTGGAGCGTGACCAGCTACAACGAGCTGCGCCGCGAAGCTCTTTCCATCGAACGCTGGAACCGCCTGCACCCGGCAGAAGCGGAAAAGACCCCGTACATCCTGCAGGCCATCAAAGGCGCAAAGGGCCCGATCATCGCAGCGACCGACTACATGAAGTCCGTCCCCGACCAGCTCTCCCCGTGGCTCACCAACCGCCTGGTGGCGCTCGGCACCGACGGCTTTGGCCGCAGCGACAACCGCGAGCACCTGCGCGCGCACTTCGAAGTCAATGCCGAATCCATCGTCGCAGCCACGCTCTCCCGCTTGGCGCGCGACGGCAAGTTCGACGCGAAAAAAGCTCAGGCAGCCTTCAAGGATCTCGGCGTAGACACCGAAAAGGTAGACGCTGCCAAGGCGTAAGCCTGACATACGCATCAACAATCGGCTTCAGCCAACAGGGGGTGGGACTCCTCCCACCTTTACCTCACTATAACGACCTCTCTGAAGGTGAAGGATTGCAATGAAGACAGCCTTAATCGTTGGCGCAACCGGCATCGTCGGTCGCAATCTTGCGGACCTGCTCATTTCCGAGAAAGACTGGACCGTGTATGGCGCGGCGCGCCGCCCGAGCCGACGCGAAGGAATTCTTCCAATTGCCGTAGACCTGCAGAATGCAGCCGCCGTGGCAACCGCCCTAAAGGATGTTAAGCCGACTCATATCTTCCTTGCGACTTGGCTCCGCCAGTCCACCGAAGCCGAGAACATTCACGTCAACGCGGGCATGGTGCGCAACGTTCTGAACGCCGTTTCTAGCGCGACGAGCGTGGAACACGTCGCGCTGGTGACCGGCCTCAAGCACTATCTTGGGCCCTTCGAGTCCTACGGCAAGGGCTCACTGCCAACCACGCCTTTTCGCGAGGAACTGCCCCGTCTCGAAATTGAGAACTTCTACTATGCGCAGGAAGACGAGGTTTTTGCCGGTGCAGCGCGGGATGACTATGGCTGGACCATCCACCGCCCGCACACCATCATCGGTTACGCCGTCGGCAACGCGATGAACATGGGAACGACACTCGCCGTCTATGCCAGCATCTGCAAGGAACTGGGGCAGCCCATACGTTTCCCGGGCTCGTCCGTCCAGTGGAACAGCCTCACCGACATGACCGATGCGCGCCTGCTCGCAAAGCAACTCTTGTGGGCAGCTACCAAAGCCGCAGCACGCAATCAGGCCTTCAATGTCGTAAATGGTGACGTCTTTCGCTGGAAGTGGATGTGGAAGCGCATCGCCGGCTGGTTTGGTGTCGAGGCCGAAGAACTGAAAGGTGAGGGCATTCCGCTCGAAATCCAACTCGCCGACGCCGCTCCGGTCTGGAAACAAATCGCCTCGAGATATCATCTCGTGGAAGATGACCTGAATAAGCTCGTCTCACCCTGGCATACAGACGCCGACCTCGGCAGGCCAATAGAGGTGGTGACCGATATGTCAAAGAGCCGGAAGCTCGGCTTCACCGCATATCAACCGACCGACGAAAGCTTCTTCGATCTCTTTCAGAGACTGAGAGATGATCGGCTAATTCCCTAAGACTTGCCCGAACGCCACAGCCCAAAGCTATAAATCTCCGCACCAGTAGTTTGGGAGGCAAGCCCGTCCGAATTCATATATCCTGACCTCCTTAGCGCTTTCTCGCTCCAGGAACGCTGTAAATCCGCATCGTGGTGATCAGCAACTGTGCAAATACAGCGTCCGAGTACCGTGTTTCCGCTGCCGGCTTGACCTGTGTCTGAATCTTACGAGCCATAACTCCGCCCCTCCTCATTGTTTTCCCAGGGATATGTCTGAAACGGAGCGAACGTGCGTTGGAAAAAAGCATCGTCCACTACATAGCATTCTCCGTTTTCCCCACGCACAATCCAGTCGCCACGTTGGACGTTACAAAAGCCGAGATCGGTTGTAATGGTCTGAGTTTCCTTAGACTGCTCGGCGTCGACCAGTAACGGCCTGCGAGTACGAAATGCGCTCATAATTCCTCCGCCGGAATTCCGGCATGTCTCTATTCAAAAAGCACAGCCGTAAAGGAGGAGTAGGCACTTTCTAAGCATTTCGTTAAGGCTGTGGAAATCTTGTCAAGCCCCGTTCAGGCCATCGCGATGAATAAGTAGTGCATTATGAATAGATTGCGGCATTTCGTCGCCTGCAGGGAATTATGGCTAAAATTGCTAAAATAGAAATGATGCTCTTGATCCGACCACGTTTGCTTCCCCGAGTCGAAAGGAAAAAATCTCGCAACTCTAATAAATAGAGGACTTTACAATCATTTTTCTCCAAACTACAGCTAACCTTCTTTGAAAAGACGAATTTAGCTGGAATGGGCGGGGGTGTCCAGCCAGAGATCCGATCCTCAAAGAGGGGGAGCCGGTAAGAGACAGGCAAAACATAACTCAAGTAAATAGAGTAATTTAACGGTATTGCAGACTGAAATTCCACCTAAACACCTGTAGAAAGAGGAATTTAGCTGAAATGATAGGGAAATCTGATGCCAAAAACTCCCTAACTACCTGTAAAAATAATAATTTAGCTGAAATAGGGGCGCCTTGAGAACGCCATTCCAAAATGAACCGGTGGCGGGCGAAGAGGAAACGAAAATCGCGCTAGAATAAGCGAGTGATTGCCGCGGCCATCCCCGAAACTCTCGCCTGGGCTCACCCGGTTGTCCAGGAATGGTTCGCCTGCAAGTTCGGCACACCAACCGAGCCGCAGGAACAAGGCTGGCCACACATCCTGGCAGGCAAACCCACGCTGATTTCAGCACCGACAGGCTCCGGAAAAACGCTGGCCGCATTTCTCATCTGCATCGACCAGCTCATCCGCAAAGCCCTCGAAGGTCGACTCGGCTCCGAGACTGAAGTCGTCTACGTATCACCGCTCAAGGCACTCTCGAACGACGTACAGAAAAACCTCGAAGCACCGTTGAAGGAAATCCAGCAGCTGGCCTTGGAGCGCGGCTATCTGTCGCCGCAGATCCGAACCGCAGTCCGCACCGGCGATACGCTCCCCGCCGAGCGCCAGCGAATGCTGAAGCAGCCACCGCACATCCTGGTAACGACACCGGAATCGCTCTACATTCTGCTGACCGCAGAAAAGAGCCGCAACAACCTCCGCCACGTCCGCACGGTGATCGTCGACGAAATCCACGCTGTCGCCGACGACAAGCGTGGATCGCACCTGGCCCTGACGCTGGAAAGACTCGACGCCCTCGTACGAGGCGAAAACCGCATGTCAGTAGGCGATTGGCTCACAGGCCGGAGCGAAGCGCCGCAGCGCATCGGCCTTTCGGCAACGCAGAATCCTATCGAACTTGTGGCAGAGTTTCTCGGCGGCAGTCGCGGCAAGGACGTAGAGATCGTGCAGGTAGGCCAGCGCCGCACGCTGGACCTCGCCATCGAAGTGCCCGACGAAGAGCTGGCAGCAGTAGCAAGCAATGCCATTTGGGATGGCATCTACAAACGACTCGCCGAGCTTGCGCTCGAGCATCGCTCAACGCTCGTCTTTGTCAACACGCGACGGCTCGTCGAACGACTCGCATTCTGCATGGGCGGGCTGCTTGGAGAAGAGAACGTAGCAGCGCACCACGGAAGCCTCTCCCGCAAGCTGCGCCTCGAAGCCGAGCGCAGACTAAAACAGGGCGAGATTCGACTGCTCGTAGCAACAGCGTCGCTCGAACTCGGCATAGACATCGGCAACGTCGATCTGGTCTGCCAGATCAACTCGCCGCGCGCCATAGCAGCCGCCATGCAGCGCGTAGGCCGCGCCGGTCACTGGCGAGGAGCAATTCCCAAAGGCCGGTTCTTCGCCACAACGCGCGACGACCTCATCGAGCACGCAGCTTTGATCCGCGCAATGCGCTCAGGAGTGCTCGACCGGCTTGAGCTTCCGCCAAAGCCAATGGATGTGCTGATGCAGCAGATCGTCGCAGCCTGCGCAGCCGAGCCATGGGAGGAGGACGCGCTCTTCGTTGTGCTGCAGCGCGCACTGCCCTATCGCGACCTGACTCGCGACGAGTTCGAAGAGGCACTGTGCCTTCTCACCGACGGCATCGAAGCCAGCCGCGGACGCTATGGCTCGTACCTGCTCCGCGACCGCGTGCACGGACGCATCCAGGCGCGCCGCGGAGCGCGCACGATTGCAGTGTCAAATGGCGGAACGATTCCGGACACCGCGCTCTACGCCGTGATCGCCGAACCGGAAGGAGTGCAGATCGCCACGCTCGATGAAGACTTCGCCATCGAATCGATGGCAGGCGACATCATCCTGCTCGGCAACACAAGCTGGCGAGTTCAAAGAGTCGAGAGCAGCGTCGGCCGTGTGCTCGTTGAAGATGCACACGGACATCCTCCGAACGTGCCTTTCTGGCGCGGCGAAGCACCGCAGCGGACGATTGAACTCTCGCAATTCGTCTCAGAGCTACGGCAGGAAATCGACCAACGGACAATGAGCGTCCTTCCCGGCTACATCAGCCAGTCAAGCCCTGAAGTTGCGGAGACGGTTGCGTGGCTGAAGCAGGAATGTGGCGTCTGTGACTCCGGCGCGGAGCAGATGATCGGCTACATCGCTGCCGGGCGCGCCGTGCTCGGTGCTGTACCGACGCTCACAACGATCGTCGCAGAACGCTTCTTCGATGAAGGTGGAGGCATGCAACTCATCCTGCATGCCCCCTTCGGAGGACGCATCAACAAAGCCTGGGGGCTGGCGCTCCGCAAGCGCTTCTGCCGAGGCTTCAACTTCGAGTTGCAGGCAGCGGCAACGGATAACGGCTTGAACATCTCTCTCGCCGAGCAGCACAGCTTTCCGTTAAGCGATGTCTTTCAGTTCCTGACAGAACACACTGTGACCGAGCTTCTGGAACAGGCGTCGCTCGCATCGCCGATTTTTAAGGCGCGCTGGAAGTGGGACGCGGGGCGCAGTTTGCAGCTACTGCGGTTTAAAAACGGCAAGAAGATTCCGCCGCAGATTCAACGGACGCGAGCTGATGACCTGCTGGCCAGTGTCTTTCCGCAGGTCGCCGCGTGTCAGGAGAACGTCGAGGGCGATATCGAAATTCCAGACCATCCTCTTGTTCGGGAAGTCATGAAGGACGTGCTTGGCGAGGCAATGGATCTTGAAGGTCTAAAGCAGGTTCTTCAGGACATGGATTCGGGTAAGATTCGTTGCATCGCGGTCGATACGGCAACACCATCGCACTTCGCTCACGAAATGCTGAACGCGAATCCGTACGCATTCCTCGACGACGCTCCTCTCGAAGAGCGCCGAGCACGGGCGGTCAGCTTGCGCGGCGTTCTCCCGGACAGTCTGCTGGGTGAAGCGGGCAGGCTTTCTCCCGAAGCAATCGTGGCCGTCCGCGAGGAAGTCTGGCCTGATATTCGTGATGAGCATGAGCTTCATGATCTGCTCTCCTCGCTGGTGGTCGTTCCTGTAGAAGTTCTGTCTCAGGCTGGAGCGAATGACTGGGACATCTTTTGCTCGCGCCTCGAAGAACAGGGACGCGCTTCGCTTGCTATCGCTGGCGAGCGCAGCTACCTCTGCGCCGCCGATCGTGTTGACTGGTTGAAGTTACTGTGGCCTGAGATGCGATTTGCGTCTGTTACGTCATCCGTATCTGTGACTGTTACGGATACAGATGAGATTTTGCGGAAGGCTGTGCAGGGTTGGATGGCGATTCTTGGGCCGGTTTCGTCGCGCTCGCTGGCTGATAGGCTTGGTATTTCTCCGAGCGAAGTCTGGAAGCAGATGCTTCGGTTGGAAATGTCTGGCACGATTTTGCGCGGTGTTTTCGAAGGTCGTGGCTCCTTGGATTCGCTCGCGGATGAAGATGTCGAGTGGTGCGAGCGGCGGCTGTTGCAGCGGATCCATAAGCGGACATTGATGGCGTTGCGCAAGCAAGTGGAGCCGGTTACTCCCTCCGTGTTCATGCAGTGGCTGTTGCGGTGGCAGCATGTGGCTCCGAATACTCAGCTTGCGGGGGAGGCCGGGGTTCTGGAGGCGCTGCGCGGGCTGGAGGGCTTTGAGGCTCCGGCGATTGAGTGGGAGCGGTCGATTCTGCCGCAGCGGGTCGCGGGGTATGATCCGCGGTGGCTGGATGCTCTTTGTTTGTCGGGCGTTGTCGGGTGGGGACGTATTTCGCCACATCCGGCGTTTGAGTCTGTGGAGTCGGGTGGACCGCGGCGTGTGGTCCCGACGAGCATGGCTCCGGTGACGTTTTTTGTGCGGGAAGAGGCGCTTTGGATGGATTTGTGCCTCGCCGAGCGGCAGATTCCTGAGACTTGTTTGACGGCTTGTTTGAGTCAGCTTGCCGGCCGGGTGCGTGACATTCTTTCCTCGGGCGGTGCGATGTTTGCCGGTGATCTTGTTCGGCGGCTCGGTGTTCCGGCTGCCGAGCTTGACCTGGCGCTTTGGGAACTGGTGGCTGCCGGGCTCGTTACCGCGGACGGTTTTGACAGCTTGCGGATGTTGATCGACCCGCGTCGGAAGCAAACTTCAGCTACCCGCTCTCGAGTGAAGCAGGCCGCGGGACGCTGGAGCCTGTTCCGGGCTTTGGATTCGGACCCGCAGGCTGGTGCTCGGGCTGTTACCCGGCGCGAGGCTGAGATCGAGTCGGCTTGCCGGATGCTGCTGGCACGCTACGGCGTTGTCTTTCGTGATCTCCTTGAGCGGGAGACTACGGTCCCGCGCTGGCGCGAATTGCTGCAGTTCCTGCGGCGCAAGGAAGCGCGCGGCGAGGTTCGCGGCGGGCGGTTTGTCTCCGGCTTTGGCGGAGAACAGTTTGCGCTGCCTGCTGCGCTCGAATCCCTGCGTGAAGCGCGGCGCGCTGGGATCAAGCTTGAATCTGTGACCATGGCCGCTGCCGATCCTTTGAACCTGATTGGCGTTGTTATTCCCGGTGAGCGCGTTGCGGCAGTTGCCGGAAATCGGGTGACGTTTGATGATGCGGTGCTTCGGCCGTTGGAGGTTCCGAGACTATCGGGTCAATTGCAGACGGTACGCCCCATCGCAGCATCATTGTTTGTTCCACCGACCGACAGAAATGATCCATCAACTACGTCTCACATTCGTACATAAGCTGAGAAACCGCAGGTTCCTCTACTCCGTGCTTCGCACTTCGGTCGGGATGACAAGATTGTGGGTGGGTCTGGCGGAATCTAATTATGAGCAGCCTTCCACAGCCTGAATCCGCACCTCTGGTTGAGGGGGTGGATTACTACATGGATGGGCCTTATCTGGTCTTTACCGAGGCCTATCATCGGAAACGCGGGTATTGCTGCCAGTCTGGTTGCCGGCATTGTCCCTGGCGTGCGGCCGAAGCTCTCGAAGACGAGATGTGACCCCCCGGTATAGTCTCGGTAAATTCCTCTTTTTACAGGTACTTGTTTGCATTTGGTTTCCGCAAGGAGAAAACCTCACACAAGCCAAAAGAAGGCTTGAAAATGGGCCACCCGTTCCTCGGCTAAGGCTTGGATCTGCGGGATGGTGATGCTGACTGGGTGGTCTTCTGCTTCCGTGGCAGCTTTTTGCCGGGCTTTTGCTTGTCGTTCGGCTTCGCGCTCGGCCCGCAGGGCTTCGGCTTCGCGGAGAAGGATTTCGCCGAGGCTGGGTGGGCGTCTCTGCTCCTCGATCTCTTCCGGATCCGGGCTCTGCTGGGCTGGGCCGATGAGGGTGCCGTCTTCGTGCTCGTGGGTTTCGCTCACGGTCTGTACGGGTGTTGCTTCTTTCGCGGCC
>Ga0210392_10000595_pt1 | contig 21353 bp, 15 predicted proteins | sample IncBWC30OmetaG_FD_161057 | JGI IMG/M metagenome (GOLD analysis project Ga0210392, IMG submission 161057) | Forest soil microbial communities from Barre Woods Harvard Forest LTER site, Petersham, Massachusetts, United States - Inc-BW-C-30-O ...
TCCGTCTTCAAGCTTCTCCTTGGAAACGATCTCGACCGTCGCTGAAAACGGCGCATTCGGCACCGGCGTGACGAAAACCCCTGGGATGCGAACGGAGACACCGCGATAATCAGGCGGCATAGGAGCTGCTGCTTGACTCCAGCCGCTGACTGCTGACAGGCAAAAGACCGCGATCAAAAATCCACCTCTAGGCATGATTCCCCGCGCTGAAGCATTTTTCCAGACGAATCCCTCCAGGCTTTGGTTTCAACATAGGCGCTAAAAAAGTCTTCCCATAGAAATTCGAGTGGTATATAGTCACTCACATAGAAATTCGAGTGGAGAGATAGATCACTATGGGCGGTCCCAAGAAACCAACAGACGTCGATATGCTGAAAGGCACGCTCGACATGCTGATTCTCAGAACCCTTGTCATGGGCCCCGCCCACGGTCACACCATCGCCCACGTCATCGAGCACACGTCGGAAAACGTGCTTGACGTCGAACAGGGCTCCCTCTACCCGGCGCTTCATCGGCTTGAAGATCGCGGCTGGGTTTCTTCCTACTGGGGTGCAAGCGAGAACAACCGCAAAGCCAAGTTCTACCAACTGACCGCTGCTGGTCGAAAACAGCTGGTAGCCGAAGCGAGCCGCTGGCGGCAGATCGTCGAAGCCATCGGCCGCGTCATGGGCGAGAGCCTCGAGTAAAGGGAGAAACCGTGAGCCTCAGATTCTTCAGCAGGCGCAGACGCGACGCCGAATTCGCGCGTGAAATCAAAGCCCACATCAGCATAGAAACAGCCGAAAACCTCGCCCGCGGTCTTTCACCTGAAGAAGCGCACCGTCAGGCATATCTCAAGTTCGGCAGCCCGCGCCGCGTCCGCGAAGAGGAGTGGGAATTCAACACCCTGCGTTTCATCGACGAACTCTGGCGCGATTTCCGATACTCCGCACGCACGCTGTGGCGCACGCCCGGATTCGCTCTCGTCGCCGTCATCGTCATGGCGCTCGGCATCGGCGCAAACACCGCGATCTTTACCGTGGTCCGCTCCGTACTGCTCAAGCCGCTGCCATTCAAAGATCCCGATCGCCTGATCCAGCTTTACGAAAAATCTGCTGATAACCGCCACTTTTACAACTACGTTGCTGGCGGCATGTACGCAGCGTGGAAGAAACAGTCGCCAAGCATCGAACAGATGGGCATCTACAGCGCCAGCGACGTCAATCTATCCGATAACGGCGGAGAGCTACCCGAACGGGTTCGTTATGCAGACGGCTCGTGGGATCTTTTCTCAACGCTCGGCGTCACGCCTGAAATCGGCCGCTTTTTCACCGCTTCAGAAGACAGCCGACAAGGTGCAGCCACTATCGTCTTAACGCACAGTCTGTGGGAGCGCCGCTACGGCGGCGACCGCAATATCCTCGGCAAGACGATCCAGCTCAACTCCCATCCTTACACAGTCATCGGAGTGCTGCCTCCCTCGTTTACCTATCCCGAGCCGCATATACAGATATGGACAGCGATCTACCACGAAGAAGACCCCGTCCAAATGCCGAGAGTTGACGCTCACAATTACTTCGTTGTTGCACGGCTGCGACCCGGCGCCAGCGTGGCACAGGCATTGAGCGAAATCGATACCTCAACCAAACGTGTCCACATGAGCCACCCCACGCCATTCACCGCGAATGGCGCCAACGCACGCACGCTGCTCGATGGCGTTGTGCATGATGCGAAGACGCAACTCTACATCCTGCTCGCAGCCACCACCTGCGTCCTGCTAATTGCCTGCCTCAATGTCGCCAGTCTTCTCGTCGCGCGCGCCGCGTCGCGTCGCAAAGAAATCTCGATTCGTGCCTCCCTCGGCGGCAGCCGTCTGCGACTGCTGCGCGAGCAGGTAACGGAAAGCCTGGTTCTCGCCATCGCTGCAGGTGCTCTCGGACTTCCGCTGGCATGGCTTGGGACAAAATGGCTCATCCAAGCACGCCCCGACCTGGCCCGCGTGAACACCATCCATTTCGACGGCGCTGTTCTCCTCTTTGGACTTGGCATGGTCGTAGTCAGCGGCGTTCTTGCGGGGTTGGTCCCGGGCTTTTCTTTCCTGCGCGGCCCTCTGCTCGAATCGCTCCAGGAATCCTCGCGCACAAGCAGCTCAGGTTCAACGACAGCGCGGCTGAGAAAGATCCTGCTTGCCGCCGAAGTCGGGTTCACCGTCGTGCTTCTCACGACCGCAGGACTCTTGCTCAAGAGCTATCAAAAATTGCGCTCGCTTGATCTCGGCTGCGAAACCCGCAACGTGCTTACCATGGGGTTCTTGTTGCCCGATGTGCAGTACGGCACACCCGCCAGGAAAAGTGCCTTCTTTTCTGAGCTTCTCGATCGGTTGCATGCGCTACCCGGCGTGAAAGCCGCGGCGCTCGCAACCACGCTGCCCGGCCAGGGCTACGGAGGCGATCAAAGCTTTACCATCCCTGAACACCCAGCCGGAATTCAGGTAGGCCTGAATGCAATGATCCGCGCTGTCGATCCGGGCTATTTTCAGGCGATGGGTATTCCGTTATTGAGTGGCCGCGCTTTTGAAGACCGCGAAAGGCTGCAGGCGGGTCTTTCGAGCGCGATCATCAGCCAATCCCTCGCGCGCCAGTATTTCCCGAATGAAAATCCGCTGGGCAAACATATCCACGCCGACATTTGGGGAAATGCCAACTTTGAAATCGTTGGCGTTGTTGGCGACACGCTTTGGAGCCTTACGGAGCCAGCTGGCCCGACCATGTACTTCCCCATTTTGTCCGGCCCATGGGGATGGTCATCCATCGCTGTCCGCTCCGATCAGGATGTAACCACTCTCGCGCTACCCGTGCAGAAGCTTCTCGCGAAACTCGACCCCAACCTGCCCGTCGCCGATGTGTTGACAATGGAGCAGTCCATCGGCCATTCCACGCTCGATGCGAACTTCACCTCGACGCTCGTGCTCGCGTTTGCCATCATCGCGCTGTTGCTCGCAGCCGTGGGCTTGTATGGAGTTCTCTCTTATATGGCAACGCAAAGGAGCAGCGAGATCGGTATTCGTATCGCACTCGGCGCACCGCGCAGTTCCGTATTACGTCTTTTGCTTGTAGACGGCCTGACCCCGGCATGGATCGGCCTGGTCTTGGGACTGATTGCGAGTGGCTTCACCGTGCAACTCATCCGCAGCATGCTCTACGGCGCACAACCGCTTGACTGGACGATTTTCACCGCTGTCGCCGCGTTGCTGCTGCTCGTCGCTGCAATTGCCTGTGCCATCCCGGCATGGCAAGCCTCGCGGCTCGACCCAGTGCAGGCGTTGCGTATGGAATAGCAAACAAGCTTCCACCGCAAAACAAAAGAGGACGGATAAAATCCGTCCTCTTTCTTACTTAAGAAGGATCAAGCGTAAAGTCCGCGCTGCTTGATCGTAAACGCGACGCGATCAATCGCCAGCATGTAAGCTGCAATACGGTTGTTCACTCCATGCGCATCTGAGTAGCGAACCACATCGTCAAAGCTCTCTGCCAGAATGCTCTCCAGCTGCTCGTTAACGACCGATTCCTTCCAGAAGTATCCCTGCCGGTCCTGCACCCACTCAAAGTAGGAAGCAGTCACGCCGCCCGAGTTGGCGAGAATATCCGGTATGACAAAGACCCGCTTGTCCGCCAGAATCTCATCGGCTACAGCGGTCGTGGGCCCGTTGGCACCTTCGCAAATAATCCGCGCCTTGATGCGGTCCGCATTGCGGCTGGTGATGACGTTCTCCGTCGCTGCCGGAATCAGAATTTCGCATTCGGTTGTCAGCAGTTCGTGCGAGTCGGCAGGCTCCGCGCCCTTGAACCCAAGGACGGTGCCATTGCGCTGGCGATGCTCAAGCAGCGAGCAGATGTCGATCCCGTGTGGGTTATAGAGTCCACCATCATACTCGGCGATGCCGATGATCTTGTAGCCCTTATCGCGCATCAGGTTCGCCGCATTGGAACCGACATTGCCAAAGCCCTGAATGATCACGCGGCAGCCCTCGCGCGACATCTGCAGGTATTTAAGCGCCTCGTCGCACATTACCCTGACACCGCGCCCTGTCGCTTCAAGCCGTCCGCGCGATCCCCCAATGTTCACCGGCTTGCCCGTCACCACGCTGGTCACCGTCTGGCGCATATGCATGGAATACGTGTCCATGATCCAGGCCATCGTCTGCTCGTTGGTGCCCATATCCGGCGCAGGAACGTCTTTCTCCGGCCCGATAAACTCAATAATCTCCGCCGTGTAGCGGCGCGTCATGCGCTCCAGTTCGCCCGTCGACATCCTCTTCGGGTCGCAGATCACTCCGCCCTTCGCTCCGCCAAAGGGAATGTTTACCACCGCACACTTCCACGTCATCCAACTCGCCAGCGCGCGTACTTCATCCAGCGTCACGTCCGGAGCGTAGCGGATACCGCCTTTGCCTGGCCCACGAGCCTGGGAGTGCAGCACACGGAAGCCGGTAAACATCTCGATCCGGCCATCATCCATGTTGACTGGGAAATGCACGATAATCTCGCGCGACGGGTGCCGCAGCACGCGCCATAATCCCTCATCCAGATTCAGCTTGCGCGCCGCGAAGTCAAATCGAGCAGCCTGTGCTTCCCAGGGATTTATCTCCTGCTCGAGCGTAATTGTAGCCATACGAAACCTAATCTCCCTTTCGACCGATTCTCCGCCAGCCGCATTAGCATTGTGTCAACGGCAGACGGACCATATCAGGCACCGAAAACCGGTCAATTCAGCGCCTTTTGCCTATAAATTTGACCCGCAATGACTGCAAAATACGCACATCCGGCCAAACTCACCGAGTATAGGCCCCCATCCAAACACCTCGCAACCGTTACCGAGGTCACAAATGGTTATCTAATTGGATTCCAAAGACCTATGCCATTGTTGTCATCCTGGCCACAGCCAGGACCCACCGCCGCTACGGTACGATAACCAAAAGCTATGGCCTCGCACGAAACCACACTCCCCAGCCGCGTCGAATTCCTGAAACTGGCCCGCACCCACACGTTGGTGCCGCTCTACCGCACGCTCACCGCCGACCTCGAAACGCCGGTCACCGCCTTCCTGCGCCTCGCCGCCGACGAGCCCGAAGCCTTCCTCCTCGAATCCGTCGAGCAGGGGGAAAAAATCGGCCGCTATACCTTCATCGGCATCCGTCCGTTCCGCAAGATCGTCTCGCGCGGCAAAAACATCGAGATCACGGAAAATGGCAAACTGCGCCGCATGGAAGACGACATCTTCGCGCTGACCAAGAAACTGCTCAGTAGCCATAAACCAGCGCGCATTCCCGGCCTGCCCCCGTTCACCGCTGGAGCTGTCGGCTTTTTCGCTTACGATGTCGTCCGCCAGATCGAGCGACTGCCGGAAACCACAAAAAACGACCTCGGCCTGCCCGACGCCTGCCTCATGTTCTTCCACGAGGTGCTGGCCTTCGACCACATTCGCAAAGAGATGCTGCTCATCGTGACCGCCGACGTCATGCAGCAGAAGCCCGACCGAGCTTATGCCGACGCGCTCAAACGCCTCGACAGATTAGAAAAGCGCCTCGCCGGACCATTCCAGAAACCGAAGCAGAAAAAAGTAAGCGGCACGCTCAAGCTCGAATCGCAAACGCGCAAAAAAGACTTCCTCAAAGCCGTCGAAACCGCAAAGGAATACATCGCCGCCGGCGACGTCTTTCAAGTCGTCCTCTCGCAGCGCTTCGACGTTGAGCCGGGCGTCGACCCCTTCTCCGTCTACCGCGCCCTGCGCACAGTTAACCCGTCGCCTTATCTGTATTTCCTGCGCCTCAGCCTCAAGAAAGAAGGCGACACCCATATCGCAGGCTCATCTCCGGAATTGTTGGTGAAGGTAAGCCAGGACCGCATCCAGTACCGCCCCATCGCCGGAACGCGCCCGCGCGGTGCAAGCGAAGAAGACGACCGCCGCATCGCCGACGAGATGCTGCACGATGAAAAAGAGCGCGCCGAACACGTCATGCTCGTCGATCTCGGACGCAACGATGTAGGCCGCGTCAGTCAATACGGCTCGGTCGAAGTCAAAGAATTAATGACCGTCGAGCGCTATTCGCATGTCATGCACATCGTCAGCGGCATCGAAGGCAAACTTCGCCCCGAGTTCCATGCCGTCGACGCCTTCCGCGCCTGCTTCCCTGCAGGAACCCTCAGCGGCGCGCCTAAAGTCCGCGCCATGGAAATCATCGAAGAGCTGGAACCAACGCGACGCGGCATCTACGGCGGCAGCGTCCTCTACGCCGACTACTCCGGCAACCTGGATTCCTGCATCGCCATCCGCACCATGCTTCAGCAAGGCAAAAAGGGCCACATCCAGGCCGGTGCCGGCATCGTAGCCGACTCAGTACCGGAAAAGGAATTCGAAGAATCCATCAACAAAGCCCGCGCCGTAGTGCGCGCCATAGAAAAAGCCCGAAGCTAATTAAACCGCCGTCATCCTGAGCGGAGTGGCGCAGCCGTGTAGTCGAAGGACCCGCTCAAACAGCGTTTGTGCGAAGCCTTGCGCAGCGAGGCCGCTTTTCCCTAAGCATCAGCACGAAAACGGGTGCCCCATCCTTCACGTAGTGAAGGATGGGAAAGCAGTCCAGTCCGCCACTCTCCCCTTGACATCTAGGGTATATCGAGGCTACGGTCTTTTCTTACCCTCGCTATCTAGGGTAAGGGCCAACAAATGGCTAAGAATGACCTGCAGGGTGCGCTCGATCTCCTGATTCTCAAGACTCTCTCGCAGCTGGACTCCATGCACGGCTACGGCATCATGATGCACATCCGGCGCGTCACCGACGAGCTCCTCATTGTGGAAGAGGGCTCGCTCTACCCTGCATTGCACCGAATGGAACAGAACGGCTGGGTGCGCGCCAGCTGGGCCGTTACGGACTATGGGCGCAAGGCCAAGTGGTACGCGCTGACGCGGTCGGGCCGGGAGCAGCTCGCCAGCCGCGAAAAGAACTGGGCGCAGGTCGTCAAAGGCGTGGACGCGGTTCTGCGTTTCGCATGAGGTAAACGATGGCACTCTTCCGAAGAATTCAGTCGCTGGGAAAACGCGCGAGCACGGATCGCGAGATCGATGCGGAGCTGCGCGAACACATGGCGATGTGCGTCGACGACAACATGGCGCGGGGCATGAGCCGTGAAGCGGCGGAGCGCGATGCGCGCAGGCGCTTCGGCAATCCCACAGTAATGCGCGAGCGCGTTTCGGCGGAAGATGCCGCACTCGGGCTTGAGAGCCTCTGGCACGATCTGCGGAGCGCCTTGCGCGTCTTCACCAAGAGCCCGGGCTTCGCATTTGTCGTGGTCGCCACGCTTGCGCTGGGCATTGGCGCCAATACGGCCATCTTCGAGCTTCTCGATGCGGTATTGCTGCAGTCGCTGCCGGTGAAGAATCCGCAGGAGTTGGCGCAGGTGCGCGTCGTCGATATGGACAAGGCGCGCGGGGACGTTTCCAGTGGCTATCCAGTGGTAACCAATCTTATCTGGGAGAAGCTGAGCGAGGATCACCAGGGCTTCTCCGAAATCGCTGCGTGGCGGGACGTCGGCTTCTCCCGTGATTCGGGCGGCGATGCACGTTTTGTGAATGGCCTCTACGTAAGCGGTGAGTTCTTCCATGTCCTGGGAGTCAGACCTGTTGCCGGACGAGTTTTCAGCGCGGAGGACGACCGGCCCGGCTGCGGACTGCCGGGCGCAGTCATCAGTTATGGCTTCTGGCAGCAGGAGTTCGGCGGCCGCCCGGCGCTGGGTCAAAAGCTGAAGCTCAACGACAAGTCCGTGGAGGTGATCGGCATCACGCCGGCGAACTTCTTCGGGGTGGCCGTTGGCAGCAACTTTGATGTGGCCGTGCCGGTCTGCGCGCAACCTTACCTTGAAACCAGGAACCGTCTGAATTTGAGCACCAGGTGGTGGCTTTCTGTCATTGGCAGGCTCGATCCCAGGTGGTCTGTCCAGCAAGTGGCAGCGCATCTTGGAGCCACCTCGCCCGGCATCTTCGCGTCGACGCTGCGGGCCGATTATCCCCCGGAGAGCGTGAAGGATTATCTCGCGATGAAGCTCACCGCGGAACCTTCGGCAGCAGGCGTGTCCATGCTGCGCGAGACCTATTCCGATCCACTGCGGTTTCTACTCGGGATCGCGGGCCTGGTGCTGCTAATCACATGCGCCAACCTCGCCAGCCTGATGCTGGCCCGGACGAGCGCGCGAGAGCGAGACATGGCAGTGAGACTGGCCATCGGCGCGGGGCGGTGGCGGCTGATCCGACTGGTGCTGGGGGAGAGCCTGCTGCTCTCGATTGCAGGGGCTCTGGCCGGAGTAGCGCTGGCTCAAGCCTTGAGTCGCGAACTGGTCGCGTATCTGAATATCTCCCTCGATTTCAAGCTGGACTGGCGTCTCTTTGCCTTTCTGCTGGGGATTTCGTTGCTCACATGTCTGCTCTTCGGGTTGGCTGCGGCGCTGCGGGCTTCCCGTACGCCTCCAGGTGCGGCGATGAAGGCAGGCGGCCACGGCATGACCGCAAGCCGGGGACGGCTGGGGTTTCGCGGCGCGCTGGTCGTGTCGCAGGTGGCGCTCTCGCTGGTGTTGCTGTTTAGCGCGCTGCTGTTTACTCAAAGCCTGCGCAACCTGCTAGTTGACGATCCGGGCTTCCAGGCCAAGGGCGTGCTGATCGCGAGATTGGATTTTACGCGTCTGCAAATCCCTGTCGATCGACGTGCTGCATTCCAGCGCCAGCTCCTTGATCGCATACGCTCCATTCCCGGTGTGGATGAGGCAGCCAACACCAACATCGTGCCGCTTGCCGGCGATGGCTGGAGCAACGCAGTGTGGATCGACGGCCATGACTCAACCCGGCAGGACTCGAACTTCAGTAGCGTCACCCCGGATTACTTCAATACGCTGCGCATTCCCATCGTTGCCGGGCGCGATTTCGACGATCACGACACCAGCCAATCCCCACGTGTGGCCGTTGTGAACGAGGCATTCGCAAAAAAGCTTGGGCTGGGCGCAAATGTGATTGGAGCGCGTTTCCGACGTGAGGCCACTCCGTCGAGCCCAGAGCAGCTGAACCTGATCGTTGGCCTGGTAAAGGATACGAAGTACCGCGGCATCCGGCGCCCTGCCGGTCCAATTGCCTATCTCGCGCTCGCGCAGAACAAAGACACGGAGAACGGCATGAAGGTGCTGGTCCGATCCAGGCTGCCGATGGATGCAGAGGAACAGGCGATCCGCCGAACCTTACACGACGTAAGCTCAGCTATCAGCTTTAACTTCGAAGGGCTGCAGGACCAGATCCAGGAATCACTGCTCGCCGAGCGGCTGCTGGCCACCCTCTCAGGGCTCTTCGGCGCGCTTGCTGTGATTCTTGCCATGACCGGCCTCTATGGAGTGATGTCCTACATGGTGACCGAACGGACCACGGAGATCGGCATTCGCATGGCTCTTGGCGCGCAACGCACCAACATCACGGCCATGATTCTCGGCAAGGCCGCAACGCTGCTGGCGGCTGGATTGGCGCTGGGCACAGGCTTATCTCTCGCTGCTGCTACCGCCGCCAGCGCGCTCCTCTTCGGATTGAAGCCGCACGATCCGGCCACGCTCGCCGGTGCTGCCCTGCTCCTCGCAGTGGTGACCGTGGTGGCCAGTCTCGTTCCGTCAATGCGCGCGGCACGCGTGAATCCGATCGACTCTCTCCGTACTGAGTAGGCGAGCAGTTAGTACAAAGGCGAGACGAGTGCCGAAATTCTGCTGGGGCCAGAATGTAAGCCTGCTGTTCATCTGGGTGATTTCCTACTAAATTACTTTGGGCAGATGATTGGCCTGAATCTCGTGGGGGAGTGATCTTATGGACGAACAAGTTTCAGCACAACAAACCAGAAAGTGGCCCCAGGTGTTCCTTAGAACGATAGTGTCCGTTACCGTGATCGGAGGCATAATCGGCCTCTACGCATATGCATTGCACGTGCCTCGGGGACAAGATGTTGATCGGATAACGGGATTCAATCAACCCTCTGGACTCTTGCCCCCAAGGCAGAAAGACCTGGGGATGGTGCTAGCGCTGAACTACCACGAATACAGAAACAATTCTTCGCGGTGGAGTCTCGCATATTTTGGTTGTCTGTTCCTGTCGGCATTTTCTAGCGCAATGGCAGCTTTTGTTCTGAAGCTGGAGTGTTTTCCTAAAAGGCCAGATGTTAAGAAGGACCTGGCCGCTTTGCTCTCGACGATCGCGGCGGTTCTCATAACCTTGACTACGGTAGGCAACTTCCAACAAAAGTGGCAAGCCAATCGACTGGCAGCGACAGCTATGCAGAACCTGGTATATGAGGTCTGGAAAGGAGACGCCCCCGAGGGCAAGTCTGACATTTACTCCAAAATCGAGCAAATAAACCTGCTGAGGAACCAGGAGATTGTAGGTGGCGATTCCTCCTCACAAGGGAAAGACAAGCAGTCCTCTTCAGAGGCGCCCTTGAAGAGTCAATCCGATGGCCCAGCCAAAGCAAAGCAACCGGATAACGCGCATTAATTGCTCAGGTTTCATCCAGCGGGAGTTGATGTCTCTTGAAGGCAATACTTTGCGCAGGCTATCTCATTAGTTAAATGTCATTTCGCGAGGGACGATTTGTCCCGTCGAAAAGCCGCCGACTTGTCCGAGAAAGCCCGTTTATTGACCACTAGACGAAGACACAGATCGATCTCAATAAGTCGATGAGTCCATTGGCCTGATATGGAGTGATCGTGTCAACGCTGCGAAGTCTGTGGGGTGTTGCCCAAGCTTCGCACTTCACCATCTGGCTCTGCAATCGCTACGGCGCCCGTCTCCGCGTGGACATCCAAACCCAAAAATCGTAACTTTTTCCTGCATGACCGGCTCCCTTCCGCTGGTGGCTCTGAACTGTGCGTCCTTCTGAACTCACAGCCTAACCCACGATCGCTTTGTGAAAGAAGAGAGCGAATGTTAGGTGATACGTCAACCAAAGTAAGCGTCGGGTGGTTGTCATGTCAACCTAATCATTGGTAGGCTCGATACGACGATGACTGCAAAATCGCTGTCTCCGCGCGAACTTCGCATTTGGCACGCCTTCCTGTCCATGGGCGAGGACGTACTTGAACGGGTGGGACGCGATATTGGCCGAGCGACGGGACTTTCCGGTCCTGAGTTTGGCGTGCTCTCACGCCTCGCAGCCTTTGGCAAAGGGGAGATGCGCCAACAGGATCTCGCGACCGTGATGGGGTGGGAAAAGAGCCGACTGTCTCACCAGCTGAGCCGGATGCAGAAGCGGAAGCTCATTGAGCGTCGAGCCGGCGATGGACGGGCGACTCTTATCGTCCTGACCAGAACTGGCCGCGTGAAGCTGGAGTCTGCTCTTCCTGTTCGCGCGGAGTCAGTGAGGCGGAACCTGCTTTCGCAGCTTTCTGCGGAGCAGATTGAGACGATCATTCGCATAAGCAATCTGCTGAGCAATGAAGAATAGCGCACCTAGGGTAAGTAGGGGTAAGGAATGGTCGACAGGTATTGAGAAACGCGCATGTGGTGAGCGACGGATCGATCACCACATGCCGGCATATCGTTACTAATCGCGATAGGAGCCTCCCGCAATCCTGTGCCTACTTACTCGGCTCGAAGCGCTTCGACGGGATCGACAGCAGCAGTGCGGCGGGCAGGCAGATAGCTTGCCAGTGCCGCTGCAGCAACCAGAGCAAGCGGTACGAGTGTGAACGTGACCGGATCGAGTGAACTGATCCCAAACAATAGCGTTCGCATGAGGCGCATGAGTGCGGCAGCCGCGCCAAGGCCAACGGCCGTGCCAACGCCGGTGAGCACCAACGCTGAGCGGACAAACATCCATGTCAGTTCGCTCTTCTTCGCGCCCAGCGCCACGCGGATACCGATCTCGCGTGTGCGCTGCGAGACCGCATACGAGATCACCCCGTAAATGCCGAGGACGCCGAGGGCCAGCGCCATCGTTCCGGCTATGGCCAGCATTACAAGCGTGAACGAAGTGCGCGCCATGGATTGGCTGTAGATATCCTGCATGGTGCTGATGGAGGCTACCGCCAGATTCGAATTCACCGACCAGACTGCCTGCTGCATTTCGTTGATGAATGCTTGGGTCCCAGCGCGATTGCTGCGCATCGCGAAATAGGCGGTGCGTCTTACATCGAGAGGTCCAGGACCGTAAAGATCGCGCATTATCGAAGGCCAGTACACGGTTGCGGGCGAGGTCTGATCGACGCCGTTCTCGCTGACATCCTGGACCACCCCGACCACTTCATGCCACGGCATGCTGGGAAATTCGCGGAAGCGCTTGCCGATGGCCGCGCTGGGCGACCCCCATAGCTCGCGGGCCAGGCTCTCGGAGACGATACCCACCGGTCTCAGACCGTGTACCTCCGTCCACGTGAAATCACGCCCGGCAACGATTCTGGTCCCAGCAGTATGGAAATAACCTGGTGAAACGTAGTTGAATAGGCGCAAGGGAGGTTCTTCTCGATAGTTTTTCCCTTCTATGAAGATGCCATCCCAGTTCGGTTCCGCTCCACTCATGGGAACGGAAACGGCGAAGCCCGCTGAGGTAACGCCAGGAATAGCGGCGAGCTTATCCTGAATGTTGTTCTGAATCCGCGTGACTGTCTGCGGATCGCGAACCAGCGTCTCCGGAATCGAAATACGCATCACCTGCAACGATGCGGGATCGGAGAAGCCCGGGTCGACGTTGCGCATCGCGTTGAAGCTACGGATCATCAGCACGGCGCTGATGAGCAGCACCAGTGCCATGGCTACCTGCGCCACGACCAGCAGGTTGCGTCCGCGCTGCCGCTCGCGGCTCACGCTTGATGTTCGCATAGCACCAAGCAGCGGCACGGCTTGCCGCGAAGGAGCGTAACGCAGCACTGGAATAGAGCCGAACAACAGTCCGGAGAGCACAGATAGGATCAGAGTGAACGCCAGCGATCGGCCGTCGAGCGAGATCTCGCTCAGACGCGGCAGATTCTCCGGCCCAATCGCCGTCAGCAGGCGCAGTCCCGCATATGCAACTCCTACGCCGACTGCACCGCCTAACAGGCCAAGCGTCACGCTCTCCAGCAGCAGTTCGCGGGCAATCCGCCATTTGCCGGCGCCAAGCGCCGCGCGCACAGCAAGCTCCTGCTGGCGCGAATCGGCGCGTACCAGCAGCAAGTTGGCCACGTTGGTGCACGCGATCAGCATCACCACGCCGATCGTCGCCATCACCACCCACAGCGCGTTGCCGACGCTGCCGATCACTTTCTCCTTCAAAGGCTGAATCGCGGGCGTGATCTTCCAGGTCAGATACAAGTAGGGATCGATGCCTGGGCCATTCGTCCACGAGCCCATCCAGACCATGAGCAGACGCGTGATATCAGCGTTGGCCTGCGTGATCGTAACGTCCGGACGGAGCCGCGCGACACCGTGGTATGCAAAGCCGGCCAGCTGCTGCTTGACCGGATCGAAGGCCAGCGGCACCAGCAGATCGAAGTCGTAATTGACCACCCTGAATCCACGCGGCATTACGCCCGCGATCTCACGGGTCTGGGAGTCGACGCTAATGGTGCGGCCCACCACACTCGGATCGCCGCCGAAGCGCCGCTGCCAGTATCCATAGCTGAGCATCACCCGCTTCGCTCCGCGTGGGTCCTGGTCTCTTGCACTAAGCCATTGCCCGGCAGCGGCAGGCACATTGAGCGTCTGAAGAACTCCATCCGTAATCATCGCCGTGTTGACCTGCTCCGGCTGTGGGGTCCCCGTGATGCTGGCAGTTCCGGGCAGCCACACACCTATCGATTGGAATGCACGGTTGTGCGCGGCAACGGTGAGATACATCGAGGGTGAGAGGCGCAGCTCATCCCGGAAGTCGGCCAGCCCGGGCGCGCCGGGAGCGTGCAGGCGCAGCGAAACCAGTTGCTGCGGATCAGGATAGGGCAGTGGGCGGATCAGCACGCTGTTGAGCACACTGAACACTGCGGTATTCGCCCCGATGCCGATGGCCAGCGTGAGCACCACGGTAATCGCGAAGCCCGGAGCCCGCCCCAGCCGGCGGCGTATGTGCTTCAAATCCACCAACAGCGATTCCAGTTTCTGCCACTGCCATACTTCGCGGCTCCGCTCCTGGAGGAGTGTCACATTGCCGAAATCGCGGCGTGCGGTTCGTTCGGCCTCATCGCGCGACATGCCCTCTTCCATCAATTCGTCGATCCGCTCGCCGAGGTGCTCCTGAATCGAAACAGAGATATCGTCATACTGGCGCTTCCTGGAGAAGAAATGACTGAACAGCGACAAGCAACACCTCCTATGTTTTGGCTGCGGCAAGCACACGGGTAAAACCTGCAAACATCCTCTCGAAACTGACAACTTCTTTTTCGAGATGGCGAATGCCTGTATCGGTGAGCCGATAAATCCGCGTTGGTCGACCCTTGGCGGAGGTCCCAGTCTTAGCTTCCAGCCAGCCTTCCTTGAGCATTCGCTGCAGCGCCGGATAGAGCGAGCCTTCTTCCACCTGCAGCAGGTCGTCAGAAACTTGCTTGATGTGCTTCACCAGCGCATAGCCATGCATAGGCTTCAGTCGCAGCGATTGGAGAATCATGATCTCAAGTGCGCCGGGGAAAAGGTCGCGATGTTCGGGGTTTTTCGCCATTGGCTTGAATTATATTGGCAAAATACCTATTTATAAAATAGGTATTTTAAAAGCATTGCGACAGCTATTCGGATTAGGACCACTAGGCCGACTTCGAGGATCTGTTTCCGCGAAAACCCCAAAAATGCAGAATATAAAACTGTTGCACCAATTAACGTCGAGCTTCTTAAGGCGGGATGAGCGATGGAGATGAGCGCCTAGGCGCGTTCTGCGACCGACTTTCCTTTGAGGTTGACGATGCCGTATTCGGTAACGACATACATCACGTCGGAGCGCGCTAGGCCAGGATCGATCGAAGTGCAGCACACCAGACAGGATCGGGACCGAAAAACGCCCATGTGCTAACAACCGTTTACTCGCCGCTATGCCGACTAGCGGTTACTTATTTATTGTGCGAACGCACTAGGAAGATGTTTTCATAGGGGTCGTTAAATACACACACGAACCTACATGGAAGCGGTAAGGAAGATCGGTTTCACCATCGCTTCAATCTTGGCAGCCATTTCCTCAGCGGGAATGCGGTCGGGAGTCTGGTGCCACTGTCGTGCGGCTCCGAAGATGGCCCAGGCCGCCGTGGTTGCTAGCAGTTTGGAATCTGCGCTCGGTGTCATCCCGTGTTTCGCGGCACCTTCCTGAAATATGTCCTCCACGACCGGGATGATGGAACCTTCGATGGGCATTTTGGCCAACTGACTTGGGCAGCCCGCGGTCTCGGCAAGATAGTCGCAGACGCCCAGCGCAATGGCTCGCAGCGCACCATCGCAATTCGAGAAAGAAACGCCGCGTCGCGCGATGAGATCGCGGAAGCGGGCGGCGGTCATCGCCTGCAGCAGGGCGTTCTTGTCCGGGTAATGGAGATAAAAGGTGGCCCGGTTCAGGGTGGCTTCATCGGCGATCTCCTGGATGGAGATGTCGTCGAACTCCTTGCGGGTCAATAACCTGAGTAACGACTCCATCAACATCTGACGGCTGCGGAGGACACGGGGGTCCGTGTTTTCCGCAGTGTTGCCAAGTTGGAGTGCGTCTGCCATTGCACCTCTCAGCATAGCTCCTTCTACAGCAATAGATGCTTAATCGACAGTTGTTGATTTATTTGAATCGACAGTTGTCTATTAAACATCATTTGTCGCATAGGAGATTTGTTATGCCCACACTTCTTCACATCGATTCGAGCCCGCTGTATGGGCGATCCGTCTCGCGTCAGCTTACCGATGCGTTCGTTACTCAATGGAAGTCCTCGCACCCGAATGGAACGGTCGTCGACCGTGACCTTAACGCAACCCCGATCCTGCCTGTCACCGCTGAATGGGTGGGCGCTGCCTACACGCCGGAAGAGGCGCGCGCTCCGCAACAGAAGGAACTGCTGGGGCTTTCAGACACATTGCTCGCCGAACTAGAGCAGGCGGATGAGTACGTCTTCGGCGTGCCGATGCATAACTTCGGGGTGCCCTCGGTACTGAAGCTCTGGATCGACCAGATCGCGCGCGTGGGCAGGGCTTTTTCCTATGCAGATGGAACGCCGAAAGGGCTGCTGACGGGCAAAAAGGCGACGTTCATCATCGCGACTGGTGGTATCTATGATGCGCAGACGCAGATGGCCTCTTTCAACTTTGTCGAGCCGTACCTGCGGTCTGTCTTTGGTTTCCTTGGCGTGACGGATGTGACTTTCCTCACGGCAGGCGGAACCGCGGCACTCAACTACGGTCAGGACCGCGATGCGTTTCTCGCGCCGCATCTTCAGGCCGTGCAAACGCACGCGCAGGCGATCTAAAGGAGACGACACATGAAGCTCGTTTCTGTGATTGCGCGCTATCTACTAGGGCTGATATTTACGGTCTTTGGCCTGAATGGATTTCTCAACTTCATCCACCAGCCACCGCCGGCGAATCCGCTTGCGATACAGTTCTTTGTCGCCGTCAGCACGTCGCATTTTGCCGCCTTCTTCTTCGCAGCGCAGCTGCTTGGCGGGCTGCTGTTGCTTTCGGGCTTCTTTGTGCCGCTCGCGCTCACGGTGCTTGCGGCGGAGTTGTATAACATCCTTGCCTTTCACCTGACGCTTGCGCCGGCGAGCATTGCTCCGGCACTGGTAGCATCTGTGCTCTGGGTCTTGGTCTTTCTACAATATCGCGCAAGCTTCAACGGCGTTCTAGCCGCAAAGCCTGCGACGAGGGGATAATCTGCTTCGCATCGAGGAGGCCCAGTGCCTCCTCGATGCGGGGCATTTTCAGACTTAATTAAGCACTGTTACGAAATAAAGCACTGTTACGAATCAGAGGATTACTACTGGGAAATGCTCCACTAGGGTGCGATAGTCCGAGGTGGCGACCCGGATTATGTTTGCCACGGCAATTGGAGGCCATACCCATGGCAAGCAGCAAAAGCAAAGCGCAAGAGGTTCAGAATTCGCCAACAGAATCCCCTCTTTGATTCCGCCCTAAAACTTGTCAAGCCCTTTCGTCGAAGAAATCTTCTAACTGCCTCATTTCAAAGGGAGAAAACTCCGTCACCTTTGGCATAGTATTTCGCTCAATCCTGTAAAATAGAAATAGAGACAAAAAGCCCGCCCACCGGCGGGCTTTTTTATTGCAAACAGACACTTTGGGGCTAAACCACCATATTTCAATATTTTGCCGTGCTTCGCCAGAAAGAACGATTGTTTTCAAAGATTTAGCCACCCTCCCACCCCCCAGGGAGCAGGTGACCAACAGGAGAAAGAGGATGATTCCCAATTGCCATCGCATCATGCCGGACGGCCACCAGTGCGGCACCCCGGCACTCCGAGGTCAGGACTACTGCTACTTCCACCACCCCAGCCGCAAGCCGAGAACGCGTCAGCCGCGCACTCGCTACCCAAACCTCGAGCTCGAAACACTCCCAAACATCTACAGCCATGAAGGGATCCAGCAGGCTCTCTCTGCCGTCCTGCACGGCTTGGCCGCGGACACCATCAGCCTCTACCAGGCCCAAACCATGATCTACGCCCTGCAACTGGCATCGAACCTGAACCGCTAAAAGGAAACGGCAGCCAGAAATGGCTGCCGTTCACCTTCTGTCTTTATCCAGCGCTAATAAATACGGAAATTGACCTCGATATTCACTTCCACCGGAACCGGATGCCCCTGGAACTGCGCCGGCCGAAACTTATACTGCCGCACTGCCTCAACCGCCTTCTCATCCAGCCCCATGCCCAGCGGGCGAATCACATGCACATGCTGCGGGTTGCCCTGTGCATCCACAATCACAGAGACAACGCAGATGCCCTGATACTTCGCGCGCCGCGCTTCATCGGAGAATTCCGGATCAGGCGCGTAGATCACCTGCGGAGCCGAAACGCCGCCGCCCGGGTGATACACGCCGCCGCCAGTTCCGCCACCGGAACCCGGCCCGATTCCGCCACCGGAACCCGATCCAAGACCGCCACCGGAGCCGGTGCCGAAGCCCGAACCTGAACCCTGCCCCTGCGAAGCGAGCGCAACCTGGTTCGACTGCGGAATGCCAAGATTTGGCATATTGGCATCAGGCATCTTGATATCCGGCATCACCACCGTCGCCGGCACAGGAAGCTTTGGGTTGTCGAGCAGCAGCTTTTGCGGGGGCGTGATCTGTTGCTTATCAAATTTCGGAAGCTTGCCCTTCGAGGCGTCCACCAGTTCGTGATTGCCGCCGCCACCACCGCCGCCCATCACGTCCTTGGCAGCCGGCGCGATCGGCACAAATGCAGACACATCAACTGGTGTGACCTGTGCCTTCCTTTCAAGGGCCCGTGTGTGAATGCGAGCCTCAATGATCACAAGAATGATCAGACCGATGATCAGAACGTGCGCGCCAATCGAATATGCGCTCGACTTCGCGCTCCGATCCGATTTCAGCAGAACATCGGTTGCGATCGGCTTTGAAGTCAGTTCCAGCGGAGGAAGCTTCTTCGGAAAGAAAACATCCTGAATGTTGGTCCAGAGCGACGACCAGATCGAGTCCTCTCTCAGAGTTTCAACAAGGTCGTTATTTATGTCTGGCTGAGAGGTCAGCTGAAGCGGAGGCTGTTTGAGCGGAAAGAAGACGTCGTGAAGGTTGGCCCGGAGCGACTTCCAGACTGACTCATCCTTGAGACTGTCAACGAGATCGTTATTTTCATCTGGCTGCGATGTCAGCTGAAGAGGGGCCTGCTTCGAAGAAGAAAAAGCATCGCGCAGGTTCGAAAGTAACGACTTCCACATGGACCCGTCGACTTCAAGAAGAAGTGCGGGTTCTTCTTCCTGTGGCCGAAGTTTTCCTGGTTCCAGCTCCGGAGGTGTCAAAAGCTCATTGCCCATATCACTTCAACCGGGCGAGCAACAAATAAAGGACCCACCCGTGTATCTCTCCATTATGGACGACGCAAGCCCCGCTTGTCTTTAATATGCGCGGGGAAAATATTCTGTGCGCTTTCCTGCCTACGTTTGATGTCATCCTGAGCGGAGTGAAATGGATGACAGCCTCCGAATACCTTCCAATATAGACGTGAACCCCATCATAAAGTTACTTATCCAAAACCGGATACAATAAAGTTTTACCCCTATCGAATTTTTCTTAATGGGAGAAACGATGTCCGCTCCATCCAATCCGAGCGAATCCACAGCTGCGCCGAAAGCGGCTGATTCAGGAACGCCGGAACTGAAGGCAACCCTCACCCTGCCACAAACTGACTTCCCAATGAAGGCAAATCTGCCTCAAAACGAGCCTTTAAGGCTCAAAAAGTGGACGGATGAGAAGCTCTACGAGCAGATTCGCGAGTCGCGCAAGGGCTCGCCCCGCTATCTTTTGCACGACGGGCCGCCCTACGCCAACGGCCCCATCCACCTCGGCCACGCGCTCAACAAGTGCCTCAAGGACTTCGTTGTCAAAACCAAGACAATGGCCGGCTTCGACGCCCCTTATGTCCCAGGCTTCGACTGCCACGGTCTGCCCATCGAGATCAAAGTCGACGAGCAGTTCGGCCGCAAAAAGCTCGAAATGTCGTCGGTCGACTTCCTCGCCGCCTGCCGTGCCTACGCGCAGAAATACGTCGACCTGCAGACCAGTCAGTTCATCCGCCTCGGCGTCTTCGGCCGCTGGGAGCGCCCGTACTCCACCATGTCAAAGGAGTACGAGGCCAAGACTCTCGAAATCTTCTACCACTTCTTCGAGCAGGACTTCGTCTACAAGGGCCTCAAGCCGGTTTACTGGTGCATCCATGACCGCACCGCTCTCGCCGATGCCGAGATCGAGTACGAGATGCACACCAGCCCCAGCATCTACGTGAAATATGCGCTCACCAGCGACCCGGCAGCTATCGAACCCTCGCTCGCCGGAAAAACCGTCTCGACCATCATCTGGACCACGACGCCCTGGACGCTGCCCGCATCGTTAGCGGTGGCCTTCCATCCTGAACTCGACTATGTAGCTATCGAACAAGACGGCCAAGTCTACGTTGTCGCCGATGCCTTGCGCGCCGCAGTCATCGAAACATGTAAGCTCCAGACCTCCGTCGAAGTCGCCCGCTTCAAGGGCACAAAGCTCGAACGCGCCACCTTCCAGCATCCCTTCCTCGACCGCAGCATCCTCGGCGTGCTCGCTGACTACGTTACGACCGACCAGGGCACCGGCGCCGTCCACACCGCACCCGCCCACGGAGCCGACGACTTCTACACCGGCGCAAAATACGGCCTCGACCAGACTTGTAACGTCGACAACGCAGGCCGCCTGCGCAACGGTCTCCCGGAATACGAAGGCCTGACCGTCTTCAAGGCGAACGAGCCGATCATAAAGTTGCTCGAAACACGCGGCGTGCTCATGGGCCGCAGCGACATCTACCATAGCTACCCACACTGCTGGCGCTGCCATAATCCCGTCATCTTTCGAGCCACCGAGCAGTGGTTCATCGAGATCGACAAGAAAGTAGGCGACACAACTTTTCGCCAGCTCGCGCTCGATGAGATCCGCAACACCGTCAGGTGGGACCCTGCGTGGGGCGAGGAGCGCATCGCCAACATGATCGAAACGCGCCCCGACTGGTGCATCTCGCGCCAGCGCATCTGGGGCGTGCCCATCGCCGTCTTCCTCTGCAACCAGTGCCACACCCCGCTCAAGGACATGGCCATCTACCAGAGCGTCGTGTCGCTATTCGAAAAAGAAGGCATCGCTGTATGGCATACTCGCGAAGCCGAACAACTCTTACCAGCGGGTACAAAGTGCGCAAACTGCAACGCCACCGACTTCCGCAAAGAGATGGACATTCTCGATGTCTGGTTTGACTCCGGCGTAAGCTGGCATGCCGTCATGGAAGCCGAGCCTGAAATCGCTCCGCCCGCCGACCTCTACTTTGAAGGCGGCGACCAATACCGCGGCTGGTTCCATACTTCCCTGCTTACTTCCGTAGGCGTAAGTGAAAGTCACAAAGCCCCCTACACGATGGTCGGTACCCCTGGCTGGACGCTTGACGAGCAGGGTCGCGCCATGTCGAAGTCGCTCGGCAACGGAGTTGATCCTGTCGATATCGCCAACCGCCTCGGCGCAGAAGTCGTCCGCCTGTGGGTGGCATCGGTTGATTTCAGAGAAGATGTAGCTGCCAGCGAAAACCTGATGCAGCGCATCGCGGACAACTATCGCAAGCTGCGCAACACTTTCCGTTTCCTGCTCGGAAACCTGTACGGCTTCAACCCCGCTG
>Ga0210392_10000596_pt1 | contig 21347 bp, 17 predicted proteins | sample IncBWC30OmetaG_FD_161057 | JGI IMG/M metagenome (GOLD analysis project Ga0210392, IMG submission 161057) | Forest soil microbial communities from Barre Woods Harvard Forest LTER site, Petersham, Massachusetts, United States - Inc-BW-C-30-O ...
TGCTACCGACGATCCCGCCCGTGCCGCCGGTGGCTCCGCCTGCGCCGGCAGTGCTCCCTCCAGCGCCAGCGATTGCACCGCCCGCACCAGCGCTGGCTCCGCCTGCGCCGGCGCCGCTGTTCGGCGCGCCGCCACGACCCTTACCGCCCGCGCCGGGACTGCCGCCGCCCGGCTCAGCAACCCCACCGGAGCCTTTGCCGGCAACGCCCCGCTCGCCGGCGCTCGCGCCGCCTTCACTGCTACCGCCCGCGCTCATCCCCGCGGTGTCGTCCGTGCCGGCGGAGCTCGCGCCCGCGGTGACGCCATCCGCTCCAGCCCTGCCTAAGCTTGGCGCCCCGCCACTCGACGAGAACAAGCCGCTGGACCCCGCGCTACCGCAAGCAATGGCGAGCGGAAGCGAAACCGAGACCCAGGACACGACAGCCAAACCACGTGCGAATTTCATGTGTGCTCCGAAAACTACACTCAACGCGAAGGACGCGTTCGAACGACAAGGGTATCCAATACCAAGAGTAACTGTTCGTCTTCTTCTTCAGGCAAACAGTTCACAAAACGACTGCCTGCGTGGTTGATGGCAAGAGCGTCACGGCTACGCTTTCTGCGTAGTTCATTGGGCAGTGATCACACGCAAGCTCACCATATCGAGTTGCTCTCCGGCGCCTGGAAATTTCCCCCAAACGCTTACTTCGTAGCGGCCCGCTTGGCCTCCCTTGCCGAGCGGCACATCGATCCTAAAATGTTTACCGCTGACCTCGACTGCTTTCTTGCTGACGAAGCCCTTTGGGAAATATAGATCTTCTGGCGAGGGCACGGCGTACACGTAGGTCGTGTTCAGATAGGCGGCGGTGAGCGGCTTCGCCAGATCGATGCGCCCAATGCCGACGCCGCCGAAGGCTACGTTGCCCTTCACGTCGCCTTCGATGTGAAGAGTCGTCCCAGCGCGCATCGACTGCGGTAGTGCGCCGTACTCACCGTAGTCATCCACGAACTCTTGCGACAAGCAGGCCAAGTCCACGCCGCTCGGTTTCGCGACGCCAACGCCGAGCGTGGCGTGACTCGGCTTGAGGATGTTCTTGCGATGTCCGTCGTGCGGCGGCTTTTCGTCCATGAAGGCGTGCTCGACGCGCTCCAGCTGCTGCGCGGTGAAGCGCGGCGTGGCTTCGAGCGTGCGAGCTTTGCCGTCCGCCACGCAGCCGGCGTTCTCCTGCACGAAGTCAGTGCCGCCGGCTTCGGAGTAGCGCTGCTCGGGCACCGAGCCGTCGGTCCCCCAATGCGCGGTGTAGCCGGCCTTGGCCATGTCGTCTGCGTGGCGCTGCCCGGCGCGCGTGGCCGTGTCGTCCAGCGTGACCGGCGAAAACCCGTACTCGGCGCGATCGTGGTTCACCAGCGCCAGCACGTAGCGGCGCGCTTGCTCGAGATTCAGCAGGCCCTTGGGCACAGCGACCGGCGCGGCCGCGCGAGCTTTCGCAGGTACACTAGACGCGCACGCGGCGAAGGCGAGGCTCGCGACGAGGCTGAACACCAAGCTGTCTCTGATCAGGGCGACACGCATCGTCGAAAGCTATCGCACCAAAAGCGAAAAGCCGGGCCCCAAAACGCTATGTCGGGGCGTCGGGCCCAACCAATTGCGCGCCTGGTGATTCCCGAGCGGGGACATTGGGTTGGGGCGGGAGCTGCGCTCACGATGGCGGGCTGTGGCGGGGGGCCAAATTCGGGGCAGCTTAGTTCAAACGTGCTCGCTCGTGTGGGGAAAGGGCCGCCGACGTACGCCCTTTTCCGTGACGCGCCCACAGCAGGCCCGCGACATTCGCCGACAAGAGCGATATCGTACGTCGAGCAGCCCCCCCCGCGTGATGTTACTGCCCGCCTCAGAGCCAATCCCCGCAGACCTGATCGTCTGCGGTCGATCTCTCGCGTCTGTCGGCCGTCTCGCCGCCCATCGTGCTTGGCCGAGCCCTGCTAGGCCTCCGCGCGTCGGACGACGATCTGTCTCGACATCCACTTTGGTGTCGACCAGCTCCCCGGCGTCCTACTGGGCTAGGCTCTTAGCCTTTGTCGCCGCACGTCGTTAAGTCACGAGAGATGTCCGCGTGAGCTCTGCTCCGAAATTGTTGGTTTTCCTGCACGTGGCCGTAAAACAACGGGCATTTCAGGGCGAATTGCAGGCCGCGCTATCTGGTATCGACGTAACGGCTGTAGGCCGAATCGCCGACTTCGATCGCGCGTTGCAAGACGGTCCAGACTCGGTGCTCACACTGCCGGTCGTATTGGCCGCTCGAGGCTTGGAGCCCAAGCTGCGAGGTCGTCACCTGGGCGCCTTGGACGAAAGCTACGTGCTGGTCGGGGCCGACACTATCCCGGACGCAGCTCGCGTGCAGACGGTGGGCGCGCTCGACCTTCTCGGACGCGAGGGAACCAACGCATTCGTCGAACAATTGCTGGGCGCGCATCCCAAGGTCGAGCGAGTCACGAAAGTTGAGGACTTGTTGCCATTGCTTCAAATGCAGCGCGTCGATGCGATCCTATTGGCGGCTCGTTTGTTCCCGGATCTGAGAGCGTCGAGCCGCTTGAGCCTGATGCAGAAGGAGCTGGCCAGGAAGGTCGAGCTGCCCGCCCTTGCCAACCTCGGCAGCGGCGGCGCACAAATAATGGCTGCGGTGACTAGGCTTCCGAGCCGGCTCTCCAGCGCCGTGGGAGTCGACGAATGGCGTTGAATCGAAGAAATTTTCTGATCGCCGTGCCAGCCTACGGCGCGCTCGTGGCGTGTGCCTCTGCCGAGCACCCCGCGCTGCGGAGCGCGGGCTACCGCGAGCTGTTCAACACCAACTCGCCCGGCGCGGACGGCACGATCTTGGTGTGTATGCCGGAGACATCACAAACACGCGAGGTCTGGACGGGCCTGAGTGACGAGCTCGGCAAGCACTATCGGATGGTCGCCATCAACGCCGACGGCGGCCAAGCCAGTGCCGCGATCGCGGAGGGCATTCGACGTCACCGGCCTTCGGGGTTGGTGCTGATGAACAATCCCACGGTTGCCGCATACCGCAGCCTTCAGCGTACCTCTGCACACCAGACCTTCCCTCCCGCAGTGATCGTGATGACCTCGTTCCTCGATGGCCGCCCTCGGCAACTGACCGAGGCTACCGGCATCAGCTACGAGATCCCGCTGATCACGGTCGTCACCAATCTGCGCAAACTGATCGCCTCCCCCATCGAAAGAGTCGGCGTGGTCTTGCGCCCGGCCCAGGCGGCCTTCGTACACCGCCAAGCCGAGCTCGCCCGGCGCGAGCAGATCACGGTGATCGAGCAGGAAATCGGCTACGCCCCCAACCCGTCCGAGCTCAAATACGCGCTCCGAAAGTTGAAGCAGCACGTCGACGCACTCTGGATCTTGAACGACGATCACCTACTCAGTCCCCGGCTGATCGCAGACGGCTGGATTCCCGGCTTGAACGAGCGGCCTTGGAGCCCCGCGATCGTCGGAGCTGCATCCTTGGTCTCGCCGCAGCAATCGTTCGGCACGTTCGCCGTACTGCCCGACCACACCGCGCTCGGTGCGCAGGCCGCAGGCCTCGTGTTCGACATCGCCGACAACAGTTGGATGGTCCCCGAGGACGCGGTAGTGCAACTACCACTCTCCACCACCACCACCGTAGATCTGGTCCAAGTCAAAGAGCGCTTCAGCTTGCGCGAAGGAGCGCTGAACCAAGTCGACCGCGTGCTCGAGTGATCTATTCCGAGACGCTCAGGCAGTAGGTGTGCTACATTCTTGTGTTGCAGGGGTGCATGTTTTTGCGCGCTCCGCCGTTCCCCTCGCACAGTCACCGATCAATCCATGCGCATCCTGATCATTGACGACGACGATGTCGCGCGAGAAGTGCTCAGCCTGACGCTCAAGCAGTCCGGGCACAAGGTATTCGAGCTCGCCACGGCGATCGGCGCGACGCGGGCCATCTTCGAGCACGACATCGAGGCGGTCGTCGTCGACGTGAATCTGCCCGACATCAGCGGCGACAAGCTGGCGCGCGTGTTGCGCCAAAATCCGCGCGGTTCGAGGCTGGGCATCGTGCTCGTGTCGAGCCGGCCGATCGAAGAATTAAGAGCCTTGGCCACGGTCGCTCAGGCCGACGCCGTCTTGTCCAAGGCGGACATTCGTTCGCGGCTAGAAATCGCCGTCCAACAGGCCTGCCAGCGCCGAATCCGCGTAGCGCACTCTGGTTAAGCTGACGAGGCTTGTGCCGTTTGGCAACTGACGCCCTGAAATCTCGCATGAGCCAAGCTGCCCATCGACACACCTTGAATCGGAAGCTTCTTCGTATCGTGCTTCTGGTGTTCGTGTGCGTCGCGGCTTCGACCCTGACGGTCGTGACCTGGCTCAGCACCCAAAGCGAAAGCCGTCGCTTGACCGAGATGGAAGCGCAAGTGCGCGCCAACATCGCCAGCAAAGCCCACGTCCTGGTGGACAATCACGCGCTCGCGCTGCGCGGCATGGTGGCCGACAATGCCTTCACCGACGTTCGCCAGATCGTGGAGCGCGCCGTAGAAGGCGACCCCGATCTGATCTACGGCGTGTTCGTGGCGGCCGACGGCACGCCCTGGGCGTACGCCTCCCCGACGACCAAGGCGCTGAGCAAGAGCGACCCACAAGCCATCGTCGATCGCTGGCAGGAGCTGTCGCTTCCGCCCGGCTGCTGGAAGAGCAAGACCCCGAGCCAGCGGCAAGTCGTGCAGTTCGATCAAGACGTGTTCGAGGTCGCGCGCCCAGTCGTGGACGAGGGCGAGGTGCTGGGGATGATCCGTTACGGGTTCAGCACCAAGCCGCTGCACGAGGCTCTTTCGCGCGTGCGCGCCGAGTCGCGCGCCACGCTGACCACGATCCTGGTTTGGATGAGCGTGTCCACGTTGCTCAGCACGCTGCTCGGGTTCTATCTGGTCAGCCGCGCCTCGACGCGTATCGTCCAGCCGTTGAAGGGGCTGACCGAAGCCGCGGAGCGCATCGCGCAAGGGCAAACCGGCGTGCGCGTGGACGTGCGCACGAACGACGAGCTGCAAGTGCTCGGGCAAGCCTTCAATCACATGCAGCAGTCGAACGAGGACGCCCTGCGCCGCGTCCGCGACGCGATGGAGGCGGCGCTCGAGGCTTCGCGCTTGAAGAGCGAATTTTTGGCCAACATGAGCCACGAGATCCGCACCCCGATGAACGGCGTCATCGGCATGATCCGGCTGATTCTCAAGATGCCGCTAGAAGGCAAGCTACGCCGCTACGCCGAGACGGTGGACGCCTCCGCCAGCGCGCTGATGACCATCATCAACGACGTGCTCGACTTCTCCAAGATGGAGGCCGGCAAATACACGCTACAATCGGTGCCCTTCGACCCGGGCGTCGTGCTGCAAGAGGCCGCCGAGCTGCTCTCGAACCGCGCGTTCGACAAGCAACTAGAGTTGGTCTACCGCCGCGCGCCCAACGTACCGCAAGTCGTGACCGGTGATCCGGACCGTTACCGTCAGATCTTGAACAATCTGGTGGGCAACGCGATCAAATTCTCGGAGCATGGGGAAGTCTTCGTGGATCTCACGCAGGACAGCGTGGACGAAGAGGCCTACGTCTTGCGAACGGTCGTCCAGGACACCGGCATCGGCATCAGCGAAGAGGATCAGACCAAGCTCTTCAGCGCGTTTTCTCAGGTCGACGGCTCGCTGGTACGGCGCTTCGGCGGCACCGGCCTAGGGCTGGCGATCAGCAAGCGCCTCGTCGAAATGATGGGCGGGCAGATCGGCGTCGTGAGCGAGCGCGGAGTGGGCAGCAAATTCTGGTTCACGGTGCGCGTGACGCGCTCGGCGGCACCCACCCGCCCTTCGCTCACGCCATTGCCTGAAGGGCGACGAGTGCTCGTCGTCGAAGCCAGCCGCCGCTGGTGCCGCATCATCGAAGAGCACATGGTGGCCTGGGGCCTGAACTGCGAGGTGTTCCAAGACGGCAGGAGCGCCCTGGAGCGACTGCAGCAAGGCCAGCGCTTCGACATCGCGGTGATCGGCGCGCAGCTCTTGGACATCTCGATCGAGAGCTTCGTCAAGGAGTTGCGCGCGACGCCCAGCGCCAAGGAGCTGCCGTTGATCGTGCTGACCCAGCTCGGCGCGACCGCGACCCTGACCGAGGTCGAGAAAGAGGTGGCAGCTCAGCTATCCAAGCCTCTGCGTCTGTCCGAGCTGTACGAGTGCATCATGGGCGCCTTCGCGGGTGGCCAAGTACGTACGCCCGGGCCGCGTCCGCGACCGCGCGGCGTGCGCAACCGCGGCAAGCGCATCCTGATCGTCGACGACAACGACATCAATCAGTTCGTGGCCACCGAGCAAGTCGAACAAGCAGGCTTCCAAGCCGACGTGGCCTCCAACGGCGAGCAAGCCGTCGCCCGAGTGAAGGCCGGCAAATACGCCGCCATCTTGATGGACTGCCAAATGCCGGTCATGGACGGCTACGCAGCGACGCGCGCCATTCGCGACTGGGAAGGCAGCACGGCGCACACGCCGATCATCGCGCTCACGGCGCACGCCATGGCCGGCGAGCGCGACAAAGTCCTCGCCGCCGGCATGGACGACTATCTCTCCAAGCCGCTACGCCCGCACTCGCTGGAGCGCATGCTGGAGCGTTACGTCGGAGAAGACGACGTGTTCGTCGCGTCCTCGTCCGAACCGGACGAGACGCCGGCCGTCGAGCTCGACATGACCATCAACCGTTCACCGCGCTTGGTCGGCTTGTTCGTGTCGCGCGTGCCCGAAAATCTTGCCGAGCTCGAAGCGGTGCTGGCACTCGGCGATTCCCATCGCGTGCGCGAGAGGGCGCACAAGCTCAAGGGCAGCTGCCTGGCCATCGGCGCCGAGCTGATGGCCAAGGAGGCCGAAGCACTTCAGCTGGAAGCAGAAAGGGACGAGCTCGGCGTCGCGGCCGCGCACCTCACGTCGCTGCGCGAACAGTACGGTCGCGTTGCCCTACTCCTGCAGAGCGAGCTGCCTCCCAGCCAAAAGCGCGCGTTCGACCCGGAACCCAGCGGCTCTGTGGCACCTGCTGCGGACAACTGAGCCGGACACTGCGAGACGGGACTAGGCGTTTTGAGGGCAAAAACGCTAACGTTAACTTTTGCCCCGCGCGACCCGTTTCCATACATGCCGCCCCCCCCGAAAACTGAGACAAGCTTTCGGATTCGAGTCGCCAGAATCGCTCCGCGTGAACATTTCCCTCACCTGAACATGCGCCTCGCCTGCTTTCTTTCGACCGTCGCCGTGAGCGTTGCTTTCAGCGCGCCGCTATTGGCCGAGGGCGAAGCTGGTCACGCGAGCGAGTCAGTCGATGATCTCGACTTGGTCAAGCTGCTCAACGTCGAAGTTTCGACCGCGACGAAGACGGCGGAAAATTTGGACGATGCGCCCGCGGTGATCACGGTGATCACTCGCGACGACATCGAGCGCTGGGGCTACGAGAGCCTGGCAGACGTACTCTCGCATACGGTGGGCTTCTACGTTCAAGACGATCATGTCCTGCCCAACGCGGGGGTGCGTGGCATGAGCGGCGGGCAAGGTGCCGAGAGCGGCGTGATCAAGGTCATGATCGATGGCCGCTCGGTGGCCTACCGTACGACGTCGGGCAATTGGCTCGGCATCGAGCTGGTGCCGCTCGAGTCCGTGGCGCAAATCGAGATCATTCGCGGGCCAGCGTCAGCGCTATACGGCGCCGATGCATTCCTCGGCGTGGTCAACATCATCACCCTGAAACCGGATGATCTGCGGCCATTGCGCGCGCGCGTCGGGCTCGGATTCACCGGGACCAACTTCGGTGAGCGGTTCGATGTGTCGAGCGGCGCCCAGCTCGGAAAGTTCGATCTATTGCTGGGGGCGGCGGGCGAAAACGCGGACCGTTCGGGGCTTACGCTACCTTCACAATCGCCTGCGCCCGTTCTACCGGAAGAGGTTGGACAGCGTCGGACCACTCTCGATCTTCAGCGCCGCAGTCTGGTATTGCAAGGCCGCGTCGGCTACCGCGAGCCGAACGTGGGGCAACTCGTACTGAGCGCCTACGGATCTGCGATCGAGCGCGGGGGCGACTTGGCGCATTGGGCGCAGCTCACGAGCGGCACCAGCGCGAGTGGGCTGCCAACGGGCACTCAGGTCCAACTCGGTCAGGTGCGCCTGAACCTGGACGGCTTGCTGAGCGTCGCACCTGGCCTCGATTTGTCGGTGCAGAGCACCTATTTCCGCGGTGGCACGTTGCCCGGGGATCGCACCGAGATCGGCAGTGATCTGTTCTACGTCAAGCGCCACGAGAGCTACAACGGACTCGATTCGACGGTCGAAGCGCGTCTGATTCCATCGGGACGATTCAACATGATCGCCGGTGTCGAAGGCGTGTATGACCACGAGGAGCTCGCCGCTCCTGACCGCATCGAGCGCGCCACTGGCGAAAAGGTCGCGTCCGAAGCACAAGCGACGCGCGTCGACCTGACCAACTTAGGCGCGTATGTCAGCAGCAACCTCAAGGTCCTGGATCCCTTGCTCAAGCTGACGGCAGGTCTCCGTTACGATCGCCACAGCCAATATGGCAGCGAGCTCAGCGGACGAGTCGGCGTGACCTCCCGGTTCTCGCGCGCGCTGGTGAGTAAATTCCTGTACGGGAGCGCCTTCAAGGCGCCTTCGCCGTATCTTCTATATGCAACGCCGCTCCGGCCGGGCGACGTCGTGGGCAACCCGGGCCTCGAGCCGCAGCACGTTCAGACGGCCGAATATGAGCTCTCGTTTCGTCCGAGCAGTTTCTTCGCCGTCAGCTCCGACGTCTCCTATAACTGGCTGTACAACGAAGCCGAGTTCACACCACAGGGGATCAACGAGACCGCTCGCAACGTCGCCAGTCAGCGCAGCCTGTCCTGGGAGACGCGCGCAGACGTACGACACTACAATGACTACACGGCCTACGCTTCGGTCGAGCTCGTGCACTCCGTGCGCGACCTCGGGCAGGAGGGCTATGCAGCGACGCTCATCGGCACGAGGAACGTGGTCTATCCGCCGTGGGTCGTTCGAGCGGGCCTGACCTTCGCCGTTCCCTCGCTACCGTCCGTTCCACTCGAGCTCGGTGCCGAGGGCATGCTCGTGGGTCCGAGGCGAGCCGACGACGCAAGCCTGGTCGACGCCGGTCACGACTTCTCGCTGCCCAGCTATCTGAATCTGAATGTGTCCCTGAGAACACGCGAAATCTACCTGATTCCGGGGCAGGAAACGCGGTTCGCTCTGCGCGGCAGAAACCTGCTCGGGCTCGGCGTGGCCGATCCTGGCGCGGCAGGTATCGAGTATCCGCTCGCGCCGCCGTCTCTCTATTTGGAGATCGAGCACATGTATTGAACATGCGCGCCGTCACGGCGGGCATGCAACTCGACTCTCAGAAAGCAACGCAAGTGTCGAGATTCGAAAAAGAGATGGTATCTCCCTTCGCGCGATTGTAGTCGAAGACCGACGACGCGGTATCGAACTCGCCCGACGCGCTCATCGTCAGAGGCCCCGAGACACCGTCGTAGTCGATGTCCGAGCCCGCCCTCAGCAGGCTGATTCCGTTCGCCAGACTATTCCAGGTGACCTTCTTGCCGGGCGAGGTCGTAACATAACGAAGCTGCGCGATGACTTGCTCCGAGTCCGGAACGCTTCCCCCAGCGTTGACGGATGCGGCTTCGATCGCAAGAGCCGCAACCGCCAGCGAATCGTAATAAAAATTGCTGACGGGGAACATGTCCTCGCCGAACGTCGCGCTGTACTCCTTGCCTAGGGCGCTCGAGTCTGCGTTGTTGCTGGTCGTAGCGGTCACGCCATACGCGCCATCGAGTGAGCCGGTCGGAGTGTTCTCCAGTAAGACCTGATCGAGCAGGCCCGGGCCGAGCATGAAGGTTGCGCGGACGTTGGGCGGCGGCAGCCATTCCTGCACGAAAGTCGCGGCGGTCGTCGTCGAAACCAGAAGGACCACCGCGTCCGGCGCGGTGTCGGCCACCGTCCGCGTCAACGATCCGTAGCTGCTCAGATTCTCGACGATCGGAAAAAACGTAACCTTCGCCGGACTCATCGGCCGCTCGTAGTTCTGCACTCGCTGGCCAAGACTCTGAGCGAGCGTGCTGCTCAGAATCGATGAGCTGTAGACCACCGCGATCGACCGAAAGCCATTGTCGTATACGGATTGCCCCATCGAGCAGCCCATCGACTCGGCTGGCGGCCCCAGCTTCAAGAGCAGGCCCGCCGAAGACTGAGCCACCAAGTTGCTGGTGATTCCCGGGAGAATGTTGAGCGTGCTGTGACTGGCGATGACAGGCTGGATATCGCGTGCAAGGTCGAGGTCCTCTGGGCCAATCAAGACCAACGGGTGGTGCTGCTCCAGCATCTCCTTCGCTTCTGCCAGCCCGCGCGTCGTGCTCGAGTGCGTGTCGCCGTACACCATGCACAAGCGCTTACCAGCGACGCCGGTCGCGTTGTTGATCTGATGCTCGGCGAGCAGCATGGCGCGTTCGATGTTGAAGCCGTCGGCCGCCTGTTCCCCGGTGTAGGAGGCCAGTAGCCCGACCACCACGCAGTCGTCTGATGCTCCTGTGGACTCAGAGGAGCACGCTGTCGCCGCGAGCGTTAGGCAAACGGCGCCAACTACTGCAGGTAGATGGCGCCGAATCGTCGAGCTCATAGCTGGCGCTGCTTACTTAGCACGTTTACCGCTGTTACCCCATGGTAACGCCGAGGCACTCGCTCTGGTAGGACCCGTAGTCAGCGAGGTTGTCCGGAGTCACTAGGTCGACGCCGGTGTCGAGCAAATCACCCTTCGGGCCGCTCAGGTACGGGGCGAGCAGCGTCATGGTCTGCTGCACGCCGAGCGTGCTCATCGCGTACAGGACGTAAGTCGAGAGGTACCCATAGAAGTACGACTTCTGAGCCAAGGCGACCTGGATTACACCGTTTGCGATGTGCGTGTTGGTGGCGTCGCTGACGTCCCAAACGACGAGCTTGGCCTTGCCAGCCAGATTTTGGCTCACCACCCAGTCGCCCGCGAGCGGGCCAAAGGTGCTGTTGAGCGCGAAGGCTCCGCCGAGCTTGTCGCCGTACATCTTCTGGGCCGCGTCGAGAGCCGTCGGCACGTCAGCGTCACCCGTCAGATGAGCAACGTCGAGTTGGTCGGCGCGATTCGCGTCCATGAACGCCTGCTGGATCCCGGCGATGCGACCATCCGAATTCGGCTCGCCGTCGTTTCCGCCGAGAATGACGGCGACTGAAGTGGTGTCGGTGCCGAGCATGCGCAGCATCTCTTTGCCGGCGGTCTCGCCAGCGGGCTCGTTCAACGTGCCGAGATACATCAGGCGATCGCTGTCGACCGAGTCGGAGTCGATCGTGATCACGTTGATGCCCGCCGCGATCGCGTCGTTGATCGGCTTAACCAAGTCCGGCGCGCTCTTGCACGAAAGCACGATGCCGGAGGCCTTCGGGAGATCGCCTCCGTCAGAGGTCCAGTCGGTCATGAAGTCGACCTGCGCCTGAACGATCTCGTCGATGGGGTCCGCCTTTGGCGGAGGCAACTCGAAATCACCGAGACACCCAATCTCCTGCTGGGCCACGCCGTAGCCAATCTTCGGGACGGTCCAGAACGAGGACCCGTGGTTCGGCATCATGCCGATGTACGTCGAGCCGGAGTCGCCTTTTCCTTGGAGCGCGTCGAGGAGCGTTCCCATGACCTGGTATACGTTCGTCGGACGCAGGCTGCTGTTCGGTTGGCAGGAGCAGACAGCGCACGTGTAGTTGGAGTCTGACCCTGCGGAGCCCCCGGTACCTGCTGGCGACTTGGACGAGCTACTGGAACATGCCGCGGTTCCACCGAACACCAAAAGCGCGAAGGCAGCCAAGCTGCACAGGCGCTTCGACTTGGTCGTCCTCGTCATCGTCTTTCCGGCACTTAAATTCATATCGAGTTATGACGACTCGAACAAGAGAATCTTAAGCCTCGAATTCTTCCGGCCCACCTCGAAATTTGGGCAGAACCGCGGGCCAAAATGACCTTCATGACCAAACCGGCTGGCGAGTCGGGCTCCGAGTATCCATGAGAAGGTAGTTAGTGTGGGCGGTTGGCACAGGGGATTCGCCGGGCGAGTGCGGACGGGTAATCGTGAGCTTTTAACGGCGGACTCGCCCTTTGCGGGGGCGCGGAATAGCGTGAGCGTCGAGCCAATTGAGCAACGTTCGCCGCGAGACGGAGAGTATCTCGGCCGCTACGGTCTGGTTCCCGTTGGCGCGCGCAAGGGCTTCGAGAATGCGACGTCGCTCCTGGATGGCGAGCTCACTGCGAAGCTTGCCCACGAGCTCGCCATCCTTCTCGAATGACGGCTTGGAAATCAGCCGGGTCTCGGCTTCGGGTCCGAACTCAGGCGGAACCGAAAGGGACGGGGAGAGCTGCCGATGGATTGGCGCTATCGCGAGCGGCCCGGGAGAGGGGCGCGGGTCGGCGGGCGGATCGAGATGCAGAGCCTCAGCCGTTACCGGTCCGCCGCGCGCGAGCAAGGCGGCGCGCTCAACCACGTTCTTGAGCTCTCGGACGTTGCCAGGCCAGCGGTAGTTGGAGAGTCTCGTCATCGCTTCCGCCGTGAACCTCGGGGTCACGTGGCCAGCCTTGCCCGCGGAACGACTAGCGAAGAACTCCACGAGAGCCGCGATGTCGAGGGGCCGATCGCGGAGCCTGGGGATATGGAGGCTCACACCGTTCAACCGGTACAGGAGGTCCTTACGAAAATTGCCCGCCGAGATGAGCGCCCGAAGATCGCGATTCGTCGCCGAGATGAAGCGCACGTTGACCTTTTTCGGCTTGACCGCTCCGAGGCGCGCGATCTCTCCCGTCTCGAGCACGCGCAGCAGCTTAGCTTGGGCCGCCAGCGGGAGATCGCCCACTTCGTCGAGGAAAAGCGTGCCGCCATCGGCGGCCTCGAACAAGCCGGGCTTCGACTTGTCGGCCCCCGTAAACGCGCCGCGCTCGTAGCCGAACAACTCGCTTTCGACGAGCTGCTCCGGCAGCGCAGCGCTGTTGACCTTGACGAACGGGGACGAACGGCGCGGCGACAACGAGTGGATGGCCTGCGCCAAGAGCTCCTTGCCCACGCCGGTCTCGCCGAGAATGAGCACGCTGATCTCGCCCGAGGCGACCGTTTCGGCCGTCTGGTACAGCGCTATCATGCGTTCATCTTTGAAAACGAGCTCGCTCGAGAGGACTCCGCTCGGAGTCGCGACGCCGGCCTCGGGGATCTCGTTCAGGCCGGAGCCACGGGCACGGTCGATCGCGAAAGGACCGCAATGAACGAAGAGCGTCGCATCACCGATCTGGATCGAGGCTCCGCTCTCCAGGGCCATCCTCGTGCGCGGCTCGAGTCTCTGACCGTTGACGCGCGTGCCGTTGCGGCTACCCAGATCTTCGACCTCGGGCACCGCCCCGCCGTAGATTAGTGCGTGATCGCGCGAGACGGGGTCGTGCGGAATCACGATGTCGTTCTGCGTCCCTCGCCCCACCCTACAGGTTTTACCAGGCTCGAGCACGTACGCGGAAACGCCGTCTGGCATGCAAACGACTATCTCGCAGCCACCAACCGCCGCCGAGCCCGACGCGTCGGCCCGTAGAGCTTGGGGCGGAATAGTCGGTCTCATCGGTTCACGAGCACAATTGCCATCGACTGGCGCGTCCACACTGATGTCCCTTTTCAGCATGCGCGGGCTCATCTGGATCGACCTACGGCATCTGTGTGCTCTAAATTAACCGCTTTCGAGAAGCCGCGCGCAATCCCGCGCCCGAGCGCTAAAAACGCGGGGCAAGCCGAGCGTACGATTCGTTCACACGCTAGACCCCACGCGGGCCAATGTGGGTCGAACGACCACGCTCAGCTCGAGCGCCGTGCGCGATCACAAGAAGGGCTGGACCCCCAGCTGGTCATGATTTAGCCATGTCCTGGGTAATAAATTGACAAGACCACAGCCCGGCTCTGAGTTCAAATGAAGCCATGAATCGCCGCTCCACGTTGCTCTGTGCGCTCGCCCTGTCCGGTTGCCTAACTAGTATGCCGAACGCCACGGAGAGTACGACTCCGACGTCGGACGCGAAAGCCCCGAGCGAAACGGCGAAAGCCTCGGGCGGCAGCACCGCCAAGGCGGACGCGCCGACCACGCGGAAGCAGTTGCAGCGCGTGGTCGGCTACTTTCCCGATTGGACGTACTCACGCGACGCTAAGTGTCGGTACACGGTCGAGGACATCGATCCAACGCTGTTCACGCATCTCAATTTCGCATTCGCGCGCGTGGACGGCGGCGACAAGAGCGCGCCGACGTTCAAGCTCGCTCCGTTCGACAAGACCGATCTCGGCCCGACCGGGCAGTATGCGCGCTTCGTCGCGCTGAAGAAGAAGAACCCGAAGCTCAAGCTGCTGCTCTCGGTGGGCGGTTGGACGCACAGCGACCCGCCCAACGACTGGATCTTCACGACCATGGCCGAAACGCCCGGCGGTCGAAAGCAGTTCATCGATTCGGCCATCAAGTACCTGCGCGACAACGGCTTCGACGGCCTCGATCTGGACTGGGAATATCCTTCGGAGCCGACGCGCGGTGGGCGCGCGGTGGACACCGCCAACTACGTGAAGCTCTTGCGCGAAGTGCGCGCCGGCTTCGACGCCGAGAAGCTTGCCGCAGGCAAAGACAAACTGCTCTTCACCGTAGCTGCGCCGAGCGGCGTGTACATCAAGTGGTACGACTTGCCCAAGATCCACGGCTCGCTCGATTGGATCAATTTGATGAGTTACGACTACGCGGGCGCCTGGGATCATCGCACTGGGCACAATGCACCGAACCCGCAGCTCGGTCCGGGCGTCGCGGCCAGCGTCTCGATTTACGAAGGCTTCGGCGTGCCCGCCGACAAGATCGTGGTGGGCCTGGCCGCGTACGGTCACACCTTCGGCGGAGTCGAGGAAGCCAAGGTCGGCACGCCCTCCCCCGCCAGCGGCCCGAAGCAGCACTGCACGCAGGAGCCCGGGCTCGTCGCCTACTCCGAGATGGTCGAGCTGCTGGCCAGCGGTCGCGCCAAGGCGGACTGGGACGACAACGGTAAGGTGCCGTTCGCCTACGACGAAAAGGCAAAAGTATTCTTCAGCTACGACGATCCGCGCTCGTGGAACCAAAAGCTCGATTTCATCGAGGAGAAGGGCCTGGGCGGCGCCATGATTTGGGAAATCGATCAGGACGACTTCAAGCACGGCAATCCGCTGATTTCCACCGCCTTCAAGCGCCTGCCGAAGTAGCAACACAACGGCCCGAGGCCTGCTAACGTTCGAGCTGTGGGCAACGGCGATCCGATGACGGGCGAAGAGCGGGCGGAGCAAATGCTCCGGCCGCGTCCGCGGCAATTGCCGATCGCGCCGCACGCGCCGAAAGCTCGGCGCAACCTACCGCTGGCCGAGAGCAGCCGACCGGTGGACGAGGCGTGTCGTCCCATCTACGCGGTCTGGGAGATCACGCTGAAGTGCGATCTCGCTTGTCGGCATTGCGGCTCGCGCGCCGGCCACGAGCGCACGGACGAGCTCAGCACCGCGGAGTGTTTGGATTTGGCGCGGCAGATGGCCGAGCTCGGTGTGCGCGAGACCACGCTGATTGGCGGCGAAGCTTACCTGCGAGATGACTGGCTGGAGATCGTGCGCGAGCTGAAGCGCTTGGGCATCTCGCCCACCATGACCACTGGCGGGCGCGGCATCACCTCCGCGCGCGCAGAGGAGCTGAAGGCTGCTGGCATCGACAGCGTGAGCGTATCGATCGACGGCTCAGAAGCGACGCACGATCGCTTACGCGGCGTGGTGGGCTCACATCGCGCCGCGCTTTCGGCCATGCGCTCGCTGCGCGACGCGGGCGTGCGCGTCGCCACCAACACACAAATCAATCGCTTGAGCATGCCCGAGCTCCCGGAGCTGCTCGAGACCATCGCGGCGCACGGCGCGCACAGCTGGCAGATCCAGCTCACGGTGCCCATGGGCCGCGCCGCAGACGAGCCGGAAGTATTGCTGCGGCCTCACGATCTACTGGAATTGTTCCCGCTCTTGGCCCGGCTCAAAGCGCGCTGCGACGAGCTCGGCGTGCGCATTTGGCCGGGCAACAACGTCGGCTATTTCGGCCCGTACGAGACCACGTTGAAAGGGCGCATGCCGCGCGGGCACATGGCGTCGTGCGGCGCGGGGCGCACCACGCTGGGCATCGAAGCCGACGGCGCGATCAAGGGCTGCCCGTCGCTGCCCACCGAAGCTTGGACCGGTGGAAACATTCGCGATAACTCGCTGCGCGAAATCTGGGAGCGCTCGGCGCCACTTCGCTACACGCGCGATCGCACCGTCGACGACCTATGGGGGTTTTGTCGAACCTGCTACTACGCGGAAGAGTGCCTGGCGGGTTGCACTTGGACGAGCCACGTCTTTTTCGGGCGCCCGGGCAACAACCCGTACTGCCACCACCGCGCGCTCGAAATGGAAAGCCACGGGAAACGCGAGCGCCTGGTCCAAACTCAGCTGGCGGCGGGTCTTCCGTTCGACTATTCTCACTTCGAAATCGTGGTGGAGGACGCGCCTGTTGGCGCAAATCTCGAGGGGATCGAATGAAGCATCTCGTACCGTGCCCTGAGTGCAACCGTCACGTGCGCGTCTCGGAGCTTGAATGCCCGTTCTGTGCGTTGCCACTCGATCTCGCGCATACGCCCGCGCCGCAGCTGCCGCGCGGCCGCTTGTCGCGCGCGGCAACGCTCGCCTTCGGTGCAACCTTCGTGTCTGCCACGGCGCTTTCGGCGTGCGGCGGGGACGCGGAGGAAAGCGCCAACAACGCAGGCGCGGCAGGCTTGGCCAGCGCCGGGGCGAGCCTTGGAGGCGGCGGCACCCTTTACGGCAGTCCGGCGGAGCCGTTGGGGGGCCAATCCGGAATCGCCGGCTCTCCGAACATGGGGGAAGGTGGAAGAGCCGTGTACGGCGGGCCGCCCGGCGAAGACGCGGGCATGGGTGGCGCGATCAACCCTCCCGGCGCGGGCGGCGCCAGCGATGAGGCAGGCGCGGGCGGCGCCGGCGGCGACGCAGACAACACCGGCGGCAAAGGCGGCGGAGCAGCCCCAATTTACGGCGCGCCGCCAGGCATCTAAGATAGGCTTCAGAGCGGAGGAGCTAAAGCCATGAATCATCTCGTGCCTTGCCCGGAATGCAGTCGTCACGTGCGGGTTTCCGAGAAGCAGTGCCCGTTCTGCGCATTGCCGCTGGACCTCGCCGGCACGCCCGCGCCGCAGTTGCCGCGCGGTCGCTTGTCGCGCGCGGCAACGCTCGCGTTCGGCGCGACGCTCGTCTCGGCCAGTGCGCTCGCTGCTTGCAGCAGTGATTCAGACACCGGTACTGGCAGCGGCGGCGGAGCAACGAGCACTGCGGGGGCGGCCGGCGCAGCTGGCACCGCAACAGCGGGCGCCGGAGGCGGCACGGTCGGGCCGGTTTACGGTGCGCCTGCCGGCGGTGAGCTCGGGATCGCCGGAGGCGACAACGGCAGCGCCGGAGCCGACAATGGCAGCGCCGGCCGCGGTGGCGGCGCCGTGCCGCTGTACGGCGCAGCACCCTGACAGAGAGCCGAGGCCGGACGGCCGCACTTGGCCATTGTCAAAGTGCCGAGTCTTGCTATGAGTGCGCGAAACAAATTCGCCCTTAAGCAAGAAAAGAGAACGATATGGCTCTCGAGCGCACACTCTGCATCATCAAACCGGACGCCGTCGAAAAGCGTAAGCAAGGCGCCATTTTGCAACGTCTGCAAGAAGAGGGCTTCAAAGTCATCGGCTTGCGCCAAACGCAGCTCGCGCGCCAAACGGCAGAGGGCTTCTACGCAATCCATCGCGAGCGGCCGTTCTTCGCCGAGCTGTGCACGTTCATGACGCGCGGGCCGGTCGTGGTCATCGCGCTCGAGCGAGACAACGCGGTCCAGCACCTGCGCAACGTGATCGGCGCCACCGATCCCGCGAAGGCAGCCGAGGGCACCGTGCGCAAGCAATTCGGCAGCAACGTCGGCGAAAACGCAGTCCACGGTTCTGATTCGCCGGAAAACGGCCAAATCGAGACCGCCTATTATTTCCAGGGTGCGGAGCTGCTCTGAGTCGCCGGCCGCGGTGGGCAGTGGTCCGAACCGCGTCGCGCCGAACGACCTTCTCACCGCGGCGCTGGGAACTGGTCTAGCCTAGCGTGCCTATGCCGAGCGGGAAGCCGCCTCCAGAATCGTGCACCGATCCGCTGGCTAGCGCCGAGCTCGACGCTGCACGCGGTACGTTGCGTGAAGCGCTGAGCGCGCTGCGCAATTTCGCCGAGTTGCTGCATTCGGTTCGTGTCGGCTCGAAAGCGCTCGTTTCCGTGCTTCCCGACGTCGCGGCAGGGTGTGCGCCCATGCGTGCCACGGTCGACGGCCTGCTCCGTACGGTGGCTATTCGCGCCGAGCTCAGCGCAGCGAGCGCCGCGCTTCAGAGCTATTTTGCGCCGCGCCTGGCGCGCTTGGACGAGGAGCTGGCTTCGGCTGGCCTACGCCCGCTGAGCGCGAAATCACGGCTCGGGCTGGAGCAAGTGATCACCAAGCTATCGCTCGAGCTCGACACCGCTCGAGGCTTGCTGGATCTGCTGGTCGATGCCGTATCGAACCGCTCGCTGCGAGTCGATCTAGTAGAGCTCGTCCACCAAAGCTTTTCGGGGCCGCCGAGCGGTAGCTCGTGGAACCGCCAGCACATCATAGCAACGATGAGCTTCGTGCAAGCAGACGTCGAGGTCGAGCTCAATCCGCGCATCGTGACGGCCCTGTTCGCTCTCGGCGTCGAGCTCGTCGCGCAAGGCGGCGCGGGCGCTCCGCACGTGCTCGTCGATCGCGACGCATCCGGCGGCTACCAGGTAAACATCGAGCGACGCAGCGTCCCGGAAGGCGACGATCTGGTGCTGATTGCACGCGGCGTGATCGATCCGACGCTAACCTGCCTGAAAGCCGTCGCGCATATTTCCGGAGTGTCTTTGGCGTGGGACGAGAGAGCAGCAAGCTTACATTTTGCTTTCCCCGAGCTTGCGACCCTACGAGAGCGCGCGTATTGAGACGCCATGTCCGTATCGGAGCTCCAGCCTCTCATCGAAGCCGCTTACGCAGACCGTTCGCTGCTCGCCAAAGACGAATACAAGGCCGCCGTTCTGCAAGTGCTCGCCGATCTCGATCAAGGTAAATTCCGAGTTGCGACACAAGACGCGCCCGGCAAGTGGACGACCCACGCCTGGTTGAAGCAAGCGGTCCTGCTCTACTTCGGCATCGCCAAGATGGAGCGCATGGAGGTCGGGCCCTTCGAGTTCTACGACAAGATCCCGCTCAAGAAGAACTTGGACAAGGCCGGAGTGCGCGTCGTTCCGCCCGGCACGGTTCGCTACGGTGCGTTCGTGGAGTCGGGCGCGATCGTGATGCCGGGCTACGTGAATATCGGCGCCTACGTGGGCGCGGGCACCATGGTCGACACTTGGGCCACCGTCGGTTCTTGCGCGCAAGTCGGCAAAGACTGCCATTTGTCGGGCGGCGTCGGCCTGGGCGGCGTGCTCGAGCCGCCCGGAGCGCAGCCGGTGATCGTGGAAGATGGCTGCTTCATCGGCTCACGCGCGATCGTGGTCGAAGGCATGTTGGTCGAGCGCGAGGCGGTGATCGGCGCAGGCGTCGCGCTGACCGCGTCGACCGCAATCATCGACGTGACCGGCCCCGAGCCCGTCGAATACCGCGGCCGGGTACCGGCACGCAGCGTCGTCATCCCAGGCATGCGCACCAAGAAGTTCGCCGCAGGTGAATATCAGATCGGTTGCGCGCTGATCATCGGCCAACGCAAAGAGAGCACCGACAAGAAAACCAGCTTGAACTCCGCCCTGCGTGACTTCAACGTCTCGGTCTAACGCTCATTCGTCGGAGCTACTCGGAGCCCGCCGCGTCGCCGCCAGCACCTGCGCCGCTCGTTGCACCGGACTCGCCGGCGGCTTCGCCCGCTGCGCCACTCTCGTCGCCGGCCGATGCACCACCCGTTTCGCACACACAGGCGAAGTACCCGCTGCCGTCAGCCTTGCACGTCCGCGCACTTTCGTTGCCGTCGAAGCAGCCGCACGCGACCTGGTGACCCGGCACGCAAACCGCTGAATTTCCGCTGCCCCCGCTTGCAGAGCCCGAGGGGGACGACGAACCGCAGCGCAGCATCGCGAGGCCGACCGCTGTCAGTCCCAGGATCGATCGCCTGAGCTCGTACGCCATGAGCGGCCGCTAGGCTCATGAGCCGCAAGCCGCAAGCCGACGCTCACGCGCAACTGACGCCGGGCTCCGTTTCCTGGCATAGTCCCCAGCATGTCGTTGGCTGAGACTCTGCTCTGGCTGTGCAAGATCAAATCGCCGATCGGTGAAGAGCGCGAGCTCTGCGATCGCGTCACAGAGCGACTGCAGCGGGTGCAGCTGGCGGCTCCGATCCGCCGCTACGGCGAGTCGATCGTCGTGCCGCTGACGCGCGGCAACGGCGGTCCGCACGTCGCCCTCGCTGGACATTTGGACGTCGTGCGCACCGAGCACGACGGCGAGGCCCGTATCGAGGACAACAAGCTGTACGGCGCGGGCGCCGCTGACATGAAGAGCGGGCTCGCGTTGATGCTCGAGCTTGCCGAAGCCCCGGCTCGCCCCGCTGTCGATCTGACATTGGTCTTTTACGCCCGCGAAGAGGGCCCTTTTGCCGAAAACGAGCTCGGTCCGGTCTTGGATCAGGATCCGGAGCTCAGCAAGGTAGACGTCGCGGTGGCGCTCGAGCCCAGCGACAACAAGCTGCAGCTCGGTTGTGGAGGCTCGCTGCACGCGACCGCGCGCTTTCGCGGTCGAACCGCGCACAGCGCGCGCCCCTGGCAAGGCGAGAACGCGATTCAAAAGTCCGCCGGGTTCTTGGCGAAGCTGGCCGCGGAAGCGCCGCGTTCACATCTGATCGACGGGCTCGAGTGGCGCAGCGTGATCAGCGCCACGATGGCCAGCGGTGGTCGCGGTCGCAACGTGATTCCAGACGTCTTCGAGCTGAATTTGAACCACCGCTTCGCGCCCGGAACGAGCGCCGAAGCGGCGCGAAGCTACGTGCGAGATCTGGTTGCCGGTGAAGCAGAGCTCGAGTTCACGGATGTGTCGCCCTCGGCGCCTCCGTTGCGCACGCATCCACTCGTTCGCTTACTGGCGGAGAGCGGCGTCGTCGCCGTAGAACCAAAGCAGGCTTGGACAGACGTGGCGCGCTTCGCGGGGCT